>VTLG01002177.1_pt1 | contig 67615 bp, 87 predicted proteins | sample 4694571 | NCBI WGS metagenome assembly VTLG01 (sample SAMN12604809, study PRJNA352737) | marine metagenome | biome: ENVO:00000447; feature: ENVO:00000209|ENVO:00000569|ENVO:01000036; material: ENVO:00002151; isolation source: viral sequences binned using virsorter ...
AGAACGAGGGCAATGGCCGATAAGGCGAAACCAGATCAACCTGTAGAATCTCCTAAATTTAACAATACGGCTCTTCAACTATCTACGGATCAAGATACAACTATAACATCCGATACAGATAACCGAATAGACTTTGCTGTAAATAATACAGATGTTGTTCGTATGCACGAGAACGTCTTGGAAGTGATGTCTCAAGAAGACCTAGCTACTGCAAGCACGAAGTTACAAATTACACAAACATCTACAAGTATAGCTGTGGACGACTACCTTGGTTCAATAGAGTTTCTTGGTACAGATGGAAGCACAGGAAATAGTACAAGAGTTTATGCAAACATTAGTAGTAGGATTCAAAACGTTACAGGAAATTCAGAAGCAGCTACTGTAACAATTACTACAGGATCTAATGCTACAACACATGGTCAAGTTTTATTTCATCCTGATCATGTAGCATTTAATTCAGGACAAGAATTACAACTTCATACTAGATCTGGTGGGTCAGCAACTATTAAACCACATCCTAGCTATACTACTTTGGCAGGTCATTCAGGTGACCATAAAACTTTTTATTTGCCTTGGTCAACAAATAATTCAAACCTTAATAGTAGTGGTACTTTGATGACGAATGTTATTGATGACTTAGTACCTGTATTGGGGGGTGATCTAAACGTAGCTGGGCATTCTATAATTACTACTGCCCTTAGTAATGGCGATATAAATATTACTCCTGGTGGAACAGGAAAGGTTGTATTAAAAGGACTTAAATACCCTACATCTGATGGAGCACAAGATACTGTATTAAAAACTGATGGGTCTGGTAATCTATCATTCCAATCTGTGGCTTCTTTATCAAACTCTGGTATTACTCAAGTTCAAGACGATACTGCACCGACACTAGGTGGTACGTTAGACGCAAATGGAAATAGTATAGATATGGGGACAAACTCCCTAACCGATACAAATTTAGGTCAATTCATAACTGCACATGGTTGGGGAAATCACGCATCAGCAGGGTACTTGACTGCACATCCAAATATACCATTATCTTCAACTAGCACTAGTAATAGTGGTCAAGTTTTTATTCAAAATATTACAATAGATAATAATGGTCATGTTTATGGCATTACCTCAGCAACAGCTAGTGGCAGCGGTGGGGGCGTTTCGGAAGCTTTAGCTATCGCATACGCAACTGCACTTTAAGGAGAAATAGATGGCAAAAGAACTTCAAGGTTTTTATAGATTTATAAAAGGGGCAGCAGGTGCAGGTTATGTTGTTTTAAAAGGATTTTATAGATTAGAGCAATTCCAACTTATAACTAACATAACAGATCAAGAAATTATATTTAACTTCGCTGACACATCTAAAGGTGCAACCCTATCTTATGCTCCCTCCTCTGATGAAACTACATTAACCTTGGAAACAGATACTTCAAGTATGAGTGACACAGATAGACTGCAAATATTTGTGCAAAACTTACAAGGTCAAGAAATTATTCCTTCAGGAACGTACCAAGATCCTGTTGAAAAATTAAGAGTATCAAATCCTCAAGCGTTAATTGATACGGATTTTGAATACTCACTACAGTCTACTAAATGGGAATCTGTTCAGCTACAGAACAACATACCAGGCATTTTCCAAAGAGCTAATGAGCCTGCCTTCCAAGGTTCAGAGATCACAAGTATAATAGAGACACAAGGTTCTGCAGGAGGTGGTGTTACTGTTGGAACAGGATCTTTCCTTGAAAATGGAAGATCAAGTATGTCTGTTAATATTAACTTTAATTGGGACGATGGTAATACATTTATTTCTTCTCCTTTTACCTTGGATTTTTTAGGGACTAGCTATAGTGGTATATATGTAAGTACGAATGGATATTTTACTTTCGGATCAGGATCAAGTCAGTATTGGAGTATGTCGAGTGTGGACACTCCAAACATCCCTGCTGTAAAGGTGTTCGCAGGTGATAGAAGAGCATATTGGATTGGAAATAGAACAATAGGTTCTGCACCTAACAGAACATGGATAGTAAGATTTGAAGGAACAAACTTTAGTCCATCATTAACAGCAGGTGGTACAGGTTCTCATGTTTATGAAATAAGGTTCTTTGAAGGTGTAGCAGGTTTAGATCTACATTATGTAAGAAATCAAAGCTCATCTTACACAGCGGCTGTACAGGACGGCCCAGGCCCAGAAACATCGTTCTTGGCTACATGGGGAAGTGTAAGCAATACAAGTAGTCCATATACTGTCGGTGTATGTAAAACTTTAAGATGGGGAGCTAGTAATTTTGTAGTTATGAGAACGACAGTAGGCTCTGCACCTTCTAGTCCTTTCGTGGTAGGCCAACCAATTATATTTAAAGAAACAAAAGATTCATCTTACCTTGATGGAGCTTTCTTAATTACAGGCGTACCTAACAGTACAACGTTTGAGGTGCAAAGCAGATCTCCTGTCAGTTATGGAAGTGTAGATCAAAAAACAGATTATACTGCTATATACACAGGTGGGTTCTTTTCTAATGCAGAACTTTCTATATCTAGTGTTGCAAGAGTAAGTGGTACAACAAGAGCTAGAATAAACTTTAGCTCTAATCACGGACTGTATGTTGGTTCAAAACTTTACGTTGTTGACGCCGCTGTTGCTACAGGTTCTTGGGTTGGTGCTAGAAGTGTTGCGAGGGTTTATAGCGATACAGCCGTAGAGTATAATACAGATGAAACTTCTAATTTCTCTAATAGTAACACACTAAGCTCTGGAACTACTAAAGTGTACGTTAGGAACGAAGGTGTTGCAACACACAGATTTCACGATGGTGGTGTTCAAATTAACCCATCCTCAAATTCTCCTAATGCACAAATCATCAGACAGACTAGAAAGTATTTTAGATATCAGTCTGGTAAAGGTATACAGTTTTCAACAGGTGTTTTATTCAGACCTGTTTATGATGTTAGAATTGTAGATATTGTAACTAATACTTATATCGCAGGTTCAAACGAAATATACGAAATGAACTTAACGACAGATCAAGAGCATGGATTTACTAATAACACAACATACAAGCCTGGTGCTCAAATAAGAGTGTCTGGGTTTACAGTATCTTCTGGGAACAATCCATACAACGGAACTTTTACGATAAAGAACGTTACGGATCGTGTAAAATTTACAGTCGATGTTGACGTAAGTAGTGGCAATGGTGGATTACCTTCCGATACCTCTCCAGACGGAATACCAAAGGTAGAGGTAATAGGGTGGAATGATGCTGTTGTTCGTAGTGGATTGTTCGATGATCAAAATGGAATGTTCTTTGAGCATGACGGATCTTACTTGTACGCAGTAAAGAGAAGTAGTACCGAGCAAATCATGGGAGTGATTGCCGTTAATCAAAACTCATCCACAGTTACAGGTACAAACACTAAGTTCCTTTCTCAATTAAATGAAGAAGACTACGTAGTAATTAAAGGTGTGTCTTACTTAGTAACTAAAATTTCAAGCGATACAAGTTTGACAATATCACCAGACTACAAAGGCTTGAGTATCAGTAATACAAAAATAGTAAGAACAAATGATATAAGGGTAAGGCAAGATGACTTCAATCTTGATCCTGTAAATGGAACTGGCCCAACAGGTTATAATTTAGACCCCAACAAAATGCAGATGGTATTTATTGATTACTCTTGGTATGGTGCAGGTAGAATAAGATGGGGATTACGTTTGCAAGATGGGTCTATCCAATATATTCATCAAGCACCACAGAACAACGTAAACACAGAAGCTTACATGAGGTCTGGTAACATCCCTGCTAGATTTGAAATATCTTCAAAGTCTAAGTTTGGAAAGATACAGTCAAGCTTTTCTACAGGAGCATCAACTTTAGTTATATCAGAAGATGATGCACAGTATATTCCTACAAATGGAACTGTGGTTGTAAACAACGAGTACCTTGAGTACACAAAAGGATCTTTAGATACAGCCCCTGTTCCATCACAAAGAACACTTAACATTGCCAACAGAAACATTGGTGGAAGAAGCAGTAATGCAAGTGCAAATGTAAATGACACTTGGGTATCTGCTAATCAAAACTGTTCTCCTTCACTAAGTCATTGGGGTACATCTACAATAATGGATGGTAGTTTTGACAAGGATAAATCTTACTTATTTACAGCTGCAACTGCTAGCTCTGTGTCTGTACCATCAGGCGATACTAAAGCACTTGTGTCTGTAAGATTAGCACCATCTGTTGACTATGGTATACCAGGCTTTTATGGAGTTAGAAACCTAATTAATAGATCTGCCCTTGCCTTAGATAGTATCGGTTTATCTGTGCAAGGTAACTTTTCTGTTGAGGTAAAGGTAAACCCAACAAGCTCAATCTACCTAACAGAATCAAATTGGCAAAAGACCACTAACGGATCTATTGCACAATATATGGATCACTCTGTTACATCAGGTACGTTCACAGGTGGAGACGTAGTTGCATCGTTCTTCGCTGACGAAGGTTCAAATCGATTTGCTAACTCTACATATCCTATTGATGCGATTAGAGAGCTAGGCAATAGTATCTTAGGTGGCCCAAATGTTTATCCAGACGGCCCAGATGTTTTAACGATATTTGTTAAAAACAATAGTGGAAATACTAGACAGGCTTTTGGACGTATTACATGGACAGAAGCTCAAGGTTAAAATAAATGCTTGGCAACTTTGCAATATCGGAAGCGTCATTTAGTGAAACCCCTGAAAGTAGAGGTGAAACGCTAATAGGTTCAGCCGATATGAGTGCTTTAGCTACTATAAGCTCTGCTATATCTAATACAGTATTTAGCTCTACGAGTTTAATATCTCAAGCTCCACAGGTATCTGTTGGTGTTGGGATATTAGTAGGTAGCTCTACACAGTCGGCTAACATAACACAAACCTCGACCTCTCTCTTGTTTAAGGGTGGAAGAAGTATACAAGATCTAAACTTTACACAGACATCACAAGCTTCAAGCCAAGTGTCTGCGATTGCTGAAATTATTACTGACTTTACGAAGTCATCTCTAGCTCAAGCAACTATGTTTGGTGTTTCAGAGCAAGACATAAACTTTACGCATAGTACTGCCCCTGCTGTTGTAAAAAGAGCATCACAAACAATGAGTGGTGATTTTACAAAGAGTAACGCAAGCAGGGTCATAAGAAGTGCTTTAGTAGAAACGACTGATCGCTTTGATAAAGATACTATACCAGAGCTTACAATATCTCTAGAGGGAGAGATTATTTATAGCCATGAGCAAACTACCCTAGCTTGTGCAACTTACTCTGGAGACAGTACACAAAACTTTGTATTTGATCAGTCTCTTGCACCTACTGTTGTACGAACAAATTCTGGATCAATGACAACAACTATTGATCAGGAAAGCATTGGTAGAATTGTTTTCTTAGGTCAAGGTACTTTGGATGCTACTTTAGGTCAAACATCTATCGGTGCGATGACTGTGTTCAGTAGTTCTTCTCTAATATCGGTTGCTATAAAGTCATCGATAGGAATAGGAATACTTGGACTTGTTTCTGAAATGAGTTCTAGCTTTAATCAGTCTTCACCTCCGATCATTGCGATCCGAGGAGGTCTGTCAGAGCAAAGCTTTGGTAATGACTTATCATCAGTCGGAACATTAATAGCGTCTGGGGTAAGTGAGCCACAAGGAATATTTACTTATAGTAGCTTGGGTTCAGCAACTTTCGCAGGTTCTGGATCTGTTGATCTTAATTTCACTTCATCTACTTTTGGTGAAAGACTTTACGAAAGTGTAGATACACAGATTATACCAGAAACTTTTACAGTAATAACACCACAAACCTCGACAGGTGTTTGGACTAATATAACACCACCTAGTGGTGATTGGACAGTACTAAGAAGAACAAGCCCACCACCTAGTGCTTTCTCATCTGGAGGTGGTGATTCTGGTGGCTCTGGTGGAGGTGAATCTGGTGAATCTGGTGGAGGTGGCTCTGGTGGAGGTGGCTCTGGAGGAGGTGGCTCTGGTGGAGGATATGGTGGAGGTAGTGGTGGCTACCCATAAAGACAATAATATTGGAGAGATAATAAATGCCTAGTACATATACAAACCTTGGAATAGAGCTTATGGCCGATGGCGAGAACGCCAACACTTGGGGTCAGAAGACAAATGTAAACCTAGAGATGATAGAAGAAGCATTGGCAGGTATAGCTGTTATATCTATAACAGGAAGTACTAGTATCCCTAGCTTTTCTAACGGAACATCTGGAAGTAATGCGAGAAAAGGGTTTTTAAGATTTGAGGGATCTCTTAGTGGAACAGCAACAATAACTCTTCCAACAAAAGATAAAATCTATGGGGTTGCAAACGAAACTACAGGTGGGCAATCAATAACCCTTACTTGTGGATCAGGTAGTAATGTTACTATTCCTAATGGCAAGTCAACAATGATACACACTTCTTCATCAACCCAGAACGTAACTAACCTATCTAATCAAGATGTATCTACAGATTCCTCTGTAACAAATGCTATCGCTAAAATTCCTTCTTCATGGACAAGCTCTGCACAAAGCATCTTGGGTCTTACGGATACTCCTAGTTCATTCTCTGGTCAGCAAGGTAAAGTTTTAAAAGTTAACTCTGGTCAAACAGGTTTAGAATTTGCTGATGATGATGCAGGATCAGGAAGTGGTGGAGATGCTGCTACCTTAAATGGTCAGTCAGGATCATATTATCTAAATTACAGCAACTTTAGTAATACACCGACAATTCCTACTAACAACAACCAACTTACAAATGGTGCAGGATATATAACATCGGCTACTCCATCAGCCGACAGCGTAAGGTCTTCATACATAAGTGGAATATGGACAGGATCAGAATTTAAAGTTGGGGCATACGTATTTTTATCTCCAATGGACACATCACAGTACGCACCAGGTTCTACAAATGCTGCTAGTAATTGGCAATACGCAGGTGCTACTGATATTGACTCATCAGGAAACTCAATACAAAACTTAAAAAGTGGTACTGTATCTTATGGAACATGGAGAAGCATGGGAAACAGACAGCCTGGTGGTAGTTATAGTAGTGGTTGGCACATACACGCTGTAGGATTGTTTTTAAGGGTGGCATAATGAAAGAGGAATTTAAAAAAGCTGTAATAGAAGAATTTAAAGACCCAAAATACATCGATGAGCAAAACATAGAGGTTCAAGTAAATCATCCAGATCTTGGGTGGATTCCCTACACCTGTAACCCAGATGACAAAGTGGGGGGGATTGATAACGATAAACTCTATCCTAGATTGGTGGCATCTAACCCAACGCCTTATGTTAAACCTACGGAAGAAGAGACAAAAGAAAAACTAGCACTTCAGGTAAGACAAAATAGGGACTTAAGATTAGAAAATCATGTCGATCCTTTTGTTATGAATTTTATGCGTTGGGATGAGCAACCAGAAGACAAACAAAATAAAATTAAAGAATACAGGAAAAAACTTTTAGATGTTCCACAGCAAAAAGGTTTTCCTTATGTAATCGATTGGCCAGAGAGGGATTTTTAAATGTCGGATATGTTTGGAATGATGAAGCCGAATTATGGTATGGGTGGAGGTATACGTTCTCTACTATCTCCCTTAACAAACATGATTACGCATCAACTTGCGAGACAATCGCAAGCTTCATTTAACGATAAGATTGATCCGTATATTGATCAGGTAGAAAGCTTAACCACAGAAACATTTCCAGAGCTAAATATGAGTTCTACAGGTGGGGGAATAGGAAACTTTCCAAGTCCATCAATCAATGCTCCTATTTTTGACAACAAACCGACATATGATGGAACTCAATCTGACTTTACTGCTTTTGGGTATGAAACTCTTAGCTATCCAGATCAACAAAAACCTAATATAGCTGATGTACCTGATATGCCGTTTAAAGAATTTTTTAGTCAGGGTCTTAATACATTATATGGGTATAAATAATAATGGCATTAAAGAAGATAGCCATACAGGGTGGCGTAGTAAAAGATGATACAGTCTATTCTTCTGAAGGGAAGTGGATTGATTCTGACAAGATACGCTTTTACAATGGCAGAGCACAAAAGATCGGTGGTTGGGAAAAGCTAACACCTTCTGCTTTTAATGGAGCTGCTAGGACTATACACTCTTGGAGAGATTTTAATGACAATCGTTTAGTTGCGATTGGAACTCATTCTAACATCTACATTCTAAAGGATGGTATTCTTTACGATATTACTCCTGACGATCCCACTTTTACTCCTTTAACAATTTCCATCGCTAACCTTACTACCTTTACAGACCCAAATACAGGTAGCAGTTACTACTTTAATTTTAATTTAAATGTTGCAAATGATAATGTTCCTGTCAATATTACGGATCAAGCTTACGCCTTTATACCTCCTAGCTCTAATATACCTGCGACTGCATACTCATATAATGCACTCATCGGAACAGGGACTGTAAGAAATACCTATGGAAATAATACTGATGGTGTTATCAGGTTTAGAAAACCAAGTCATGGTTTGCAAAGTGGGGATAGTGGATTAAACATTACAAATGTTGCCCTTGGAGATTATAGAGTTTCGTCTTTTTCTGGTACTGTTGTAGACACATCATCATACACCCACAATGGTTATAACTACCAACATTTCGATGTGGCTCTACCTAGTGGATTTTCAAGTGGAACTTCACTACAGCCACAGGCCCTAAATGCTAGTCGTAATAGTTCTATATCTGTCGGTGATCATATGTATTCCAATTCTGGAACAGGAATGCAAACTTATGACCGATATATTGGATCTTTTCTTTATGCACAAAACAGGCACAACGATACTTGGCGTTTTGGAATTAATTCAGTTAATCATTACTTCCCTGGGTGGTCACAATTTAATGCATCTACAGATTTAGTTGCTGATGTTTCTAATGGTGGAAACTCAATAGGAGATAAAGTTATAAGAATCCCAGCTTCTCAAAATATTGGGTTTTCAAAACACGCTATTAAGAAAGATCAGTATGGCTATCAGATGCAACCTAATTATAGTGATGGAGGATACGACAAACTGACAACCCCTACAGGAGGTAATGCAAATAATCTTTATAATGTCCCTAATGCTGTAGGCACTTACTATGGTGAACAATATAATTGGGGGAGTCGAACAGGATGGGAGCAAACTTCCTTACCAAGTGGCATTAGTCAAACTGCACACGAAAGACATATGTTTGGACATCCTGTTACGGATGCATTAGGCAGACCTACGGCAAGAAGAGTTGTGGTTAAAAACGTACCTTTTCCTGTTCCTCCTCCTGAAACAGATATGGGAAATTTAGAGAATGGTAGTGGGGGAACTCCCATGTCACTTACCCAACACGCTAGTTCCTACGCTCAAGGTTCAGGAGATCAGTTAAGTGGTTGGGATGGTCATTTTAGATCTGCACAAAGTAACCCTACAGGAGGTAACCCACCAGGGCATTCTACCTCTGACAGACTTCTGTATGGTATTGTAAGTCAGTTTAATCCTTATTTTGACGGAACAAACGGCCCTTACAATGGTGATCAAGACCTCTGGTACTACGGAAGGATGAAGATAACAATAATAGGACAAGACTATAATCATCAACAGAAAACTGAATTTATTTATCCTACAGGAGTTGAGCAACAAGGTATTGGCCCATTTACAAACGAGACTTACACATATAGTCAGAATTTCTTTACTCAAATCTGGGAGATTAAATATGAAAGGGAAGACACACAGACAGGAAACCATCCTAGAAATCAAATTTCCGATAAATGGACATGGAGTATTGTAGGAACTGTTTCTCTTGGTTGGTCAGAAGAGTGCTTGGGGATTCACTATGATCATCCCATTGATGCAGTATTTCCTTGGACAAATTTTTTACCTGCGTCTAAATACGATGTTTGGCCATCAACATACCACAGTCAAGTCCCTCAAATTGAAAAATTAATGGAACAAGGAGAGGAACACTCTAATTTCGCATATGGGTGGGGAACTAATGTTTGGCAAGCTAACGGATGGTTAGGTGGTTCAGGATCTTATTCAAGAGCTTGGGGACAACCTGCATCGACATCATCTGTTGTTGTTGATCCAAGGGTTTACAGCTTTGACAACTTTGGGGAAGACTTAGTTATAGCACACAATAACGGAACACCTATGTATTGGGATGCATCAACAGGGGTAGGGAGTAAGGCTGTTAAGATAGATAATACAGCATCTCCAACTACTCCACAATCAGGAGGTACAGGAACATCTCCTGCGACAGTTAAAAGTATTTTTGTAAGTTCTCCAGACAGGCATATCGTTTGTTTGGGTGCAGGAAATCCTATGACAGTACAATGGGCATCACAGGAAACAACAAACGTATGGACAATTAATGATCCTAATAATACAGCAGGTAGTCAGGTTTTAACAGGTGGTACGTATTTAATAGGTTGGGCAAAAGTAAGAGGTCAAACTCTTATCTTTTCAGATAATAACGTTACAGGCATGGTTTTCCAAGGCCCTCCATATACTTTCGGTTTTAAGGAGCTTGGTAATAACTGTGGATTAATTAGTCCACAAGGTGCAATAACTGTGCAAGGCAGATGCTATTGGATGGGTTTTAAGAACTTCTTCATTTTCGATGGTGGAGTTAAAGTTCTTCCTTCTCCTGTTGCTAAATATGTCTTTGAGGATTTTAATTATGCCGAACAATTTAAGGTTATTTCAGGAACGTCCAAGGGTTATAATGAAATCTGGTGGTTCTATCCTAGCCTATCTACAAATGACGAGACTACATCAACAAACGCGGCAGGTCAAAACAGAGAAATTAACAGATACGTAAAGTACAACTACATAGAAAACTTATGGGATGTTGGAACTTTCTCAAGAACAGCTTGGGTTGGTGGATCTATATTTGAGAACGATCTGGCCTGCGATGCGAATAGGTTTATTTACAAACACGATGTAGGGACAACTGATGATGGTAGTCCATTTAACGCCTTTGTAGAGAGTGCAGACTTTGATATAGATGATGGTCAAAACATCATGCTTGTTGATAAAGCTTTACCAGATGCTATATCAACGGATAAACAAGGTGGTACGTATGATGAAACCTACAAGATTACCTTTAGTTCAAGAAAAGATAGCATAGGTGATTATACAAACAAAGGCCCATTTACTGTAAGGAACAGAGATGTGACTATAGATGGAGTTAACTATATTAAGACAGGAAGAATAAATCCACGAGTTCGTGGCAGACAAATGAAGATAAAGGTTGAGTCTGATGGATTACATGATCATTGGAGATTAGGCGATCTTAGATTAGACATGAAACCTGATGGAGAAAGATAATGCCAAATAATCGATATACAGTAGCACCACTACCAAGACTAGAAGAGGGTGGAGATCCTGTGATATGGGCGAGTGAGCTTGTTGATCAGTTAGAGCAAACACTAGATAACCTTTCGCAAGCTGCTAATATTGGGGATATTAATACAAAGTTTTCAACATCGAATATAACGACAACAAAATCATTAAACGCAAACTCAACTTCTACGACCAACAACGCTAACGTTCTTGGTTCAGTAATTAATGCCTTGAGAGAAAAGGGAGTACTCGCATAATGTCATACACAGACGCATATATATCAGCAACAAGAGGTACAAAGGAAAACCCTTACTCAAGTTTTTCTGAAGCTATGAAAGATGGGCGTGAAGGTCAGAACGTATATATAGGAAAAACAGGTGATAAACCTACTTATACAAAAATGGCGTATGCAGATTCTTCTCCTTCTTCAAAATCTAGCAAAAAGAAAGATAGTGCTAGTACGTTCTTTGACGACAATGCATCTGGCATTGTTAGAGACGTTGCAACAGCTTTGATGTTTCCTGTATCTATCCCATTTACTCTAGGGAAGTACCTATTTGGTGGACAGGATAGAGAAGGCAACAAAAGAAGTGGCATTTTTAATTTAGATAGAGATGGTGATGGATCTAGCTATACATCTACCAAGGATGGAAAAGTAACGAACATATTTGGACAAGAGCTAAATATGGACAACAACAGAAAAATAACAGGTTTTTTCGATTCTCTTGATGTAGATGGAGATGGAAGTTTTCTTACAACAGGTGGTAGCTTTTTCTCTCCCATGACAGATGAGCAAAAGGCAGATTATCAAAGAAAGGCTTTAGAAAGCACAGGAGGAGATTCTAGTCCTACTGCTAGTGTTCTAGATCCTAATGCTGTAGGGGTTTTACCAGACGGAACTCTTAAGTGTAAAGAGGGATTTTATTATGACATTAAAACCCAAATGTGTGTTAAGATGGAAGAAGAAACCTCAACTGTAAAGGCAGAACCTGTGGGAATACAAACATTACAGAATCCACTTACATACGGACAAACAGGAGGAGAACAGATACTATCCCCTGCCGTTGCTACAGCTAGAGATGGTATGGCTGTGCAAAACTTAAGAAGACAACCTTCTGGAATTGTGACTGGCCCTGGCGGCCCAAAAGATGATCTAGTCGGCCCAATAGCTTTATCGGCCCAAGAGTTTGTTATGCCTAAAGAACAAATTATGGACGAAGGAAATGGGGACTATAATAAGGGAATAAGAAAGTTGGAAAGCCAACGCAAGAAATCTTTAAGAAAATATGATGTGGCATAGGAGTACATAATGGCAACGCAAACTACGATTACAGATTATCCTGATTTTATGAAGCCTTACCTTGAGGATGTTCTCAAGGAGGGTCAAGATTTATACGATACGGATTCATATACTCCATATACTGAACCAAGGATAGCAGGGTTTACTCAAAACCAAAAAGACATAATGCAGAGTATTCTTGATTATGATGGTCAGGACGCAGGTATAAAGGCTTTAAAAGATTCATTCTACACCACAGACGCAGATGGTAATAAAGTCTTAAAAGACTATGACTTTACTCCAAGGGAAACTACTGCACAATCGTTCTTAGATACAGATGCAGAAGGTAATAGACTTATCGATCAGTATATGAACCCATACGAAGATCTTGTTGTAGACAAAATGCGTAGGCAGACAGATAAGAACATGGCTATGCAAAAGGCTAAAGACATGGCAAATGCTGTAGGTAGAGGTGCTTTCGGATCTTCAAGAGAAGCAGCCCAGACAGCCGTTGGTCAGCAAGCTTTACTAGACAGATTAGCTAACGCAGAAGCCGATCTATTTTACAAAGGCTATGGACAAGCAGCTAATATCTTTTCTAAAGACGCAGACAGAAAGCTTAAAGCAGACTCCTTAATGTCTAAGCTTGGACTAGAAGCTGACAAGTTAGGAATGCTTGGAGACTTTAATAGAGCATCTGCACTAGAATCATTAGCAAAGACAGATCAACAATTATTTGCTGACGAGATGGCTTTAAAAGGTAGTGTCGGTGATGCAGAACAAAAAATGAACCAAGCTAGTTTAGACTTGGCTTATGACGACTTTTTAAAGCAAGAACAATTTCCATATCAGCAATTAGATTTCTATAACAGTATTGTTAAAGGTCTTACGCCTAATATTGGAGCAGGGTCTGTTACAAACCAGACAAAAGATCCTAGCTTTCTCCAACAGGCTTTAGGATTAGGAATTAACGCACTTGGTTTATATGGAATGGGTGGTGGATTTAAGCCCGGTGGGTTTGATTTTGGAAACTTTTTTAGTTAGGTTAGAAAATGGCAGTAGATCCAATTAAAATACAGACAGTCTTACGGAAAGCGTCTGACCAACAACTTATGGCTTTGTTGAAAAGACCAGACAGCATTCCAAGTATGTTTGTACAACAAGAGATAAGACGAAGGAACATGGCAAGACAGGCCGCCAAGGCTGATATGTCTAAAATGGCTATGGCACAAAGACCTCAACTTACGCCTGAAATGTCTCGTATGGATCAACCACCAACACCAAGTCCACAAGACCCAATGGCTAGTGCTATCCCTATGAACAAAGGAGGTAGTGGTGAACTAGCAAAACAAAAGCAATTACTAATGCAAATGTACAACGCAGGTCGTTTGAACATTGTTCAAGGTGTAGCACAGAACGATCAGGGTGAGTTAGGTGAATTTGCTAGAGGACTAATTTCGGCTAATCAAATGCGTCCTACTGATAACAAGGGTCTAAACATAAGTAGGAAGCCACAGTTTACCGATTTCGATATGACTAATCCTAGAAACAACTTCCCTGGCTCTAGACTTAATTATTCTATTGCTCCCATGATAAAAGAATCAACTGCTAACAACGATGGTGTTAGTGCTTCTGTTAAGTCTGAATTTATGGAACAACTTGAGAACGCAGGGATAAAAGCTATTAACGAAACTACTCCTATGGATCTTGAGAATGAATTTATAGAAGGTCAATTTGATCCAGAAGGTAAGTTTGATTATGGTGGGTCAACGGCAAGTACAGATCCAAGAATGAGAACAAACACTATTGGGTTTAATCCTAGAACAAATATAGGTGAAATGCGTTTTCCTCCTAACTATGCTCCAAAGGAAAGCCTATCCAATGTCGTTGAAGCTATGAGTTCTGACAAAGCTGTTCCCTCAAGTGAAGAAGATTTCTTTGGTGTTAATCCAAACATGGTTATTAAAAAGCCAGAAATGAATTTTGCTACAACGCTTGCCGAAGATTTAGGTATGAACGCAGCTCAAAGTGCATCACCTTTTATTTCAAAGGGTGGGATTAGAAATATGGACAATTTTGCAGAGTTGCAAAACTTTAAAGAATTTTCTCAAAGTGACAATTCACAAGCAGAACTTGAAGCAAAGCTTAATAAGGGGATGGAAAGCACTTTTAGAGAAGATTTAGGTAAAGTTGGAGAAGGTATACTTAAGGGTGGAACTTTAGCTAAAGATTTCGTTGTAGAGAATTTAATTAATGACCCAAGATTTAGAAAATATACAGACTTAGCAAACACAATTTATGAAGATACAGGTATTAAAAATGTCGTAGATATAGTAGGCCCAGAGGTTGCAAAAGAGTACGACAGGGTATTACCTCAAATAATACAAGGTGGTGAAAACATAAAAAACTTTGGCGAAGGTATATTAGCAAATGTAAATCCACAGTTTCGTGACAGAACACCAACGCTTGCTAAAGTTGAACTAGGGAATGAGGATTTAAAAAATCTTATTATTCCACCTCTTTTAACTGAAACAGAATTAAAAGAAATAAGTGCTAGTGCTAATGTTTCACCAGAAGTTGTAATAAACAAGAGCAATGAAAACAATAATAAGGAAACTAACAACGAAACTGAAATTAAAAAGAATAACGAAACTGAAATTAAAAAGAATGAAGAAATAGTCGATAGTATGAATAATACTGACGCTACAAAACCTTTTAATTATGGTATTCCACAAAAAAATCAGGATGATTATGAAAATGCTTCAGCATCTGATAAAGCTATATATAATAATAAAGCAAAGGCTAAAAAGATGGCAAATACAGGGGGCATAGGTAATTCTGCTTTAACTCAATATAGTAACCTGACTAACGCTCAAAACAAATTAATAGAAGCTATGAAGCCAAATGGTGGTGATCGTTTCTGGCAGTTAGTGGCAGAATTTGGTGCTAACTTGGCTGCGTCTGACAGTCCTAACTTTATGCAAGCAGCAGGTCAAGCTATGCAACAAACTTTGGCAGAAGCTAAAGATATGAAGAAAGAAGATAGGCAGATGCTTATAGATCAGGCCAAGGTTGCTGTTGATCTTGAATTTAAAAGGGCAGAACTTGGGTTGCAACTAGCTAGAATAAACGCATCAGCGGCCAAGAGTGGTACAAACTCTGTTGGTTATTTAAATCTCTTAGAAAGAATAAGGGGAAATGATCAAAGAGCTAAATTTAATGTAGCAAAGCTGATTTCAGATGAGGTAGATAATTTTACTAGAATTTATGATGAGCGAAAAGGGCCTGGTGCAGATCCAACTGAAAGAACTCAAGCAATTCAAAACGAGACAGCAAGGATCACACAAAAATATAAAGATATGTTTCCAAATGTAAACCTTCCGTCTGGTTCTAATACAGGAGGTGGGGGAGGAATCACAGTCAATCCAGAAGATCCACTTGGTATTTAAAGGTTAATAAATGACAACATTAATTCAGGCACTTCGTGAAAAATATCCTATGTACGCTGATCGTAGTGATGAGGTATTAATTGAAGGCTACAGAAAGAAATTTCATCCAAATCAAGACAGAGAAGAGCTTGAGGAATTATGGAGAGACAAAGGAGAACAAGCTAAACAAGATGAGTTTGGCAATGTTGGTACTTTTCTTAGAGGTGCTAGAATTGGGTTTGAGCAAACTAAAGATCTAATCTTTGATGGTGGTATTAGGGGTCTTATTAACTACGCTTCAGGAAACAAAGAACAGGCAGCTAAAGATTTTGAGAGATATCAAAAAGCGTCAGAAGAAACAAATAAAAACTTTCCACAGGTTATTAACTACGATGATGTAGGTGGAGATACTTTAATAGACAAGTTAACGTTTACTGACTTTGAAGACACAAAGGATTTTGCTTTACAATCTACAGGTCAAGTTGCGTCTGACTTAGTAGGGGGTCTTGGATTAGGTGGAATATTAAAAGGTGTAGTACAAGCAACAGCTAAAAAGACTATAAAGAACCTAACTAAGAAACAGATAGATAAGATTGGTAGAGTTTCTTTGATGACAGGCCCAGCTGCTTACGCTGCTGTTCAGAATTTTGGTGAAACCTATAATGAATTGTATAAGGCAGCAGATGGAGATCCTGATTTAACAAAGGTACTTGTACATGGTACAGTTAACTCTGCACTAGATACTGTTCTTCCAGCTACAATTCTTAGCAAAATATCTAAAGAGGGCAGAAATCAACTATCGGATTATGTTGTAAAGCGATTACTTAAGGGGGTAGCTAAAGGTGCTGCTATTGAGGGAACTACAGAAGCAACACAAACACTTAGTAACGAGCTTGGCAAAACTGACGGATGGAAGTATTTAGAGAACCTTGATCAGGTAGATGTAAAAGCAATAGAAGAAGCTTTTGCTGTAGGTTTCTTTGGTGGTGGTACAGTACGAGGTGCTACAGATACTTTTACAGGGAAAAATCCAGAAGATTTTGCTAAAGACAATCAAGAAATTAAAGACAAGCAACTTATGGGTGCTTTAGAGAGCGTTGAGAAGGGTGGTGGTTTAACCACCGAACCAACGATTCCTGTTATCGAACCTGTATTAGAAAAGTCAAAAATTAAAGTTCCTAAAAAGCCAAAGATGGATGATATAGAAGGATCTCTTGGTTATAAAGAGATGGTCTTTGAAGACAAGATGGCAGAGTATGACAGGCTTTGGGATTTAAAGAAGAAAGAAGACAAGCAATTTAAAAAGAAGTTTGAAAAAGAAAGCAAGCAGTTTGAACAAGAAAAGGCTTTGGCAGAAGGACAGTCGGCTTTTAGAGAAGAGAGTGCCTACAAGTTAGGTGTCGATGAAGTAAACCGAAGGTTAGACCTAATTAAAAACAAGGGTGCTCTTGGTCTTCGTATTGGCGAAACGCTTGAAAAAGAAATAAACAATAGAGAGAGATCTGTTAATGACGTTCTTACTGCTTTCAATAGTGGTGATATAATGAACGATCTATTACCACAGAGTGCAGACTTAAACTTTGAGTTTGCTATGAATGGGTTAACAGACAACGAAGGTAACGCAGCTCAAGGGTTGTACAATAAATCAGCTAAGTTACTAAGCCTTGCTTACGATGTAGGTTTAGGAGAAGGTGGTGGAAATGTTGCTACCACAAGGGATCTTCATCAACAAACAGCATCACACGAAGCGTTCCATGTTCTTCAGGACTTCTTTAGGCAACATGATCCAAAGACACAAAAGCTACTAGACAGTACGTTTGGATCAAGAGGTCAGGCAGTAAATTATAGCAAATCTCCTATCGCTAAGTGGATGAAGAGAGTAGATCCTGATATGCACAACGCTTTGACAAGAATTAATCAAAGAGTTGTCAGACCTGTAGCAGAATCTGGTCAAGTAGAAGATGCATCTAATCAAGGTATACTTGGTAGTGAATTACAGGCATACGCTTTTCAGGCCTACGCAAAAGCTAGAAGGCAGGGCAAAACTCCTGTTATGGCTAGTGGACTAGCAAGGTATTTTAACTTTATATATCGGTTTTTAAGTAGACTTGGTAATATGTTGAGAGGTTATGGCTTTCAAAATGCACAAGATGTATTTGAGGCTGCTACTAGTGGATCTTTAGCAAAATCATTCCAAGGTCAGGGAATATCTTACAATAAAAACAAAAACATAGATGAGCAAACAACACAGGCATCTTCGTTAAGTGATCTAAGAGGACATACTCCTCAATCTCCTAAAGTGTTTTATGATCGTGACAGAACTAGACCTATATCAATGAAGGATATGAATCAGTCTAAGATGTTCTATCCTCAATTTAAAATACAAAAGCCACTAGTTAAAGGTCAACCAAAGACTTCTATATTCTTGCCGATAGGATATGAGGGATACAATAGAGATGGCAAAAATAGTGGTCACGGATTAAAACATATACTAGGTCAACATAATAACGAGATTATTTCTAGCACAACACACGAAAAAGTAGTGCCATTCATAAAAGATGTTCTTATGAATGGTGATCCTAAAAAGCAAAACTTTAATCAGCTTGATAGGTACGCCTTTAGATATAAATCACCTTCATGGGATAAAACAGGTGTTGTGATTGTTGATGCTACAGATGGATCAGTCCCTACTGTAGTTTCTGCATTTATGGAAGACAAGACAAAAGCAAAAAGTCTTATTGCTAGTCAAGAAGACATTGAGCAATTTAGAAGCGTTAGAAGAGACGACATTCAGGGTTCATCGTTACCTGTGAATCCACAAAGAGTGTCTTCTAGAATACCATCTACTAAAGCAGCAAAACAACAAATTCAAGAGGACAATATAAGAGATTATGAAAATCCTTTTGATCTACCACTAACTATTGGTTTGAAAGAGATCTTAGAAACACCTGGCTTACCTGAAAAATTAGCTGCCCATATGAAGAATTGGTCTTTAGAAAAAGGAAAAACTAAGAGCTACAACACTCTTACTGAAGAACAGCTTAAATTACCACCCGCTGATATGTTTGAAGCTTACATTCAGACTTTAACCGAAAATCTTTTATTTATATGGGATAACACATCAAGTGTAGTTAGGGAAAGATCAAAAAGGTGGTACGAAGGTGCAAATAGATTAGCTATTCAGATGGCTAAAAAATACAATCTTACTACACCACAAACAGCGGCCATTCTAGCTGTGTTTTCCCCACAAAAAGATTGGTTTCAAAACATAAGTTTAGCAGAGAGATTTTTAGATATTCATTTTACAAAAAGAAGAGATGCATTTTCTCAAGATATGGCTGACTTTGTACTAGCTACGAGTGAAATTAATAAGCCTGCGTACAGAAAAGAAGTCGATTACTTAGTAAAGAATAGACCATCAATAGAAGATTTGTCTGGTTTTGTTAATCAAACCAAAGGTGGCCCAAATGCAGATTTAATGAAGGCTATTTGGATTAGGGTTTATGACGAGGTAAATAATCCCAAACACTATGCAGAGGTTTCTCCAGAGGGGGATAAACTTGACTTTGCAAGAAATGAAGACGGATCAACAACTAATATAGCTTGGCAAGGTTTTGGGCCAATAATGAAAGCAATCAATATTTCCAATGATGCTTCAATTAGGAACATATCTATTGAGCTAGGTGATAGACACAAAGTAAGAAACTTTTACAACAATATATCTGATCCTTTTGGTCAACAAGGAGATGTAACTGTAGATACTCATGCCGTTGCTGCCACAAGTCTAAAGCCATTAGGTAGTGACGATGTAGAGGTTGGTCACAACTTAGGGACAAGTTCAGAATCTTGGAAAGGTAAAATTAAAGGCACATCTGCATCTGGGGTAAGAGGTGTTATAGGTACTTATGGTCTTCATGCAGAAGCTCACAAAAGAGCAGCTAAGTTAAGAGGGGTATTGCCAAGAGAGATGCAGTCGGTTACTTGGGAAGCCGTAAGGGGACTATTTACATCTGCATTTAAAAGCAGTAAACTTAATAAAGAGAGAATCGAAAAAATTTGGGATAGATATCAAAAAGGTGAGATATCTCTCAAAGAAACCCAACAGGAGGTGTTAAATGAAGCAGGAGGATTTAGAAACCCTGTATGGCAACGACCCAATAGTGAAAGTGCTAGATCAGAAAGGATTGCCAATAACCAGAGAGAATTGGATAGAACTCAACTGGCCAACGAAACCCAATCCTTGGACAACAGAGCACGAAGAGGAGATCCCAACGATACTTCAAAACAAGTAGAAGGATCTACCCTCCCATTAGTTGACTTAATAAGAAAGAACCCAGACGGATTTACTGTTGATCCAGATAGTCTAGAAGCTCCAAGTGGTGGCTTTGCCGTAGCTCCTGTTAAAGCGGCGGAAATGGTCATAGCCAGAGATAACCTTACTGAAAGCAACATTAGACAACTTGCAGAAGACTTAGCAAATCTATCATCATTGTCTAATAGAAAATTCTATGCAGGTGGGTGGTTTAATTCTGAAGATGGAAAATTTTATCTTGACGCAACGATTGTTGCTGATAACATAGAAGATGCATTATACATTGCTGATTCGTCAAACCAGATTGCAATATTTGATTTAGGAGAATTTAATGAAATCAACACCGAAGAAGGAATCAGAAGACTCCAAGAAAGTGGTGCTTACAGTCGTGAAGCCCACGATGTCGTCAGAAGAGATCTACAAAAACTTAATGAAGAATTTCAAAAGGCAAGGAGTAGAGATCAAGAAAGCCTAGACAACAACATACAAGAAAGTATAGCAACAGATGAGGTTGCTAACTTTACTACAGATGTTCAGGCATCATCTCTTCAATTAAATCCTCCAAAGAAAACAGTTAAGGCTTATAGAATATTAAGAAAGGTCAAGGATGATCCAGATGGGTTGTATCCTCTCTTTGTTGATTCAAAAAATGCAATTCCTGTAGGTGAATGGTTACAAGCCAAAGATGTCACTCCAATTATTGGAGTTTCTGCAAGCGTTCAGCCAAGTAAAAGCCAAGCAAAATTTAAGCGTTTAGAAAAGAGCTTAAGAGATGGAACGTTTAAGTACACCAAAGATAACCCTGACACAGGTTTATATGTTCCTGCTAGAACAGGTGACCAAATTATTGTAGATGAAAAAACTGCAATGAAGATGAGAGAGCAAGGATATGATGTTAGGAAGTCAAAAAATGGTCTTGCTCAAGGGTTATATCGCTTTACAGGAGTAAAATATAGACCAGGCTATCATTCTTCTGATTTACCAAGAACAGAACATCTTAATAAAGTAGGTGGCAGTTTAGCAGAGGACAGACAATGGGTAGAAGTAGAACTAGCCGCAGAAAAAGATTGGCAACCTGTAGCAAACAAAAGAGCAAAAAAGAGTAAAGACGGAAGTATAGTAGAATCAACGGCTGAATTACAGGAGCTACCCACAAGAGGATTTTATAGGTACAAGACTAATAAATCTATGGCAGGGAAGTGGATGATTTCTGGGGAGATGAAAATCCTTAGAAAGCTAGAACCTTCTGAAGTAAGAGCAATATTGTTAGACAATGGTGTAGATCCAGAGGCATCATCATTAGATTGGGGATCTATAATATCTGGGGCAAAAGATGAAAAGCTTGTCAATAAATACGTTCACGGATTAAGAAGGTTTAGCCTTAAGGACTTTGCATCTTCTATAATAGAGGATGTTGTAGATTCAAACGTTTCTATTAGAAAGCTTGAGGAAGATGTTGTAGAAAATACTACAGGAGTAAGAGAACTAAGAAGTGCAGAGAAGTCTGCATACAAAACAATCGAAATGGTTGGTAATACAAGTGGTCGTCAAGAAATGATTATTAAGCGTGGTGCTCCTATGCTTGATCAGAATGGAGAGATCACAATAAACGAAGACACGAAAGGACTTGTCGAAATATTTTCAAGATTAGATTCTATTGAAGATAAAACAAACTTTATGAAGTATGCTTACTCAAGAAGAGCACAACAATTACTTAGAGATAAGAAGGAAAGACTTTTTACTGACGAATTTATTAAAGATGGTTTAAATCTTGAGAACGATAAATACAAAGAGATGTTTAAAGACTATCAAGACTTTAACAGAGCTATGCTAAAGTTTATGGAGCAAACAGGGGTTATATCATCTAAGGAAAGAGAAAACCTTTCTAACTATGACTACATCCCTTTCTATCGTGAAATACAGGAAGAGTTTGACAAAAGATCTGGTACTGCAAAAGAAAAAAGAATGCTTGCTCCACAATACGGATCAAAAATATTAAATAATCCTAGAAAAGAAGGGTTAATTAAAAAGTATAGTGGTGGAACTGCACCGATAGGAGACATAGTAGAGAATACATTTAGAAACGCCTTTGCCTTTACAGACGCAGCTATGAAGAATGTAGCTATGACTAAAGCAATAGACCTTATGAGAGAAGGTAATGTTGGTAGAGATATAAAAAGAGGACAGGCCGTAGGGGCAGTTAATTTTGTACAGTATAGAGTTAATGGAAAAAGAGTATTCTACGATGTAGAAGACAGACACTTATACGCTGCCCTTGCTTCTATGACCCCAATACAAACTACAGGTGTTCTAAAGCATATGGAAACTGTAGCTAGATGGTTTAGAGAGTTTATTACCCATCAACCAGCTTTTATGGTGGCCAATTGGATGAGAGGTGAAGTAGCAGGTCTTGTTACTGTTGACGCAAAAGTTACACCTATAGCAGATTCTCTTAAAGGAATTGCTAACTCACTTAGAGATTCTGAAAGCATACAGGAAGCTAAACTTATTGGTGGAATGGGTGGATATACCTTTGGTGATAGTCCAAGAGATTCAGCAAAGGCATTTGAAAGACAACTAAGGCTTAGAAACAGAGATTATAACCTTGTTAACTCTCCTAGAGCCATAACGGATTTACTTCAAGGTATGTGGGGTGGTTTAACTAAAGTTGGTGAAGCTACAGAGATGGCTTATCGTGATGGTGTTTACAGAACCCTTAGAGAGCAAGGTAAGACAAAGAGCGAAGCTGCCTATGAAGCTCTTAATGTTATTAACTTTAATAGAAAAGGGGCGATGCGTACAGGTATAGGATCTGTTGTAGGAACTCTTATACCTCTAGTGCCTTTCTTAAATGCTCGTATACAGGGTTTATATAGAACCTTTGATCCTATGGTAACAGGTAGACAGGCAAACAGGAAGAAAACTATATTATACGGAACAATACTAACAATGGCCGCCTTGGCTTTATATTCAGAAACCTCCGAAGACGAAAGATACGAACAAGAACCTCTACACTTAAAACTAAACTATCACATATTCTACATTGGCGATAAGAGATACTTAATTCCAAGAGCTTTTGAAGTGGGTGCTATCTTTACAACCTTGCCTGAATTTACAATGGAAGCTATCAAAAAAGGAGAAGGTGAGGATTTATACAAAGCTACTATGATGACTTTGCTTAATACATTCTCTTTTAACCCAACACCACAGGCTATCAAACCTATTATTGAGATACTTACTAACTACGATATGTTTAGAGGTACGTACATAGATAGTCCATTTGAATCTAACTACAAACCATCTGCAAGGTATGGAGCAAGTACACCAGATACATCTATAGCTATCTCTGAAAAAACAGAATCTATCTTTGGTATGTCTCCTAATCAAATAACAAAGTTGATTACAGGATACCTTGGTAGCATGGGAACAACGTTCTTAACTGCAAGTGATGTGTTAATGTCAAAGAGTGGTCAAGCTCCAACAAAGCCACTAGGTGTTTTTGGTGATGGTATTGTTGGAACGGCTGCTGAAGCTTTGGGGTTTGGTAGATTTGTAAAAGATGAAACTTACACAGGCAATCAATTCATACAGGACTTTTATGAAACAAAGAAAGAAATTGATACTATCTACAATACTATGAACCGATACAAAAAAGATGGTCAGCTTGAAAGAGCACAAATGATCTTTGAAGAAAATAAAAATGCACTAAGATTTAGAAAATTATTAAATAAGTACAATACTGCATTACAACAAATTAACAGAAGGTTACGACTTGTAGAGATGAATACTGAAATGAGTGCAGAAAAGAAAAGACAAATGAAGATTGCATTGATAAATAGAAGGAATATGATTGGTAGACAATTCGATAAACTGAATGATCAGATAAAGAAGGCAGAGAAATGATCGATACTATTTTAAAATCCGTCACAGGGGTTGTCGGTGAATTTATAGAAGATAAAGATAAGAAGAACGAGATTGAAGCTAAACTTACACAGTCGCTCATCAGTCTTGATTTGGCACAAGCTCAAGCAAATATAGAATCAGCAAAGTCTAGTTCTATCTTTGTAGCAGGGGCAAGACCTGCTATAATGTGGGTGTGTTGTCTTGGGCTTCTTACAAATTTTTTCATATTACCATTGATGGAATGGGCGAGTGCTATTTGGTTTCCAGAGATCCCCATGCCAAAACTAGAAACGGAAGAGCTTATGACTTTAACGCTTTCTCTTTTGGGACTTGGTGGTATGAGAAGCTTTGAAAAAAGCAAAGGTGTAGCTAGAAAGAATATGAAGGAGTAATATCATGGCTAAACGAGGACTATACGCTAATATCAACGCTAGAAAAAAAGCAGGGACAAGCAGACCTAAAAGCAAAAGCACAATTAGTGCTAAAGCTTATGCTAATATGAAGGCAGGCTTTCCTAAAAAGAAAAAGAAAAAGGGTTAGCAATGAAAGGTCATACCATAAAAGGTGGTCACAAAAGACCTACTAAAAGTGGGGCTGGGATGACGGCTAAAGGTGTAGCTAAATACAGGCGAGAAAACCCTGGCTCAAAATTAAAAACTGCCGTAACAGGTAAGGTTAAGAAGGGCAGTAAGGATGCTAAAAGGAGAAAGTCATTCTGTGCAAGATCAGCAGGGCAGATGAAAAAATTTCCAAAAGCAGCTAAGAATCCAAACAGTAGATTAAGGCAAGCTAGGAAAAGGTGGAAATGCTGATGTCACATAGCGTTCTAGATGATTGGAAGGTAGTGCCAAGACTTATGATGCTTGCAGTAACTATTTTAACATACCAATCCGTACATTGGTATATGGGATTACCAGATCCCACAATTCAACAAAGCGGCCTTGTATCGGTGTGTGCGGGAATGCTCACAGGTTGTTTCGCCATATGGATGGGAAAGGAAGTCCGATGAAAATATTTTCTAAAATTAAAAGTATAAGAGAAAGATTTGGTGAGGGTACTCAATGGGATTTAGATTGGGGTAAACTTATCATCATTGCTTTGTGTATTTATATTGCAATAAACATATAGGAAATCTAATGCAAAAGAAACTAACTCAAAGCCAAAAAACTACTCTCAAGAAACATTCCAAACATCACTCAAAGAAACACATGAATGAGATGAAGAAGGATATGAAGAAGGGCAAGACATTCGGTCAAGCTCACAAAACTGCAATGAAGAAGGTAGGCAAATAATGGCATTTAAGTTAAGTCAAAGAAGTTTAAGCAAATTAGAAGGTGTGCATGAAGATCTAATCTCTATTGTTAAGGAGGCCATAGAACACACGAAAGTGGATTTCGGTGTGATTTGTGGTTGCCGCACGAAAGCAGAGCAGGCCGAGTTGGTTAAGAAGGGGGCATCTACCACTATGAATAGCCGCCACTTACCACAAGAGAGTACAGGCAAAAGTCATGCCGTTGATCTCATGGCTTATTGCGGCTCAAGGGCATCATGGGAGTTGAATCTTTACGATGATATTGCCGATGCAATGAAGAAAGCCTGTATTAACCAAGGCAAGCGTGTTACTTGGGGAGCTGCTTGGCAAATGGAATTAAATAAATGGAATGGCACATCTGAAGAACTGATGAACGCTTATATAGATCTACGCCGCTCTGAAGGACGTAGACCTTTCATCGATGGGCCGCACTTCCAACTTGAGATTTGATTGGAAGATACATTTGATAACGTTCTTCGCTATAGTATGGGTTGCTAGTTTTGTCATCATATTAGCTATGTTGATTCACCTAGCAATCCGTTCATAACATTTACCGAATCTCTCATAAAAGAAGGCAAGTACTTTGCGTAAACCTTTTCGGTAATTATAATTGACGAGTGTCCAAGGTAGGAAGATATCTCTTTCATAGATACCTTCCCAGACTTCGCCATCTCAACTGCACCTGTGTGACGCAAAGTATGAAAGACGGCCGTTTCTTTCTTAGGATCGCCATTTATATTGGCTTGATCAAACGCCTTCTCCCACAAACTATCAAGAGTATGCTCGTGAAAGTACACTACAAATCCGTTCTTTGATTCGTCACAAGCCTTTTTTAGCTCGTCTTTTATAGACGAAGGAATAGGTATGATCGCTCTCGGTTTAGATTTGATGTGCATCGTGTGATGGTTAAAGTCTATTAAGTTCGCATCAAAATTAATTTGAGACGTTCTTAATGTTCTTATAGCCGACTTACGAGCACAGGTAGTAATAGCAATCTTTAGTAATAATTTAAACTTAGGATTACTATTACATACCTTTGTGTTTAGAATCGTTCTAACTTCCTCCTTGGAAAAGAAACGCTCCCTATACTTGGGCTTCGCTCTGTTGAACCTTATGTTTGGTGGGTTATCTATTAGTTCTGCCTTATGGCAAAAACTAATTGCTCCCTTAAGAACGCTAAGTTCTTTCTCAACAGTTTGCTCCTTTACCTCTCTCTTTTTAATGTAGCTCTTTATATCGTCATGTGTAATTTTAGATATATTAAAACTACCAAAGTGAGAGTTAAGACTTTTCAGAAGAGACTTATGTCTTCTGTTGTATCTTTTTTCCTGATGTAAATTTTCTGACCATACCTCAAGGGCATGACCTATTGTCTGTATTGTCATTTGTTCCTCCTGTTGTGTGAGAGAGAGGAAAACAAAAGGAGTGTTAAAAACTCTCTCTCACGAAAATTATGTTATACGATTAAATGTTAGTACGCAACCAATTTTGAAAATCTTTTAATAGATTTGCAAATCTATCAGATGCTCTTTGTGATTCAATTAGTTGTTTTCTAGATTCTATTTCTAAAACTTTATGTAATGTAGACACACAGGATTGCTCCATCGTTGCGTGTGTCCAAGGTTGTTCTTCAGATTCTGGATACGTTTCTTTAATATACTTTTGAAATCTTGGATTTCTACATAGCATCCCTGCTCTTTTAAGCTGACGCTCTCCTTCTGGCACGACATTGCTTTGATCAGGGTTGTCGTAGTCTAGAGCTTTAACCCCTATAACTACTGTAGTTTTAGGATAACAATGTAATAACCAATCAGCATCTCCTATCTCATCAACGTAGAACGTAAGTCTCCACATACCTCCATCCGTGTCATCCATTCTGTAAGATGATACTTGTGCTTCTACGAAAGCTACTTCTTCAAATGCTTTTCTTGGCAGGACTCTCGGCATATATTTTTTCTGCTTGTTCTAGTGGATCTATTCCTTGCATTGACCAAAAAAGAAGTTCCCCAATGCCTGATTGGTGCAAGTTATTGTGACAGGTTCGGCAGAGGGGAACAACGTACTGATCACCCACCTTACTCCCCAAAGATTTCTCTTCAGCGTATTGAATATGGTGAGGATCAGATGGGGGTGCGTAGAAACATAACAGACAGGGTAAACTACGCACATGGTCGAGGTGCTTCTCAGAATGGTATCTCGTCATCGAAGTCAGAGGAATCGCTTTTTGCAACTTGCGATGACCCATTACTCTGATTAGCACTCTCAACACTCTTGTTAGGGTTAGGGTCTGTAGACATTATAAGTCCACCGAATGGCCCAACCACAACCTCTGGGGCAACTCTTCTCACGCCATCTTTTTCATATGTTCTGTTTTCTTGCTTACCTTCAACCATTACGTTAGCACCTTTCTTAAGGTACTTAGATGCGTACTTGGTAGCGTAATCACCTTTGCATACAACTTTATGCCATGAGGTATTGTTCTTCCATTCTCCAGATTCTTTATCTTTCCAAGAATCTGATGTAGCTACAGAGAGTTCTACAATATCCCCAAACTTAAGGTTTTTAACCTCTGGGTCTTTACCCACTCTTCCCTTTAAAATAATTTTATTAAAGTCCATTATAGTCTCCTATTTTTTATATGTTTTCATTTGTTGTCTTATCTTAGCTTCAATGTCGATTGCTGAATTAGGATCGTTTCTAAGTGCTTCTACTTGATCCTTAAACTTTTCATTCCACTTAACAAGCTCGTCTCTTGTTTTTGTGTTTAGCAATCCATTAATCAATGGAGCATGGCTTTTTGTAGGTGATTCTAAATCTCTGTCAGCATCCCCAAATATATTCAATAAGTGAGTAAGTGCGTATCGTCTCATAACTGTCATGTCAGCACCTATCTCTAACGGCTTAGTCTTGCTACAGGGATAATAAGTATGCGTTACAATATGTTGTCCAGATGAGTGACCAAGTATAGTCATTACCTCTGAAAAGCTTGGTGCTTGTACAATACTTAACCCATGTTTTGATAGTATAGGTCTGGTCATCCTGTGAATACTATTAAGATCTGCATAATCACCATGCCAACCTTTCGCATTTAATTCCATACCCACAAACTCTCCTTGAGCTTTAGCAAGGGCAGTAAACAGTTTATCTAACTGATTTGTTTTATCAACTATCTTAGTATAAATTTTCAGTTCTTTTATCCTATCGTAAACGTCTGTCATAATTCCTCCTGTTTTTGTTTAAGATATTCCTGATGTTGCGAACAGTATTCTGCTACCCCACACCAATTATCTTCGCAACGCTTATATATCTTTGGCTTTCTAACAACCCTCCAATCACTTTGTAAAGAATTTTTAAGCTTTGGGTGTATGCCACTTTTAATCCAATCAAGACCTTCCTCCATACTATCAAATAGTTTTGTTGGGGTCTTATTTCCATTTTTGATTGCTTCCCATTTTGGTTGATTAACCCATCTCTCTTCATCTGTACACTTGTAATCTTCGTCTCCAAAATGCAACCTAGCTCTTTCATTAACATAACTCTCACAAGCATCGTCATCCCAAAGATCATATTCGTATGTCATAAATGGTAGTTGTGGATAGTCTGGTTTATCCTTTGCTTGGTTCTCCCTCCAATCCTTTAACCACGCACCTATCTTAAATTTAATAGGATTATACCCATTTTTACGCAAAAGAAAAGCATAAATATTTCCCTGTTGAACGTAGTTTTCCATACCTGATTGTGCTTTCCAAGATGTAATTGTTTTCCAATCCCAAATAACTACGTCTTTGTCATTAATAGGTTGTATAGCATCTATCTGACCAGAGATAATTTTTTCCTCCCCTCCAACATCTATACTTGCATAAAATCTTTGCTCTACAATCCAACCTAATTTTTTACAATGTTGTTCTGCTAACATATGAACACCAGATCCAATCAAGGCTGCTATCCTTCTAGACGCATCTTCTTCAACAGTTTCAATATGTTCTGATCTAAGTTTTTTTATTCTAGGCGAATCAAGTAACCCTGTAGCTGACAAACTAGGTATAGCACCTGCATCATACGAATCATTTGATAAAGCATCTTGTACCCAAGGTGGGTATTTGTCTATGTTTTTTAACCTCATGTGGATGACCTTATATTATAAAATAAATAATTGCCATAGCTTTTTTTATTTTTTTTAAATAGTATCAAAATAAAAGGCAGAGCATGAAGCACAGGCAAAGTGAATTTGATTTACAATGCAGTATTGTAGAGTATCTCAAAGACAATTTAATACATGGCAGTTTATTCACATCGTTCCCTTTAGGTGGAGGTGGAATAGCAAGAGGTGTTAAACTAAAGAAATCTGGTACTGTAGCTGGATGGCCTGACATTCAAATACTTCATAATGGATTGTACTTTGGTCTTGAGGTAAAGACCGACAAGGGAATAGTTTCCGATGCTCAAAAGTCAATTCATAGACAACTACGAAAACAGGGAGCAAGAGTAAAAGTAGTAAGGTCAATAAATGAGGTTGCAAAAGTTTTAAATGTCTGGCACATTCACAGATGATTTGGTAAGGCTCTGGAGGTCAGTAGTTCTACAAGCTTTATTAGATGCAGGGAATCTTGGAATCACATCGATGCATCCAAATTGGCCGTCTTATAGAATCAAGATGGTAAGGGACAGGGCAAGGAAGTGGTTTAAGGATGCAGATCAAGACTTTATAGATGTGTGTGATTTAGCTAATTTAGATCCAGACATTATTCGCAGATTTGGTATGAAGGTTAGTCGTGGGGATGCTCACGCAAAACGTAGATTACTTGAGTTTAAACATTACTTTAAAAAACCCACAGGGAGGTACAATAAAAATGGCAGGGCCGACAACACCAATTTCAATTCAGATTGACGAAGACAAGTATAGATTAAAAGGCGAGACTTTTGACGGCAAGGTTGATCGAATTGCTAGAACATTAGCTGATACTGATGAACATTACGAAAAGATAAAAGATATTTTAATAGAAATGAGGTTTTTACCTGCAGGTAGAGTTCAAACGGCTATTGGTTCACCAAGGCAAGTAACGGCATTTAACTGCTACGTCAGTTTAACTATAGATGATTCGATGGAATCAATAATGAAGAGAGCCACACAGGCGGCCGAAACTATGAGAAAAGGTGGTGGTATCGGTTATGACTTTTCAAGAATAAGACCAAAGGGAGATTGGATTAAGACTTTAGAATCAAAAGCATCTGGGCCGATATCTTTTATGAGAATATACGATGCTATATGCCAATGCATTGCATCATCAGGACACAGACGCGGCGCTCAGATGGGGGTTTTGAGGGTAGACCACCCAGATATCGAAGAATATATTGATGCAAAACAAAACTCTGATGCTCTTACAGGTTTTAATGTTTCGATAGGCATAACAGATGAGTTTATGAATTGTCTTTTTAACTCGTTACCATTTGATCTTAAGTTTGAGGGCAAAGTTTATAAGACAGTTGATCCCTCCGTTCTTTGGGATAAAATTATGAGAGCGACATGGGATTGGGCAGAACCAGGTGTGTTGTTTATAGACAGAATTAATGAGATGAATAATCTCTATTACTGCGAAACAATAGAAGCTACGAATCCATGTGGAGAGCAGCCACTTCCACCAGCAGGTGCTTGTTTGCTTGGTAGTTTTAATTTAGTTAAGTATGTGAAGAAAGATAAAAATAATAAAAACTTTTTTGATGCGTACCAATTATCTGAAGACATACCAGAGATTGTTAGGATGATGGATAACGTTATTGATAACACTATCTATCCCTTACCAGAGCAAGAACAAGAAGCGAAAAACAAAAGACGCATGGGTCTAGGTATAACAGGTTTAGCTAACGCAGGAGAGATGCTTGGTTATCCTTATGCAAGTAAAGATTTTATGATTTGGATGGAAGGAGTTCTTGAGCTTTTGAGGAACATGACATATTCATCATCATGTGCTTTAGCAAAAGAGAAAGGATCTTTTCCTCTGTTTGATAAAAAACAATTTTTTAATGGAAAGTTTTTTCAAACACTACCTGATGATGTAAAGGTACATATAACACAGTACGGATTAAGAAACTCTCATCTTACAAGTATAGCACCAACAGGTACGATTAGTCTTATGGCAGATAATGTTTCAAGTGGAATTGAGCCACCATTTTCCCATTACTATGACAGAACATACAGAACATTCGATGGTGACCAGATAGAAAGAGTTACTGACTATGCCTATGCAAAAGGTTATGAGGGCAGAACTTCTGACAGTATATCTGTAGAAGATCATCTGAAAGTTTTAATCATGGCACAACAGTATGTTGATTCGGCAGTAAGTAAAACCTGTAATGTTGGTGATGATGTAACCTTTGAGGAGTTTAGAAAAGTTTACGAAGATGCTTACAAAGGTGGAGCTAAAGGTATTACAACTTTTAGGGCATCAGGAAAGCGTTTTGGTGTTCTAAATAAGGTATCTGAAGAGCCAAAGGCAGAAGCTTGCTACATAGATCCAGAGACAGGAATTAAAGAATGTGAATAACGAGTTGACAATAACATACGTTCCTCTATTTTAATAAAAAACAAAGGAGGAATCAATGAAGCGTGGTTATTACAAACTTCAAAGGGGATGGATGAACCATCCAATATTTACAAAGCGAGAGAAGTACTCCGAAAGAGAAGCGTGGCTTTGCTTTATTGAGAGTTCTTCTTTTGCCAAGCATTATGTCGAAATTTCTGGTAAAAGATTAGCAGTAGATGTAGGAAGTTTTTTTACTACAAGAAGTTATATGTGTGAAAAGTTTAGATGGTCTGAACATCAGTACAGATCTTTCATAAATAGGCTTGTAAAAGAGGACATGATTGTCACGGATACAACCCAAGGATTCACCAAGGTAACTCTTTGTAATTATGAGAAATATCAATCTCAATCACCAACGAATCATCCATATAATAATAAAGGTAATAATAAACTATCGAAGGATGCCGATTACCAGAGTTTTCGTTCTCGGTTAATCGAAAATTATCCTAAGAGAAGAACGCAGTTAGACGTTGCTAATACCTTTAGAAAGCTACAATCCAAGATAGGTAAAAAGACATTTTGCAAGAAACATATTATAACAGAAGATTTGTTTCTCAACGCTTGTCTTGAATACAAAAAAGAATGTGCCAAAAACAATACTGATCCACAGTACGTTAAGTGTCCTAAGACATTTGTTAATGGTGCTTTTGAAAACTACATATCAGTACAAGTAGAAGACAATGAGCTAGGGCGAACATGGAAAGCATTCTAGCAGAATTTTTAGCAAGTAAGAACGTAAGAATAACAAACACAAAACGAGGAGTATGGTTAAGAACGCATTGTCCAGAGTGTGGCACGGCAAGAAGAAAAAATCTTAGCTATATTATATTTAATGATGGTGGATTTTATGGAAAATGTCATAGATGTGAATCAACAATTACAAGATCTTCAGCCGATTATAGAACCTCTCAAGAAAAGGGGTCTAAGCATAGAGCTTCTAGAGAAACTTGGAGCAAAGTCGATAAAGGGTCGTGGTGGGGGTAGCTTATTAGCTCAACCATTTACGAGATTAAGAAAGACCTACGCTTACAAAGTAAGACCAATGAAATCTGGAGATCAGTTTTGGATTGGAGATAAAGAAAAAAGAGGTAAGTACTTTTTTAATGAAGATATTCTAAGGGCAGATTCTATTAATGGTCAACATCCCTTACGCTTTCCTTTAGTTATTACAGAAGGGGAGCTAGATTGTTGTATAGCTATACAATGTGGTCACAAAGCTATCTCTGTTCCAAATGGAGCAAATACAAAGAGTATTCCATTAGGGCATGAAAGTTCATCTTCTGCTTTTGTTTACATTGAAAATGCAATGGAACTTTTAAAGGTAGATAGAGTCCCAGAAATAATTTTAGCTACAGATGGCGATAAATCTGGGTTAATTCTTATGGAAGACTTAGCAATGCGTCTAGGAAAAGAGAGATGCAGATGGGTTAAGTATCCAGATGGATGTAAGGATTTAAATGATGTATTCCTTAAGCATGGAAAAGAAGGAGTTGATAGTCTATTAAAAGATTCAAGTTGGTATCCTGTAAATGGTATATACAAACTATCAGAGCTACCACCAATCCCAGAACCAGATGTTTATCGTGTGGGCATGGGATCTTTAGATGATCATCTAGGAATAAGAGAGGGGGACTTTTCTGTCGTTACAGGAATACCATCACATGGTAAGAGCACATTTGTAAATGATCTAATGTGTCGGTTAGTTAGAAAGCATAATAAAAAAATAGCATTTGCATCTTTTGAACAACCACCACAAACAGATCATAGAAGAGCTTTAATTAGATGGTATTTAAATGGTGAATATGAAACACCAGAAACAATAAGGAAAGCTGAAGAGTGGATAAACCAAAACTTTGTTTTCATAGTTAAAGAAGATGAGGAAGACGCATCTATGGATTGGGTTCTGGACAAATGCAGAGCCTGTGCTATTCGTTATGATGTAGATGTGATAGTAATTGACCCTTGGAACGAGGTAGATCACAAAAAGGGATTTTCTGAAAGTTCAACAGATTATGTCGGTGAAGCTATAAAAAAAATAAAAAGGTTTGCAAAGATATATAGTGTTCACATGATGGTAGTTGCTCATCCTACAAAGATAACACCAATGAACAATGGTAATCTTCCTGTCCCATCTTTATATCAGATAGAAGACACTAGACATTGGTATGGTAAATGTGACGTTGGTATTGTAGTGCATAGGAAAGAAGACATATCTATTATTCGTGTTGCAAAATCAAGATATCACGATATTCTGGGGACTACAGGTCAAGTTCCTTTTAGATACTCACCAATCACAGGGCGTTTTGATGAAGCAGAAGACATTGATCAAATCTAAAACAAGAGTAAAATTTAAAACAGAGAACGATAGAATTGCTGAAGTAAGGTACGTAGGCAAGTTTAAAACTGTCGTAAGATACGCAGACACAACTGTCTTTGATCGTTTTCTTTTTGAAAATAAAATAAATGATGAGCAATTCCAGATAGCAGAATGGTTATATACTTTATCGATGGCATCTGGAATTAATATCAGTACAAGCTCTTTTTTAAATAACGATACAGGGGTAAGAACGAGTAACAAAGATAACATTTCGGAAAAATCTGTTAACGCAAGATTAATTCTAAATAAGTGTTTAGATCATGTTCAAGAAAAGAGAGGGCATATAGCCAAGAGTTTATTGACGGCTCTTGTTATATACCAAAAGAGTATAAGAGAATGGTCACAGGCTAACTCTGTTTCTAGACTAGGTAAGCTTAATCTATTCAAACAAACCTTAAATGATTTGATTTACTTTCGTGACCATCATATTTAATATCTGGTTTATAATCTTTTTTCTTGTTTTTTATTACTTGTGGTGATCTCCTGTTTCTAAGCATAGCTCTTGCTACAGGATTTATTTTTTTAATTTTGGGTTTCATTTCTTTTCATCCTTATAAAATATATGTGTACCAACTTTTTTTATTCTTTTAAATTTTTTTGCCCAATAAGGGTTAACATAGCTTGCGTGATAGTGTGTAGCGTCTTTACCAACTACTGTATAATAATCTCTCTCTAATAGCATTCTTTCAGCAATATCTAAGGACACTTTGAACGCATCTTTTTCGTATGGTTTATCAGACTTGTTGTCCCAATACCAAGAGAATTGATTTTTTTGTTTTACTACTCCACATACAGTATCTGGGTAGTAAGTCGACTCGACTCGATTAAGTGTCACTTCTGCAACGGCAATCTGTGACGCAATATCTTCTGACCTCGCTTCGTGATATATATTCAAAGCAAGGCACATTAGTGCAGTATTTAACATTTATTCCTCCTTTAAACCTCTGCCATAAAATCTAGGGGCAGAACCCTTTACTTGATTAAACAAATACCAACATACGGAATCTTTGCTTGTATGTTTACTGTCAGGTATCCACTTAACTCTACCTACTGCTACTACCTTTCTGCAATGTATCATATATGGTGCAGATTGCTTTGTACATGACCAATCGTGATCGAATAATAACCATGTAGGTTTACCCATCTTAATTGCAAAATATTCTATAGTCTGATGTAACAATGGTCTATGCCAAGGTGGATTAGTTATGATTGCATCAGCTTGTAGTATTTCGCTTTCTTCTATGTCAAAGGCATCCATCTTTTTTATACCTTTTGCTTGTGGCTCTATGTCTGAAGACCAAATGCATTCTAGGTGAGTATCGTTAAGGTATTTAACCAAAGAACCATCCCCAGACATAGGCTCAACGTAGTATTGATAATCCCCCAAAAAGGGCAATAGGGGAATCAAAGCAGATGGAGGTGTAGGATAAAAATCCCTCTCCCTCCTAGGAAAATCAGATCGCTTTCCCATTGGTCTACTGTTTTTTACGATTTTTTCTAGCAGAGATTACTCTAAGATTAGATTTTCTGTTATCTCTAGGATTGCCGTTCTTGTGATCAATATGCTTATCATCACCTTTTTTAACAATGCCTTTTCTAATAGCTGATCTTCTGTTCTTATTTCTCAATGCTCGTTCTTGTTTCATGCGTTTACTAGCATGGTACTTTCGATATTCAGACATAACTATTTCCCTTCTGATCTCCTGATTCTACCATAAATAGCATTGTATCGTCTAATCTTTTCACGATTAAGCTCTCTGTACTCCCTATGATAGTCTCTTACAGTTATGTCATTGCGTTTAGATTCTTGATATCTACCAAATAAGGTAAATAATTTATTGCGTGTTTTTAACTTCTCTTCCCTACTGTTCATATTAGCTAACGTAGAACGTAGTATTAAAAAGCTCTTATATATTACTGTTGACCTTTTCATGGTACTCCCTCAATAGCTCTAGATTATTTTCTTGCATTTGTCGTATGTGCATTCTAATAAAATCCATACCACTTTCAGTAACAGAATAACAGTTCTCTGTCTTGCCTTTTGCAATGTTAAGTGTGTGTCCCCTGTTTACATAATGTTCGTCTTTAGAGAGACTTACTAAAGCACCATATAGCCAATTTTCTGCCATGTTTGGTGCATTGTCTATTATATCTTTCACAGTACAAAATTTAGATCTTTTTCTTTTTAAAGCTAAAGCTAATCCTAAAATCGCTTGTAGTTTTCTATTTGTAAGTTCTATCATTATTTTTTCCTCTGATAAAAAATTAAATCCCCACCCTAATTAAAGGATGGGGACATGGAGTATTTATTATGAACGCATTCACCAAGGGGGAAAGGAGTCAGAGTACCGAATGAAAAGTACTAAGACGTAAACCCCTCCTAATGCTCTGTAGGGTTATTTGTGTCATGATTATCACGAGGTACTCCTACAGTAATCCTCAGTTTTTTTGGGTTAAATAAACAAAAACCCCAAGGACAACCAACCTTAACTCTTAAAGCTATCTAGATATAACTCATCGTAAGTTTTTTGAATGAGTGTTCTAATAACTTGTATACTTACATTGTGTTTCTTTGCTAGTTTATCCAAAGAAACATTTTCTTTTTTGTTTTGCGTATAAATGTTCTGACGTTGATCGTACAGTATAGACATTTTTAAATGAAAATCTCTTGTGCCTTGTGCAGTTTCAACATTAGCGAATGATGGTTTGGTCATCTTCTTCAATCCTCTCTATTTCACATTTAGCACAACGATATACGTTAAAAGCTGATTTGACAACACTTGGTTGACCACAGGCACATTTGTTTTTAATCATCTCCTCGTTAATGTGTATTACATTATTTGATAGAGTATTTTTTTGTGTTTGGATCTTTTGACGTATCAACAAAATAACCTCTCTTATTTACTGCGTACAGTAAGGTTGACGGATCAAACCTCCTGTAACCTTGTTGTTTAGTGTCCCAATAAGTAACAACGTTGTCACTTCTATCATCTTCAATCAATCTGCCAATGAATGGTCTTCTTGTACCATCCTTTTTAACAAATTGACCTCTGAAGAAAGTGCCACCAAATTTATTTTTTAGGTCTTCTTCTTTTAACTTTCGGTTTAATGTATATGACATTATCTTTTTTCTCCTTGTTTTTATTAATTTCCTTAAGCAAATCTTCTTCTGAACGATTGTCGTACAGTTCACCAAAGAGGGATGGGTTATCCCTCTTTAGTTTATATTCATGTATGCAAATCACTTTACTCATAACTTATTGTATCAGTTTTGATTGTTATTAACAACAAGTTATTGAGCCGTAAGTAAATTAATTCCACACTTAGATACTAGCTCTGAATATGGTGCAATCATTGAGGAACTATCGTCATCTGTGTAACCATAGTTTTCGTAAATAAAACCCTTTGACTCCTCCCAAGTATCCATAACTTGTTTGGTAGTTCTATCTACAATTTGGTCAGTAATCTGATGTTCTAAAGTATCAAGATCCTTTCGGTATATTCCCCAAGGTAATAGTGCATCAACCATTTCCTTATGTAATGATGGAAAATCTTTTTTAACATCAAAAGGTTTGACCTCATGTCTTGCTAGTCTGTCTTCATCGATAAACATACTCAAAGGCTCATGTCTAAACCTTTCAGCTTGCCCTTTACCTATGAAATACCAATCTAATCCATCTGCGTTACCCACATCAAGCTCAAAGTGTATGTTTATTTCTTTGTCATCAGCAATTTGAATAGGCTCGTCAAAACCAAATGCACTATTTGGAATTTTAAGGACATTTTTAAATGGGGATCTGTAGTAATCTCTATTAGATTTTCCCCATTGTAATTGTGTTTCATGATCAAGCTCATCCCATGCTTGCATAGGTATTGCGAGATTGCTGAATATAAACCCACCATCTCTAAATTTAGAATAAGAACACCTATCCTCAATATACTGTGTGAATTGTATTTGTTTGTCCTCATATTCCTCTCTGGACATAGGTGCTTTAACTGTTGCCATAGCCATATTTCTGGCAATGTTTCTTGCGTTGTCGTAGTTGATTTTTCTGTGTGCGAATTTTCCCATTTGATCCTCCTTATGGGTTAGTTAAGTTTAATTTAATGGTGGTGCTATTTCTTTGTATCCCAGATTACCACCATGTCGTCTTTTGTATTCTGGAGTACATCTTGATTTTATAATCTTATCCCAATCAGCTAACTTTAACCTTAACTGTTTAGGAGTTTCTATCTTTGTGGATTGTGGCTTTTTTAGGTATACCCATTTTCTGCCAGAGATTACCCACAAAAAATAAGATCCTACATATCCCTTTTCCATTGCGAAAGGTAGGACATTAGGGATGTTTAAGCTTACTAGTGATGCCTTGTCCCATTTCTTACCTACAGGTCTACCTAGTTTTCTAGGTGGTTTAACTCCTTTAATTTTCATTTTCTTTCTCCTCATAATCTTTGCTTCCACAATCCCAACAACAAAAATCTTCTTCAGTCCTTGAGTATCGTATGTAAGTCCCTTTGCATCTTGTACATACACAGTCTTCCATTTTTTCTATTTCTTCTGGTAATAAATCACTTAGACGATCTTCAATATCTAGAGCTTCGTTGTAAGAAATTTTATCCATTACTTTCTCCTTGTTTAATTATTTTTTCTATCTCTTTGTCTTTGTCGTCTGCCCAATTCAATATGTCTTTTTCGCCTTTAATATTATCGTATATTTGATAATCAAAATCAGCTTGGTTTGAATTTAACATCTCAATAAATTTTTTAGTGGCAACCTCTTTCCAATCTATTGTCATGGGAACGTTCACAAAACTATCCAAGTAAACGTCTATAGATTTGCCCTCTCTTGTATACATCTTCTGCTTATCATCAGTTTTCATTATTCTTTCCTTTACAATCATTACAAATTAAATCGAAGTCTACTTCATTGACCTCCGACATTTGTCCATAGTGTTCTACCTCATCGCAAACACTACAAATGTCAAAAGAAGAATTAAAGGGATTAACCTTTATTATTTCTTCTATATCTTTATCAGTAAGTTTCATTTTGCTTTTCTCCTTGTTTTCTTTTTTCCATTATTACTATATGCCCCCTCTGGTTTTTCATATTTTAAAAGGGGGAAACATTTTCTTACGTATGGTGAAATTTTTGATGTACTTCTAGTCCATAGATCTAGCAAGAACTCGTCCATTTCTTCAGGTGGATACATATCGGTAGGCTCGTAAAATCCTTTGCTATAATTGTACCCATACCTAGCTTTTTTAATTTCTGGTAGGTGTATATTTATTTCTTCTTCTTCTTCCTCCATTAATATCCCCATGCCATTACAACAACTAATATAACATAAAGGGTAGTAAGTAATACTACCCCACCTAATGCGTCTCTAATCATTTAATAACTCCTTTAAACATTCTTTGCTATCTGGAAGAACTTTAAAGGCTAATTCGACATATCCTTTTTCGCAATCATCAACCTGTTCTCCACTCCCTACAATGCCAAAATACTTTATTCTAGGATCATAGTTAGCATCTTCCCAATTCTTATCTACTATTAAAAAATCTAACCTAGTGTCAGATGGATAATTTTTTAATTTTTTCATTAATTGTTTAATTGTCATTTTATACTCCACTATAATCGCATTTAACTGTGTCACCATTAGGTAGATGCCAATCGAACATCTCTTTTGGAAATTCATCAGTATTTATTAACTCTTCCCTGTCACCATCAAAAACAAAGTCAGACATATCCCTGTCTTTGCCAGAGTCACAAACATCTAAATAGTTTTTTTCGTCTAGTGCATCTCTAAAGTCAGACAATGCCCAACCATCTTCAAGCGTATCGTTGGACATGGTTAAGTTTGTATCTTTCTCAAAGAATGCTACGTCTTTGTTAATGAATAATAACTTAATGTCGTGAAACATCATTACGTTTAATATCTCAACTAACTTTTCCTTTTTATAATGTAATCCAATAATCATTATACTTTTTCTCCTATTACTAATGATCCAAATAAAAACCACATTACGCCTAGACCTCCAGAGGTCATGCATATGTAGTACTCATAGCCTTGTGTAAAGGTTAGCAATCCCACAATAAACGCTACTAACCCAGACAATAAAAATAATAATCCACAAAACATTTTCATCTTGTTTCTCCTTATATTCTAATTGTATGGGAGTGACCATTTTCGTGGGACTCCATTGCTAAATCTCTGCTTGTTTCTCTAAGCTTTTCTGCATTTTCTACTGTCATGTATCTATGCCATTGATGACCTTCAGCATAACAATAATAATTTTCTTCAACTCTAATAAGCTTGTTAATTGATGGGTTAGATATAATTCTAACTTTGTTGTCCCACATACCACCATCACAATCTACACCACCATACACGAAAGCAATCTTATTATTTTCTGCATATATTTTAATGATGTTTGCAATGTCCATTTTGTTTGCATAACGATCTTCCATTTTATTACTGCAAGCATTTTTAAAGTTTCTCTTAATTCTTTTCTTCCAAGCTTTGCCCTCTTTTTTCTTGATAGCCTTAATTAAGGTCTCGTCTCTTAAGTAATCTACTTTATCAGTTGAATGATGATTTTTAATAAGCATTTTGGACTCCTTTGTTTTGCTTTCCAATACACCTCCTTTCAAGGTGTTTCATAAGGTGGCAAACCTTAATCATCAGTTGGAATTAATCAAGTTCATAAAACGCATTGTGAAAGTAAGCAGACTTTGATTTGTCTAGCTTAAAATCTTTGTCATAATAACCATGTATTTTACGACCTTTAAAAACAACAATCTCTTTTATGTCGTTGTATTTAATAAGGGAAGACCAAGTAAGGGAATTAAGATACCTTTCCCTTGCCCCCTTAATTGTTTTAAAGCTTGGGGATAACCCAATGCCATTAGATGAATTATAGTGTATATTATATGTGTACATATGTACTCCTTTGCTAAATAAATTATTGATTGATGATAAGCAAAGGTGACTTACGCCACCTTTTTGATATCTTCCTTATTCTGTAAGCTATCCAAGAACTTAACAGACTTGTCAGCTAACATAGATGCATCAACTAAGAACTTAGGATCTTTTTCCAAAGCACCTAACCAATTATCAACGTAAGCTAGATGGTTGTCGAATGCTTTTTCATCCATAGGTACACCCAAGTTATTCATGGTGTATACTGCACCCATCTCTGCAATTAGCTCTTCGAATGCGTAAGCTTTTCTGTTAGCGTGATTATTTTTTCGCTTACATCTATCTTCTGTCTTTGTCCAATGTATATGCTCATGCATGAACGTTGAGTAATAAAGTTCTACAGAGTGAAAGCTTTCAAAGTCTGGCATTCCGATTGTGTCAGTTGATGGTCTGTAGTACGCACCATTTTTTCCAAACTCGACCTTTGCACCAATGTTGCTAATGTATTTCTCAACATGGTCAAGTCTGCCCTCTAATGGTACGTAATCAGCAACGTCTTCAATAACTTCGTCAGATGCTAAATTCTCTGGCAATCCTGTACATTGATCAGTATTAAATACCATGTACTGCGTGAAGTTGTACCCAGACTTAACTACGTCATTGCCGTCTTTGTCTTTGAGTACTTTGCCGTTCTTGTCAGTTTGTACTTTTTCCCAATAGAACCAACCAAATATCCAAGTAGCAGAACCTTTGAATGATGCACCTTTATGCTTAAGTATCTGACCTTTGGTGATCCATTTGTTTGACTTGTAACCATTTTCTTCTGCTGACATAGTCAAGATTATTTGATTAAGAAAATACTTGTAAGCTTTGGTAGTTGTTGCTGATATATGATTCATCCAAGCAGTATCTACTTTGTCCCATCCTTGTTGCCAAGGCATTTTGTTGTTATCTTTTGCATAGGCAATAACTCTAGCGTTAAAGAACTTTGCAAAGTTTCCAATTTTTTCGTCATTAGTCTTAGGTGTTTTTTTAATTGCTTTTGCCATGTGGCACACTCCTTTTTTAATTTGTGTTTTGTTTTTATTAATATGGTATTTCGTCATCTGTTAATTCTGATGGCATACAGGTACAATGAACAGGCTCTTTTAAGTTCATGCACATTTCTTGATCATGCAAGTAATTCATGTAATCATCTTCAGCATCTCCATTAAATGGATCAGCATCAGCTAAAAGTTCATTTCTATAAGCATAATATTCTTGATGCTCTATCATTTCTTCTTGATATATTGGATCTAATACTGACATTTCTTTTTCCCCTCTTGTCTAATTTTTTTGTTACCTTTTCTCTTCAAAGCTTTTTCCCATTTTCTAGAGGGGGAGTGTGTCTTCCCCCTCCCTTTAATTCCCTTGCTCATGCTAACTCCAATCAACTATTTGAGCGAAATTATTTATTTGAATTTTTTCCTCATCTGTGAACTTATTCCATATTTTAGAAATGTTTACCTCTTGAATAAGATCCACCCATGTATTACCCATTTGTTTCCACTCAGAAATGTTTGGGTGACCACAACGTTCAGCAAACTTTTGTTGCTGTTTTTCTTGTAGTGGAACGCCTTTATTCCAGAGCATAAGATATAAATCTCTTGGGCAATTATTAGAACACTCAGCAATTTGGTCTGGAGTGCAATATTTAAATTCTTTATGTAATTTAATTTTCATTCTATTCCCCTTTTATTTTTTCAAAGTCGTTGCCGTTGTCAGTATAGATAGCTGACTTTCCAGATAATTCAGATGTAATTTTAACTGTTGCAAACTTGCCGTACTTTTCAGATAGCCAAGTATGTAGCTCGTCAAGATGGTTTAAGTATTCCTTATGAGATAATGAACCATCCAAGTTTACTTTGTGAACTATGAAAGTATGGTTGCATACGTTTAAAGTGTGTTCCATTTTTTTATCTCCTATACTTGTCCATTCCTCTGTCAAACCAACCTTTTGTTAAATCACACAGATAGTCAAAAGTTTCTGAAACAGTTCCATGAAAGTTATTGTCAATGTAATAACCTGTAATTGTAACAGTACAATCATCATGGAATTTATAATCTGGCTCAAGAAATTTACCATGTCTTCCAGAACCACCTATTGCTTTGTGCAATTTTCTAATCATAAGATCTTCTTTTTTATTTCTAATTGAATTGTATGGCATTGATGTCATTTTCATATTTTACACTCCATTAATGTTTGAAATAAATACAACTAATAAAATTGTATTTACATTAAACACTCAGAAGTATCGTTGGGTAGTTTTGTCCTCGGACTTCTGGGTTATGGCTAGACCCTCGCGGATCTAGTACAAGCTCGTGGCTTGCTCGGAGTAGGTGGCCTCTGCGTGGGTCAATAAAGCCCTAGGCATATTATCCACTCTATAGTCCTCTGTACCTTTCTACCTATATTTGATTCGTCTTAACAATTTTGTATCAGTTTTTGACAATGTGGTCAACAACATAATAAATAAATTATTGACTGCTTTAAACCATCTCTCCCATATCTCTCTATATATATACAGTACTAATTAACCTCTGATATATAGTCGATTGAAGACCTGAAAATGTTGGTAAAAACTGTAAAAAAAGAACAAAAAAAATAAATGGAACAAACAGAGAACAAACTGCGAATCCATTTTTTTAATACCAATGTGCTTGACAACAGATTCACCCACTCAGAGGGGCTTAAAATGGCTCTCAGAGGATGTTTTAAAAATATATTGGAAGTAAACTATAATTAAGTGATATATTGTAATAAATACTAAATAAGGAAGAAAAACATGAGTAGAGATAAATTTGGTTTAACTGCGAAACAAAATGCTTTTGTGCAAGCATACTTATATGATTCAAATACTAAGGGGAATGCATCGGCAAGCTATAGACTAGCTTATGACTGTTCCAATATGTCAGCTAATGCGATTCATGTCGAGGCTAGCAAGCTAATCAATCTCCCTAAGATCTCCCAAAGGTTAGAAGATAAAAACAAAGAGAATGAAGAGAAAAATAGGTTGAAAGACGTTAGCCTTAGACAAAAGGTAATGGATTCACTTTTACTTGAATCCCAAACTGCGAACTCTGACTCAGCTAGAGTTCAAGCATTAAACCTTTTGGGTCGTACTATTCCTAATTTCTTTGCTCCAGAAAAACAGGAATTAACAAGCAAAGTCGAGTTATCTAATAGTGAAAAGGAATTAGAAGATGCTATTGCTACAGCCTTGTCAGATGGAACTGTAATTAGTCTATTGGATTCTAAGAATAAACTGTCCCCTACATTGAGGGACAAGAAAAAGGCTTGAGCATTCTTATCTATCTTAAAACTTGGGGGGACTTATTTTACCAATCGGCTATAGGCTTGGAGGGGCATACCCCCCTATGAGAAGTTTCGCTCGTGTTTTGCTATACATAGTAATCCAGACTAACAATTCCAAACTTTTTATAACTTCCCTAGTGAAAAAAATTTATAGGCCAATTTTTCATAAACACTTTACTTATGATTTGTTTTGAGTATTGTTACCCTACCCATAAATGGGGACGCTATAAAGAGGGGGGCGTTCCTCCTGACTTCAACCCCCCTCTTTTTTACAGGCAAGAACAATGATAAAAAAAACTAGAGCAAACAAACCAACAATCTACATAGATAGCAATGACACATTACAGATAAATCACGATAAATTTGTTAAGTGGTTTTCTAACATGGTCACAGAAATGGGAACAGATGAATTGGAAGAGCACGAAATCCCCTATCATGTATTCTGTTGTGGGGCAGAAGCTGCATTAAGATGTCAACAGATGAAAAAAATACACTAGAGATAATATTAGATGATGGTGAACAGGATCTTGTAGAGTTTTTATGCAAAGGACGTTTTGATCGTGCAAGAGAAAGAAAAGCAGAATGGCGAAAAATGGGAAAAGAGCCAGACAAGTATACCCATGATCGTGTTGGCTTACTTGCTGAACTGTCATTTGCGAAATTTACAGACGTTTACCCTTCACAAGTTTTATCCCCCAAAGTCAATACCAAGGACTCAGGACGAGACATGGGTGACACGATTTACAAGGGATTAAGATTTGACGTAAAAGCTACTATACACGAGAACGGAGTTTTATGGATTGACAAAATCAACAAGAACATCGATTATTACGTATTCTTTGTTGTGACGAATCATCCAGACAAGGTTGTCTGTAAGCTTAAAGGCGTTATAAAAGCAAGCGTTCTTCACTCCATAGAACCTAGACACAGGAAACAATTTAGGTTTCCCTGTATCTTTGTAGAACAACAGGAGCTTACCCCTTGGGGTAAATTTGAGGAGGAACGAACTTGAAATACTTTTCAGTATGTAGTGGAATTGAGTGTGCTAGTGTGGCCTGGCATCCACTTGGTTTTAAACCGATGGGGTTTAGTGAGATAGACCCATTTAGATCGGCAGTTTTAGATTATCATTATCCAGAGGTGAAGAATTATGGCGATTTTACGCAAATCGAAAAAGACGACATCGGAGGAAGTCCAGATGTCCTTGTTGGGGGAACACCATGTGCAACCTTCTCAATCGCAGGACTTAGGGAAGGAATTTCCTCAGAAAGAGGAAACCTCGCACTTGAGTTTATACGGATGGTTAAAAGGCTTAATCCCAGATGGGTTGTTTGGGAAAATGTCCCCGGTGTCCTGTCATCGAACAACGGAAGAGATTTTGCTTCCTTCCTCACAGGGTTGGCAGAATGCGGGTATGGGTTCGCCTACAGGGTTCTTGACACTCAATATATACGAACACAACGCTTTCCAAGGGCAATCCCCCAAATGCGAAGGCGTGTCTTCGTTGTCGGACATTCTAGAGACTGGAGATGTCCATCCAAGGTACTATTTGACAGAGAGGTCTTGCGTTGGAATCCTCCACCGAGCAGACCGAAAAAACAAGGTCTTGCCCAAAAAACTACGTTTCGCCTTACAAGAAGCGATCAACACATTCAAGACGACAAGGCAGGAACAATAGCAGCGAGGGACTACAAATCTGCTACAGATCTTGTTTCTGATGACTTAACGATTATTCATGGTAACTTTTCTCGTGTAAATGGAGATGGTTTCAAGAAGGATGGTGCAACCTACACACTTACGGCAACAGAAATACCAAGTATATACCAAGGTACATTTGAGGCCAGATCAGCCGATGACGGAGCACCAAGGGTTAGAAAAGAGGATGTAGCATCTACTCTTACGGCTAGGGACTACAAATCACAGGAGACTTGTGTAGTATTTGAACCAAGATCACCAGATGATGGAGCACCTAGAGTAAAGAAAGAAGAGGTATCCCCAACGTTAAACGCCATGACAGGAGGTAATAGACAACCATGTGTGAGTATTGTCTTTGAACCTAAGTCACCAGATGGTGTGCCAAGAGTTAGAAACGACTTCACATCACCAACACTTAATTCTATGACAGGAGGGAATATTACCCCTTGTATAGTAGATGAAGGTGTAAAAGCACCAAGACAATCAATCGTAAGACGATTAACGCCTTTGGAGTGTGAAAGGCTTCAGGGTCTACCAGATAACTATACACAAGTACCTTATAGAGGGAAACCGAAGGAAGAATGTCCTGTTTCCAAACGATACGAAGCAGTTGGCAGAGGTATGTCTATAAACGTTATGGAGTTTTTAGGTACGAGGATTATGGAGGTAGACAAAGCTCATGTTTGATTTTAGCAAAATAGAAGACTTTGATAGTCACATTAACCAATCAATACCAAACTATTCTTCTCTGTTTGCTATATTTAAGTCGATTGCAGAACACTACGCACAACCATACTCCCATGTGGTGGACTTGGGTTGCTCTACAGGAGCGTTCTTACATCAACTTAACAAAAACAAAGATACTCACTATCACGGAATAGACGTTGTGGATTTTAAAAATAGAAAAAAAGGTTTTCAATTCCACAAAGGAGATGTTTATGATCATCTTATGAGCATTAGTTCTAAGATAGGTCATACTTCCGTTCTTATCTCAATGTTCACTCTGCAATTTTTAGGAAGAACAAAGAGACAAAGAATATTACCACTAATACAAGAGGTAATAGACAAAGGTGCAATACTTCTTATAGCAGAAAAGGTGTACCTTAATGATCCTATATTGCAGATGCTTGTACATCGTCAGCATATACAGGAAAAAAGAAAACACTTCACAGATAAAGAAATATTAGATAAAGATATAGAATTATCAAACAGTATGTTTTGTAAAAACGAAAGTCTATTAGAACAAGAACTAAATGGACTAGGTTTTAAAACAAAAGTTTGGCAAAGCTATAACTTTATGGCTTACACAGTACAGGGTAGGTTATGAAGTGTTATAACTGTGCAGAAGAATTGATTTGGGGAGGAGATCACGATATAGATGATGATGACAATGACTATATAATTGTTTCTAATCTTACCTGCCCAAATTGTAAAAGTTACGTAGAAGTCTATCATCCAAAGGAGAACAAAGATGGCTAAAAGTATTAAAGATCACTATACTCACGAAGTTGGAACACTTATATGGGATTCATTTAATGGTGAAGCTAAAGTTAAGCTAACACAAAAGCTTCATAAAATGGATTGGTTAAGCAAGGCAGATTGTCTAGGTGATATCTTACACGACATGAGAAAGATTGTTGATGATTTGCAAGATATGTACAATAGCAACCTACCAAGTGTGGCCAAAGCAGAAGAACTCCCTCGTGAGCAAAAAGAAAAAAAAGAAACTAAACACTAGGTACAAGGATGGCTAAGAATGACTATAAAAAGACAATGCCAAAAACAAGCAGAGGAAACCTATTCTATGTTCTTGGGTTTCTGCAAGTATTTTTCGTATTACTGCTTGTTTCTTCTTATCTTACTAGCATCCTGTAATTGGGGAGTTGATGGTACAGGTGGCACAGGAAATTCTGCCCTGTATGATGAATACAAGCAAAGGATGGGAGTAGCAGATTGAAAGTTTATCGTTTCAAAGGCACGAAAAAATGTAAAAGATGTGGGGTAGAAATGAATTTTATTCATGAAAGAAAAGAATTTTGCTCCCCACTATGTGCAATGAATTACAAAAACAACGGCAAACAAAAAAATGGAATTACTCTTCCTTTTATTCCAGACAACCTGATTGTTAAATCTAAACACAAAAGAAGATCATGGGCAACAATTTCTATGGGAGTTAAATCAAATGATGAGTGATGAACCATATCACAATAAAGGCTTTGGTCTTGCGTTCTTAACCATAATCTTCTTTATGCTCGTGTTCCCTGCGATGGTTCTTTTTGCATCAATGGGGACATGGGATATGTTTTGGAAAATGCACTTGCCAGATGGTGATTGTTGGGAAAATAATAAACATGAAAAGGTATGCAAAGATGCCCAGAACTAGCACAGACTTAAGAAAAAAAAGATCTTACAACATTTTAATCTACGAAGATGATTTTGATTTGTTGTATAAAATGGCAGTAGATAGGACAAGAAAGGGAGGATCTCATGTCTCTGCGGCGCAAATTGTTAGAGAGGCAATCAACAAATTTTTCGAAGAAGGTGAAGGAAGAGCCTACAGATACTCATCCCAAAGGATGGGGTAAGGATGCGATTTACAGTAATCCACTTTTTGATAAATTCTGTGCGTACTGTGGCTCGAAAGCTGGTGCTTGCTTTTCACCTAACGCAGGTAAGGATTGGTATTGCTATGACCACAGGCCTGGCACTACTGAAGAGGAAAAGCGAGAACAAACAAGAAAAACAAAAATCATGGAAGAGCACATTGAAAGAAGACTTGGGAGAAAAAGAGATGAAAAGAAGGAGGATGGCGTATTCTGGTGATGACGAAGGATACTCCGATTACACGAAAGAAGAGATAGAATGGTACGAGAAAAGGCTTACAGATGACTGAAGCTAGAGAATGGTTAGCGAAGAACTGTCAAGTATCTCAAGTTGAGTTAGTCAACACTATGGGTACGGACAAAACTGTGGTCAATTCTGCTAGGGTTTCTTATGCAAACGACAACAGGGTTACTGAAGAGGTTACTGATAAAGACAGAAAGCTCATTCATTATTTGGCAGAACATAAACATACATCCCCATTTAACCATTGTTTTGCATCTTTCAAGGTGGATGCACCTATATTTGTAGCTAGACAACTTGTTAAACATGAATACTTAGTTTGGAACGAAGTTAGCAGAAGGTACACCGAAAAAGACCTATCAGTATTTCGTACAGGAACTTGGTATGAACAAGCAACGGCAAATAAACAAGGATCTGCAAAACGACTAAAAGCGAATTTACAGTATATGTGTACTGAAATATATGAAAATGCCATGTATACTGCTTTTAATTGCTACACGGCACTATTAAGAACAGGTGTATCAAGAGAAGATGCACGAATGGTACTACCACAATCTGCTATGACTTCATGGTATTGGTCTGGATCACTTGGTGCATTTGCAAAAATGTGTAATTTACGCCTTGATAGTCATACACAACACTACACTAGGGATGTTGCAAAGCTAATTGATGGAATTATGGCTAAAAAATTCCCTATTTCATGGAGGGCATTAGTAAAATGAAGCAAGAGGATGCGTTTGAATTGCCAAAAGACATAGTAAATCACCCAAAACACTATACTAGTGGTAGTATAGAGTGCTTAGATGCTATGGAGTCTATGATGGAGGATGCACCAAATGTTGATTCGTTTTCAAATTACCATTGGGGCATCATTTTTAAGTATATTTGGAGGTGGCCACACAAAGAAGACCCCTTAAATGACCTTAAAAAAGCAGAATTTTACCTAAAAAACCTAATAAAACGCCTTGAAAATGAAAAAAAGTAAAATATATAAGGACGTAACCACAAAACTTTGATATAACTGATAATAGAGGAGTGTGTATTACACTCAAAAGAATCAATCAGTTTTGTGGCTTTTTTAACGTTTTGGAGGAAGAAATGACTAAAAACAATTACCAAGCCATGAGTGATAAAGACCTAGACGAAACAATAGGTACGTATATTTCTCAACTTAAAGATGCTCTGAAGGAGCAATCTGCTAGAAAACAGGCAAAATTTGACGAAGTTAAGGAAGAATACAAGACAGCTAGAAACAAGTTGCTTGAGTTTTCACCATTTGACAGAGCACAAATGGCCTATTACAGTCCTTGGGCAGAGACATTTAAGAAAACTATCTGGATTTGACACAAGTTGAGCAACTACTAAAGAACTTAGATCAGTTACCAGAAGAGCACAGACAGGCTATTGGTGCAGCTCTTATTAAGTACAATACGCTCAATAATAAAGAAAAAGCTAAGAAAGAGTTTTTACCTTTTGTCCGACATTGTTGGCCGATCTTCATGGAAGGCCCACATCACAGGATAATGGCAGAAAAGTTTGAAGCTGTATCTAGGGGTGATTTAAAAAGACTTATCATCAACATTGCTCCTAGACACGGCAAATCAGAACTTACAAGTTGGTTATTACCTGCTTGGTTACTAGGACAAGACCCAAGTCGAAAGATTATATCTGCAACACACACGACAGAGTTTTCTCAAAGATTTGGACGTAAAGTAAGAAACCTAATAGATACAGACACTTACAGAGATATATTTCCAGAAGTCTCGCTAAGAGCCGACAGTAAGGCAGCAGGACGATGGGATGTATCAGGTGGTGGAGAATATTTTGCTATCGGTGTAGGTGGTGCAATGACAGGTCGTGGTGCAGATCTGCTTGTGATTGACGATCCACATACTGAATCAGCAGGTATTAATCCCACGATGGAATACTTTGATAGTGTTTATGAGTGGTATTCATCTGGCCCTCGACAGAGATTACAACCAGGTGGAGCTATCGTTATTGTAATGACGAGGTGGTCACAGCTTGATCTAACAGCTAAAATACTAGAAACCACAAGTCAAAGAGAGGGTTCGGACAAGTGGGAAGTTATAGAACTGCCTGCCGTTTACGAAAATGGTGAACCTCTCTGGCCAGAGTTTTGGCCAAAGAAAGAACTAGATGCTCTTAAGGCCGAACTTCCGTTAGGTAAGTGGCTTAGTCAGTATCAACAAACACCTACAGCCGAGGAAGGTGCTCTTATTAAGAGGGAGTATTGGCAAGAGTGGAATAACGTAAGTCCACCACAATGCACCTTCATTATACAGTCAATCGACACGGCACACACTAAGTCAGCCAGATCTGACTATTCGGCTATAACGACTTGGGGAGTTTTTGAACATCCAAATGAGGTAGGAGACAATGTACCAAATATTATCCTTCTTGATTCGGTTAATGAAAAACTTGAGTTCCCAGAGCTTAAACAACGTACCCATGAATTATATCATCAGTATGAACCTGATGCTTTCTTGGTGGAAGCAAAAGCAGCGGGACTTCCCCTTATACAGGAGTTACGAGCTTCTGGAATACCTGTCACAGACTATACTCCGTCTCGTGGTCAGGATAAACTCTCTCGTGTTAATGCCGTTTCTGACATTTTTGCGAGTGGTCTGGTATGGCATCCTCCGACTCGTTGGGCTGAACAAGTAATAGAACAATGTGCTAGTTTTCCCAATGGCAGTCACGATGACTTAGTAGACTGTACGACACTTGCCTTGATGCGTTTTAGACAAGGTGGGTTTATATCATTACCATCAGATTACGAGGACGAACCAACCCCTTGGTGGAAACAAAATAAATCTTATTATTAGGAGAAACAAATGCCTGGCAAACATAATTTTAGAAAGATGATGGGTTATAAAGATGGTGGTGGTCTTAGAGAGCCAACCAACAAGGGACTAGCGTCCTTGCCTACCGAAGTAAGAAACAAAATGGGTTTTTTGAAAAAAGGTGGAAAACCTAAAGGCTATATGTATGGTGGCAAGGTCAAGAAGATGCAAGATGGTGGGCCTGGCTCTGAAGAATACAAAAGGACTATGAACCTAATTGAGTCTGGTAGTGCTACAAAAAGCATGAAAAAGACTGACAGAACAGGGGAATCTAAAAAGTCTGGTAATTTAGTCAAAGCAACTAGTGGTGCAGGAGCAAGCGACCCTTACTTTAAGTCCACAAGAAAGGCTGATGAAGTTGTAAATACTAAGAGAGATCTTGGTGGTGGTGCAAGAATGACCTTGAGTGACAGGAAAACGACAAAACCTATGTCTGGTGCAGACAAGGAAAGAGGGTTATCTCCAACACCTAAAAAGAAAAAGACCGATCCTCAAACTACGGCTAAAAACAAAGCAAAGATGAATCCTCCTACTTTTAAGGCTTCACAAGAGAAGATAAAAGACAAAGATTTAAAGCTTTCAAGAGAAATAAATGTAAAATCACCTAAAGCAGTTGCTACGTACCTAGGTGGAGTAGATAGAAACCCAAGAAAAAACCGAGAAGGCTTTGAATCTGACAGTAAGTATCGTAAGATGAAAGGTATGAAATCAGGTGGAAAACCTAAAGCCTATGGAATGAAACATGGTGGTCAAGCTTGCCGAGGTGGTGGAAAAGCCACTAGAGGTACTAAATTTAGCATAAGGTAAGCTCGTAATGGCAGTTGAAAAGTCTATCGATCAACAAATACAGGAAGAGACTTCTTCTAAACCACTTCTTAATGGTGCAGACGTAGAGCCTACGGAAGAGGATATGTTGAATGTATCTGAAGAAGCTATTGTTATTGAGATGGACGATGGAGGTGTGGAAGTTGACTTTGATCCAGAATCTACTGAAGGAATGTCTGGTGCGAAGTTTGGCGAGAACATAGCAGAGATTCTAGATGAAGAGGTACTTCAAGGTATTGCATCAGATTTGATAGCACAGTACGAGGAAGACAAAGCGTCTAGAGAGGATTGGGTCACCACATATACCGATGGTTTAGATCTTCTTGGAATTAAATCTGAAGATAGAACGACACCTTTTGAGGGAGCTTGTGGTGTTACCCATCCGATACTTAGTGAAGCTACAATAAGATTTGTTTCACAATCTATGATGGAAATATTTCCTGCGTCAGGCCCAGTCAAAACTAAATCAGTAGGAAAACAGACTGATGAGATGACAGAGCAAGCTAGAAGAGTGCAGAACTACATGAACTACCTCTTAACGCATGAAATGAGTGAATATCGTTCTGAAACAGAGCAACTACTATTTAATCTGGCACTAGCAGGGTCAGCATTTAGAAAGGTTTACTTTGATCCCCATCATCAAAGACCAACTTCAGTATTCGTACCTGCCGAGGATCTCGTTGTTGCGTATAATACAACGGATCTAACAACATCATCAAGGCATACCCATGTTATGCAGAAGTCTGATAATTTTGTAAGAAAGTTGCAAGTATCAGGGTTTTATCGTGATGTAGATTTAACCGAGGCTATAGAAGGGACATCAGATGTCAAAACCAAATACAACGAACTTACAGGTGTTACCGAAGTTAGTGAAAACGACCTCCGAACCATCCTCGAAGTCCATTGCGAACTCGACATCGAAGGATATGAAGACCAAAACGAAGACGGAGAAGGAACAGGAATTGCCGTCCCATACATCGTCACCATTGACGAAGCAAGTGATACCATCCTTTCGATACGCCAGAATTATTCCGAGAGTGATCCACTAAAGCAACCAATACAACACTTTGTACACTACAAGTTTCAGCCAGGCTTGGGATTTTACGGATTTGGATTAATCCACCTCATAGGAAACATAGCCAAGTCATCAACATCGATCTTGCGTCAACTTATAGACGCAGGTACTTTATCCAACTTACCAGCAGGTTTTAAAGCTCGTGGACTTAGGATTAAAGGTGACGATACACCAATATCACCAGGCGAATTTAGAGACATTGATCTTCCAAGTGGTGCGATAAGGGACAATCTGATGCCCTTACCATTCAAAGAGCCATCAGGAACGTTAGCACAATTACTAGGTGTTTTGGTAGAAGAGGGAAGAAGATTCGCCTCGATAGCCGACCTACAGGTAGGTGATGGCAACCAAGAAGCTCCTGTTGGAACAACACTAGCACTAATTGAAAGGTCTATGAAGGTAATGTCGGCCATCCATGCTAGACTACACGCAAGCATGAAGAGGGAGCTTGGATTACTTTCTAAGATTATTAGTAGCTCTATTTCTCAATATCCTTACGAGGAGAATGGAAATATACAGCAAGACTTTGACGATAGAGTGGATATTATTCCTGTAAGTGATCCAAATGCTACGAGCTTTGCACAAAGGATGATGCAACAGCAAGCTGCCCTACAAGTAGCAGCACAAGCACCACAGCTTTATGACTTAAAGGAACTGCATAGAAGATTCTTAGAAACAGCAGGTTTGGATAATATTGATAAAATCTTACCAGATCAAAGTGAGATACCTCCGTATGATCCTGTAACAGAAAACGCTAGGATGATTGGTGGTGGGCCAGTAAAGTCTTTTGCTTACCAAGATCACGATGCACATTTAGCTGCCCATATGAGCTTAATGCAGTCACCAGATATGCAAAAACATCCTATGGCACAGCAAGTAGCTCAATCTATTAGTGCTCATATTAGTGAACATATGGCTCATAAATATAGAAATGAAGCCGAGAAGATGATGGGAGTTCAACTTCCACCTTTAGAAGATAAAGAAAAGAAAGGTCTTCCAGAGCAAATGGAAGCACAAATATCTAGACAGGCAGCTCAAGCAGCAGCCCAAATCACAGGAAAGGCACAACAACAAGCCGTTCTTGAGAGACAAATGCAAGCTGCTCAAGATCCTGTTATACAGCAACAGCAAGCAGAACTTCAGATTGAAAGAGAAAAAATTAAGCAAGATCAACAAGAAGCTTTACTTGATGCTAAAACAGATATAGAAAAGACTAAGATGAGGAACGATTTAGAGCGTGAAAGGTTACAACAGCAAAAGGACTTAGCAGAAGCCAAAATGCAAGTTGACCTTATTAAGACGGATAAACTGAATCGGAGCTAAAAATGTGGATGTCTATTATGATACTATGTGGAAGTGTATATGCTCAGTCTTGCATGGTTATAACAGGAAACGAGTTACATACAAGTAAGGAAAAATGCTTTGAAAGTGCTATTGAAAAAGCAAACAAGGCCATTACATTTCCTACTGTATTTCAAGCAAAGCCTTTTTGTCAGGTAATACCAGGCACACAAACAGAAGGTGAGATAGATACTTAATGGAAGAAGAGTTACAAAAAACTCTTAGAAGGTTAATGAACGATTTAACCGATACTGTTGCACTAGGTGGAGCAAAGAGTTTTGAAGAATACAATCGACTAGTTGGTCAGATAGAGGGACTAGCGATTGCCGAGCGTGAACTATTAACGCTTATGAGATCGACTGAAGAATCAGAACTTTAGTCGCAAAAGGGAGCGTCTCCAAAAAAATAGGAGACTTAAATGTCATCAGTATATTCTACTGCAAATGTCGTCATTCCAGATGACGCACCAACACCAACAGGATATCACATTCTTGTTGTCGTTCCTAAAGTAGAGGAACAAACCAAAGGAGGTATTATACTTCCATCCGATATCAAAGATAAGGAAGATATCGCTTCAATCGTGGCAAAAGTTGTTACGCTTGGAAATAACTGTTATCCAAACGAAGATCATCGCTTTCGTGGTAAAGCATGGTGTAAAGTCGGAGATTGGGTAGTCTTATCTAAATATGTCGGTCATCGCTTTGAGTACGATGGCGTGGAAATGAGAATTATCAACGATGATTCAGTCCTCGCTGTTATTAAAGATCCAACTAAAATTTCGAGGGCCAACGCATGAGTGTAGAGAAACAAACAGAAGAATCTATAATTGACGAAGATCAACTAAAAGAGGAAGAAGTTGAGGTAGATGTTAAGCTTGAAGAAGCAGATAATGCTGCTGAAAGCACCCCTGTCGAGACACAGGAAGATACCAAGACTGACGAATCTGTCGAAACTAAAGCAGAGACTGAAGAGCAAGAAGCAGAACCGAGTCCTAGCAAGCAGGGTAAGAGCAAATTCCAAAAGCGAATTGATGATCTTACGAAGAGACAACGAGAAGCTGAAAGACAGAGAGATGAATATTATTCAGTCGCTCAAAAGGTTCTCAACGAAAATAAAGAACTTAGAGAGCAAGCAAGTAAGTTCGGAGAGTTCGGCAGCACCGAGTTTGAAAATAGAATTAAGAGCCAAGTCGAATCTGCCAAAGAGGCCTTCAAAAGAGCCTACGAAGAAGGGGACGCAGAGAAGATAGCTCAAGCACAACAACAGATGATGGAAGCTACGGCACAGAAGTCTCAAGTGGGACAGATGAAAAGGGTAGCTGAAAACATCGGTAAACAGCAACAACCAGAGTTGAAAGCACCACCTAACACAAAAGCTGTTGAGTGGGCATCACGAAATCCTTGGTTTAATCGTGATATGGTAATGACTAATGTCGCCTATACCATCCATGACGATATAGTCCGAGGGGGAGTGCAAGTAGATTCCGATGAGTACTATGACACATTGGATTCTCGTTTGCGAAGAGAACTCCCACACAAGTTTTCCGAGGAAGAAACGGATAAGCCGAAGGAAACTCAGAAACCTGTGGCTCAACAGCCAATGGTTACCCCAGCGGGTAATCAGGTAGCTAACAAGTCACGCAAAGTCCGTCTAACGCCATCGCAAGTGGCAGTCGCCAATCGCTTGGGCGTATCTCTAGAAGATTACGCCAAAGAGTTTGTCGCTTTAAATAATTGAGGTTTACATGACTCAAGCACAGCAAAACAAAAATCGTACTCCTAGATCTGTAGAGAAGAGAGAACAGGAGGAACGCAACCAAGATTGGACACCAGCTAATCTCTTGCCAGATCCACATCCAAAAGATGGGATCAAATTTAAGTGGGTTAGGGTATCATCTATGGGGGAAGCAGACCCAACGAATTATTCTAAAAAAATTCGTGAAGGTTGGCAACCTGTTGACATAGAAGAAGTACCAGAACTCGCACACCTTGTTATCGATCCTAATCCAAGGTTCGAAGGCAAACTAGAGGTGGGTGGATTACTTCTCTGTAAAATGCCTGAAAGGATGGTTAATCAACGCAACAATCATTACTTGAAACAATCGCAAGATCATCAAGCATCCGTTGATAACAATCTTATGAAGGAAAGTAATCCTCGTATGCCGATGGATAAACCTGCTAATTCTAGTAGGGTAACTTTCGGTAGAGGGTAATTTAAACCTTAAACCTAAATAGGAGGTAGATCTATGTCTACGACTAGTGCTCCTCGTGGCTTAAAGCCTATTGGGTTACTAGGGGGAATGCCGTTTGCTGGCTCAACTATGGAAATCTCTATAGATTCAGGTTATGCGACTGCAATCTTCAATGGTGACGTTGTAGGATATGCTGATGTGACTAATGGCACAGGTACAGCAGGGACTCTCGTAAGAGAGCCTGTAGCTAACGAGGTTAATCCGATTGGTGTGTTTTTAGGCTGTAGTTATACAGACCCAAATACAGGCCAACCAACACACAGACAATATTATCCTGGTGGAATTTCTGCTACGGATATTGTTGCTGTTGTGTCCGTAAATCCAATGACGCTGTATGAAGTACAAGCTGATGGTCAAATTGCTCAAGCTAAATTGGGACAGACCATTGACCTTGCTCAAACGGCCTCTGGAAACACCACTACAGGTAATAGTGGAATACAGGCAAGTGCGTCTTCAGCTGCCATAACAGGCAAATGTTGGCGTATTGTAGACTTTGTTGACAGACCAGGCTCGACTATTAACGATGCCTATACTGACATCATTGTGATGATGAACCAATCCGAGCACGCCTTAATGGCTGCTGCGATAACTTAGGGGGTACAGTAAATGGCTATATCAAGATCCCAATTACTGAAGGAACTACTTCCAGGTTTGAATAGTTTGTTCGGTTTAGAATACAAACAGCATCCAGAAGAGTGGAGACAAGTCTTTGAGACTGAAAACTCTGATAGATCGTTTGAAGAAGAAGTCAAATTATCTGGCTTCGGTTTAGCAGGTACTAAGGATGAAGGCGCTGCGATTACTTATGACGATGCACAAGAAGCCTATACAAGCAGATACGTACACAATACTATCGCTATGGGTTTCTCGTTAACTGAAGAAGCAATCGAAGATAACCTTTATGCAAGTTTGTCTGCTAGATATACTAAAGCTTTAGCTCGTGCTTTTCAGCACACTAAAGAAATTAAAGGAGCTGCAGTACTTAACGAAGGCTTTACAGGTCAAGTTGGTGGTGATGGCGTTAACCTTCTTTCCACAGCACACCCATTGGTGAATGGTGGAACGAACTCTAACGAACCAAGCACACCTGCTGATTTGAATGAGACTTCTCTAGAGGCTGCTGTTATCCAAATAGGGAAATGGACTGATGAGAGAGGGCTGAAAATTGCGGCCAGACCTCAAAAGTTAATCATCCCATCTGACTTGCAATTTGAAGCAGAGAGAATCCTCAAGTCTACAATGAGGGCAGGAACTGCTGACAATGATGTTAACGCTCTTGCGTCTACATCTGCAATTCCAGGTGGATACATGGTACACCATTTCTTAACCGATCCAGACGCTTGGTTCTTAACTACCGATGTAGCAAATGGCTTAAAGCACTTTGTTCGTGTAGCAATGAAGACTTCTATGGAAGGCGACTTTGAGACAGGTAATGTTAAGTACAAGGGTAGAGAGAGGTATTCATTTGGGTACTCTGATCCTCTAGGGATTTTCGGATCTCCCGGAGCTTAAAACTCGTGATAGGGAGCGTGGCTTGATTGCCACCTCCCTTGGTTTTCTTGACAGTTTTTAACTGACTAACCCATTAGACAAGAAGGAATTTTAATTATGGGAACTACTACATTTTCAGGCCCAATCAAGGCAGGATCTGGTGCGAACATCGGATCAGTCGTGATGGCACAATCAAAAGTCATCGATATAATCGGTGCATCTGTGACAGATCAGGTATGTGCAACCATCCCTGCAAACTCACAAATCATTGACGTAATTGTTAACGTATCAACTGCATCAAACGATGGTAGTACTGCTACTGTAAGCGTAGGAACGTCAGCCGATCCAAATGCATTTGTTGATGCACTAAACGTAAAAGCACTTGGCACTACACACGGAACTCTGGATACAGAAGCAACTGATGTTGGATCAAGTGATCTACAAATATTGGCCGATACTGCAATGGCAGGTGGTGATGGTACAACAGGAGCAGCTACTGTAACTGTAATGTACATCCAAAACAACAACTTATCATAGGTGTAACATGGGACTTATAACGGCAACAACAGTCACGGCCGATGGAGTCGCTGTAAATCAACCGACTAGGGTCAAGAAGATTTACTATATCTACGGCACAGGAGCAGGATCAATCGTTCTTAAAGATGGGGGAGCAAGTGGAACAGAACTTCTTTCTCTTACTGTTCCTGTACAAGCAGCAGGTGAATCTAGTGGATCAATTACAATACCAGAAGGTGGTCTTAAGTTTGCTACCAATGTGTATGTAGATGTAACATCAGTATCATCTGTAACTTTATTTCATGGCTAATATAGTCGATTCAGGAAAGGTAGTTATTGTGGCAGAGCGTGGTGGTTTAAACAGACAGGAAAGTGTCGCTGTGGCTCTAGCTCGTTTAGAAGAGCGAGTAGCACATATGCATTCCGATATGAATGAAATGAAGGCTGATATATCACAGCTTAGAGCAACTGCCAATCGTTGGAGGGGAGCTTTTATTGTCCTTCTAGGGATTGGTGGTGCTTTTGGCGTTTTACTTAATTTATTGATCGGATGGTTTAAGTAATTTTTATTTAGGGGGAATCGCTATAGATCCAATAACGATGGGGATGGCAGCACTTGGTGCAGTCAAGGCAGGTATTGCTATGGGTAAAGATCTTCAAAGTCTTGGAAAAGACTTAGGAAGAATCTGGGATGCCGTTGATCAAGTAAATAGTAAACATACACAGGCTTCAAAGGGCAAAGGAGGTGCATCCTCAAGAGCTTTGGAAACCTACATGGCTACAGTACAAGCTCGTGATATGGAAGATCAGCTAAAGAGAGTGATCCTTGAAACAAGAGGAATGAAAGGGTGGAATGAACTCCAGAAGATCCGAGAACAAGTAATGAAAGAGGATCGTGAAGGAAGGGCAGAAGCCTTAAGAAGGAAGAACCAAAGAGAGTATTATCTATCTCTTTTTGTAGGTGTTGTTGTAATAGCGTTATTGGTAGGTGGACTTGTTTACTTCACCATGTACCTAAAGGAGACAACAAATTAGTGAGAAGGATTTAATATTTATAGTCATAGTACTTTCTGCTTATTTATGGACGTTTTATTTTCCACCACTTTGGGAGAAGTACTGATTGTGTTGGCGTAGGATTAGAAGACCTACACTAGGTCACAGAAAACATAAAATGCCTGAAGGGAAAAGAGATAACATCGTTCTTAGGCATAAAGAGAAAAAAGAAGATTTTTTATTTAGGGAAAACGCATGGCAACATCTGGAACTAGAGCCTTTAATTTGGACATCGATGAAATTGTCGAGGAAGCACATGAGAGAGCAGGATTAGGCAGAGCTTATAGTGGTGCAGACTACAGGACGGCTAGAAGAAGCTTAAACTTGCTTGGTCAAGAGTTTGCAAATAAAGGCATTAATCTTTGGACAATAGAACAAGCCACATCAAATTTAGCACAGGGGCAAACCTCAATACAGCTTACTTCTGATGTAGTATCTATTCTTGATCACGCTATACGAACAGGTACAGGGACAAGTCAATCTGATCTTGCTATAACAAGAATGTCTCTTGGGGAGTACGCATCTTTAACAAACAAAAATGCAACAGGAAGACCTACAAAAGTATATATAGAAAGATTAACATATGGGCCGAAAATCAATGTATGGCCAATACCAGACAATGGTACTTACACTTTAGTATATTATAAGGTCAATCAAATACAGGATACTCTTAGTGGTATTCACGAATATGATGCACCTTCTAGATTTTTACCTGCTATTGTATCAGGACTTTCGTATCACATTGCGTTAAAAAATCCGAATACAATGGATAGAGTTCCAATGCTAAAGCAAATATACGATGAAGATTTTAATCTGGCCGCGCAGGAAGACAGAGACAGGTCTGATTTTAAAATAACCCCCAAGGTGACATAATGAGTTACGCAAGTGGAAAACACTCTTTAGCGATATGTGATAGATGTGGTCAACAGTACGGATATAATGAGCTAAGAGAAGAGATAGAGAATGGAAGAAAAAATGGTCTTAGAGTTTGTCCTCCGTGTTTTGATGAAGATCATCCACAACTACAACTTGGAAAACAAAAGGTCATAGATGCACAAGCGTTGCAAAACCCAAGACCAGATGCAGATCAGGTGGCTACAAACAATACAGCTTTTAACAATAGATATCCACATACAGCAGGAGTTACATCCTAATGCCTAATTACTCTAATTTAGTATCAGATATAAAAGCCTACATGGAAGATGATGGTGCAGAGTTTACTGCTTCTATAGATACTTTTATTGATGTTGCAGAGCTAAAACTTTCTAGAGATCTCGTAGTTCCAGCGTTTAGACAGAGGGCCACTAGTGCGTTATCTACTAATGATCCGTTTATAACACTACCTACAGACTTAGTTGTTTTAGAGAATTTACACCTTAATAACGCAAACACTAGAGCTATTTTACTACTAAGGTCAGACGAGTTTATGATTGAGTTCTGGCCAAATAGAACATTAACAGGAACGCCTAAGTATTATTCTTACTACGACAATACAACTTTGTACGTTGCTCCTACCCCACCTAACGTTATGAACGTTGAGATATCATATAGAAGAAGGTTGCCAGGCTTGGGAACAGGAGGTACTGCATCTCAAACTTATATTGTTGCAGTCGGTAATGTCGGAGGAGGAAAGTTCATTATCAATAATACAGTAGCTCCTACACTTACGCTAACTAGAGGGAACACTTATGTCTTTGACCAGAGTGATACTAGCAACGAAAGTTACCCTTCAGGTCACCAGATAGCATTTAGAACATCAGCCGATGTCTCTTATACTTCAGGTGTTACAACAGAGGGTGTATTGGGTCAGTCAGGCTCAAAGACTACTTTTGTTGTTCCGTCAGATGCTCCAAATACTTTAAAGTATTATTGTACTGCACATGGAAATGAAATGGGAAATACAATTTCTATTACAGATAGCACGGATAATCAAACAAATTGGCTCACAGACAATGCTTACGATTGTTTGTTATATGCTTGCCTAATTGAGGCTGCGAGCTTTAATAGGAATGAACAAATGGTTCAAAAGTATATAGCTTTGTATCAGGCCGCTGTACAAGCTATAAATAAAGAAGGAAATATGCGGCTTTCAATCGACAATTTTTACCAAAAGAGCGAGGGTTAAAAAATGGCTACAGCTAATGCAGCAACAAATTATTTAGAAGAAAAGTTATTAAAGTATATCTTTGATAATGATTCAGGGTCTTTTAGTTCACCTGGTGCGTCCTTATACGTTGGTCTAGCGACTGCCGTAAGTGATGCAGAAGCAGGGACACTTACAGAAGCCACATACCAAAACTATACTAGACAGCAAGTAAACGGAGCAAGCTCTGGATGGACAATATCTACAGCAGGTGGTACTTGTACAGCTTCAAACGCAGCAAACATAGAATTTTCTGCAAGTGGATCATCTCCAACTAATCAGACAATTACTCATGCTTTCGTGGCCGATGCAGCTACAAGTGGAAACATTCTGTTTGTTGGCCAGCTCGATGCTTCAAAAACTATAGGCAATCTGGACATCTTTAGAATCAACACAGGCAATCTGTCTATCGAATTGAAGTAGGCCTATGGTTCTTAAGCTTGCAGATCGTGTAAAGGAAACTACACAGACTAGTGGTACATCCGATATATCTTTAGGAGGGGCAGTTACAGGTTTTGTAACTTTTGGCTCAGTCTTAAGTGATGGAGACACAACTTACTACACGATATCCGATGGAAATAATTGGGAGGTTGGACTAGGCACATACAGTAGTTCTGGAAATACCCTCGCAAGGACAGATGCTAATGTCTTGCAATCAACTAATTCAGATAATCGGATTTCGCTTAGTGGAAACGAAGTAGATGTATTCATTACCTTACCTGCTGATAAAGCTGTTGCTTTAGATACAGCAAATGAGATAGTGATTAATGGTGTAACTTACCTGAATGCTACATCTAGAAGGTTTAGTTTCTTAGTAACAGCAAGCACACAGTCTACTTTTAATGGTACTGATGACGCAGGAAATACTCTTTCGTTTTCTTCAAACTTTATAGACGTTTACCTAAATGGAATACGTTTATCAAAGCAACAATCAGACTATACGTTGTCTGGTGGGAACACAGTAACAATAACTCCTGCCGCCACACAAAACGATATTGTGGAAATGGTGGCTTTCAATACTTTTACGGACTCAGAGCTAGTTGACGATGCACTAGCTTTGAGTGTAGCTTTAGGATAGGGATATGCCAAATAATTTTAAAAACGATGTAACGTCTGGAGTAGGTACAGGTCTTACAGATATCTACACGGCAGGCACAGGGGTAACGGCAACCATCATAGGGATGACTTGTGCTAATACGACAAACTCTAGTGTAAATGTTACTGTTAAGGTTACAGATACTTCAGCAGGAGTTACAGCATCGGTTGTCGAAACTGCACCTGTACCATCTGGTGGTTCGTTAGTGGTCATAGGGGGAAATCAAAAACTCGTTCTTGAAACAACTGACGTTTTAAAAGTGCAGTCAAGTGCATCAAGTTCGATTGATGTTATCGTATCAATATTGGAGCAGACATAATGAGCTATATCGGAAATGTTGTAAATGTTATAAGTGCAAATCTAAGTGAGGACTTAGATGTAAGTGGACAAGACATTATCTCATCATCAAACGGAAATATAGAAATCCTACCTCACGGAAGTGGAAAGGTACATATAGACGGAAACGGAACATCAGGTGGTGTTCTGGTATCAGATGGCTTGATAGAAATTAAGACAGGAACAGGTTCTGTTGGAGAACTAAGGTTCTATTGCGAAACTTCAAACCTTCATTACACATCATTAAAATCAGCTGCTCATGGAACGTATAGTGGTAACGTTGTTCTCACCCTTCCTTCAAGTGACGGAAATTCAGGGGAATATCTAAAGACAGATGGTAGTGGTGTACTTTCTTGGGACACTCCAAGTGCAGGGGGGAATGCATTTACGACTATTGCAGTATCAGGTCAAAGTGATGTTGTTGCAGATAGCTCATCAGATACATTGACTCTAGTAGCAGGTTCTAACATTACATTAACCACAAACGCATCTGGTGACAGCATTACAATAGCATCCTCTGGTGGTGGTGGTGCTTCATTATCAGGTAACCTTGCAGGAGATATAGCATCTAATACACACGCTATAAATATTGCAGATGGAACAGGTGGCACATCAAATGGATATTCGCCAGATGGTGACGTAATCAATCTTGGTGCAAGTAATGATATGCAGATCTTTCATAATTCTAGAGAAGGTTCTGGTTTTAATATTATCAAATGTAACAACCAAATGGATCTCAAAATTGTTGATGATGGCTATACACAAATGGCATTGTTTGAAAGATGGGGGAAAGTTCTTTTAACTAACGATGGTAGAACTTCCATTCAAACTGCTAGAGATACAAACAACTATGGAACAGTTACGATTGGTGGTGGTACAGGATCAACGCCATATACACTTCCAGGTTCTATCGGTTCATCAGGGGAAGTTTTAAAAGTACCTTCATCTGGAACTGAATTAGAATGGGGGTCAGCAGGTGGTGGTGGTGGTGGTAGCTTTTCAGGTGGTGAAGTTGCTAATGATATTATTCTAGGAAGTTTAAGTAATACATCTAATCACTCTAATGCAGTTGATATTGAAACTGTAGCTGAATATGACACAATTATTGGTGTTGGTGTAGGTCACGCAAAACAAGCAGGGTATTTTAGAAACGCATGGATTTATAATTCTAGCAATGCTACAACTGAACCCAAATATGATGAAAAAATATCTATATCATTTAGAAATGCTTCTGGTGGTGCAGGTGGTGGTGCAGATCAGTCAGGTTTTGAATTTTATAGTGGATCTATTGCGACAAACTTTAGACAGGCAGGTTATAACTATGAGTTCTTATGTGGTTCTAGTGGATGTTCTAGTGTAAATAACATGAGAGTTTCTATTTATAACGCTAGTGGAAGTGGTGGAAGTACTTCTGTTGGTGCAGGTAGTATGATAGAATTTGGTTTAAATCACCCAGATGCAAAGTACAAATTTACAGACTGTTGGTCATATGGAAATAGCTACAATTACACCTTTCCAAGAACTGCACCTAGCTCTTCTGGTCAAGTATTAGTATCTGATTCAAATGGAGATTGCACATGGCAAGCTAATAGTTCGGATATTAGAGTTAAGAAAAATATTGAAGACAATGAAATGGGATTAGAGTTTATTGAAGCTTTAAGAACTGTTAACTTTGAATTTAAGAGTTATAACGAACTTCATTCTACTCAACCTGAATTAACACAGTACCAACCTCATAGTTATGAGGATTTAGATGAACCCCCTGAAGAACACAAGAAGGGTGTTCAGACAGGTTTGATTGCTCAAGAGCTTGAAGAGGTTTTAACATCACAGGGTTGTGAACATTTTAAAGGTTTGTTTGATGATAGATTTAAAGTCAAACAAATCGATAAAGAAGAATTTATAATGCCTTTAATCAAGGCTGTTCAAGAATTGTCTCAAAAAGTACGAGATCTAGAAGAGAGGTTGGCAGAATAAATGGCAATAACTTATGAATATAAAGTAAAAGCTACTCGTCATCATACAAATGGTAGCGTAGGCAAAGACCAAATCTATTTTACTACAATATATTGTTTTGCTTACGATGACGATGCATCTGTTAAAGGTAAACTTACAAAAGGTGGTACACCTATTGATATAGGAGAGTACGAAAAACATATTGGTTTACCTGAAACAGCAGATGCTAGTGGTTATAAAGCTTTAGCTGATGTTACTTCAGAAGATGTAATAAAATGGGCAAAAGCATCTATCGGAGAAGAAGGCATAAATGAAATGGAAGAGGGAGCTAGAAAAAGTTTAGCAGGAAAGTTGTTTCTTTATAATGAAGAGTTAAACCCAACTTTTAATAGAAAAGAGTGGGTGTAAGATATGTCTAGAACGAGGGCAATGGCCGATAAGGCGAAACCAGATCAACCTGTAGAATCTCCTAAATTTAACAACACGGCTCTTCAACTATCTACGGATCAAGATACAACTATAACATCTGATACAGATAACCGAATAGACTTTGCTGTAAATAATACAGATGTTGTTCGTATGCACGAGAACGTCTTGGAAGTATTATCTCAAGAAGACCAAGCTACTGCAAGCACGAAGTTACAACTTACACAAACATCTACAAGTATAGCTGTAGACGACTACCTTGGTTCAATAGAGTTTCTTGGTACAGATGGAAGCGCAGGAAGTAGTACAAGAGTTTATGCAAACATTAGTAGTAGGATTTCCAACATTACAGGAAATTCAGAAGCAGCTACTGTAACAATTACTTCAGGATCTAATGCTACAACACATGGCCAAGTTACATTTGATCATGATACAGTAAAATTAGATACAGGACAATCATTACAATTTCATACTAGAACTACTAGTCGGTCAGCAACTATTTTACCACACCCTTCGTATACTAATTCACTTTTGTCAGGAGCAGCCCATAAAACTTTTTATTTGCCTTGGGAAATGGATGGTACATCCCTTACTTCTTCTTCTACTTTGATGACGAATGTTCGTGATGACGCAAGTCCTACATTGGGTGGTGATCTACGCATAAATGGGAAACAAATATTAACTGCTGTTGGGACTAATGGCGATATAAGGATTAATCCTGATGGAACAGGAAAGGTTGTACTAAAAGGACTTAACTATCCTACATCTGATGGAGCACAAGATACTGTATTAAAAACTGATGGGTCTGGTAATCTATCATTCCAATCTGTGGCTTCTTTATCAAACTCTGGTATTACTC
>VTLG01003965.1_pt1 | contig 67586 bp, 75 predicted proteins | sample 4694571 | NCBI WGS metagenome assembly VTLG01 (sample SAMN12604809, study PRJNA352737) | marine metagenome | biome: ENVO:00000447; feature: ENVO:00000209|ENVO:00000569|ENVO:01000036; material: ENVO:00002151; isolation source: viral sequences binned using virsorter ...
AGTAATGGTACAACAGCAACAACAAGCCCTGGTATAAGAATAGAAGGACACTCTACAAGTGATTATGTAAATGTAGATTTAGGAAATGGTGCATCTTCTACAACAAGTATTTCTGGTTCATTAAATATAACTACTGTTGCCAACCAAGCTTCAGAAGCAACTTCATTGATGATTAATGGTAGTGGTGTTGTTGGAACAAGAGAATTAGGTTCAAACGCATTTACATCTACAACAATTGGTACAACTACAAACGCACTTACTGATGGTACTGGTATAGCTGATTTTTCATTCGATGGTTCAGGTACAGCTACGATTTCTACTGATGATAGTGCAATCGTACATGATAACCTAAGTGGATTTGTAGCAAACGAACACATTGACCATAGTGGAGTAAGTATAACTGCTGGTACAGGACTTAATGGTGGTGGAGATTTAACATCAACAAGAACTTTAAATGTTGATTCAGATTACAAAAATACATCACTAAACTCATTTACTGCATCTAATGCTAATACATCACTAAACTCATTTACTGCATCTAATGCTAATACATCACTTAATGCAGCTACATCTTCGTATTTGACATCAGTAGATATATCTGATGATACTAATTTGAGTGGTGGAACTGGTATTACTTTGACTGGTGATACTTTATCAACAACTGATTCAGAAATTGTACATGACAATCTGAGTGGATTCGTAGCAAATGAACATATTGACCACTCTTCAGTTTCCATCACCGCTGGTACAGGACTTAATGGAGGTGGTACTATTGTATCTACGAGAACTTTGAATGTTGATGATGAATATAAAAACACATCATTAAATTCATTTACTGCAAGTAACGCAAATACTTCATTAAATGCAGCTACAGGTTCATACATCACTGCGGTAAGAACTGTGACTGCGGGTGGTAATACTTTAGCAAGTGGAGAAACATTAGCATTTACCGCTGGTACAAATGTAACAATTACGGAGTCTGGTGGAGCAGTTACAATCACATCTACTGATACGAACACACAATTAAGTACATCTGATGTTAGAAGTAAATTCTCAGCTGGAGAAGGAATTGATATATCATCTGGTGAAATTAGTGGTGAAGATGCATCCACATCTAATAAAGGTATAGCATCATTTAGTTCAGATAACTTTAGTGTAAGTAGTGGAGCAGTAACAATAAAAGATAGTGGTGTTTCAAATGATGAATTAGCAGGTTCAATAGCTAATTCAAAGTTAGCAAACTCAAGTATTAGTATTGGTGGTATTAGTTTCTCATTAGGAGATACCGATGCTACACCAGCCTTTGACTTACAAGATGCAACTGGTTATGCAACATCAAATTTAAGTGGTACAATAACTAATTCACAATTAGCAGGTTCAATAGCAAATGGTAAATTAGCTAATTCATCAATAACTATTAGTGGAACTTCAGTATCATTAGGAGGAAGTATAACAGATGAAACCTTATTTGGTGGAACTGGTGTTGTTAGTGGTTCATCTCAAGTAGTTACTGCTGCAAATGTAAAATCAGCATTAAATGGTAATTTAGGAACTTTAACTTTAGGTGATTCTAACGATACAGTAAGTATACCTGGTAATTTAAGTGTTGAAGGAACAAGAACATTTATAGATTCAACCACATTACAAATTGGTGATAATATAATAGAATTGAATGGTAGTGGTACTAATGATGGTGGTATCTATGTAAGAGATGCAGAAGCTTCAACAACTGTAACTGGTTCATTAATTTGGAATACTGGTGATGATAAATGGACTGCAGGTCCAAAAGGAAGTGAAGATGATATTGTTTTAGCAACCGCAACACAAACTTTAACAAACAAAACAATAAATGGTTCTCAGTTAGTAGATGACTCAGTAACAAACGCAAAACTTGATAATAGTTCAGTATCATTTGGTGGAGTTAGTTTATCATTGGGTGGTAGTGATTCTACACCAGCATTTGATTTGGCAGATGCAACTGGATATTTAACTTCAAATTTAAGTGGAACTATTACAAATTCTCAATTAGCTGGTTCTATAGCCGCAAGTAAATTAGCTGGTTCAATAGGAAATTCAAAATTATCAAATTCTGCAATCACAATTAGTGGAACTTCAGTATCACTTGGTAGTTCAATAACAGACGAAACTTTATTTGGTGGTGTTGGAGTAGTAACTGGTTCTTCGCAAATTAATCATGATTCTACTACAGGATTCGTTTCAAATGAACACATAAATCACTCTTCAGTTTCTATAACTGCTGGTACAGGTCTGAATGGCGGTGGTGATTTGACATCAACAAGAACTTTAAATGTAGATGATGAATATAAAAATACATCATTAAACGCAGCAACTGGTTCGTATATTACCGCAGTCAGAACCATAACTGCTGGAGGTAATACTTTAGCAAGTGGTGAAACTTTGGCATTTACCGCTGGTTCTAATGTAACTATAACAGAGTCTGGTGGAGCAGTAACAATAGCTTCAACAGATACAAATACTCAGTTATCAACTTCAGATGTTAGAAGTAAATTTTCAGCTGGTGAGGGTATTGATATAAGTAGTGGAGAAATTAGTGGAGAAGATGCAAGTACTTCAAATAAAGGTATAGCATCATTTAGTTCAGATAACTTCTCTGTTTCAAGTGGGGCAGTAACAATAAAAGATGGTGGAGTTGCAAATGCTGAATTAGTAAATAGTTCAATTACAATTAATGGTTCTGCAATTTCTTTAGGTGGTTCAGTAACCACACCTGATACAAACACATTTAGAACAGTAACCGCTGGTGGAAACACATTAGGAGGTTCAGAAACTTTAGCATTTACTGCGGGCTCAAATGTAACTATAACAGAGTCAGCGGGAGCAGTAACAATAGCATCTACTGATACAAATACACAATTAAGTACATCTGATGTAAGGGGTAAATTCTCAGCTGGTGAAGGTATAGATATAAGTAGTGGAGAAATATCTGGTGAGGATGCATCCACATCTAACAAAGGTATAGCATCATTTAGTTCAGATAACTTTTCAGTTTCAAGTGGAGCAGTAACAATAAAAGATAGTGGTGTTTCAAATGATGAATTAGCAGGTTCAATAGCAAATAGTAAATTAGCTAATTCAGCAATAACAATTGCTGGTACATCCACATCATTAGGTGGTTCAATAACTTTAGCTACAATAACAAATGGAACTGGTATAGTATCTGGTTCATCACAAGTATCAATTGGTTCAACAACTGGTACTTTAGCAGTAAATAAAGGTGGTACTGGAGCAACAACAGCAGCTGGGGCAAGAACAAACTTAGGAGTAGATGCTGCAGGTACTGATAATTCAACTAATGTAAGTTTAAGTGGTACACCTGATTATATAACAATTAGTGGTCAAGTAATAACAAGAAATCAAATTGATTTAGCAAATGATGTTACTGGTATTCTACCATCAGCAAACTTAGATTCAGATACGGCTCACCTAAGTGGAACACAAACATTTAGTGGAGCAAAAACATTTACTGGTGATTCTAAATTTACTGGTCAAAGTCACTTCCAAATTATGGGAGATAGTAACGCTATCTTTATTAGTTCATCGAATAATTATGACCCATCAGGTGATGAAGGGCAATTATATATCGGTGGATATCAAAGTGGAAACACATCTGATTATGGAATTATTATTGATTATGAAGAACCTGTAGTAAAGCTGGATATAGAACTACGAACCAGTAATAATATTGATGTAAATTCAACTACACAATCCACTTCCAAAACAACTGGATGTGTACAGATAGCTGGTGGTGTTGGTATCGCAAAAACACTTAATGTTGGTGAAGATGTTGTAGCATTTGCTTCTTCAGATGAGAGATATAAAGATTTAATCACACCAATTGAGAATCCAAATGAAAAAATTAAATTACTAAGTGGTAATACATTCATATGGAATGATAAGCATGAAGTATTCAAAGGTAAAAAAGATATCGGTATAATTGCACAAGAAGTAGAAAAAGTTTTTCCTGAAATTGTTGATACGAGAGATGATGGATACAAAGCAGTTAAATATGAAAAGTTAGTAGCTCTACTCATAGAATCAAACAAAGAACTTATCAAAAGAGTAGAAGAGTTAGAATCAAAAATCAAATAAATGTACGATGTTTATTACACAACTGGTGGTGGTCCTTGGGTCAACGCTGGAACTGATTTGTGGGTAAATGATTTTTTAGAAAATGTTGTACCACATCTAAAAGTAAGACCAGTTTTATTAATCCACCGAAATAAACCCAAAGGATTTGAAGATTTTGAATTTCCAATTGAAACTCATTGGCAAGGAGATAATGTTGGTGAATTTGAAAAGATATGTGATGGAGCTAGAAGAATCAATATATTACATGGACATTATACTCCGATGAAAGCTATAGTAAATAATAAAAATAAAATTCATTCTAATATCTTACACAACTCAGTTGACCATATTCTTAAATCACAAATAGGTTCTGATGCAGGTATTGGATGGCATCCATATTTAGATTCAGCTTGGGAATTAAAAGTCAATAAATGGGCAACTCATTCAATATGGGTAGGATTATTTGATATTCTTATAAAAAATAAAGTAATTAATAATTACTATGAGTTTAAACATAACTTAGATTTAAGTAAATCAAACAAATTAGGATTCGCTGCAAGATGTGAAGGTAGAAAAAATCCACACTATTTGGAAAATTTTGATTGCTTTATTTTTACAAACTCTATTGAGTTTAACACTTTTTGGAAAAATGGAGTTGGTTTAAATTATGATAAAGCAAAAATTTATCATTATTATAGTAATTTTAAAGATAAATTTTTTGATATGGATTGGGGTATATCTCATTCAGCATTTACTTCAGAACCATTTGGATATGGTATATTTGAGGCAGTCGATAGAGGAAAACTACCAATTTTACATTTTACTTGGTGTAAAAATTTTGAATATCCATACAGAGTTTCATCTAAAACTGAATTTGTAGATATTTATAATAAGATATGTAAGGAAACATACGAAACGAAAAATTATTGGTTTAAAAAGATAAAAAACTATATGATTAATAATTATTCAGATAAACAATTGTGGATTGATTCACTATTAAATATTTATAACATATAGGGGAATTTATGGCAACACTATCATCAGGAGATACTTTATCATTAAATAATTTAGCAACAGCTACTGACCAGAGTACAAAATCTATGGGAACTGTAGCTGGAAGTACAGCTACTCCAATATCCATGTCAGCTTTTGCTATAGATGCAGTTGGTTCACTTAGTGGATTCACATATGTTGTTGAAAATACATCAGAAAATTATACATTAGGATTTACTAATGAAGGTGGTAGATTTGTAAAAATCAAGAATTTAAAAAGAAATTTTGATTGGAGTGTGACTAGTAGTGGAACTAACTACTTTAGTTCAGCTTCTTATTCACAAGCAGCAGCTGGTAGTGGTTCTCTCGTAATAACAGCAGGAGATATGAGTAACGCTGGAACTCAAACTCAGCTTGTCTCAGCACAAGCTCATACATTGGGTGTAACATTTGCTGATGGCTTTAATGACCACGCTACAAATTACAATAGTAGTAGAACTAAAACAGTATATTCTGTAGATTCATATGATGGTAACTCAGCTGCACTTTGTTTAGTATCTGATTCACCTATCGAATTATCTAATGGTGCGATGATTGAAGTTGGTGATTTAAATGTTGGTGATACCTTAAAAGGATATTCTTTAGCAGGATTATCAGAACATTCTGATTCAACTTTTTTAGAGTGGTCATCAGATTCATTAGGAGAAACAGAAAAGGATGTAACAGTAGTAAATGTAACTTACTCATTTAGTAATAAGATATACAATATTAATAATGGTAAAATAAAAGGTACTGGAGAGCATCCTATGTTAATAAAAGATGCAACAGATGGATTATATAGGTTTAAGGAATTAATGTTGTTACAAGTTGGTGATAAACTTATAAGGAAAGTTAATAATTCTTTGAGTGAAATAGATATAGAATCTATTAATTTAGAATCAACTGATGTTGAAATAGTATCTTTAGATGTAGAAGAGCAGGATACTTATTTAGTTAATGGGTTTGTGACTCACAATAAAGGTGGTAATTCACATACTGATTTAGCAGCACCAGGTGCACCAACAAGTTTATCGTTTAATGTTGGTACTGAGACATTTTCATGGGTCGCACCAACATATAGTGGTACAATTACTGCATATGACTGGCAATTTGATAATAATAATGATTTTAGTTCACCTTTAAGTGACTTAAATGTTACTGAATGGAATAAAACTAATGTTAGCATCAATGAAATGAACGATTTACATGGTGGAATAATTGCATCTGGTACATATTATTTTAGAGTTAGAGCAAGAGGAGCTGGATTAGCTGGAACTTACACTTCTGGTTTAGAAGTAACGATATAGAAAAATATTTTTCGTTTTCGAAAAAAGTATATATTTATATATATAAAATAATGTTACATTAAAATATTACAAAAATGGCAAAAGGTAAACAAAAATTAACAAAAGAAGAGTTAGAACAAATTAGTTCTATTAGAAATGAAGCTTCTCAAATTTTCTTTGATTTGGGTAGAATTGCAATCAGAAGAAGAAATGTAAATGTTCAAATTGATTCTGATGAAGAAAAGTTAGAAGAACAACATGATAACTTGGTTGAAAAAGAAAATGAGTTATATAAAACTTTGAATGAAAAGTATGGAGATGGTACTATAGAACCTACAACTGGTGAATTTATACCATCTACAGAAGAAAAAAAATAAGTTTTTGAAAAAGAATTTAATACTTATATGTGTATAATATTACATTATCACTAAAGGAGAATAAAAAATGGCAGAAAAAATCGTATCACCTGGCGTATTTACAAGAGAGAACGATTTATCCTTTATTTCACAAGGAATAGGAGAAATCGGAGCAGCAGTGATTGGACCTTTTAAGAAAGGACCAGCATTCGTTCCAACAATAGTAAATACCCAATCAGAATTTGAAGAAATCTTCGGTGTACCTGATGGAACATACTATACAGGATATACCGTACAAAATTATTTAAGAGAAGCAGGAACTGTAACAATTGTTAGAGTAGGACATGTGGGAGGATATTCACACGTTGACCCAATCGGAGTTGTTGTATCAGGTTCATTATCAGGAAACGCATCTGGTAGTGGAGGTGGTAGACAATTATTAGGAGCATTATTTGCTACCGAAAATGGAACTGAATCAACTGGATTCCCATCAGCTACAAACACAATTAGTTGCCAACTATCCTCTTCAACATTTAATATTAGTGGTTCTGAATTAGGAACTGCGGTATCAGCATCAGTAGTACCATCATCAGGTAGTGATATATCAGATGTATTTGGTGACTCACCACTTGGAAGTAAAAACGCATATGTTTACAAATACTTTGAGCAAGGTGCAACAGATGCAACTGGATACTTTATTGAAAGTGGTTCAAAAGTAGAATTTTTATCATTAGCTGACCAAGCATTAAATTTTGATACTACTAGAGCAACTACTCCATATATTCAATCACAACTTATCTCAGGTGAAAGACATAATCTATTTAGATTTAATACATTAGCTCATGGTACTGATACGAACCAAGAGTATAAGATTTCTATCTTTAATGTAAAACCTGCAGGAAGTTCAGCAGCTACAGATTACGCAACATTTTCAGTAGCAGTTAGAAAATTTAGTGATACTGATAAGAGAAAGAATGTATTAGAAACATTCAACAATGTTAACTTAGACCCAGCTTCACCAAATTACATTAAGAAAGTAATTGGTGATAGAGTTGTAAGTATTGATGCAAATGGTAAACAAACTGAAACTGGAGATTACGCTAACTATTCTTCATTTATATATGTAGAATGTGTTGAAGAAGGTTCTTTCCCAATCACAGCAGCACCATTTGGACATGCTGAGTATGTTAACCCAATAGCAGTTGTAAGTTCACTTTCACCTGAAGAAAGAATTGTACCACCTGTAACATTTAAGAGTGGTTCAGATTCTAATACATCTTCTAATAAAGTAAACTTTAGTGGTATAGATGTTGAAACTACAACAGTTAAGATTGATAATGTAAATTATTTAGCACCTATACCTACAAACGCAGGTACAGGTTCTAATTCAGTATTTGCATTTGATTCACAATTATCATATGAGATGACTGGTTCAGATGCTAGTGATATAGCTAAAAGACAGTTTACAGTTGGATTCCAAAGTGGATTTAATGGTGTATCACCTACAATTAGAAAGAAATTAGGTTCAGATATCTCAGCAGGAAACTCGCAAGGATTTAACTTATCTTCTTCAACCGCTAGTGGTTCAGTAGCATATGTGAAAGCAATTAACGCAGTATCTAATCCTGATGATTTTGATATCAACTTAGTATCAGCACCGGGTGTTATTAGAAGATTACATTCTTATGTGTTTGGTAAAGTTGTTGATATGGTAGAGGATAGACAAGATGCTTTCTTTATCGGAGACCTTACATCAGTAAACGATACAATAGCACAAGCAACAACACAAGCAGATGCAGTAGATTCTAACTATGTTGGTTCATACTATCCTTGGGTTAAGACAATCGATGTAAATACTAATAAACTAACCGCAGTACCACCATCAGTATTGTTACCAGGTATATACGCAGCTAACGATAGATTAGCAGCTGAATGGTTCGCACCTGCTGGATTAAATAGAGGTGGAATCGTTGGAGCAGTTTCAGTATTAAACAGATTAACACACGCTGAAAGAGATACACTTTATGAAAACAAAGTAAATCCAATCGCTTCATTCCCTGGTGAAGGTATTGTAGCATTCGGACAAAAAACATTACAAGACAAAGCATCAGCTTTAGATAGAATTAATGTTAGAAGATTGTTAATCAAAGTTAAAAAGTTTGTAGCTAGTACTTCTAGATTCTTAGTATTTGAACAAAATACAGCACAGACTAGAAATAGATTTATAAACACTGTACAACCTTATTTAGAAGGTGTACAACAAAGACAAGGGTTATACGCATTCAAAGTGGTGATGGATGAAACAAACAACACTCCTGATGTAATCGATAGAAACATATTAGCAGGTCAAATATTTTTACAACCTACTAAGACAGCTGAATTCATAGTAATTGATTTCAACATTCTACCGACAGGAGCTTCGTTCTCAGCATAATGAAAATTTAGAAACTATATATTTATAATAGTAATAGGAGAAAAAAAATGGCAGAAGTATTAGAATTCAACGAAATGTTTTATACCAACTTCGAACCGAAGATGAAGAACAGATTCATCATGAACATCGATGGTATAGACTCATATTTAATTAAAACAGCCAACAGACCAACTATTCAGTTTGAACCTATAACATTAGACCATATTAATGTTAAGAGAAAACTAAAAGGTAAAGGTGAGTGGCAAGATGTAGAGATTACTCTATATGACCCAATTGTTCCTTCAGGAGCACAACAAGTGATGGATTGGGTTAGAACTTCACATGAATCACTAACTGGTAGAGATGGATACGCAGATTTCTATAAGAAAGATGTAAACTTCTTTATGTTAGGACCTGTGGGTGATAAAATCGAACAATGGACTCTTAAAGGAGCTTTCATTACAAATGCCGCATTTAATGATTTAGATTGGGCTTCTAATGACCCAGCTGAAATCACATTAACACTATCTTATGATTACGCAATTTTAGAATTCTAATACAAATTTTTGTAATATTCATAAAAATAAGAAAGGTTCTTTTAGTAAGAACCTTTTTTTATGCTATTAATCTAAACATTATATATTTATATTTTTAAATGAGATGGATAGATTTATAATAGAAATAGTATTTTTTTTAATTTTGTACTTAGTATTAAAAAAATATTGGAATACAAAAGTCAAAGAATATTTTGGTAACTTCGTAGTAGGTATCAATGTATTTGCGTGTTTTCTATATTTTTATGCAATTATACAACAAAATATCCCATTTCAGCTAGCATTACCAAAAATACTTCTACATGGTATTGTAGCAACAATTATTTTCACATTATTTCAATTAGATAAAAAGCATGAATGAACATATAGTAATATTAACAATAGCTAGTGGTTGGATTGTATTTTGTTTTGTAGGTTGGATGATTGATAAATAATTCTAATTTTTTGAAACTTATATATTTATATACAAACAAATAAAGGTTAATTATGGCAGAAAATAAAAAATATGACTTTCCTACAGAAGTAATTACACTTCCATCAGAAGGTAAATGTTATCCCGAAGACCACCCGTTATCTAGTGGTGAGTTAGAAATCAAGTATATGACAGCTAAAGAAGAAGAAATTTTAGCATCACAAAACTTAATTTCTAAGGGTGTGGTATTAGATAAACTATTTGAATCTATTATCGCTGATAAAAAAATAAACATTGATGATATTATAATCGGTGATAAAAATGCTATTGTATTAGCAACTCGTATTTTAGGATACGGGCCTGAATATAAAATACAAGTACCATCAATAGAAGGACAAACAGAAATACAAATAGATTTAAGTAAAGTACAAACAAAAGATGTTGATTTAGATAAACTTAACAGAGAAAATATTTACGAATGGGTAACTCCAGTAGGTAAAAATGTTATCAAGTGGAGAATGCTTACACATGGTGATGAAAAAATGATTGATACTGATGTAAGAGCTATGAATAGATTAAATAAAGATGGAGCATCAGCAGAGTTAACAACCAGATACAGATATATGATTAAATCAGTTGATGGTAAAGAAGATACTAAATCAATAGTAGATTTTGTAAATAACAAATTTTTAGCTAGAGACACGAGAGCTTTTAGGACTCATATTAAGGAACTCCAACCTGATATGAAAATGGAGTTTGAGTACGATAACCCAAATACAGGAGAGAAGGAGATGACTCCTATCCCAATGGGAGTCGGGTTTTTTTGGCCTTCCGAATAACTATTCTTCAATAATACACAATCAAATTTTTGAAATGTGTTATTATGGAAATGGTTTTACATTTAAGGATGTTTACGAAATGCCTGTTCACATTAGAAGCTTCCATTACAAAAAATTATCAGATGCTAAGAAAAATGAACAAAAGCAAAGAGATAAGGCGATGAAGAAAACATCACCAAATGTCAGAAAACCAAACGTGAGAGTGAGGAAATAATTCCTCACTTTTTTTTTACTTTATATTTATAGTTGTACAAATATATCCACAAAGGAGAAAAACTATGAAACTAACAAAAGAACAAGCTGATTATATCAGAAATACTAAATCTTATAAAACAGAAGGTTTCGTACAAAAAATGTTTGCTAGGATTTTATCAAAGAGGTTAAAAAACAGCTCTGATTTTAAAAAAGCAGTAGATAAAGCTGATAAAGCGGCAGATGATTTAAGAAATCAAATTAAAAAAGCAGAAAAAGCTGGTGTAAAAGTTGCACCTGGTTTAAAAAAATACGCAGGATTATAATAGATGGCTAAGACTAAAGCAGAATTAGAACAGGAATACCAAGATGTATTAAAGGTATCTTCATCTTTACTAAAGGATATAAAAACAACTATAACCGATACAGGTAAAGAGATGAAAGGTATGTCATCTGCTGAAAAAAAATTTCAAGAAACGCTTAAAGAATCACTTAAAGGACTAGAAAATAAATCAGATATATCAAAAGCCATTTTAACAAAAGAAGCTGCATTTAAAAAATTAGCTGCTGATAAGAGAAGAACAGAAAATGGTTCATTGACTACTGCGAAAGCACTCAAAGATGTTGGTATTAAATCTTTAAGAGCTGAAGAAAATAAAATTAATGCTATAGAATCAGCTGATGCAGCTGCACAACAACTTGCTGGTAGTCTTACTGACCAATTAGATAATGTAGTAGATGGGTTAGGGCCATTTGGCGCAGCTTTATCAGGACCTATCGATGCTATGAAAACAAGTATCAATGATGCAGCTATGGTATTTACAACTGAATTTGCTACCGCATTTAGAGGTGGAAAGGGTGGATTTGAAGCATTAAGAGCAGCTGGTGGAAAATCACTTGGATTTTTAAGAGCAGCAATCAATCCAGTAACACTAGCCATTGTAGCAATAGGAGCAGCCATTATGGCTGGAGTAAAAGCATTTACGGCTATAGATAGTGCAGCTCGAAAGTTTAGAGAGGAAACCGGTTTACTTAATGCTAATACAGAACAAACTGCAGCTAATATAGCTAAAGTAAAAACTGATACTGCTGGTATTGGAGCATCGTTTGAAGATGTTTCACAAGCAGCCGCAGATTTTACAAACGAATTTAGAGGTATAGAACAACCATCAGCTGAAGTTTTAAAATCATTAGTAATCTTAAATAAAAACTTTGGTATTGCTACATCAGAAGCAGCACAAGTAAATGGAATCTTTCAAGATATTAGTGGTGCATCGCAAGAAGCAGCTCAGGCATTGACCGCACAAACAGTAGAGTTAGCAAACCAAGTAGGTGTAGCTCCATCCCAAGTTATAAAAGATATCGCTGAAAATGCTGAAACTGCAGCTATATTTTTCGGAGGTTCAGCTAAAGAATTAGCAAGTGCAGCCATTGAAGCAGCAGCTTTAGGTACATCGTTAACTGAAGCAGCAAAAGTTTCAGAAGGTTTATTAGATTTTGAAAGTAGTATTAACGCTGAGTTAGAAGCTTCAGCGATGTTAGGTCAATCTATTAACTTTAACAAAGCAAGAGAATTAGCTGCTAATAACGATATCATAGGAGCTCAGCAAGCAGTATTAGACCAATTAGAAAATACTGTTGATTTAAATAATTTAAATAAATTCCAATTAGATTCAATTGCTAAAGCTAGTGGAATAGAAGTTGGTGAACTAAGAAAACAACTTAGATTAAGAGAAAGATTTGGTGGACAAGATAAGGAAAGATTAAAAGCTGCTCAACAATTATTAGAAAGTGGAAAAAAATTAGAAGATATTACTGAAAGTGATTTAGCTACTCAAAATAGAAGAAATCAACAACAACAAGAATTACAAGGTTTAACAGATGAACTAAAGAATACATTTGGAGCTATAGGTTCAACAATTATGGATGCTTTAGCACCAGTTGGAAAGGTAGTATTACAATTATTAAATTTAGCAGGTAAGATACTCTTACCAGCATTTAAAATTGTTGGTTCTATATTAGGAGCAGTATTTAACACTATTGGAGCAGTAATTAGTGTTGTTTATAATATTATAATGGGAATTGTTGATTTAGTTATGCCATTATTTGATAGGATTTCAGGATTTTTTAGTAGTATAGGTTCGTTTTTTGGAGCTGGTGGTGATAGTATTGGTAGGGATGCTCGTGCAGATATCGGTGGTTCAACTCAAGGTTCAGAATTTTCAACTCCAATGGCTAAAGGTGGTATTGTAACAGGTCCAACAAACGCTTTAATAGGAGAAGCAGGACCAGAAGCAGTCATACCATTAGGTGGTGATGTTATGGGTAGTGGAGCTATAGTATCCGCTATAGAAAAATTAGGAAGTGATATTAGACAATTACAATTTCAAGTAAATATGGATGGTAGAGCGGTTGCTGAGGGAGTTACAAAAGTTAATCAAAGAAGTACAGCAAATGATTTTGCAATGTCAGTATAAGATATGCCAACAATATTAGAATTATTTAGGGGTTCAGATTTCGACAAAGCAGTTGATTCAAAAGCTAAAGAAGGTAAAGGTACTTTATTTGCTCAAATAAAATCATTTGGTGAACAAGAACTTACTGGTATTAGAGTAAAATCATTAGTTGAAGCTAATAATCCATTAATTTATGGTAATGAAGCTACTCGTATAGCTCTTCGTTCAACACCTGATATGGATAAGATGCGTACAGATGATGGTGATGGTGGATTAATTGGTGGTACGATTACAAAAATAAGAACTAAAGTAAACTCTACATTAGGTGTACCACAAACACTTATACCAAGCTCATATTCTAAAAAAACTCAGGATATAACACTTAATGACCCTAAACTTGGTGTTCAATCAGGTTATTTGGAAAGAATAGCTGCAATAAAAGATGGTGGACAAGGAAGTTTTATTGGTGGACTATTAAGTGGTGGAAATCCAAAGACAATTGCTCAACAAGCAGCTGGTAAATTACTAAAAGAAGCAAAGGATACACTTAGAGATACATTATTTAATGATAGTAGTTTTAAAAATAATTTAAAAAGTAGATTTGGTAAAAAAGAACCATATAAGGAAAAAGAAACAAAATTAGCACCTGATGTTTATGAAAATGTAGAAGGAGCTACATATTCAGAAAAAGCATTAGAAAATAAATTAAATGAAAGTGGAAAAAGTGGTACTTACATTAAATACGAAACACCTGAATCTCAATTAGCTGCTTTAAGAGTTGGAAAAGGATTTGTACAAGTTACTGGTATTGACCCTCTTGGTAACCCAGTAAAAAAAGATGGAGCCGAAGGTGTAGAAATAAAAACAAAAGTCGATTCAGTAAAGTTTAATGAAGAAAATAAATTTAGTACTGATAAAAACAAATTAATTTCTGATAAAGGATTTACCAACGAAGATGATATAATTAATCAAAGTGGTATTTATAAAAAAGATTTACTAATTGATGGTAAATCAATAGATGATTTTGATTTTATACCATTAAAGTTTAGAAATATAGTAACTGATGAAACAGTAAACTTTAGAGGAACAATTACAGGTCTTGCTGAAACTGTAACACCATCTTGGGATGCTGGAAGATTTAGTGGTAATCCATTTTCATTTTACACATACCAAAGTATAGAAAGAAATGTATCGTTTAACTTTACTGTATATCCTATGAATTCAAAAGAATTATTGAATAATTGGAGTAAAATTGAATTTCTTACTTCACTAACATATCCATTAGGATATCAAAGTGACCCAATAGGTTCTGTAAGAGCACCAATAATTTATTTTTCAATGGGGGATTTGTATAAAGATAAAGTTAGTTTTATAGAATCATTACAATATACAATACCTGATAATTCTAATTGGCAGTTAGATGGAACTACAGAACAAGTTAAAAAATATAAATCAAGTGGTGCATTTTTTGGTAATACAAATGTAAGTGTGCCAGAGGTAGATAAAGGTTATAAACTACCACATTTAGTAGAAATAGCTATAACTCTAAAATTTTTAGAACAAAGAAATAATACAGAAGATAGAAAAAAGTTATATAGTTTTGAATCATTAACATACTCAGATTCAGGTGGTGGTGGAACTCCACCTATAACTGGTATAGTATAAATCATAAGATGGCTGTAAGTAGATATTTAAATAACGAAACTAAAAAAACTGGAGAGGGAAAAACAGTATATAAAACTAAAAGGTTAAAAAAGATACCCATAAAGAATGATGATATATATGTTGCTTCCCAAACTGGTGATAGATTAGATTTACTATCCAATCAGTATTACGGCTCGCCTGCTTACTGGTGGATTATAGCTAATGCTAATAACATACACGATGGTAAGTTGGGGTTAAAAGATGGTACTATTCTTAGAATCCCCAAAGACTATGCGGAGATAACTAGAATAGAAACCAATGAGTGAATTTCCTTCATATAGACCAATACAACAATTCGTATTAGATAATCTGAATTTGAAAAGAAAACAGATTTATACTTCACGATTAAATGCATGGATTAGAGTTACTGGTAACGCTGGTGGAGGATTAGTCCTTCAAAGTAATCCAAATGCACCTCTTTTGGGTGAAAATGGTGTATATGGAAACAAAGACGCGCCGGGTATTGTGGGATTTAATTGGAATGAACAACCAGTAAGAGTAACTGGTGAAGATAGAGGATTAAGACCTTCTCCTATTATTGAGGGATTGACTGTTAAGAATGGAACTATGGGTTTAACCAGAGAATGTAATTTTACAATTAAAGCATATACACCTGGTCAAGTAGATGTATTACAATTATATTTTGGACAACCAGGTTTTACAGCGTTAGTAGAATTTGGTTGGGATTTAGAAAGGTCTCATAATCAAAAAGTTTCTTTAAATGCATCATCAATAGCATCTTTAAATAATTTTGGAAATGTATTGAAGAAGAGAAAAAATTCAGAAGGTGATTATGCAAACTTTTTTGGATTTATTACTGGTTTTAAGGTTGGAAGTAGTGGGGATACATATGAATTAGATATCACCTTAAAAGGATTAGGTGAATTACCACAAACACTTAAAATACACAAACATATAGAAGATGATACCGAAGGTAGTGAAAAAACTGAAGCGCAAACAAGTTTAACATATAGTCCAAAAGATATAATTGACGAAGAAGATGTAGGGAGAAAAAATTTTAAATATATGTTTAATGAACTGCCAGGTCACAAACAAATAGCATCTGTAAAAAAATTGATTAATGAATTAGGAAAAGAAGAAAATTTTATTAATTTTAATGAAAAAACAAAACAATCAATATCTGATGAAACCGAAGGACAAGATATTGGTAAAAACAAAATAAGTATTGATGGAGAAAGAGTAGCAATACCTAAAGGAACTAAACTAATCGGAGATGAAAGATTTATACGATTTGGTACATTTAAAAAAATAATTGATACTAATGATATAATTGATACAAATAAAGCAAACTCAGTAGGTGGAAATCCATTACCAATCAAAGTTTATACAGATGAAACAATTTGTAATGCATTTGATAGAATATTCTCAACTGCGAAGGATAGACTTGTAATTCCAAATCCAAACACACCAGATTTTGGATTTTTAAAAGCATTAAAAGGTGAAGCAGCAAGTTTTCAAACTGGTAATAATGATTGTAGCCAATTGACGGCGAGTGGTGGAAAAGTTCAATTTCCTAAGCAAGAAGCACTAAATCAACCAAGTAGCAATGGATTTTTAGGATTAGTTAGGTCATCTGGTACTTATGGATTTTTAGATGATTTATATATTAATTTTGATTTCGCAGTATCAGTTATAGAAGCAGAAAATTTAAGTTACGCTGATGCTATTTTAGAATTGTGTAATGGAATGTCAGCAGCTGTCAATTCGATATGGGAATTTCAAATAATTGAAAAAGCATGTTCATCTGCTATAGCAAAAAAACATGGTTTAAAAGAAGGTACGAATATTTTACAAGTTGTAGAAATGAATTGTACAACCGAAGAAAAATTATCATCAAGAAAATTGGTGCATAATGGTGAGGGTTCATTTTTCTTAAATGGAACATTAGATATCGATTTACCTGGAGAAATGGCAAATTCAATTATTGCTGATAGAAAAAAACTAGATGGTGGAGGAAGTGTTGATTTATCACCCGAAGGAGCTGATGCTGGTGGATTTCCAATAAATTCGGAAGAAATAAGAGATAGTGTTTTAGAAACTTTAAATAGCGATGCAAGAGTTAAAAAAGAAGATAAAGAAAAGAAAACAGGTACTAATAAAATAGCAACTCAAAAAGAGATTAAAGATGAAGAAGATGTAATAGCGGCTATTTACAATGCTTTTTTAGAAAAGGTTGGATGTTATCCAAAGCGTAAAGATGGTGAATTTAACTTAGATGATAATATTTTGGGTAAAATTGAAAATATTTTCGTTAGAAATAACCAAGTAGTGAGTGCAGAAGAAGTACTTATTTATCCGACTTATGATGACCAAGGCTTATTTAAAAGATTAATGTCAGAGGATAATCCAAATCTTAAATCTGGTGGAAGTAAAACACCAAAGGGTGCTGGTGTTCTTATAGGTATGTTAAAATATAATTTTGAAGTGCATGGAAATAGTGGAATATCACATGGAGATACATTTAATGTAATAGGTATTCCATCTGTATATAGAAAAACAGGTTTTTTTCAAGTAACAAATGTAGAGCATACTGTAAACCAAATGAATTGGACAACAGCAATAGAGGGAACATATAGAGCTGGTGAAACAGATGAAGTATAATTATGAATGATTTAATAAAACAATACAATGGTGCAAAAAAAGGTAGGAGAGATTCAAGATTAGTTAGTACACCTTTACCATTTAAACCAAAAACTAATGAAAAAGATTTTAGTAGAGGATATATCGTTAGACATTTCGTACAAAAAGTAAATGATGATTTTTCACCAATAATTGAGGTATCACAAAGTGGTTTAAATAGAATTAGGACAAACCCTTTATTTAGAAGTGTATCATTAAGGTGGAGATTAAGTGGAACAAATGAACAAATAAAAAATTCAAATAGAGTTAGTTTATCTGAAAAACTAAAAATAATGCCACAGTTAAAAAATAGATTAGTAAATTTAATAGAATATTCAAAAAAGTAATATATATTAATAAATAAGTTATAATGAGTTACCTTACCGATTTAGAAAAACAACAATTAAAATTTGATTGGAGATACAAAGGAGTATCTATATTAAACCTCTTAACAGATTCAGAAGCTGAATCTATGGGAGAGGAATTAGAGCGTATTAGAATTCTTAGACAAGAAAATGATACAAAAGGAGAATGGGGTGAATATGACCCATTTATGTATCCACATAAAGAATCAAAAATACTTAGTAAATTAATGAAACATCCAAAAGTTGTAGAAGCTTGTGAGTTTCTTATGGAAGGTAAAGTATTTGGTGTACAAACTTGGGCATACTTCAAACCACCAGGTCAATTAGGTAGAGATATGCATCAAAACATATTTTATACACAATGCAAATCAAATGAAATAATAAATGTTTCAATCGCTTTAGATAATCATGACCCTAATAATGGTTCTGTTTGGTATTTAGAAGGTTCACATCATTTAGGTAAACTACCAATAGAGGTTGATGAAATAAGAACTGAATCTAACCCTAAGAACTGGAGAAACGAAAGAGGAAAACCATGTGTTTTACCAAAAGACCACAACTTTCCTTATATAGATGGTTATCTTAGAAGGGGACAAGTTGCATTACTACACTCTAATGTGGTGCATGGTTCAGAACCAAATACTTCAAATAGATTTAGAAGAGCATTTTTGACTGGGTATATTAAAGAAGGTGCTAATTTTGCTAAAGGTAAGCATATGAAAAGAGAACCAATAGATGTTGGTTCAGCAAAATTATCACAACTTTCCTTGGATTTATAAAAAAAATTGTTTATATTTAGGTATGATTAAAAAGTACCCTAAACAATTTAAGAAAGTTTCAGATTATCTCAAAGAGAAGTTTGGAATAGATGTATTGCTTGGACAAATCACTGCTTTTATGGGGCATAAGAATAAAAAGATATTTATTCACCATAATCACAATTTAGAAAAAAACGGATTATATTCTCTTTTACATGAAGTAGGACATGCTCTTCAAACTGATAAAGATAATTACTTTAAAACTATAGATGAAGATAAAGAACCTAAAAAGTTTAAGTTTTACCAATATATTAATGAAATCAATGCTTGGGAGAAAGGATTATTGTTCGCTAATGAATTGGGTATTAAGGTAAACATTGAAGATTGGGTTAAAGTTCAAAATGAATCACTCCACACATATTCAAAAAAACTTTGAAAATAATTCACTTTTTCCTTGGATAATTCAATTTTTTTTCGTATATTTACTATGTAAATAATTGATATATGAAAGTTCTAATAAAACCCAAAGTAACAAAACCCTGGTCAAAAGATATGTACGATTACAATGACAAGGTAGCAGATATGATGAAAAACAATATCATCAAATCTATTCACAAAAATAAAAATAATTGGGATAACCTTAATGAACTAATGGATTTATGTGGAGGTATCAAATATGGTGATAGTTTTACAATCCAAGATTTATATGATGATACTCTATTACAAGTAAACGATGTTCAGAATTATTGGTTAAATGATAATTATCCATTCGCAGTAAAAGATGGCTTGGTAGATGATGTTCCCTATAAATTTGTAGGATACAAAGATTTGAGTTCATATGTGTAAAAAAAGTACGAAAAAATTTGGAAATATCATTTTTTTTTCGTATATTTACTATGTAAATAAGTTAAAACAATAAAAGTTAAAAGTATGAGTAAAAAGTTTAAATTTTCAATTGATGGAACAGAGTTCCAACTTCCTATTTCTCAAGTAAGAGAAGATTCTTATAGTGATACAAAAGAGAAATATATCTATATGAACGCTAAATCAGCGGCTTCAATAATCAAACAATATGTAAAACAATATTTTCCTGATATCAAAGTATGGGCTACTTCTTCAGTATATAGTGGTGGTTCTTCAGTTGATGTTAATATTTCTAATAAAGATGGTTCATCAGTTGACCCAATTATCTTTGATAACATTAAAAATTGGGAATACAAACTAAAAGGTGGTTCTTTCAATGGTATGATTGATATGTACGAATATAGAGAAGATTCACCAACTACTGATAATGGAACTCCATTAAAGTATTTTCCTTCTTATATCTTTATAAATAATAAACCTAAGTGGGATTCAGTTGAGTATTGGTACAATAAAATTGTAACTCTTGGTGAAAAATTAGAAGATAACATTACCTTTATGGGTAAAGGAGTTGAAGATAAAGTTAAATCAGCAATAGTAAACGGAATATGAGATTAGGATATAAAAAATTTAAAGAAATCAAAAAATGGTATGGTTCATCTGATTTCGAAATCGGATATGATACAAATGCACTAACAATTAGATTTGGTTATTGGAATTCTGTTGATTTAGATGGATTAAAAAAACTTTTACCAAGCTATTTATCAGTTACAGAAAATCTTGTAGATGATGATGATGATTGTGGTAGACTCTACAATTACGAAATTTCTGATAAAAGATTTGTATAATTAAAATATTTTTCGTATATTAGTAATATGATTGTTGAATCACATAGTGAGAAAGAACAATTTCTTGACTATTGGGGTAATGAATCCTCAATAGTTATACCTATTTGGGAAGATTTAGAAAGACACCCAATGACTTGTGATTTGTCTTTTTTGTATGTAGCATTTGAAAATCTACATTTCGTTATTCCTTTTAAACATAATGATTGTGAACCTTTAGATATTGATTTATCAAAATCAACACAACCAAAATGGGTTTGGAACAAAAAAGGATTATTACAAACTAATTTAGGGATTCAAAATCAAAAAGATATTCAAACTTCACTTTTCTTTAATAATAATAAATTATATCCAATGCGTGATAAAATAGAAGTTTTAACGAACTTTTACACTCGTTTGGGTATAAAGGATAATTTGGGTAAATCTATCTCTATAATGAAGTTTATGGAAGTATTAGAAGGTGTTGTAGATGATTTCGGTAAACTTACTCCTACATTTGGTTGGATTGATGATACTATGATACCTATCCTTTCAGATATTGAACGAAAGGGGATTCAGGTCGATAGGGAAAAATTTCTTGATAGGTGGAAAGATAATAAGAAATCACTTTGGTTCTCTCGAACATTTACAGAATACAATCCTTATACAATAACAAGCAGACCTTCCAATAGGCACTTAGGGATTAATTATAGTGCTCTTAATAAGAAAGATGGTAGTAGGGAGGTATTTATTCCACAAAAGGGTAAATCATTCGTACAATTCGATTACGATGCTTATCATGTTAGATTGATTGGTAAGATGATTAAATATGATTTGCCGGAAACATCGGTACATCAATGGCTTGCTAATCAATATAATTGTGGATACGACGAATCAAAAGCCAGAACATTCCGTATCTTATATGGTGGTGTAAGTGATGAAGATAGAAAGATTCCATTCTTTGATAAGGTTGATGAGTTTATTAGAAAGATGCATGAGGAATCTATCAAAAATGGTTACTTAACGACTCCAAAGGGTAGGAAGATACCTTTGGGTTGGATTGAACAACCAACGGCACAGAAGTACTTTAATTATCTTTTACAAGCGACTGAAACGGAATTCAATATTGAAGTAATGAAAAAGCTAAAGGATGAGAGTTTACCCTTACCGATTTTATATACTTATGATTCATTTTTATTTGAGTTTACACCCGAAGAAAAACAAATAGTAAAAAAGGTAAAATTAATCTTAGAAAGTTTTGGATTTCCAACAAAAGTAGAATTTGGTAACGATTACTCAGAACTCTAATATTTATATATATGAATAAAATTTTAGTAAGCTTAGCCCTACTATTAAGTGTAGGAGTGTTCCAAAGTAGCTTTGGACAAGATAGAACAGATGTTAGAATTAAAAACAATGTATTTAGTGTTTCCTACAACGAAACATTAGAACAACCAAATTGGGTAGAATATGAAGTTAGAAATATTACTAAAAAATTTGATAGAGGTAGTATGGATTTCTACACACCTAAAAATGTTTATACATCTGATAATGAAGATTATAAAAATAATGTTTGGGATAAAGGACATATGGCTCCAGCAGCCGCTTTTACCGATACTAAAGAAAACCTAAAAACAACATTCTCATATTTAAATTGTTCCTTACAATTTGATAAATTAAATAGAGGAGCATGGAGAGAGTTAGAAGCACAAGAAAGAGCATGGGCAAAACAATTTGGTACTTTAAAAGTTAGAATCGTATTACATTTTAAACCAAATCATTTAGTTTTACCAACTGGTGGACATATACCAAATGGATATTGGAAACACATTACATTTCCAAATGGAAACAGAGAATGTTTTTATTTTCCTAATTCAGTTCCGAAAAAACATTGGAGTGAATATGAAATCCAATGTGAAATAAAGAGAGAGAAAAGTATTATTTAAGGATACTTATAAGTATGGCAGATAACAATCAATTTTTCGAAGATATTCTTCACGAATTATCATTTCGTTCATCGGAGGGATATCCTAATTTTAGTAAACCCGAACACATCACATTATTAAGTGAGATACTTACTGATTGGGGATTGACTGATGTTAAATACGAACTAATTAAAAATCTACTAAAAGAAAAAGATGAAAAACCATTAGATGCTAAAGAAAAAGAAAAAGCAAAACAATTAAAATTAGTTTGGAAGGGTAAGGGATATGGTAAAGAAGGTGAAGAGGGAATTACTTATAAAAATGTTGATGGTAAATTAACAAAAATCGATAAAGATGGTGAAGAATCTAAAGAAGATACAAAAACAAAAATAAGTGGAGCTGATGATTTCCAACATGCACCTGATATTAAGAAAAAGGAAAAAAAGGTTGATAAAGCATCTAAACCCCGAACTATAGCTGGTAAAAATAAAACATTGAATAAAATTGATTCAATGGAAACGGATGAGTTTAAAAGAGATTTAGAACCAGATGATACAGAATTTAATCAACGAAATGAAAAGATAGCAAATCCTACACCACCTGAAGCGTTTAAGTTACCAACTGATATAATAGAAAACCCTAAGTTTCCAAAAAAATATCTTAAAGCATTGGAGAGAATGGTTAATACAAAACCTACTGGTGATGGTACTAAGTGGACTCATTATAGTGATATACCTGGTGGAGCTGGACAAATATCTGCTCAAGCTGGTGAACTTATGACAATGATGGGTGTTAGTATGAGTGATGATGATTTTGATAAATTTACAGATTCATTACTAAAACACGAAGAAAGTTTGATAGAATCTAATCCAGATTTAAAAAAAGAAGCAAAAAGAATTGTAACTAAAAGTTGGATAAACTCAGCTAGAAACAATAGGAAAGCAATTGTAAATAGAATTAAAAAAGAATATTCTAACTCAGAAATAATAAATACAAGTTGGGATACCAAAGATGATGTAGAATCTTTAGGATTAGAAGATTACAACACTAATAAAGGATTCTCAACTGATATGTACATTAAAATAAAAACAGCTGATGGTGAAGAGATATTAGATGAAGTATCTCTAAAAAAATCAACAGAGGTTAATTTTTTAAATTCAAGTGCTGGTAAATTTATTGAGTGGGATGAAAATATTCCTGAAGATATTAACCCAACAGTCTACAGAGATACTCAAAGAGAAAGTTTAGTTTCAACTGGTCAATCATTAACACCTGATATTGATAAATTTCTAAGTAGTGGTTCTGAATCCGCTGTCAAATTAAGAAAATTATTTGAATCTAAAAAAATAAACTTTGCAGAAGCATTGGAAGAAACTAAAAATGGTAAGGGTAGTAGAGGAAAGTCTAAAGTAATATTAGAAACTATCAAAGCATTGGCTGAAGATGGAAATGATATAGCAAAAAAACATTTAGAGGATGTTCAAACAAAACATAGGGGATTCCAAAAGAAAGCTATAACCGCTATAACCGAAAATCCAAAAATGAAAGCAGGGATGTTATCAGAAATTCGTTCAGAGTTTCCATTAAAAGCAGTATCTGATGGAGAGGAAACAATGGCTATTGGAGCTAATTCATTAGATAAAGCAGTTATGAAAAACATATTTGGCACGGATAACTTTGATGAAATAAAAGAAAAGTTAGAAGCTCAACCCGGCCCACCTCCATTCTTAGGGTATAGAGCTGAAGTTGGTAGTGAAGTTATTCCGTTAGCTGAGATTAGAGTTAGAGAAGATGGTGTGGGGTATGGTGGCTCTATAAAGTTTGAAATGACTTTAGATAAGAGATTTGCTAAAGTATTAGTTAAAGCAAATTCAGAAGTATATAGTGAAAACTAATTAATCTTTCCAAATTCTATATTTATAGATGAATAAATATAAGTTAGAGAGATTAGATGAAAACACAATTATTGTGCACATTCACGACAAAAGAAAAATTACAAACAACTCTACAAGAAATCAGAGAAACATATCATATAGTTTATAACTACATTTATGTTCTTCAAAATAAATCTGATTTAGATGAGTTATTTGTAACTTATAATATAGATACGGCTTTCAAACCAGATAAACCATTAGGTGATACTATATTAGTACATAGAAAAAAACAATCTAATACATTGTACACAATTAACGCTCTTAACGAATTAGTAAAAGAAGAAAATAATGGTGTATTAGATAAATCATTTGCTATTGATTGGGAAAAATTTAAAAACTCAATCATTGTAACGAATGTTGAAGGAACAAAAAAAATAAATACGAGAGTATTTGATGTAATTAAATTTTCATAAAAATCAGTTAATGTTAAAAAAGTTTTTTTTATTAATAGTTTTATTCACTACAATAACCTATTCCCAAGATTACGCAAAAGGTAAACAATTATTCAACACCCATTGTGCAGCATGTCATAAAATGGATAAAAAATTAGTTGGACCTCCATTACAAGATGTTGTAGAACTACAAGGAAAAGATTGGACAAAAACTTGGATTAAAAATAGTAAAGCACTTATTGATTCTGGTGATGAACATGCAGTAGAGATTTGGGAGGAATATAATAGAGCAGCGATGCCTGCATATAATTTTTTACCTGATACTGAATTAGATGATATCGTAGAATATTTAGCATCATACAAAACTAAAAAAGCAGAAGCAGTACAAGCTACACAAACAACTACAACACAAGGTGTACAAACAACTGTAGTTGCACAGCAAGATTTACCTTGGTATATTATTTTATTAATAATTCTTTCATTGGCAATTTTTTCAGTTGCACTTTACGCACTTAATTTAGCACTTAAAGCAATTGTTAAAATTGTTACTACAGGTCAATCAACTAATTTATATCTAATGAAAAAGTTAGATATGAATAAAGATGAAGTTAACGAAGAGTTTGATGACTTTATAAAAGGTGAAGTAACTAAGAGAGTTGATACCAAAATTAAAACCTTCAAAAAAGATTTGAACAAAAAATTAAAAGATTTATAAAAATAATTCGAAAAAAGTTTGGATATTTAAATTTTTTTTCGTATATTAGTATTAATATTTTAGAAAGTTATGGCAAAAGAACAAACTGCAATAGAGTTTTGTGAGGAAAAGTTCCCACAAACTACAACCGAATTTAAAGAAATCCTTGATGAAATGTATGAAACTTTCTGTAAGAAACAGAGAAACTATGGACCTGGTAATATATCAGTAGGTTCAAGTTTGGAAACTGATGAAGATAGAAATATAGCACTTACTGGACTTTGGTTCAGAAAGAATGACAAGATTCAAAGATTATTACAATTAGTGGTAAAAGGACAGCCGGATGAGGTAGGTGAAGCAATAGAAGATACCTATCAAGACCTGTCTGTTTATGGTGTAATATCACAAATTGTGTCCAGAAATAAATGGGCAAAATAAATGTTATGTTTTTGTAAAAACACTATATTTATATATAACACCGCATGTAAGAAACGCATGTTAAACTAAACTATAAAACTTAAATTTTAATAACTTAAAGGAGTAAATTATGGCAATTAATATTGACGCAATCAGAGGTAGACTGAACAAACTACAAAACACACAAAAGAAGTCTGACAATTTATGGAAACCAACACCTGGTAAACATCAAGTCAGAATCGTTCCTTACAAATTCGACAAAGATAACCCTTTCATCGAATTGTATTTTCACTACAACATTAACAATAAAACTTATCTCTCACCACAATCATTTGGTAGACCTGACCCTATAGTTGAGTTCGCTGATAGATTAAAGAGAATGGGTGATAAGGAAGATTGGAAAGCTGCAAAGCAGATGGAGCCGAAACTCAGAACTTTCGTTCCTATTTTAGTGAGAGGACAAGAAGGTGAAGGAATTAAATTTTGGGGATTTGGTAAGACTGTATATCAAGAAATCTTAGGTTACATAGCTGACCCAGATTATGGTGATATTACAGACCCGAAGAGTGGTAGAGATATTACAATAGAATATCAATCCGCTGAGGAAGCAGGAACTTCATATCCTGTTACAACTATTAGAGTTAAACCAAATCAGACATCATTATCTGAATCTGCAGATGATGTTACTAAGTTCTTAGAAGGCCAAACTGAAATCACAGACCTTTATTCTGAATTATCTTATGATGAATTAAAAGGAGTGTTAGAAGGATGGTTAAATCCTACTTCAGAAAAAAATGAAGATGGTGAACCTTCTGTAGCAGAAGAAACATTATCTAAGAAAGAAGTTAAATCAGAAGAAAAACCTAATGATTTACCTTTTGATGTAGATGAAGATAAGCCAAAAGCAACTAAGAAAACAGATGATGTTGCAGCGGCATTTGATGATTTGTTTAACAACTAATAAAACCCCTATATGGCAAAGAAAGATTTAGATTTAGCAGATATCCTAGCTGGCGAGCTGAATAAAACAGCAAAAGACCAGAAAGTAGCATTCTTCTTAGATTCGGATGAAGCCCCAACAAATGTTGAAGGTTGGATTTCGACTGGATGTGCTATGTTGGATGTAGCAATTTCTAATCGCCCGTATGGTGGATTACCTGTTGGTAGAATCACAGAAATTACTGGTTTGGAACAGAGTGGTAAATCATTAGTATCTGCTCACTTACTTGCTGAAACACAAAAGCAAGGTGGTGTGGCTGTATTAATAGATACTGAAACTGCAGTAAGTAGAGAATTTTTAGAAGCTATCGGTGTTGATGTTTCTAAACTTCTTTATGTATCGGCAGACTCTGTAGAACAAATCTTTGATTTTACAGAAACTATCATTGAAAAGGTTAGACAAACCTCAAGAGATAAATTAGTTACAATCGTAGTAGATTCAGTAGCAGCAGCTTCAACTAAGAATGAGTTAGCAGCTGATTACAATAAAGATGGATATGCTACCGATAAAGCTATTATTATTTCTAAGGCGATGAGAAAGATTACCAATATGATTGGTAGACAGAAAATCTCATTAGTATTTACAAATCAACTTAGACAAAAAATGAACGCTATGTTTGGTGACCCTTGGACTACTTCAGGTGGTAAAGCACTTGCTTTCCACTCTTCAGTTAGACTGAGATTGAAAGGTATGGGGCAAATCAAAATGAAAGTGAATGGATTGGATAAGGTTGTGGGTATGAAAGTGAGATGCCAAGTAATTAAGAATAGAATGGGACCACCACTAAGAGCAGCAGATTTTGAAATCTACTTCGATAGGGGTATAGATAACTATGGTTCTTGGTTACGAGTTATGAAAGATAACAAATTGGTAAAACAAGCTGGCGCTTGGTACACATATGTTGATACTGAAACTGGTGAAGAACTCAAATTCCAATCAAAAGATTTTATCTTATTAATGGATGATAGAGTTGATGTAAGAGAACAGATTTACAAAAAGATTTGTGAATCAACTATCTTACAATACAAATCAGATACTTTAGATATCGAAGCTATGGAAATTGATACTGAGTTGGCTGGAGAAAATGATTAAATTTATATTATGAAAATAGACAAGAAAATTTATGAAATGTTGAAATCAGAAGCAATAGCTGATAAAAATAAAGCTCTATTATCGTTAGAACTACTTGGTAGTTTTCCTGCTGGGATTGGAGACCACTCCACAAAAGATTTTTGGGATAACGCAAATGAAGCTTTAAAATTATTAGCATCTGCCGATGAGAGGTTAGAAACTTTAGAAAAGTACTTTAATGGTAAAGATACTTTAAATGAAGGTCCAACCTACACAACTACAACTACTTAGTATGAAGAAACTCTACAAAGATATTCTCAATTCGGTTGAGAGAGCACACGACCAAAATATCGATAGGAAACGAAATGACCGAGTTCTAATTATCGATGGTTTAAATACATTTATCAGATGTTGGTCATCCATTCCTACAATGAATGATGATGGTGACCATGTTGGTGGTGTAACTGGTGTTCTGAAATCAATAGGTTACGCAATTAGAAATACTCAACCGACGAGAGTCATTGTAGTTTTTGATGGTAAGGGAGGTTCTCAAAAAAGAAAGAAGCGTTTTAGTGGGTATAAATCTGAGCGTTCAAAGAATAAGCTAAGAGTCAATAGACAGTATGCTGATTTAATGAATGAAGAAGATGAAAGAGAAAGTATGAAAAGACAATTTGTTTGGTTGGCTGACATTATGAACTATCTACCTATTACAACGATGATTTATGATGGTTGTGAAGCTGATGATGTTATGGCATATATTAGTACACAATTATTAAAAGAGAACGAACAAGCGGTGGTTATGTCTACTGATAAGGATTTCCTACAATTAGTAGATGATAAAACCATCGTTTGGTCTCCTACCAAAAAGAAACTTTATAATAAAGAGTTAGTAAAAGAAGAGTATGGTATTGAATCTAAGAATCTACTTCTATACAGAGTTTTGGATGGAGATAAATCAGATAATATACCAGGAGTTCATGGATGTGGTATAAAAACATTAGTTAAAAGATTTCCTGAAATTACTGAAAACAAAAAACTTTCGGTAGATGATTTATTTAGTTTAGCTGAAGAAAAGAAAGGAAAGATTAAAATTTATGATGATATACTAAAATCTAAAGAACAAATCTTAATGAATAGAGAACTAATGCAATTAGATGACCCAGACATTAGTGGTAACATTAAGATGAGTATTTTGGGTAGATACGATGAAGAAATAAATCCAATCAATAAGTTAAATATTATGAAAGTATTAGTGAAATATAAAGTTACTGATGCATTCGGAAAAAACTTTAACGATTGGTTACGAGACACATTTGGAAATATTATTACAAAATAATTTGGTAGTTTCAAATATTTTTCGTACATTTGTATAACAAATAAGAAAATGGGGAGGAGTCCCATAGACAACTCCATAAGCTAATTAAAAATAAATTATGGCTAGAGTAACTAAAAGACATATTACACCAGCACCAGCTGATGGATATGCAGCATTCTACTACGAGTGGTACAATGCAACTACCGACATGACATATGGCGGTAAACATAATGGACATGTTGGGGATGGTTATAACCATTCATCTCAGAATCCAATTATGAACGAAGATTTTCAGAATATGGAACATGAATGGCATTATTCCGTTCTACACTATGGTTCTGAAAAGGATATTACAAACATAGAGCGAAACATTTTAAAATCTATGGAAGCTAAGACTAACCCTAAGTGGTACAACCTTAACAATGGTGGAACTGCTTTTGATGAATCACTAAATCAAATAATTACATTTATTTGTGAAGAAATCAAAAAGGGTAAGTGGTTACAACCTGATAGACTAAATAAATCCCAAATCCAAGAATTACTTGATGGGGGTATTCAGGTTAGGATTAATTCGAGTGACCCTAAGTTCACTAAAGAGATTGAAACTCTAATTGATGATAAGGGTGATACATCGAATACGAACCCATTGGTTCTTGTAGAAGATAAAGATGGAAATCGTAGATTGATAAATGGAAATACGACTGGGCAAGCTACTATTGATTCTAAGCACGGTCTAACTTTAGAATATCAAGTTATTCCATTTGTAAATGTTAAGACATTTAAAAAGAATGATTTTAGAGGACTAGGATTAGCACTAAATCCTGCAGATAAAATTCCAACTTCTCCAAGTAATGTGCCGGATGCGGTTGCATATGTTATGGAAGGATATAGGAATGGTTTAAGAGATATTAGGCATAATTCTAATGTTGAGTATTTAAGAGATATCTTAAATTTTAGTTCTAAGAAGAGAGATTCTGTGTTCAAAGAAGCAGAAGCTCAGATTAATAGTGGTAACGCAACGAATACTGCTCCAATTATTAGATACGCTCAAAAAGCACACAAATTTAAGCTTAAAGATAAAGCAGGTGAGCTTGAATCCTTATTATCCGATACTAAGGTATTTAAATATGCATCAAATATGATTCGATATGGTGATATTTGTAATGAGTTTATGATTAATGATAAGAGAGGTAGAGATAATACTGATAAGTTTTCCAATGTTATGTTACTTATTCACTTTTCATCCTATGCAGCATCAGCTAATTGGGATAGTACAAGAAGTAAGATAGATAGAGATATATTATCATCACTATGTTCTAAATACGGATTATCATTCTCTGGATTTGAATATATGAGTAAGTTTTAGTATGAGTTTCTGGGAAACCAAAATATCATACGCAAATGCTAGAAAGGTGTTGGTGATACCAAATATCACCAATGCCGGTAGCATTGAAAAGGATTCTTTCGTAGATGTTCTGTATAATCACATTATTGCACTCGATAGAGAGGGAGAATACTATTGGAATGTAATCTTACCAAAACCCGTTAGGAAACTAAACTTAGAAAATGTAAAACAACACATCCTACCATTTTCAGGTGATATGATGAATCAAAGAGCATTTCCACCTGATTTAATTAAAATAATGAAGGATGTTGATTATGATGTTATCTACTCACATTTACCAGATTGGGTTCAAGTTGGTAGATATAAAAATAAAATTGATACAAAGATAATTGGATACTGTCATTGGTGGGAAATGAAATCTGCTAATGGGGTTGATAGAAGAGCAGGTAAAGCAAAATGGATGTGGTTACCTATAGAATTATTAGGAGTATCACAAATGGATACTTGTTATCTTAATACACAAGACCAAAAGAACAGAGTATTGGAAGAAGCTAGTGAAACTTTTAGTGAAGAGTTTGTTTCTGATTTAGATAATATTCTAAAGGTTTGGAATTTAGGTGTAGATAAATCTAAGATAATTGAGAAACCATCAGATGAAAAAAGAAATATTATTGTATTCAATCATAGAGCAGCTGGTTACAAAGGATATCCAGCTTTTATAAAGTTAATGAGAGAGTACAGAAAACAAAGAGAAGATTTTGTAGTTTGGGTGCCACAATTAGCTGGTAAATCACCTGAAAATTGGATTGATAATACAAAAGTTCCAAAGCACGAATACTATGAAAGGTTACAAAATTGTAAAGTTGGTGTTCAGATGAGACAAACAAACTATGGTTGGAGTGTTAGTGGTACTGATTGTATGATGAATGGTACTCCGATGATATTTCAAGACTCATTATGTTATAGAGAGATAGACCCAAATGGTTTATTTTTTACAAAGAAAAAAGAATTTTTCGATTTATTAGATAAAATGTTGGATGATGATATATTTAGATTTACCCACGAACTTCGTTCTTTAGAAAGAGCAAAACAATTATCTACAAACGAAGGTAAAATGATTAAAGAACTTCATAAACAATTAAATACTTAATGTACCAAAATGTATATTATCAGAGAGAAAAAAATCTTATCCACTTGTGGGATGATAAATTAGGATATAGAACTTTTCCATATACAAGATATGCTTATGAGAAAGCAGAGAATGGGGAACATATATCTTTGTATGGAGATAGATTAACTAAGATTTATAAATTCCAAAAAGATAATCATAATTTATTCGAATCCGATGTACCCGAAACCACTAGAGTTTTGGTAGATACTTATACTGATTCAGATGAACCATCAATCGGTCATGTTACCCTTACATATGATATTGAGGTTGAAATGGAAACTGGTTTGCCCGATATGCAAGAAGCTAAGAATGAGATAACCTCTATTGCTTTGCATGATTCAGCAACTAATCAGTATTATGTTTTAGTTTTAGATAAGGAGGGTGGTTTATCAAATAAGAAAACTGATAAAGCAATTGTTTTACCATTCAGAAGTGAAGCTGAACTCTTAGAAAAATATTTAGAACTATATGAATATATCAACCCATCAATTGTTACGGGTTGGAATATTGATTACTTTGATACACCATATCTTTACAATAGAATTAAAAATCTATTAGGTAAGAGACAAGCAAATAGGTTATCACCTATTGGTGAATGTTTCTGGTCACCTTATAGAAAAAGATTCTTTATGGCTGGTGTATCATATTTAGATTATTTAGCACTTTATAAAAACTTTACTTATACAGAGTTGGATAATTACCGATTGGATTCTATTGCAAAAAAAGAAGTTGGTAGGGGTAAAATAGAATATCAAGGTAACTTAGACCAACTATTCAGAGATGATATAGAGAAGTTCATTGAGTACAACTTAGTAGATGTTGAATTAGTTGTAGATATGGATAAGAAGTTGCAATTCATCGACACTGCTAGAGGTATCTGTCATGCAGGCCACGTTCCATATGAGGATTTTGTTTATTCTTCAAAATACTTAGAGGGAGCATTACTATGTTACCTAAAAAGGAAAGGTATCGTAGCACCGAACAAACCTGCTGATAGACAAGAAAGAATGCAAGCTCTAAGGGATAATAATGAAGAAAAATTCATTGGAGCATATGTGAAGGCACCTATTGTTGGTAAGTACGAATGGATTTACGATTTGGATTTAACTTCTCTATATCCCTCTATTATTATGAGTGTTAATATCTCACCTGAAACTAAGGTTGGTAAAATCAAAGATTGGAGTGCAGAGGATTTTGTAAAAGGTAAAAGAGATGAATGGAGTATTAATGGAGATATAATTACACAACAAAATCTAAAAAAGTTTTTTGATAAATCAAAGTTTTCAGTAGCATCAAATGGTGTATTATATAGAACAGATACAATTGGTTGTATACCTGATATCTTAGATATTTGGTTTAATCAGAGGGTAGAGTTCAAAAACGAAATGAAAAAATATGGAAAAGCTGGGAACAAAGCTAAATACGAATGGTATAAAAAACGTCAGTTGGTACAGAAGATTCTACTTAACTCTTTATATGGGGTGCTTGGTCTTCCTGCCTTTCGGTTCTATGATGTTGATAATGCTACCGCTGTTACCACGACAGGACAAACAGTTATTAAATCAACTGCTGATATGGCTAACATCAAATACAATAAGGAGCTTGGTGATAATACTTTGGATTCTAACATATACATCGATACTGATTCTGTATTCTTTTCAGCAGTACCTTTATTAGATAAGAGAATACCAGATTGGAAAGATAATGAGCAAGATACAATAGCTGGTTTCGTAAATGAGATAGCTGAAGAAATGCAAGATTATCTAAATGGATTCTATGATATTTTATCCGAAAAGGTTTTTAATGTTGATAAAGATAAACATCGATTTGAAATTAAAAAAGAATATGTTTCAAAGAGTGGAATATGGATAGCAAAGAAACGGTACGCACAATGGATTATTTCTGATAATGGGGTAGCTGTTGACAAGTTAGATGTAAAGGGCTTAGATGTTGTTAGGTCATCTTATCCAGCGGCTTTTAGGAAGTTTATGAGTGAAGTACTTATCGATATTCTAAAAGGGAATACAGAGAGCGATTTAACTGATAAAATTTGGGCATTCAAAAAGGGTTTATCCGAAATGAATGTTGTACAAATAGCAAAAAATACATCAGTTAAAAATCTAACAAAGTATTTACCTAAAGGTAAACAACAAAGAATGTTTCAATTTAAGTTGGGAACACCAGCGCATGTAAAAGCAGCTATTGCTTTTAATCAATTATTATCTCATTTTAAATGTGAGATGAAATATGAACCTATGAAAAATGGTGATAAAGTTAAATGGGTTTATTTGAAACAAAATCCAATGGGATTAGATGGCGTAGCATTTAAAGGTTACGATGACCCAAAGGAAATTATGGAATTAGTCAATACATATATTGATTATGATAAAATCTTCGAAAGAGAATTATTAAAAAAATTAGAAGATTTTTATAACGCAATGGATTGGGGTGAAGTTTTATCCTCAACCAAAACAGCAGAAAAGTTTTTTTCATTTTAATTTGGAAATGTGAAAAATTTTTCGTATATTAGTATAAATAAATTAAAATTAGTAAAAGGATAATTATGGAAAAAGCAAAATTAAATGGCTTCATTAATAGATACAATCTCGGTGGTGAGGTTGAATCTGTAATGTTAAACTCAACCGATGATTCAGTATCGGTTAAAATGATTTCAGATGATAAAACTTTATTAGGTGATGTTACTGTATCTGAAAAAAAATTCCCAACAGGTGAGTTTGGTATATATACCACTTCTCAACTAAAAGGATTATTAAGTGTATTAGATTCATCAATAAAAGTAGAAGAAACAACAGGCGCTATAAAATTTAGTGATAAGGGTACGAAGGTTCAGTATATGTTGGCTGCACCATCTGTTATTCCAGCAGTACCTGATTTAAAAGAACTACCTACATTTGATGCTGATATTACATTAGATGATGAGTTTATTAACAAATATATTAAATCTAAAGGAGCATTAGCAGATGCAGATACATTTACATTTACTTGTAAAAATAATAAAGGTGAAATTATATTAGGATATTCATCAATCAATTCAAACAGAATTTCTATTTCTGTAAATTGTAGTTGTGATAATGATATCGAACCAATAGCATTTTCAGCTAAGTATTTAAAAGAAATATTAACTGCAAATAAAGGTTCAAATAAATCTTCACTTAAAATTTCCTCAAAAGGTTTAGCACATGTAGGATTTGAAGATGGTGATTATATTTCTAACTATTATTTGGTGGAGATTAAATAATGAGTTTTTGGGATACAGAACCAGCTAAACCTCAATTTGTATTTGAAGATGAGAAAAAGAAACTCATTGATAATATGGATTACCTCATGCAGATGTCTGTAGAGGAACAAACTCTGTACAAAAAGTGGGTAGAGTTGCAAGAAGATAGTATGCTCAGAGATAAATCTACAATAGCATCTTATTACGATTGGCAGTGGAAACCTACAGATATTAATAATAAAGAACTTACAATTAAAGAGATTGAAGAATTAGAACCTTATGTTGAAATCGTTGAAGATAAAAACGAATCAACAAAGTGGACTCATCTTAGAAGAATGATTCATACTATGAGTTGGACAGCTAATCCTGGTCGAAATGTAAAGTTATTTATTAAAGATAGAAAAAGTGGAAAACTTTTAGGAATGGTATCATTAGCATCTGATGTTACATCAATGGGTGTTAGGGATAAATATATTGGCTGGAATAAGGAAGATAAATTTAAAAAAGGTAAACTAAACTTTACAACAATAGCATCTACGATTGTATGTACACAACCTTTAGGATATAATTTCTTAGGAGGTAAACTTACAGCGATGATGACTACTGTACCTGAGGTTAGAGAATATTGGAAGAAAAAATATGGACAAACTCTTATAGCAGTTGGTACTACTTCTTTATATGGCATTCATTCTCAGTACAATGGTATTCCACACTTTAAAACTTTAGGTGAATCAGCTGGAAAAATATCAATAAAACCAGATGATGAATTTTATGACCCGTGGCACCAATGGTTAAAAGAAAACAGAAGTGATTGGTATAAAAAACATATCACCGAAGAAAGAGAAAGAAATGGGAAAAGTATGGGTTATGAAAGAAATGGACCTGTTAGTGGTATCAAACAAAAGATTTTAGGACAAATCTTTAAAGAATGTGGTATTAAACAATCCAGCTACCATCATGGATTTAAAAGAGGTGTTTATCTTGCTATGATGTATGAAAACGGACCAGAGTTTCTTCGTTCAGAAATTGAAGAAAAAGATTTGAAGATGAAGAAGAAATTTACTGAGGGTATTGATTACATCAATAAGTGGTGGAAAAGACAAGCAATAAAAAGATACACTAAGTTATATGATTCCAACAGATTAAAACCAGAACATTTATATTATATTAATGCTATTGGTATGAATTGGGATACAATGAAAGAAAACTATTTAAAAGAAGTAGGAAGATAATATGAGTTTTTTTGAACAAAAAGAAGAAATGGTTGACAACTCATTATGGGTTGAAAAATATCGACCAATAAAATTAGATGATTATGTTGGTAATGAACATCTAAAAGAAAAAGTAAGTGGTTATATTGAATCAGAAGATGTACCTCATCTTTTATTATTCGGTAGAGCTGGTACTGGTAAAACGACTTTAGCTAAACTTATCGTTAAATCTATAGAATGTGATTATATGATTATAAACGCATCTGATGAAAATAATGTAGATACAGTTAGAAACAAAGTTAAAAACTTTGCATCATCGCAGGGATTTAAAAAATATAAGATTGTAATATTAGATGAGTTTGATTATATGACACCAAACGCACAAGCTATACTTAGAAATCTTATGGAAACATTTTCAAAACATTGTAGGTTTATTCTTACTTGTAATTATGTTGAAAAGATTATTGACCCGATACAAAGTAGATGTCAAACATTTCAAATAGTACCACCATCTAAAAAAGAGGTAGCGGTACAATTAGATAAAATTCTAAAATCGGAAAATGTGAAATATGATGTAAAGGATTTAGTTCCAATCATAGATTCATCTTATCCTGATATTAGGAAGATAATAAATACTTGCCAATTGAATTCTGTTAAAGGAGTGTTAAAACTTTCAAAGAACGATTTGTTAGACTCTGATTTTAAAACTAAGATATTAGATATCTTAAAAACATCAGATGATAGTAGAAACAAATATATGAAAATAAGAAAGACTGTAGCTGATTCAAAGGTGCAAGATTTTACTGAAATGTATTCTCTTCTATATGATAAAGTAGATGAATATGCCTCAGGTAAGATAAGTGGAGTAATTTTAGTATTAGCAGAAGGTCAACATAGAGATGCTTTAGCGGTAGATAAGGAAATACCCTTTATGGCTACAATACTAAACATTTTATCAACGATTAACAAATAAATGGCAAAAATTATAGGAGCTGGTGGAAGAGGTACTCAACCACCACAACAACCAAAATTAGATATGAATAACTCAAAACCAATGGTGTGTAAACATTGTGGTTATGATGTATTTATTAGTGGAGCTAAGTTTAGAACAATATCAAGATTAGCAGCAGGTACTCCACAAGATGTAATGATACCAATAGAAGTTTATCTATGTGGTCAATGTGGAGAGGTCAATGAGGATTTATTACCTGATGAAATTAAAAAGTTAGATAAGAAGGATGGCTAAATCATTATTCGACCACATAAAGGCAATTACTAATGAACAAAATCCAAAGTATTTTGATACTTTAGATGAAGCAGATATGAAGAGTTGGTCTAATTATATGATTCATAGATTTCTCTCTATGAATCCCGATTGGATTGATTTGATAGCAGAGTTACAACCCTATACACAATCACTTCCACCCAAAGCATTATACTTAGCATACATAGGTATTTTACCAAAGGGTAGACACTTTCTCAGATATGTTAAAGGAAAAAAAACTGATAAGTACGAAGATTGGTTAGTAGATTTAGTAACTAAAGATTATCAATGTTCAGAGAAAGAAGCTAATGAATATTTAGAAATTTTATACAATAGTAGGGAAGGTAGAGAGCATGTTAAGTATATATGTGAAAAATACGGAACTGAAAAAAAGAAAATAACAAAACTTAAACTAAAAGTTTAATGCAGGAAACAGATAATTTATCAAAATTTGGAAATTCGTTTCAATCTAAAGTAGTATCAGCTTTACTAACTGATGGTAAATTTTTAGAAAAACTATCTGAAATACTATCACCTAAGTTTTTTGAATCTGAAGCAAATAAGTGGATTATTGATGAAATCATTGATTACAATGAAGAATTCAGAAAACCACCTACTATGGATGTTTTTAAACATAAAGTAGCTAAACTTGATAATGATGTTTTGAAAGCTACAATAGTTGAACAACTCAGACATGTTTATACTCAGATTGGTAATGTTGATTTAGATTATATTAAAAAAGAATTTACTTCATTTTGTAGAAATCAAAATCTTAAAAATGTAATCCTTCAATCAGTTGATTTATTAAAAGCAGGTAATTTTGATAGAATCAAAGATTTAGTGGATAAAGCTATGAAGGTTGGTACTGAGACTGATTTAGGACATGATTATAAAGATGATTTTGAATCTCGTATAGAAGATGTAAAAAGAGATACAGTACCTTCTGATTGGAAACCTGTAAATGATTTGATGGATGGTGGTTTGGGACCAGGTGAGTTGGGGGTTGTTGTAGCACCATCAGGTGTTGGTAAAACATGGATTCTAACGGCTTTAGGAGCATCTGCGGTAAGACAGGGGTTAAGTGTTGTTCACTACTCTTTGGAGCTCTCTGAGCATTATGTAGGGCAACGATACGATACAGTATTCTCAAAGATACCTTCTGTAAATGTAAAAGAGAGAAAAGAAGAGGTTAAAGAAAAAATTAAAGCATTAAAAGGTAATCTATTAATTAAGTATTTCCCACCAAAGGGAGTATCTTCAAAGAAGATTGCACAACATATTGATAAGATGATAGCTAATGATAACAAACCTGATTTAATCTTAATTGATTATGCAGATTTATTACTATCACATTCAAATAAAACTGATTCAACATACGCTGAGCAAGGTGGTGTTTACATCGACTTGAGAGGTTTAAGTGGTGAGTATGGTATTCCTATATGGACGGCATCACAAACCAATCGTTCAGCTATAGATTCAGAGGTTATAGAAGCCGATAAAATTTCAGATTCTTACGCAAAAGTAATGAATGCTGATTTCATTATGAGTTGGAGTAGAAAAAGTAAAGATAAACTTAATAATACTGCAAGATGTCACATTATGAAAAATAGATTTGGGCCAGATGGTATTACATTTCCTTGTAAAATGGATACTAATACTGGATTCATTGATGTTTATGATGGAACATCAGCTGAAGGAATACTTTCTACTAAAGAATCAGCTAGTGGCAATATTGAAAGAAAGCAATTATTACATAAAAAATATGTGGAGAGTATGAACTTTTAAAAGAAAGATAAAAATTTAACTTATGTAGATGTATTTTTTGTAATATATACTATAGTTATATCTACGAACACTTAAAAACAAAGGAAAATATTATGGCAAAATCAGATGAACTTTTCGAACAAATAAAAGAATTATTTATACAATTTGAATCAGAACACAATGGCGGTTCTAAAGCATCAAAAGCTAGAGCAAGAAAAGCTATTGGTGAAGTAAAAAAATTAGTTACAGATTATAGAAAAGCATCTGTAGAAGAAAACAAATAAAGGTTATAAGACATGAGCAAATTATTTAAAGAACGAGTACCGTTCAAACCATTCGAATACCCAATATACTACAATGAGGGTTGGTTAAAACAAGCACAGGCATTTTGGTTACATACAGAAATTCCAATGCAAATGGATGTTAAAGATTGGAATGAAACTTTAACTGAAGCTGAAAAGAATTTAGTAGGTAACATCCTATTAGGATTTGCACAAACTGAATGTGCGGTTTCTGATTATTGGACTAATATGGTAACTGATTGGTTTCCTAAACATGAGATAAGACAAATGGCAATGATGTTTGGTTCGCAAGAAACTATACATGCTACTGCTTATTCTTATTTAAATGAAACTTTAGGATTGGATGATTTCTCAGCGTTCTTACATGAACCTGCGGTAGCTGAAAAGTTTGAGCTACTAACACAAACTTCTGCAGAGTGGAAACACACAGATTTAGAAACTAATGAGAAAGCAAGACAGGAAGTTGGTAGGAGTTTAGCTATATTTTCGGCGTTTGCCGAAGGAGTATCGCTCTACTCTTCCTTTGCTGTCCTTTACTCATTTCAAATGAGAAACAAATTAAAAGGAATTGGACAACAAATGAAGTGGAGTGTAAGAGATGAATCACTTCACAGTAGAATGGGTTGTCAATTGTTCAGACATATGTGTGAGGAATATCCCGAACTAAAGGAACAATGTAAAGATTCCATAGAAGAAGCTGCGAATCTAATCGTTGAACTTGAACAAAAATTTATTGATAAAATGTTTGAGATGGGTGATTTAGAAAATTTAAAAGCAGATGATTTAAAAGAATTTATTAAAGCTAGAACAAATTCTAAATTAAAAGAATTGGGTTATGAACCTATATTTGATTATGATAAAGATAAAGCATCAAACTTAGATTGGTTCTATCACTTAACTGGTGGACATACTCATACAGATTTCTTTGCTATTAGACCTACTGATTATAGTAAAGCAAATGAAGGTGAAGATTGGGATGATTTATTCTAAATAAATGGTTATATTTGAACGAGAGGTGTTAGATTTAATGTCATCACCTCAAAAAGACATTTTAGATGTTGGTTATGGTTGGGGAGTAACTTCAGATTATTTTTATAATAAAGGAGTAAACTCACTAACAATTATAGAAATTCGTAAGGATATCTATAATAAAGCACTTAAATGGGCTTTAGATAAACCAAATGTCAAAGTAATTTATGGTGATTGGATTGATATTATTCCAACACTTGATAAAAAATTTGATGGAATTTATATGGATACTTTTTGTCCTGAGGATGAAAGTTTTGATATAAATAAATCTGAAGAAGAACAAAAAAAGATGTTAGATTACTTCTTAAAAGAACCATCAGAAAAAGAATGGAATAAATATATTTCATTTGAAGATTATTGTAAACCTATTGCAAAAGAAGGATGTATTCTTTCGATTTATGAATATAGTAAATTCAAAAAGGATTTAAATTTTACAATAGTTGATACCGATTGGGGAGTTGATGGTTATCCTAAAAATCACAAATTTGGTTGGACTTACTTTTATGATGGTAAGTTTACTAAACAACAAAGAATAGATGTTACTGAGTATTTAGATTCATCTGTTAAATCATACCTAAGAGCAAGTAAAGTTCATGGAATTGGATTATTTGCTTTAGTGGACATTAAAAAAGGAGAAGAAGTTTTTCCAAAATGGAAAGGAAAAACTGATTGGTATAAATTAAAGTTTAGTGAAGCTAAACATTTACCTGTTGAAGTATTACAATACATACTTCGTTCCTTTGGAAGTAAAATAGTTAGTGATGATTCTGAAATAAGTTTTAAACTAACGAAGGATTGTAATTTTTTACTTTCAGAACCATTGTGTTTATTAAATACACAATATGAAGAAGGAAGTGTAGATAGTAAAACAGGTATAGCAATAAAGGATATAAACAAAGATGAGGAAATTTTTGGTAATTATGGAAACTCCTCACAAATAAAATTATTATAATATGGCGAAAAATTACGCAGAAGATTTAGGTTGGGAAATAGATGTTGATTTTCCTTCATGGGGTAATACAGAAATATATGTAAAAACTATCTCAAAAGGATATTTGTTAGTAGGAGAAAAACCAAAAGATGCTTACTGGAGAGTAGCAACAACTGTTGCTAGGAGATTAGGTAAACCAGCATTAGCTACTAAATTTTTTGATTATATTTGGAAGGGTTGGTTGAACTTAGCTACACCTGTACTTTCTAACACTGGTACTGATAGAGGTTTACCAATTAGTTGTTTCGGTATTGATGTAGCAGATTCAATTTATGATATTGGTAAGAAAAACTTAGAGCTAATGTTACTCGCTAAACATGGTGGTGGTGTTGGTATAGGTATTAATCAAATTAGACCAGCTGGTTCTAACATTACTGGTAACGGAACATCTGATGGTGTTGTACCATTTGCTAAAATTTATGATTCTACAATTCTTGCTACCAATCAAGGTTCAGTAAGAAGAGGAGCAGCATCTGTAAATCTTAATATTGAACACGATGATTTTGAAGATTGGTTAGAAATCAGAGAACCAAAGGGAGATGTAAATAGACAATCATTAAACCTTCATCAATGTGCAATCGTTGGTGATAAGTTTATGAGAAAAGTAGAAGATGGTGAGGTAAATGCTAGAAGAAAATGGGGAAAATTACTACAAAAAAGAAAAGCTACTGGTGAACCTTATATTATGTTTAAGGGTAATACTAACAAAAACAATCCTGAAATGTACAAAAAGAACGGATTAAAAGTTTTTATGACTAATATCTGTTCCGAAATAGTATTACATACAGATGAATCTCATTCATTTGTTTGTTGTTTATCATCATTAAACCTATCTAAATATGATGAGTGGAGAGATACTGATTTAGTTTACACAGCTACTATCTTCTTAGATGGAGTACTTTCAGAATTTATCCAAAAAGCAAAGAATATGAGAGGATTTGAGAATTCAGTTCGTTCAGCTGAAAAAGGTAGAGCATTAGGTTTGGGAGTTTTAGGATGGCATACATACTTACAACAAAGAGGAATTCCATTTGAAGGAATGGAGGCTCAGTTTGAAACTCGTAAGATTTTTTCACAATTAAAAATTGAATCAGAAAGAGCTAGTAGGGATTTAGCAACAGAAGTAGGCGAGCCTCTTTGGTGTAAAGAAACTGGATTTAGAAATACTCATCTTAGAGCAGTTGCTCCAACAGTTAGTAATTCTAAATTAGCTGGTAACTCATCTCCTGGTATAGAACCTTGGGCAGCAAATGTATTTACAGAACAAACTTCTAAAGGAACATTCATCAGAAAAAATCCTGAATTAGAAAAAGTATTAAGAAAATTAAAATTAAATAACAAAGATACTTGGGATAAGATTATGGAAGATGGTGGTTCGGTGCAAGGAATAAAAGAATTAGATAAGTGGTGTTTCTTAGATGGTAAAATGGTTCTTTGTAAAGATATAACTAATGGAGATAGAGATAAAGTATATCCAGTAAAAGATGTATTCAAAACATTTAAAGAAATTAACCAAATGGATTTAGTCAAACAAGCTGGTGTTAGACAGCAGTATATTGACCAATCGGTTTCGTTAAACTTAGCATTCCCTTCGATAGCAACACCGAAGTGGATTAATCAAGTAACAATGGAAGCTTGGAAACAAGGTATTAAAACATTGTACTATATGAGAACCGAATCAGTTCTAAGAGGAGATATTGCAGAAAGAGCAGTTGACCCAGATTGTGTTGCATGTGATGGTTAAAATTAATTAGGAGAAAATTATGTTAGAAGTAAAAAAATTTGAAGCTAAATGGTGTGGTCCTTGTAAAGCACTGAAACCAATATTTGAAAATGTTTCCAATAAATTTGGAAATAATGTAAACTTTTCGTATATTGATATAGATGAACAGTTTGAAGTAGCTCAACAATATCATGTTCGTTCAGTTCCTACTGTAATAATAGAGAAGAATGGAGAAGTAATTCAAAGATTTGTTGGTGTTCAATCAGAACTGGCTTATACAAATAGTATTAATGAAAACTTATAGATGCCAATAAGAAGAGGTCAAACTCATCCTTCTGCAAAGTTAACGGATGAGCAAGTTTTATCAATTAGAAGGTTATGGAAAATGGGTCATCGTAACTTAAAAGTGATGGCTCGTAATAATAAAGTATCACCTGCTAACATCAATAAGATTGTTACTAACAAAACCTGGCAGCATCTTAATGAGTTTTGGTCTGGTAGTTTATGAAAAAGTATTGTGATACATCAAAGTTATCGGTCAGAAAGATTTCCAAATCCGTAGCTAAAGATATAATAATAAAGAATCACTATTCACATCTTTGGACTAAAGTATCTCATTCATTAGGATTATATATAGAAGATGATTCCCATCAGTTCTTTAATTCATCAGAAAAACTTATAGGTGTAATATGTTATGGAGACCCAATCGGAAGATTAAGTGGACAATCAATATCACCATTATTAGAAAGAACAGAAGTATTAGAGTTAGTTAGAGTTTTTATCTTTGATGATTATGGTTCAAATATAGAAAGTTGGTTTATAGGGCAAAGTTTTAAATGGTTAAGAGAAAATACACCAAAAATTAAAGGATTAATATCATATTCAGACCCAAAGGAAGGACACGCTGGTACAATTTATCAAGCTACTAATTGGATATATCAAGGTAACTCACTAAGATATAATGATAGCTGGAGTTTTAAATTTACAGAAGATGGAGAGTGGCAGCATGGTAGAACAATATTTCCTTATTATGGAACAAATGACCCAAAGAAAATACAACAACAAGTTAGTAAACCATTTTGGATTCGTAAAGAACCAAGAAAACATAGATATGTTTACATATTAGCAAAAGGTGGTGAAAGAAAAAAGATAATCAAATCACTTAAACATCCATCAGAAACTTATCCTAAGATAAATGATACTGATGATTTAGAAATACATAAATTAGAACCAATTGAAAGTAGAGGGTAAAGATTATTGTGATGTTAGTAGAGTATCTGTATCTCAGATATCTAAATCAATAGCAAAAGATATAATTGTTAAAAAACATTATACACACGCTTGGACTATGTGTAGATATGCTTTGGGTATTTACTATAGATTAGATGAAACGGATATATTTGGTAATGACCAAAAGCTAATAGGATGTGCTATTTATGGATTCCCAGTTGGTGCAAAAGCAGCCACATCTGTTTGTGAGGGTTTATCAAAAGATAATATTTTGGAGCTGACTAGATTATATGTTGATGATGGTTATGGTTCAAATATTGAATCAAACGCTTTAGCAAAAACATTTCAATGGATTAAAAATAATGATAAAAATATTAAAGTTTTACTTTCATACGCTGATAACGGACAAGGACACTTAGGAGGAATTTACAAAGCTACCAATTGGATTTATCAAGGCTTATCAACTGATATAGCTTTAATGCCAAATTGGGGTATATCTCTAAGTAAAGAACCATATGATTGGATTCATAGTAGAAGTGTATTTAATTTATGGGGTAGTGGTAACTTAGAACACCTTAAAAAAGAAATAGGTAAGCAGGGTTATAAACAATTTTGGAGAAGAGAAGAACCACCAAAACATAGATACATTCAGATTTTACCCCAAAGTAAAAAAGAAAAAAAAGATTTAATTAAAAGATTAAAACATAAAACTAAACCATATCCAAAAGAAGCATCAGATTATAATACAGAAATAATACATCATAGTACATATGAACCTGATGCAGATAGAGATAAAACTTTTTGGTAAAAAATTTGGATTTATCAATTATTTTTTGTATATTAGTAATATAAAATAATTAAATGGGTAGAGTATCTTTCTCTCAATATAATATGTGGAATTCCTGTCCACAACAATATAAACTAAATTATATAGATAAATTAGGTGAAAGTTCAGGTAACATTCACACAATCTTTGGTACAGCTATGCACGAAACCATTCAACACTTTTTGGATGTAATGTATAATGTAACAAAAAAACAAGCTATGTCAATTGATTTAGATTTGTTATTAAAAGATAAACTAATAGAAGCATTTAATGCTGAAAAGAAAAAGCAAGGAGATAGGTTACCCACTACACAAATAGAATTGGAAGAGTTTTTTGGAGATGGTAGGCAGATTTTGAAATTCTTCAAATCTAAATTAGCTAAATGGTATTCAAAGAAAAACCAAAAATTAGAAGCAATTGAGTTACCACTAAATGCTGAGATTAAACCAAATGTACATTTTATCGGTTATGTGGATGTTGTTCTTAGAAATACTTATGATAACTCAATTATTATTATTGATTTAAAAACATCAACTAGAGGTTGGAACAAATATCAAAAAGCTGACAAGATAAAAACATCTCAGATACTTTTATATAAAAAAATATATTCAGATAAGTATGGAGTACCTATGGATAAGATAAAAGTAGAGTTCCAAATACTTAAAAGAAAAATAAATGAGGATTATGAATTTCCTATTCCTCGTATATCATCATTCGTACCAGCTAATGGTAAACCATCGATTAATAAAGCGTGGAATGGGTTTATGAATTTTATAGAATCTGTATTTGATGAAAATGGTAAACATATATTAGAGGGTAACTACTTTACTAACAAAGGTAAACCATGTGATTGGTGTGAATTTAAAGAAAGAGGACTTTGTTCTGCTTGGAATTGATGTTTTTCTAATTTCGTTATATTTATATATACTTATATACAAATAAAGAGATTATGGTAGAAACTAAATTAACAACAGTAAAAATACTCAAAAATGTTTATTCGAAGTTTAAAAGATTATCCTTTGAATCTGATATCACTCTTCAAAAATTAGTTAACAGAGCAGTTGATAAATATGTAGAAGATGAAGATTTTAGAAAAGAAATAAATGAGTACACACTTCTTGAAGTAAGTGGTTCACAATTTTAGAATTAAATAATAATTAATGGCAGAGAAAAAAAAGATTCTATTGTTATCCGATGATTTAAGGATGACTTCAGGTATCGCAACAGTATCCAAAGAATTTGTTATGGGTACTATGGATAGGTTTCATTGGGTTCAATTAGGTGCAGCGGTAAAACATCCCGACCAAGGTAGAGAAATAGATTTAGGTGCAGATGCAAGAAAGGAAACTGGAGTATCGGATGCTTCACTAAAAATAATTCCTTGGACTGGATATGGTGATGCTAATATACTAAGACAACTTATAATGAGACATCAACCTGATGCGATACTTCACTTTACAGACCCAAGATATTGGAGATGGTTATATGAAATAGAAGCGGAAATTAGAGAAAACATTCCTATTCTATTTTATCACATTTGGGATGATTTACCAGACCCAAAATATAATAGAGATTACTACGAAAGTTGTGATTGGTTAGGATGTATTTCAAGACAAACTTATGGTATTGTAAGTAGAGTTGGTAAAATAGACTCAGAAACAATCAAACCTTTAGAAGATTGGCAAGTAGATTATGTACCACATGGTATAAATCCAAAGAAATGTTTCAAAACGGAAGTACCTGCTGATTTCAAAAAAGCAGCTTTAGGAGAAAAAGATTATAAATTTGTTTTATTTTGGATGAATAGAAATATCAGAAGAAAACAACCTTCCGATGTTATATGGGCATACAAAAAGTTTGTAGATGGATTACCTGAGGATGAAAGGAAAGATTGTTTACTATTAATGCATACAGCAGCAGTTGACCAAAATGGTACTGATTTAATTAAAGTTAAGGAAGCAATTTGTCCTGATTACGATGTTAGATTCTCTCAAGCAAGAATTGATTCTACTCAATTAAATTATCTTTACAATCTATCTGATGTAACAATTAACATAGCTGGTAATGAAGGATTTGGATTAACAACTGCTGAATCAGTAATGGCTGAAACACCAATCATTGTAAATGTTACAGGTGGATTACAAGACCAATGTGGATTCAAATGGAATGTTGCTCCTTCAAATTTGAATGAACAATGGGAATATTTAACCGCTGATGATTATAAAGATATTGGTTCACTTCACGATTGGAGAAAGTGGGAAGATAAAGTAACACATGGTGAGTGGGTAAAACCTGTTTGGAGTAGAGTTCAAACAATGACTGGCTCAGTACCAACACCTTACATCATTGATGATAAAGTAGATGTAATAGAAACATCTGAAGCGATTAGATATTGGTATGATAAAGGTAAGAAGGGAAGAGATAAAGCAGGTAAAGCTGGTAGAAACGCATTCTTAAATGAAATAGGTTTAGGCGTTGATAATCAAAATAAAACTATGGCAGATGGAATTGAAAAAGCGATTAAAAACTTTAAACCTAAAAAAAGATTTAACTTATACAAAATAGCATAATGAGTAAACCATTATTAATATATCAGGCACCTGTAGCAACAAGAAGTGGTTATGGGGACCATGCAAGAGATATTCTAAAATCAATTTTTGATTATGATAAATTTGATATAATTACTGTTCCCACTCGTTGGGGTAATACACCACAAAATCAAATAAATCCAACAACTGATTTTGGAAAACAATTGCTATCAACAGTTGGTAAACAGATTACAAAACAACCAGAAGTTCACATTCAAATGACTGTACCAAATGAATTTCAAAAGAAAGGTAAGTTTAGTATTGGTATTACTGCTGGTATTGAATCAACGATAGCACCAAAAGACTGGATTGATGGTTGTAATAGAATGGACTTAATAATTGTTCCATCAGAGTTTTCTAAAAAAGTATTACAAGGAACATCTTATGATGAAACTGATAAAAGAACTGGAAAGGTAGTTAGACAATTTAAAATTACAACTCCAATAGAAGTACTACATGAAGGTGTAAATTTATCAACATATCTAAATGGGAAAACAGATGTTGATGTTTTAGAAGGAATCGATACAGATTGGAACTATCTTTTTACAGGTCATTGGCTAAAAGGTGATTTAGGTAAAGATAGAAAAGATGTTGGTATGATGATACAAACATTTTGTACTGTATTCAAAAATACACCAAAGAAAAAACAACCAGGTTTGATTCTAAAAACATCATCAGCTGGATTTTCTGTAATGGATAGAGAATTTATATCACAAAAAATAAAAGGGATTACAAATAAATTTGGTGATAAGTGTCCTCCTATTCATTTACTATTTGGTGATTTAACTGAAGAACAAATGGCATCATTATATCATCATCCAAAAGTAAAAGCTATGGTATCATTTACAAAAGGTGAAGGATATGGGAGACCTTTATGTGAGTTTACCCTTACTGGAAAACCAATCTTAGCTAGTAAATGGAGTGGGCATGTAGATTTTTTACCAGAATCACATACTGAATTTTTAGAGGGTGCTTTAGATGAAATACATGAAAGTGCTGCAGACCAGTTTTTGATGAAAGAAGCCAAATGGTTTCAAGTTAACTATTCATATGCAGCAGGTATGTTAGATAAAGTATTCAATAATTATAAAACACATTTAACAAAATCAAAAGGGTTAGTATTAAATACTAAAAAGAACTTTTCTTTAGAAGCTATGCATGATAAGTTTAAAGTTATTATGGATGAGTATGTTAAATTACCTGAATTTGTAAGTTTAAAATTACCTGAAATTAAAAAGTTATAATGAGTTTTATTGGTCAATATTTAAATTTTTTAAAACCTGAAAAAAGAGTTCCAAAGAACCAACTTAAACAAGGAAACATCTATAGAATTGTTAGATATGGTGGGGACACGAAAAGAGGTATCAATGCAAGATATGTTTTTGTAATTGGTAGAGTAATAGATAAAGGTAGGATTAAGATTCATTGTTTAAAAATCAATGATATTAGACCACCACTACTTATTAATTTTTTAAAATCACTAAGAAATACTACACAAATTACAGAAAACTATTTTGACCTTTCATCACTATTAAAATCATTTGATAGAGAAGGAAGTAGATTATTTGATGGATTTATAAAAAACAATAAACAAATTTACAATAGAGCTTTAGGAAATTATAGAACTTATTTTGTGGATAAACTACAATATATTAGTGAAGTTAAATTTGAGTACGAAGAATTACTAAAATTGTTTGGTGAAGATAGTAATGTTGAACAAATTATAGAAGAAGATAGTAATGAAAACGATTAGTTACGCAATAACAGTTTGTAATGAGATTACTGAGATAGCAGTTTTAGTAGATACTCTTAAAGAAAAGTTAAGAGAAGGTGATGAAATAGTAATTCAATATGATGAGGATTCTGTAACAGATGTTGTTATGGAATATCTTAACATAATGAAAAATATGCACAAAGATTTCATAAAAGTTATTGGATTTCCTCTGAATAAAGATTTTTCAACATATAAAAATAATCTTAAGTCATATTGTAATGGAGATTATATATTTCAGATTGATGCGGATGAAGTACCAAATGAATATCTATTAGATAATTTACATGAGATTTTAAGTAGTAATGATGTTGATGTAATTTTTCTTCCAAGAGTAAATACTGTAGAAGGTTTGACAGATTCTCATATACAAAAGTGGGGATGGCAAGTAAATGATAAGGGTTGGATTAATTTTCCTGATTACCAAACTCGTATATATAAAAATACAAACGATATTATGTGGATGAATAAAGTACATGAGAGGATAACTGGATATGATTCCGTATCTAATTTTCCACCACAAGAAGAATATTCTTTATATCATCACAAACAAATACAAAGACAAGAAAAACAAAACGAATTTTACGAAACAATTTAAGAAATGGAAGGCAAAATTACTTTTATATATGCATATGAAAATGAAGAGTGGTCTACACCATTGGCATTAGCTGAAGAGTTTAATACAAGAGGTTGGGATGTTGGTATAGTTTCTATCGGTTCAAATAGAACTCAGCAATATGATGATAAAAATATTCAGAGATGGTTAGAAGAAGAAGATGATTCTGATATAGTTTTGTTTATGGATTGGGGTAGATTTGATTCACCTTTTTTAGATAAGGAAAAACTACCTAATGCTTTTTGGATACAAGAAAGTGGAGATGACCCACAAAATTTTGAAAGAAACTTCCCAAAAGCTGAAAGATTTCATATGACATTATCACCTGATGCTGATTCAACACAAGAGTATAAAAGTAAAGGTATAAATGCATATTGGTGGACGCATTTCGCAGATACAGCAGTTCAATATCCTATTGATGATATAAATCCAAGTTATGTTGCGGTTACAAGTAGAGGTATTGGTGGTTCACAATTTTTAGATACTCTAACTACACACGCTGAAGGTGCAGTTGGTAATAAAAATGGAATGGGACCTGAAGAGCATACTACCTTTTTAAACTCAGGTCAAATGGTAATCCAAAACTCAAGATGGGGTGAGGTAACTCGTAGGATATTTGAAGGAATGGCTTGTGGTAAGATGGTTTTATGTGATAGATTAGATAAATCTAAAAAATTAGAAGAGTTATTTGTTGATGGTGAGGATATAGTTTATTATGATGATATTGTAGATTGTATAAACAAAATGAATGAATACTCAAATAATGAAAAAGAAAGAAGTAGAATAGCACAAAACGGATATGATAAAGTTATAGAAAATCATACTCAGGTACAAAGAGTAGATTTTATAATTGAAAAATTTAGTGAATGGAACGAATCCCAATCAGCGTAGGTATATTAGCTTGGAATAGTGGACAAACTTTAGTCAATACTTTAAACACCTACTTTCAGCAAGAATTTTTACATCAGATAAATGATGTATGTATTTTATTTCAAGAGTTTTCACAAGAAGATTCACAAATCGCAGAACACTTTAACATTCCTTATATAGCAAAAGAAGATAATATAGGTATAGGACAAGCATTTATAGAATTAACAGAACAAGCTAAGACAGATAATGTTTTAGTTTTGGAGCATGATTGGAAACTTATAGAGGATAAGGAAACTTTGAGAAAAAGGTTACTGAGTGGTATAAAACTATTAGAAAACGGATTTAGTTGTGTTAGATACAGACACAGAGCTAATCCTGGTTTTCCACATTTTTCATTCCAATATCAAGGTAGAGAGTTAGATTACTATGATAAAGAGATTGAGGTAACTTCACCACATCTTTTAGATTCAGTACATTGGTGTAATCCAGCTGAAAAGTTTCCACAACATATAGAAAGAGAAGGAGAATATTTTATCACAACATCTCGTTTTGGTAATTGGACAAACAATCCTTGTCTATATAAAAAAGATTTTTATTTAGAAACAGTTAAACAATTCGCCGGTGAAGGTATCGCTTTAGAGGGTAACATCTCAAAGTGGTGGGCACAACAAACATATAAAGTAGCTCATGGTGAGGGATTATTTTGTCATTTAGATGAAGGTAAACATGGAAGGTAAAATTAAGCTAATAATATTTGATTTAGATGGTGTGTTAGTTGAAGCTAAGAACATACACTACGAAGCGCTTAACGAAGCATTAGGTGATAAATATGCTATCAGTTGGAATGAACATTTATCGACTTACGATGGTTTAAAAACTACTCAGAAGTTAGATATGTTATCTGAAAAGAAAGGATTACCAATTGATATCCATAGCGATATTTGGGAAAATAAACAACAACTTACATTAGATAAGTTACGAGCATTAAAACCAAATGTAGATTTAATTCAAACAATGAATTTATTAGTAAGTGAAGGATACAAAATAGCAGTGTGTTCAAACTCAATTAGAAAAACTTGTCTAACAGTTTTATCTAAGTTAGGTATTATGGAGTTTATGGATTTGGTAATATCTAATGAAGATGTAAAGAATGGTAAACCACATCCTGAAATGTATTGGAAAGCAATATCAATGATGAGTTGTTTACCTGAAGAAACTTTGATAATAGAGGATTCACCATATGGATTACTTGCAGCAGCTCGTTCTAAATCACATATTTTAAGAGTAAAGAATACAAAAGAAACAACTTATAGAAATATAGATAATAAATTAAAACAAATAGAAATGGGAGAACAACAACCAACACCAGCATGGAGAGATGAAAATCTTACAGTATTGATTCCAATGGCTGGAGCAGGAAGTAGATTTCAACAAGCTGGATATACTTTTCCAAAACCACTTATCGATGTAAGAGGAAAACCTATGATTCAGTTGGTAGTGGAAAATCTAAATATAAAAGCAAATTATGTTTATGTTGTACAAAAAGAACATAGAGAGAAGTATAACTTAGATACTTTACTAAATCTAATTACACCAAATTGTAAGATTGTTGAAGTTGATAAGTTAACAGAAGGAGCTGCTTGTACTGCATTACTTGCTAAAGAACATATCAATAAAGATACTCCTTTGTTCTTCGCTAACTCAGACCAATTTGTAGAGTGGGATTCGAATGAGTTTTTATATAAAATGAATGAAACAAATGCAGATGGTGGTATTGTATCGTTTAGAGCAACACATCCTAAGTGGAGTTTTGCTAAAGTAGACGAGAAAGGATTAGTAACTGAAGTTGCTGAAAAGAATCCAATCTCAGATATTGCTACAGTTGGTTATTATTATTGGAAGAAAGGTTCTGATTTTGTAAAGTATGCAGAAGATATGATTGAAAAAGATATCAGAGTTAATAATGAGTTTTATGTTTGTCCTGTTTTTAATCAAGCAATAGAAGATAACAAAGAGATTCGTACCTTTGATATTCCTAAGATGTGGGGATTGGGTACACCAGAAGATTTAAAATACTATTTAGAAAATTATAAATGAGATTAATTTCACATAGAGGAAATGTGGATGGTAAATATCCACAATACGAAAATCTACCTGAGTATGTTGATAAGGCATTATCTTTAGGTTATGATGTTGAAGTTGATTTGTGGATAGATAATGATGGATATTATTTAGGACATGATGAACCTACTTATCCAATAAATTTAAAATGGTTAACTGATAGATATCTACACTTATGGATTCATTGTAAAGATTTAAGAACTCTAAGTGAAATGAGAGAACTACAATTAGAAATGCATGTAAACCTAAATTACTTTTTTCATAATACAGATGATTCTACAATAACATCAAAAGGTGATTTGTGGGTTTATCCTGGTAAACAACCAGTAAAACATAGTATAGCTGTAATGCCAGAATATCATAAAGATGATATTTCGCAAGCATTTGGTGTTTGTTCAGATTACATAAAAAATTATAAATAATGAAAGTAGCATTGATGTTAACGGGTTTAGCCCGAAAGGTTGAGGAAGGTTATAAACACTATTGGAAATATATTATAGATAATCACGATGTTGATTTGTATTTACATTGTTGGCAAGATGAAGAATATGAAAAGGTTGAAGAGATATATCCTAATTACAAATATCTATATATTCAAAAACCAATTAAGTTTACAAAATATAGGGAAGGTATAGAATCACCAAATGATGATAAGAGTAGACCTTTGGAAGAATTTGATGTTTGGGGTAACTTTAGAACATTCCCTATGTTCTATAGTTGGGAAGAAACCTATAGAGCACTAAGAGTTAGTAGACACAAATATGATTGTATAATTAGAAGTAGATATGATTTGGGGACTGATATTGATATTGATTTAAATAAATTCGATATGAGTAAGATAAATATATCCAATCATCACTGGGGTGGTTCACCTATAACCGATGATAATATTTGTATATTAAATCAAGAAAACGCAGAGATACTTTTTGAAGATATTTTTACAGAATATATCGAACATTCCAAAAAGATTGGATACATAGAATTCGCAGAAAAGAATTTTATGAATATTTTAAAAAGAAAAAATCTCTATGATTTGGTAAATAAATCAGATGACTTACCATTTCAATTACTTAGAGATAATAAACTATGGTACTAATGAAAGAAACAATACCTTTATTTAAAGTATTTATGTCACCCACAGCTAAAGATAAAGCTGGTGAGGTTTTAGATAGTGGATACATTGGACAAGGAGCTAAAGTTGATGAGTTTGAAAAACAAATAGGCAATTACTTTGGTAATAATAAAGTGGTAACAACTAATGCTGGTACATCAGCTTTACATTTAGCATTACATTTATTGAAAAAACCTAAACCCCATTGGAATGAAGATGTATTTCAAGGAGTAGCATTTGTATCTCATCACTGGCCAGGTATAGAAGATGGTGATGAAGTATTAGCAACACCATTAACTTGTACTGCATCTAATTGGCCAATTGTAGCAAACAATCTTAAAATTAAATGGGTAGATATTGACCCAACAACTTTAAATATGTGTTTGAAGGATTTGGAAAAAAAGATGACTCCAAAAACAAAAGCTATTATGGGTGTTCATTGGGGTGGGTATCCATTAGATTTAGATAAGATTAGAGATATCAGAAGTAAATTTAGAGGAAAATATGGATGGGCACCAGCTCTAATAGAAGATGGAGCACATGCTTTTGGTTCAAAGTACAAAGGAAAGTATTTAGGAAACCACAATAACTTTGTAATGAATTCCTTACAAGCAATTAAACACATCACTTCAGTTGATGGTGGTTTACTTTATTGTCCACACGATGAGTTGTATGAAAGAGCAAAATTACTTAGGTGGTACGGTATAGATAGAAACCCAAAGGGTAGAACTGATTTTAGATGTGAGGCAGATATTGAAGAGTGGGGATTTAAGTTTCATATGAACGATGTATGTGCAGCTATTGGTATGGAAAACTTTAAACATATGGATAGGTTGGTAAGCAGACATAAAGAAAATGCAGCTTACTATGATTTAAGATTACAAAATATAGAAGGAGTTACACTTTTGAAAAGAGAAAAAGGATTTGAATCAGCATTTTGGATTTACTCATTATTAGTTGATGATAGAGCTTCGTTCTATGAGTATATGAAAGAGTGTAACATTATGGTTTCTCAGGTGCATGAAAGAAACGATAAACATAGTTGTATGGCTGAGTTCCAAACAAAGTTACCAAACTTAGAAAAAACAATTGGTAAGGTTGTATCCATACCTGTTGGTTGGTGGGTAAGTGATGAACAAAGAAAATATATCGTAGATTGTATCAGAAAATGGAAGTAAGATTACATCCTTTAGAGAAAAAACATTTAGAGTGGTTACTACAAGTAAGAAACCACGAATCAACTCGTTCACAATTAAAGAATGATAATATTTTTACTTTAGAGGAATGTGAAAAATGGTTTGAAACTTTGGAATCACCTTGGTATGTAATTATGGATGAAGATTTATATTGGGTTGGATATGTTAGAACCAATGGTGATGAAGTTGGATGTGATATACATCCTGATTATCGAAGGAGAGGATATGCAAGAGAAGCATACAAACAATATTTAGAAGATAAAACATACGCTGAATTAGATGTATTTGAAGATAATCACGCAAAGTCACTTTACGAAGAGTTAGGATTCGAAGAAACTGGTGAGGTACAATTTATTAGAGGTAGAAAATATTTAAAAATGATTTATGAAAATAGGAATTAATTTAGTTGGTGTATCTTATAATAATGCTAAAGAGGGTGGTAGGTTAAGAGATTATGAAAACTCTATACAAAACTTTTATACGAATGTTGTAAATCCATTGAGACAAGATGGACATGAAGTTCAGTTTTATCTTTTCAGTTATAAAAATGAAAAGCAAGATAAAATCGTAGAAGATTATTATCCAACAGTAAAACACACATTTATAGAACAACAATTGAATAAATTAGGTGGTGGTGATAGAGTTGGTAATGGTATGAAAGTAATGACTGTTTCATACTTAAATAGTTTACAACAACTTTATAATGAAGATTTAGATTTGGTTATATCAACAAGATACGATATAAACTTCTTTAGAAATCCATTTAAAGAATACAATTACGATTTTAAAAAATGTAGTTTTCTTTGGAGAGAACCAGAGTTTACAGATTTACCAATTGTAAATGATACATTTATAGTTTTTCCATACAAAATGTTGGAATCATTTTTTGATGCCGTAGTTGAGATGGAAACAAATCCACCACATGGAGTTAACTCTGGAATGCATAACTTATACTTACCAATGGTAAATCAAGTTGGTAAAGATAATGTTGTGTGGTTGGATGATGAATTTAAATCAGCAGTAGATAATAGTTTATACAAATTAGAAAGAACAGAATGATAAAAACACATAAAATTAAGTACGATACATCAAAGTATCAATTCAGACCTTTGATTAAAAAAATCTTAGGTGAGAAAAGTTTAGAAAACTTACATGAGGTTAAAAAATACGAAAGATATACTGAACCTACAGACCAAGCTACTATGTGGCATGAAACTTACTATGATAAATTTAAAGAAGAGTTCTATCCACTTTATAAACAATTTATCGAAGAGTTCGTAAAACCACACTTTCAATATGATGAAATCATTTATCAAAAGATTCCTACATTCAGAGTTCATCAAGTGGATAACTTAGGAGTTGGTGAGTGGCATAGAGATAGAGATTATAACCACGGAGTAGATGAGATTAACTTATGGTTACCATTTACTGATGCATATGGAACTAATACCATATGGATGGAATCAGAAGAAGGAAAAGAAGATTTCAAAGGTTACGATGTATCTTATGGTGAAATCTTAGTGTTTAGTGGACCAAATCTTTTGCATGGTAATCAAACTAATATAGAAAAAGATAGTAGATGTTCTATTGATTTTAGAATAGTACATCCTGATAACTTTAAAACTTCAGATAAAGGTAGTGTTACTGCTAATGTTAAATTTAAAGTTGGTGGTTATTTCGAAAAATTATGAGTAAATTAATAAGTGGTTATTGGTGGGCGTGGAGAGAAACTAAAGCAGGTAAAAAATCTATGCAAACTCTTAGGAAGTTTTATCCTGATGCTGACCTTTTTATCAATGTAGATTACGAAGGTGATGTAGAAGGATATACAAAAGTTGGTAAAGAGTTAGGAGCTACTGTTACTCGTAATAACTTTCAGTTAGGATATTGTGGTAACTTTGGTGATAGAGATATAGGATATGAACATTGGACAAAAGAAAAAGCAGTAGAGTGGTTAAGAGGAGTATATGAAGCTTGTAAGAAAACTGATTCAAAGTATATGATGTTATTTGAGGAAGATGATTTTATACTTAAACCAATCAGTATTTTAAATGAAGAGTTTTCAATGGCTATTCACCCAACAGCACCATCACCAACTGGTAGGATGAGACCAAACGCTATACCTTATCAATTTAGACAATATGCTGAGGCAGTAGGTGGAGTTGGTGATTCACCAGGTTATGCAAGTGGTGGTGGAACTATCTTTAACAGAACACAATTCATTGATAGTTACGATAGAGCATTAGATTTATATACAAAACACTTTGATGAGTTTTGTAAAACAAGTAAAATATACGGATGGCAAGATTTCTTATTTCAGTATGTTATGCAATTAGCTGGATATAAAATTATTCAAAATCCAAAATTATGTGAACTTTGGGAAGTACCAAACTTTGAAGGATTTGAAATTTTGACTGGATGTAAACAACCAGAATTAGTAGAACTATGATTATATTAGGATGTATAACAAAATATAAACCTGAAGATATCAGACCTTTTGTTGAATCAATAGAAGAGACTGGATATAAAGGTAAAAAAATAATGATGGTATATGAAGTACCACAAGAAACAATTGATTATCTTAAATCAAAAGGATGGGAGTTGTATCAAAACGAATTACAACAACACATTATCCTACAACGATTTAGAGATATTTACAAACTTTTAGAACAATTCCCAAATGAAGATGTTATTTGGTGTGATGTAAAGGATGTAATATTCCAAACAGACCCTACTGATTGGATTGAACTAAATATGGATGGTTCTATAATGGCATTTTCAGAATGTATTACAATGAAAGATGACCCTTGGGCTTGTGTAAATAGTGGAACATCTTTTCCTATGGAATGGGAGTGGTTACAAAATAAAGTATCCTATTGTGCAGGAACTATAGTTGGGGATTCAGATTATCTTAGAGATTTATTTATAAACATTTACAGATGGAGTATGACAACTGCTAATTCAGAACAACTTTCAGACCAAGCAGCTTATAATGTTTTAATTAATTTATATCCATTTATGGATTGTGTACAGAAGGTAAAACAAGAAGAAGGATTCGTTACACAATTAGGAACTGTGTTGGTAAAGAAAGATGAATTTAAAGATGTTTTATTAGAACCAACCCCAATAGTATCTTCAGATTATATTGTAAGTAATCAAAAAGGAGAACCATTTTGTTTAGTTCATCAATACGATAGAATACCTGAGTTTAAAGAATTTATATATAAAAAATATTCATAGTGAAATATTGTATATCCATATTTTGCTTACCACAAGAAATAGATGATTTAGAATTAACACTAACTCAACTAAAAAAAGCATTTAGATATATAGATGAGAAAAATTTTATATTAGATATCACTCTTGCTTTGACTGGTGAATTAACTATATGGGAACAAAGTAAAATCCCGCCAGAATATTTCGCACATAAATACGAAAAACTTAGAAAGAATTGTGATTGGATTACCAACAAATATTTTAGAATAGAAGATAAATCTGAAGTATTAGGGTGTGTATCTAAAAGAAGAAAGGTATGGAAGGAACATCAAAATGTTGATTATCATATTTGGTTAGATACAGATATAATATTTGATGAAAGAACTTTAGCATACATTGATAGTTCTATTCAATCACTTTACAAAGATTATCCATATTCAGTAGTTTCACCTGAGATAGTAAAAGTATGGGATGATACTTGGGATTGTTTAGTAAATGAACAATATCTAAATGAATCATTAGATTATCAGAAAACAAATGACCCATTTGTAGATTGTGGAATTAAAAATGGAAATATTGGAATAGAAACTATAAATAATACAATACCAAATCAACCAAGAATGAAATTTGCTGGTGGTTGGTTTACTTGCATATCCAAAAAATTATTAGATAAAATAACTGTACCTGATTCATTAGGACATTATGGTTTAGAAGATACCTTTATTATGTGGGGTTCTGAAAAACTTAGAATTGGACAACAATTTAAAATTAAAAACTTAGTTGTTTGTGAAAATTATAGGTACAGAAATAATAAACACCTTTCAGAATTTATACTTAGTATAGATAGACGAGAAGAATTTAAACAAATAGCACATAAAAACTTCCCAACCGAAATAGAGAATCTTTCCTAATCTTAATTTCAATAATACTTATATACAAATGATGGTTGCTTAAATAAATTTAAAGCAAAAAAGAAGATGAAAAAATTATTATACATACTAACATTCTTTTTATTATTAGGATGTTCAAAAGAAGAAGTAATTCCTGAATTGGAACAAGTTTTTGAAATATCATTAGATGGTGTTTCATTTGACCCATACGAAAGATACTCACTCATTAACACATATGGGGCAGTAAAAGATGTGGATGGTTTTAGAAGAAAAATATTTGTTTTATATCTTCAAGTTGATGATGGAGAAGCTAGATTAGATAGACAGCATTTCGCTCTTTTCTTATATGATTTAGAAGGTAATATGGATGATGAACTTTTAGATGTTGGTGATTATGACCACTTAGGTACAGATGATAAGTTAGCTGGCTTAGAAATAATTGGTGAAAACGATTATGTAAATTGGGCGTATGTAGAAGTAATGGATGTACACGATGGTCTAATTTGTTTTGAGGGAAGTGGTGAATTTTACAATCCATACATTGATAAAGTACAAATAGCAGAATTTAAAGTAGAAAATATGCCAATTGGAAGAGATATAGAATCAACTCCATATGGATATTTAATAAATTAGTTTCATTCTATATATGGAACTTTTAACAGACCTGTTCCAAGCAATCGGACTTTTAATAATATTCTGGTTTGTAATGAATAGGTTTTTTAAATATTGGGATAATCGATAATTCTATATTAATGGGAAAGTTAAAAGAAAAAATAATTGAAAAAGGTACTGGTTTAATCGCAAAAAGTAAAACAAAAAATAAACTACAAAAGTTTTTACCTAAACCAATAGCAAAACAAATATCAAAAAAAGTAGGAAAAGCAACCGAAAAACTTACATCAAAAGCATTAGATTTATGGAATAAGTTTAAACAATAATATTTATAAGTATGTTTGTATATACATTTGAAAATATTAATAATATTAAGAATCTTAAACATTCAGATTCTATTAAACCTAAACATCAAAAAAAGATTGATAGAATCAAAGATGGACTATTTGCTAAATTTGATTATTCTAAATTTAAAGAAAAATATCCACCAAAAAATGAATCACTACAAACATATAATGAATTACTTAATTTACAAAAGTTACCACAAGATGTAAATTTTGTAAAAGAAAAAGATAGGATTTCTAAAGTTTTTGAAAAAGTTTGTAAAAGATATGCAGTCAAATTTCCTGAAGAAATAGTTGAGAAACTGTTAAAAGATTCAGCAGGTATTATAATAGATTTGAAATATCACTTCAATAGACCAAGACCAGGTCAATTAGCAAAAGAATATAATATGAAGTTAACAGAAGTTGAGCTAACATCTATGAAAACACCTTCTTATCCATCAGGTCACTCTGCACAAGGATATCTTATTGGACTATATTTATCTGAAAAATATGATGATTCTAAAATGGCTATGGAGTTTTTATCAGAAGCTAAAGCTATCTCAAAAGCAAGAAATATTGGTAGAGCTCATTTTCCTACTGATTCGAAAATTGGTGAAGAGTTAGGTACAAAAATGTTTAAATATATCAAAAATGATATTGAGAAGAAATTATAATATTTATTCATAGAAATGTTTATACTTATATAGTGTATGGGGTGGTCTAATAAATACAAAAAAAGTATAAATTGTAATAACCCAAAGGGGTTTTCTCAGAAAGCTCATTGTGCAGGAAGAAAAAAAAGAAAAGAAAATATGAACTTACATAGTTTAAAAGAAATAGTAAGAGAAGTTTTAACTGAAAGAAGTATTAATGCGATAAGTAAATCTCAACAAAAAAATGTTGAGAATATAGCAAAGGCATTAGAATTATATAAAAAGACTAAAGATGATAAAAAGAGTAAATCTTATAAAAAATCTATCGAGTTACTTCGAAAACTAAATGATGAAAAGAAAAAATTGGCCAAAGAAATGGATATTGCAGTATCTTCTAAAATGAGAAATGTAGGATATGCAGGACCTTTGGATTAAAAATTGCAAGAGCACTATCATACAATGGAATTATTAGGAGCATTTTTAACTGGTGTTGTAGGTCCTATTCTCTACTTTTTAATATCAAGATATTTAGATAAACAAAGAGAAAAAAAGAGAGATAAGATTAAAGAAGTTGTTGCTGATACTTGTGTTGTTAATGATGAGTTGAACGAAATTATGGATGATTTCAAAGGCGATAGAGTTTGGATTTCTCAATTTCATAATGGTGGTAACTTTTACCCAACTGGAAAATCAATTCAAAAATTCTCAATATTTTTCGAAGTTACAAAAAAAGGAGTTTCCTCTATAGCCCATACATTTAATAATATTCCAACATCACTTTATCCAATGGCATTTTCTCATATGTTGAATGGTGAACAAAAGGGAATATTCATACCAGACTTCAAAGACCCAAAAGTTGCTACCTATGGACTCAAAGGTGCAGCTGACTCAGTAGGAACTAAATCATCTTATCTAATACCCTTATTTACTTTGGATGATAAATTTATAGGGACAATTGGTATTGATTATGTATCTAAAAAGAAAAGACTCACTAAAGATGAGTGGGAACACTTCCAAATAAAAGCTGGTAGAATAGCAGGTTATTTATCTACACATTTACAAAAATCATAATAAAATATCACAAAAAAAAGTGTTAAAATATTTGGATAATTCAAATATTTTTCGTATATTTACTATGTAAATAAGTGATATGATTAAAGAAAAAGTTCAAAATATTATCGATGAGGTTTTTCCTAAGATTGAGAAACACTATGGATTTTCAAAGTTTCAGGAATGTACACCTTATGTAGAACTTCATAAAAACATTTACGAAAAATATAGTGGTGAGGATGGTGCTAGTGGTGATGAAGATGGTTGTCATGCTGAGTATTGTCATGATATGAATGAAATTAGTATTTACTATCCTAATATGAAAAGTAAAAAGATGGTGATTCAAACTCTTATCCACGAATATATTCACTACTTACAATCACCAATTTGGTTCAAAAGATACTACAATATGGGGCATGATTATGTATCTCACCCATATGAAAAAGAAGCTATTAGTTTCGAAAAAGATTACAAACTATTTATATAAGATATGTTAGTACGCAGTTTATTTGTGGAATCAAAGAAACTTAGAGTATTTGATTTTGATGATACTCTAGTAAAAACCACATCTTTTATTTATGTTACCAATAAAGGTAAGACAAGAAAACTTACACCTGGTCAATATGCAATATATAAAGAAAAGCCAGGTGATAAATTTAATTTTAAAGATTTTGAAAAGGTTCAAAATCCAAATGAGATAAAAAAAATAACTTCTGTTTTGAGAAGAATTGTAAATAGTAGTGGAGGTGATGGAGTTCATATTCTTACTGCAAGAGCTGCATACAAACCTATTAGGCAATATTTAAAAGATATCGGTATTAATATGAGTAAAATCTATGTAACAGCATTAGCATCTAATAATCCAAAAGATAAAGCTGATTGGATTGAAGATAAGATTGATAATGATGGTTATGATGATGTTTACTTTGCAGATGATTCTTTAAAAAATGTAAATATTACTAAAAAAATGTTGAGACGTAAAGATGTTAAGTGGAGAGTCCAACACATAAAACACTAAAATCCTATATTTATAGTTATGAAGAATATCCCAAGTTCATTATTTAGATTACTTGGAGGAGTAATAGTACTTCTTTTAATGCATAGTTGTGCATCATTTAAATTATCTACAATGCATTATGACCCAATCTATGGGCCGGAAGAAGTTGTACTACAAGTACCTTCAGATGTAAAGATAGATACATTATCATTTTCACAATTAAGGTGGAAACTTAGAACTGATAATACTTTTAGATGGAATTTTGCACAATATGCGATGGACCAACCTCTAAGTTGGTATAATAGTAACTTTAGATATTCCTATTGGAGACCATTTAATTCATTTGATGTCTATTGGAATAGACATAACTTTTGGTACGATTGGGCATTTAATTATCCATTCAATTATGGCTGGAGTTGGAATAGATGGAATCGATGGAATTTTGGATGGGGATATTGGAATAGGTGGCATAGACCTTATTATTATTGGGATAATTGGTACAACGGGCCTTGGCATAATCCATCTTACAATGTGATTTGGAATTCGAGTAGAAATAATAATGTTGCTTATATTAATGGTAGAAGAGGAAGTAGAAATGTAGATGTTAATGGTAATAGTAATATCCAAAATACAATAAATAGAAGATACAACAATCCAAGACCTAATTCAAATAATAATAATGTTATTAACAATATTGTAAATGATTTAAGAAGAAATGGAAATAAAGTAAGAGTTTACAATAATCCTAATGATGTTCCAAATAACAATATAATCATTAGAAATAACAATGGTAGAAATGTAATACCAAATAATAACTCAATAAGAAGTAATTGGAGAAATCCTAACAACAATACTAATATAATTAATAGTAGACCTCCAATTAATTATAATAATAGCTCAAATTCATCCTATAGTAGAGGTAGTTCATCATCAGTAGGTAGAAGTTCTGGTGGTTCAAGTGGTGGTTCAAGTAGAGGTGGAAGAGGAAATATTCAAAACTAACTCCTAAATTTTTTTATTTAATTATATATTGTCTATATTTATAGATGATTAACTTTATAATTTTGTTAGGAGAAACAATGAAAAAACTACTTTTATTTGTACTATTATTAGTATTTTCTATAAATACCTCAGTAGCACAAGACAATTCACAGAAGGTTAAGAAGAATATATTTAAAGAAATATATAATGACTTTCTGAAATACGGAACTTTTTATGCAGCCGGTGATATAAGAAATGCATATGAAAACTCAAGAAAAGATTTCTTTGTAGAAAGACCACCAGAGGGTGATTTATACTCTATACCAAGAGTAATAGAAGTAACAGAATACTTCGATTTTGATTACAGATACGGATTTGGAATTAGAAAACTTGGTAGATTTGGATATGAGAGAAAGCCAAATAACTTTTGGACAGGAAACCAATTTAGAGAAAGTCAACAAGCTCTATCAGCGCCAACTTCGGCAGTTGATGGATTTGAGTACCTTTTCCATTTTGAAAAGGAAAGACTTAGAGGTGAGGAGTGGAATAACTTTAGATACTTCATTAGACACACAGGTAAACACCACATAGTTAAATTAGAATCAAGAGAGCAAGGCGCATTTGATTTTTCATACAAATCAGCTGAATTAAGATATAGACAACCAATAGGAAAAAAGTTTTCGGTATCTTTAGGGGCTATCTATAGGACTCATGAAAGAGCATATGGATACAACCCGATTGAGATTTGGTTAAATGAAATTGAAGTTGATGAGTTTGGAAATGAATATCCAGCGAATCCGTGGTACTCTTTAGGATATGAGTATGGATATACAGACCACGCTACAACTTATACTGATTTACAAACAGGTGAAGAAACATTTGATTGGATTTGGAGAGATGAGGATGGTAATACAGTAGCATATTCAGATTTAGATTTCCGTAATACAGTATTTAGAGACCTAATCAACAGGTTTAACAACGAAGCTTGGGATGAAATTGACCCATTTGGTGTGGTATCACCAATCATTGGCGCTGATTTCTACCATTATAAAAATAATTTTTGGTTACATTCATATGTGAATTGGTTACCACCATTCCATAAATATGTTTCTGGTGATTCAGATTTTACATATCTTAATAGAAATAATTGGGGTAAAGGTGGATTAAGAAAAGATAGTGAACCAGAACAATGGGAGGATATACAATTTGGACTTAACTTTGGATGGAAAGTTGGTAAAAATATTGGTATCTTCGCAGAGGGGGAATACAATAAAATGTGGGATACGGAGTTTTTCAATTCTACATTTGGGATAAACTTTACATTTAGATAAAAAAATGGCAAGAAGAAAAGAACCAAGAGAAATAGGTGAAGATACTGGATTAGGTATTGATATTGATGGAGATGGAAAATCAGATTTTTCGATTAGTTTAAAAACAATCGGAATGGTGCTTGTGGGAATCGCAACTTTAATAGGTATGTGGTTTACACTACAATCAGACATTCAAGAAGCTAAGGAACTTCCAGCTCCAGTCATTGAAAGGATGGAGTTCGATATGAAGGATGAGTTAATTCGCCAAACAATAATGGATACTCAGGAAGATGTTGATGAAATCAAAGAGAAGCTTGATAAAATCGATGAACGTCTATATGAGATACAAAAAAATAACTAATGAAAAAAAATATAATTTTATTTATATTTCTTTTGTTAAACTATGTTGGATATAGTCAAGAATACATCGATGACTCAAACTTTGAAGATAAGATAAACCAAAAATCTGCGTTTGATGATGATGAAACAAATATCGTTGTAGTTGAGTTTTGGGCAAAGTTTAACGAAGTAAATGCATTCTCTGATTGGGATAAGGTTGAAGGTGTTACCTATTATAGAGTTGATATAGCTAAAGCACCTGATGCAAAAAAGAAATATAGAATTAGAATGGCACCAACTTTAATTATTTTTAAAGATGGTATTAACGAAGAATCATTTAAAGCAGGATTGGATTTAGAATGTCCTGTAACATTAGATGAATTAAACGAAGCTATAGAAGAGGTTAAAAAAGCAGGACAATTTTAGATATGCCATCAGTAAGTAAACAACAACAGAAGTTTATGGGGATTGTAAGAGCAATACAAAAAGGCGATGCTCCAGCTTCTAAATTTTCTAAAGCAGCTAGAGATGCAGCTAAAGATATGAGTAAATCTGATGTTAAGAAGTACGCTAAAACAAAACACAAAGGTCTACCACGCAAAGTTAAGCAAGAACTATTAAATAGATTAAAGAAAGAGTACGCATTTTATCACACTGGAACATTTGCTAGAAAAAGAAAATACGATGATGATAATAACTTAGGTAGAAAAAAGAAACACTCTGGTCAACCTGATATCGAAGAAGGAATGGTTAAACCAGCAAGAGGTCATGAGTTTTTTCAACTAACTAAAGATGTTGAACTTGATTATATTTCAGGTCACAGTGGTATAGGATTAAAAGTACCTGGTGTAATGTTACACAATGTAGTATCTCAATTCAAAGGTAAAAAAGGAGCATATATAATAAATTACTTTGGTAGACATGCATATGTAGACATGAAAAAGAGACAACAAATGGATATTTTACCAATAGGTAACAAATACCAAAAAAAGTTGAGATGGAATTCAAACTATAAAACAGTAGATATGGCACCTGATTATAGTGATTGGAAAAATTTCAAAAAACCTATAAAAGAAAATGTTGTTAAGAATCACGATGGTAAAGCAGCTCCTTATGGTAGTGGATATGAAAAAGTAGATGAAAAGTTTGATAAAAATGTACATTTAAAATTACTAAATAAAGCACTAAGAGCGGTGCCTGGTTCTCAAAAGCAAAAACAAATCATAAGAAAACTTAATGTAGTTAGAAAAGCTGGTGGAATGAGACCACTTAAAGAAACTGCATTAAGTGAG
>VTLG01005669.1_pt1 | contig 67553 bp, 119 predicted proteins | sample 4694571 | NCBI WGS metagenome assembly VTLG01 (sample SAMN12604809, study PRJNA352737) | marine metagenome | biome: ENVO:00000447; feature: ENVO:00000209|ENVO:00000569|ENVO:01000036; material: ENVO:00002151; isolation source: viral sequences binned using virsorter ...
TTTCAACAACATCTATTGATCAGTTTTTTACAAACTCCTACTATAATGGGAGTGAATCAGATAGTTTAAGTGAATTATATAGGACTGTTAGAAATGCAAATGGAGAAGTAGAAACTGGTGAGACAACATTTTATGTAGGTTCTTACATGCAAAGTAGTCTTGAATTTTCCGATATTATAAGAACAGTTAAAGGTGCTGATCCAGATCCACCAACACCAACGATATATACTTTTTATGGAAACAGTTATATGGGAAGTTTAGACACCACTTCTATTTCAGAAACAATTTCTATGTTTTTTGCAAATTCTTATTATCCTGACAGTTTGGAATCTACTTCTTACTTTAGAACAGACTCTAGTTTCTCATCATTAACACAGTTTTTCACAAATTCCTATTATGAAGAATCCTCAGATGTTTTTAGTGAGAAAACACAAGAGTATCTTTTCTATGCAAATAACTACACAACACAAGATAATGATTCACTATCTAATATAACAGTTGACAATGTTTCAATCATAGAGTATAATTTTTACACTAATTCTTATATGGATAATCCAACTTATCCCACAAACTTTGAAAACTGGTCAGTTACAACTTATTCCTAAAGGAGGAAAAAAAAATAATGAGTAGAACAGTAGTTTTTCACGCAAATGCCTACCACATAAGTAAAGGTAGGGGAAATTTAAAAATAAAGAATACTAACATCCAATATGAAAATGAACTAGATCCTCAAACAAAATTAGAGATTTTAAAGTTAATTTTAGGTCAAACTCAAACTGTGAGTGGTAAAATTAAAAAACCAATCGGTGTTGCTCTATATTGTTTAAGAACAACTTCAACAACTGGTACTGATACTATATACGGTGGGATGAATGCATTTAGTGGGGAGGCAGGATATAATTCAGGAGACGGTACTCAAGCAAATTTGAGTTCTGCGAATTATACACAATCATCATGGACAGATGATGCTTATGCAAAATCACATGGATATTTGAGGAAATTTGGCAGAATATTACTACCCTGGAATGTATCTTCTGGTAAATATACTGCTGGTGGTACTGAACAAACCCCATTAGGCCACATGCTTGTTGCTAGAGAAGGTGCAAGTTCATCTGAGTTCTTAAAAGCATCAAAATTTGATATTTGTTTTTCAAATATACGGCATGGATATGTAGGTCAAACTAAACTAATTGAACACTTCGCTGGTTGGTCAGATGGATGGATTGATATGACAGGTACGACTAATCCCTGGCATAGTACAGCGAGTAATACAACTTATGAAAACAATATGATGCATATTGATGGAAATGGTACTAATATTCCCCTTGATGCTGATCAGTTCCTAAGTACTAGTGAGGCAAAAGATGCCTATATGTTAAAAAATAATCAATATGGTATCCTAATCGGTGCTTATCTCGTTAAAGGTGAATTAAGAGATAGTGCTACGGCATCAGATAGAGCAGGTTTCGATAAGACAGTCAATATAGATTTCTCAGATAACACAGCCGATGGTACGATTACAGGTGATGTTTCTGATAGAGGAAAATATATTTTCTCTGGTAAAACAATCATTCCTACTACAAATACAACTACAACCTCTAGTGTTTTTGATACAACAGATACAATTAGAGGTAAATACACTTTAGATTTTACTAGTAGTTCAGGCTATATAGGATATGGACAATCTGCAGAAGTGGAATTGGATGGTTTTGGAACAGGTGGTGGGTTTAATTCGATGGTGAAACCTAAATGGTCTACTTTGTTGGCTAGGCAGTATTACCCTGCAAATACTGCTAGTAGTACAGTAACTCCCTGGGAAAGAGATTCACAAACCGATGCTGATGATAATGCAGGAATTGAAAGAAGTGCGGATGTTTTAGATGATCACTTTACCAGTAGAATTTTTGATGGAATAAATGATGAGTTATGTCCTGTAAATGATGCAGGAATAGCAGTTGATAAATGGGCTATTGCTGATACATCGTACAATATTGTAGCAGTTGTAGAAAATAGTGCAGTTAATTGGGCTGAAGAAACAAGTGGTACTGTCAATACAGGTGTCACTACTCAATTAGCACGGGAACCAAGATTAACTGCAGTAATTGATTTTGGAAACAACATAACCGCTACCAATTTGAATCCATATCTTTATGGATACACAAATGAAGGACATGGCACTACTGTTTCAACTAATGGTAGTAAGGTAAACACAAATGAAGGAAGTAAGTGGATTATAAGAATACAATTCCATTCAACTGAAGCATTTGCAGATACAAATGGTACTGCTGTTGGTAGTGTTGGGGGGAGTTCAAACAACTGGAGTCCTGGTAATACATTAAAAATAAATGTGTCAATTTGTTTTCAGGCTAAACCTGAATAAAATTAACCAACTAATATGGAAGATCAAATAACCAATTTATCTTTAGAAGTTTCAGAATTGATACTGCCTTATATCGCAGTAATGATCTCTATTGTATTTTTTTTGTGGTTTAAAGATTATGCTACAGGGATTGCAAAAGGTATGAAATTTAAAATAGATCCTCATTTTCAGGAAGGAGATGAGGTTTGGTTAGAGGATGAACCTGCAGTTATACTTAAGATTGGCATGACTCAAACAATTTTTGGGATCATTAATGGTCGTGGGTATATCTGGAGGTTTGTTGACAATGAAAGTATATTTGAAATGAAACTTGAAAAAATGATTAGTGATAAAGTTCATTATGATACTAAAGAAGAACAATCAAGGAAACTAAGGAAACTTCTTGAATTAACTGAAGAACAAGATGAGATGATTCAAAGTAATGCTGATAAAGATGTTGAGCAAGATCAAGTATTGAAGGCTATAGAGAGATATAATGTCAATCAGGATATGAGAATGGATGAACATAAAAAACATATTGATGATTTGAAAAAAGAACTTGATTCTGAAGATGAAGTATGATATACTTGAATTGTTGGCAAAAACAGGTCAAAGAACCTGAGTAATTTGCATAGGGGCAGGAAAATGCCCCTATTTTTTTTGTCTATAGGAAAATAAAAAATGAAAAAATCGTTATATATATATTAGAGAGAGAGAGAGAAAAAATAAAATTAAAATTTTGTAAAAAAAAACTAAAGTTCTAGAATAAATGGTCGATACTATATAATAAGAACACAAAGTGGAGTAATAGTTTGACTAAGAAAACAGATTTTGTACATTTACATGTACATTCAGAAAATTCCTTACTTGATGGATTAGAAAGTCCTTTAAATCTAATAGAAAGAGCAAAAGATTTAGATATGAAATCTTTAGCACTTACAGATCATGGTACAATGAGAGGTTTATTAGATTTTTATTATTCAGCCAAAAAGAATAATATTAATCCTATATTGGGTCAGGAATTTTATTTCCATCCAGATAGAAAATCTAAAGATCAAGACCATAGATATAATCATACAACAATCCTAATAAAAAATGAGATAGGTTGGAAAAATTGTATTAACCTTACAACAGAAGCAAATATGTCTGGTTTTTATTATAAACCTAGAATTGATATTGATCTTCTAGAAAAACATAATGAAGGTTTGATTATGGGTTCTGGTTGTATGGCAAGTATTACAAATCAATTTATAATGAAAGGTGAAGATGGACAAGCCAAATGGTGGTTTGATAAGTTCTTAGAAATCTTTGGTGAAGATTTCTATATTGAATTAACAACTACAGAAGACTCTTGGCAAAAATATCTTAATACTTGGTTGATTAGATATGCAAAAGATAATGGTATAACCTACACTATAGGTAGTGATGTACACTTTGTAGACAAACAAAGTTATTATGATCATGACGTTCTTTACTGTGTTCAGTATAAGAGTAAATATTCAGACCCAGTTTGGAAAAGTGATCCTACTTCAAAGGAAACCAAACCTAAAGGTTTTAGAATAGAATCTCCAGTAAAGGAAACATGGTTGAAATCAGAAGATGAGATGTGGGATTATTGGAGAACTCATTGTCAACCAATGAGTGATCCTCATGGTGCTTTAGGTTCTTTGTATATTGAAGAAAAAGATTTTCACCAAGCAATGGTAAATACATCCACTATAGCCAATAGATGTTTAGATGTTGATTTAGAAAAGATGTATTCTGAATATAGAATGCCAGATATGAGTATTGAATCACCTAAAAGTGAATTGATGTCAAGGTGTATTTCTAATTCATACAGGAAAAAGTATATTAGCCAAAAGAACGATACAGAGCAAAGTGAATATATTAAGAGGTTAAATAGGGAAATAGATTTAATTTGTGATCAAGGATTTGCATCATATTTTGTAATGACTGCAGACTTAACAGATTACCTGAAGGAAAACAATATCATGAAAGGTATTGGTAGAGGATCAGCAGGTGGATCTTTGTTAGCATGGTGGTTGGGAATTACAGATGTTGATCCTATTTATCATAACCTTTCTTTTGAGAGGTTTATGAATGCAGAGAAAAAATCTATGCCTGACATTGATATTGATATTGATGATGAAAAACGACCTGATATTCTTAAGTATTTTATTGGTAAATATGGTGAAGATAATGTTGCACAAATTGGAACATATGTTGCAATGCAAGAGAAAGCATCGTTAAAAGATGTTGCTAGAGTGTTTGAGGTTAACTTTGATAAAGTTAATTCAGTAACTAAAGCAATTGATGGTTATCGTTATAATTCACTGTTCGATGAAGAAGAATATCAAACAATGTTGAGAGATCCAAATTTGGGTCAAACATTAAGGGAATTAGTTACCAAGAATCCTGATTGGATAAAATTATCTAAAAGGTTTGAAGGAAACCCAAAAGCAATTGGTAGACATCCAGCAGGTATTGTAGTTGGAGATCAATCTTTAAGAAATTTGGTTCCCTTACAGAAAGCAAAAGATGTTTTTGTTACTGAGTGGATTGATGGAACATATCGAAAAGAATTAACTGAAGATTTAAAATTAGTCAAGTTTGATTTGTTAGGTTTGTCTAATCTAGGCATTGTTCAGAATATTTTATCTTTAATCAGGGAGAGGAAATCAAATCATGGAAGGTTAGATCTATCTTTATCTGATGCAGATGTTCTATCATCTATACCTATAGACGATAAGGAAGTGTTTAATCTTTTCCCTAATGAATTATTGGGCATTTTCCAGTTTGAAACTTCAGCAGTACAAAAGGTTTTAAAGCATATGATTCCTCAAAACTTAAAGGAATTGTGTGCATTGAATTCACTAAACAGACCAGCAACTAAAGAATTAGTTGAAGAATATGTAAGTGGTAGAAACAATGGTGTTTCTAACTATGATCATCCTTTAATTAAAGAAGTTCTCGATGATACTTATGGTGTGATGTTGTATCAAGAACAAGTAATGGAATTGGCAAATAAACTTGGGAAGATACCTTTAGATGAAACAGACAATTTCCGTAAAGCACTTGTGAAATATACTGATTCAAACAAAGAAACTCAAGAGGAGATTCGCAGAACAACTTTGAATAAATTTATCAAAGGTGCTATTGAGAATGGTTTGCCATCAAGTAAAGCAACAGAATGGGCTGAGAAGATGGCTAAATTTGCAGGTTATGGATTCAATAAGTCTCATAGTCGTGCATATTCTTTGTTATCATATTACACTCTTTATTTAAAGACTTACTTTAAAGATGAGTTTTATACTGCTTATTTAAACAAAAGACCTGATCGTATGGGTGAAATATTTAGTGAGATGATGCACTATAAATTTCTACCAGTTGATATAAATAAATCTTATAAGAATTTTACTCTAGAAGGAGATAGAATTCGCATAGGGTTTAAGGCAGTTAAAGGTATGGGTGATTCAGCAATAGATGAGTTACTTAGTAAAAGAAAACTTGGAAATTATACTTCAGTTGATGACCTTAAGGAAAGATGTAATAAAGCAAAGTTGAATAAATCAAGGCTACAAGCATTAGCAAATGTTGGTGCATTTTGTGACTTTGGAATTGATTCTTCTTTTGAGAAAGAGTTAACTTTATTGGGATTTTCAGTTAGGTATAATAAAACTGAAATAGTTAGGAAATTTAAAGAAAGAGTTAGAGATAACAATACAATGCCAGAGGAGTTTAACTTTGTGGATATTATTGATCTACCATCACTACCCTCTAGAGGTGATGAATCAATGTGTTGTATCATTGGTTGTGTTAATGATATTCGTGTTAAGACTTGGAAAAAGCAAGTTGTAGAGAATGGCAAGAAAGTAATGAAGATGAATAATGGTTTTGAAGGTGAAATATCTGATGAAACTGGCAATTGTCATTTTGTACGATGGTATGGTTATTATAAAGATTCTTTCAAGAGAGGTAGTATAATAATGATTATAGGAAGGAAAAATGAATATGGTGGAAAAATACAAATAAATCTTCCATCTAGAAGTGAGATAGAAGGATATAATGATTATCCAACTAAATGGCAGAAAATAGGTGTCTCAACACCATTTAAATTGCTTGCAATATAATTTTAAATAGGGTAGAATTATGTTAAGAGCAACTAGGAAAAGAAGAACGAAACGAAATGAAGTTGGAAATTCTTTGTGGGCTGGAGTCGATGAAACTTGGGAATGTCCTGCATGTGGAAGAAGTAAGAATCAAATACTGAGGAGGGTTGATGGTGTTATGAAAGGTGGTTTACATAGACATCACGACCACTCAGTAGATGATCCTGACAGGTATACTGACAAAGTTAAATTTGAAGAAGTATTGATATGTGATCAATGTAATCATGCAGATGGTCTTATTAAAAGTAAGTATCCTGGGATAATACCAGATACTTTTTCTTTTGAACCTAAACATATAAAAGAGTTTGTTAAGGCTAGACCCAATAGACCACATAATATAAATTTTATAAAGGCGTTAGAACTTTATTTTTCTCTCATAGATATTTCGTATGATACATTTAAAAAAATATGGAGAGAGAAAAAAGATGAGAATGTTGGTGAATTTGTAATTCATAGCACTTATAAAAGATTGATAACGAATGGAACAAAGCCATCAACATTCTTTCATTAGTTATGAGAAAAATAGAAAAAATAGAAATAGTTAATTTTCAAATTTGGGAAAATGTAAGTATAGATTTAAATGATTTTAATATTATAAAAGGAAGTTCAAATTCTGGTAAGAGTGCAATTGTTCGTGCTATTAACATGGTAATCAATAATGATTGGCATAAATCTTGGTTAAGAAAGGATACAACAACTTCTAAAGTAAAGTTAATTTTCAATGATGGAACATATATTGAAAGAATTAGAGGTTCTGTTAATTCTGTTCTTATAAAAGAAGTAGATAAGGAGGAAGAAACTTGGTCTGGTTTTGGATCTAATTACCCTCAAGAGGTAATTGAGTTCTTGAACTTAGGAGAAGAAAATTGTAGTTATCAGTTTGATTCACATTTTTTCCTAAGTTTATCACCTACTAAAAGAGCATTAACTCTTGGAACTTTTTCTGATTTGCAAAAAATAGATGGAATTTTAGTTGATGTTCAGAAAAATATTAGGGATAATGACAATCATGTTAAATCACTGAATATGAATTTAGATAACAGCAAAACTGAATTAAAGAAAATTCAAGAAATATTGAAGGCAGAAAAGGCAGTTAATATTTTAATTGAAGCACAAGAGTTTAATTTTAAGTTGCGTTCAATATTAGAACTAAAAGAAGAATTAGGTCGTATAGACCTAGAGTTAGATAGTTTTATAGGTATAGATGAGTTAAGTAAGGTATCTATAAAGCAAGAAAACTTAATAGAAGGTATGAATTACATTCTAAATGTTGATAATGTTGAAAGTGAGATTCTAAAAATAGATAGTCAAATATCTATCTTAGAATCTAAAATCAAACCTGAAGAATTATGTCCTACTTGTGGACAACTAATAGGGGAAAGTCATGAAAAGACATAGGAAGTTGAAATCAATAAAAAGTGGAAAAGTGAAAATTAACACAAGAAAACCAATTGCTCCACCATCTATTAGACATTCTGCCCTTAAGGGAACAGGATACAATAGGTTAGAGGAAAAGAAAAACTTTAAAAGAGAAGTTGAGGAATACAGATGAGAATATTAATTTTACTTTTGGTGTTAATATTTTCTGGATGTGCAACTAGTTCATACGATTGGGAAACAGAAGTTACATACATTCCACCTCTTGAAAGACCTATAAGGTTTTATAGATGGAATGATTTTTGGTATGCTGAACCATATGCAATTTTTATTTTTGAAGATTCATCTGGATATAGAACAAGAAGGAAAGTTCCAACTTCAAAGTTAAATAATCATATGAGAAGGAATAGTTCTTTCATGAAAAATAAGAATGATATTGATTCGGTTATGAAAGATGTAAACAAAATGAAACAATATCAAGATAGAATGAAAAACAAGAGGAGGATAAGAAATCGTAAATGAAACGACGATGGGCTTGTCCGAATAGTTTTTTTTGGATTTGGATGCTAATTTTAGCATTCTGTTTTGTAAGTTGGTATGGTATAATAAAGTTTACCATATGGCTAATTAAATTAATATTTTAGAGGAGAAAGATGATTTTAGCAAAAAAATTAGGTAATGATTTATTTCAGGATTTTTATCCTGACGGATGGCAAACGAAAATGTTTGATGAATTTTTTAATCGTTCTAAAGGTGGTACACATGATTGGAGTCCACCAACAGACATTGTAGAAACAGAAAAGGAATACATTGTTGAAATGGAAATTCCTGGTATGAAAGAAGAAGATATTAAAGTTTCTCTTAATGAGAACTTTATAACTGTTAAAGGTAAAATTGGACAAGAGAACGGGCCAGTGATAAACTCTTTATTAGTTGAAAGATTTACAGGTTCTTTTGAGAGAACTTTTAATCTACCAACTAACCGCTTGGATTCACTTTCAAGTAAAGCAAAGTTTGAAAATGGAATTTTAACAATTACAATTACAAAGGCTGAAGAAATTCAACCAAGAGAAATAAAAATAACCTAAGAGGAAAGGGGCATTTGCCCCTTTAAACTTATGCCATATAAAAAAATAACAAGAGGTAAAAACAAAGGTAAATATAGATCCAAAGATGGCAAGGTACTAACTTTAAAACAAATACAAGCATATTATGCAGGAAAGGGTAAAAAGAAAGGAAAATGAGAAATACTTGGTTCATAGACATTGATGGCACAATAGTTCTTCACAAAACCAATGATGAATTGGATAAAATGATAAAAGACTTTAACCTTATGGGAACACTAAAGAAAGAACATATATTACCTGGAGTTGTACATTTTTGGGGAAGCATTCCTGAGAATGATTTAATAATACTTACAACAGCGAGAGAAGAAAGACATAGGTGGGTAACAGAAGCAATGTTGTCATATTTGAATCTAAGGTATGACCAGTTAATTATGGCATTAGGTTCTGGTAAAAGATTCGTTATAAATGATATTGAACCAGGAGATGAGGTTAATGGTGGTGAAGATATATTTAAAGCATTCTCATATAATGTCATGAGAGATTCAGGTTTATGGTGGGAGGATATAGAGGGAAAAATATAATGAAAAAAATATCTATCTTACTTTTCTTTTTAGTGATAAATTGTTTTTCAGAAAAATTGTATCACGACAAAAATCTTATTTATTTTTGGGATTTTGAAAATGAAGGATCTTTTCTTTTTGATAGAAAGAAAAATGTAGAGTTACAACAACAAGGTAAAGTAAGATGGGTTCCCCCAGATCATTCTTTTAATGAATCTGGAGTTGTCCATTTGCATGGAGATAAGAGTGAAGGAACTATGTTATTAGTTCCTACATATAAAATGGATTTTGAACTGGAGGATTGGACAATAGACTTTGAGTTTGGAGCAGGTGTTCACCCTCTTGACCATAGGAAAAGAAATGCAGGTGGTTTAGTTGATGGAAATTTATTTCAGTGGGGAGATGTCAAAATTAGTTTCCGAAGGTCTGTGAGAAACAAATGGCAAGGAATATTAATTGTTGATTATCGAGGTAGGAAGAAATTCATAGAAGGTGTAAAAGGATTTGATTGGTATTATATGGCAATCAGATCTGAAGATGAAGGTGTTTCTATATGGCTAAATTCTTATTGTACAAACTATATTCGGAGTCCAAGAAGATCTGTTGCAGGAAAGCAAATCTCTTTTGGAGGATCTGGTTTTGCAGGAAGGATAGATGATATTAAATTATATAGTAAGAGGCTAAGACCCTGGGATATAAAAGATAATTATTGGGGAAAAGAGTTAAAGGTCGATCCTAAAGGTAAATTAATAACAACATGGGGAAGATTAAAGTATCGGTATTAGTTACATTGATAAAGTATGGATGGACAGTACGAAGAAAGAGATGGTATTTAAAATTTCCTTTTATTCCATTACCTCCGAAAAAATGGTTGCTTTGGAGAATGGAAACAGCATGGGGAATAGATGCAAGAACTTTCAAGTTACAACATCTACCACCTCTAAGAATCATTATTAGAGATGTTTATAAATTTGGTCATTGGTTACAGTATATAGGGAGATATTGATGAATGATGAAGTAAATAGAATGATAATTATAATTTGTTCTATTTTTGGTTTAACAATACTATTTGTTTTATTGGCTATAATTTTTATTATATGAAACCTAGAAAAGATGATGAGTGGATAGCAAATAGCATTGGCACATTAGTTTTTGCTATAATTATTTTAGCAATAAGTATTGAGTGGGAAATTGTTTCTCAAAAACTTGGAGGATTGTTTAAATGAAATGGGTTGTTGCTTTAGTCGCTGGCTTTATACTTTCAGCAATTTTATTATTTATGGTGGGTAGTTTATGGACTTTTTAAATGATGATAAAGAATTTGAACTTTTATTAAATGAAGCAGGTCAAATGGCAAGAGAGTTTAACGATAAGAAATTTAAATTAAAACTAATGGGTGTTAAAGTTGATGAAAAAACAGATAAGGAGATAGAGATGTTATATCAAATTTATGAATCTACAGTTTTAAATATGGGGTGTTAAATGTCAAATTTAGATAAGCATGGATTTGCTAAAGTAAGGAATGGAGTCAATTGGCAAGTTTTAAGCAACTTTAAAACTTCTGGAATGAAAATAACAATAACATTGAAACAAAACCCTAGAGGTAGGCGTAGAAAAATATTAGAGTATTCAGGTGTTATTCATGATATGCATTGGGATGATATGGATGAATATGTATCCTTAAAAGATGATAATAATAAAATTCACAAATTTATGGTAGAGGATCTTTATAAACTAGAGACTTTTAAAATTAATGAAGGAGAAGTAGATGAATCAGTCGAGAGTAACGAAACCTAAGATTACTGCCTTTCTAAAAGAACAATGTGGTTGGAGTCGAGGAATTCGTTCTGTTTTAGATAAGTATGGATTAAACTTTGAAGAAAAGCAAATACATATACCAGAAAACTATCAAGAAATGGTGTCATTGTCTGGACAAAGTTTACAACCAACTTTGATTGTTGATGATAATATCTTGGCAGATATTAGTGGAGAAGAACTAGAAACATATTTTATTGATAATAAATATGTTCTAGAAAAGTTGGAGCAAAAAGATGGTGTTGATATAGATACTGCTTGTACTGAAGAAGAACATCAACAGCAAAACATTAACAGTCAAACAGTATCAATGACTATGACTAGAAAAAATATGGGAGGATTAGTTTTTTAATGAGTTTAACAAGTAGGATTGTAGATGCAATTTGGGAAAAGATTGACGATCAATTAGATGAGATTGTTGATAAAGTTATTGCTCGTATAACAGATGAAGCAGAAGATTACATGGATGATATTGTTGAGAAAGTGATAGACAAATTTATTGAAAAAATTACAAATGAATAAGGAGTGTTTATGTCAAATATAAAAGAATTAAAAGAGTTAGTTGGTCAAGTAAATCTTAGCAAGATCAAAAGTGTATTAGTTCCATATAAAGAGTTGTCTAGTTATATTATTCAAATTGAAACTATGATTAATTCTCTAGAGGAGTCTCAGCCTGAACCTAAACCAAAACCTAGAACGAGAAGGAGATCCACTAAAGTAACGGAAGAATAATGTATGAAGATATTATTTTTTACTGACGTACACTTAGTTGGAAAAAGTAATATAAACCGTAGAGATAATTTAGTAGACACTCAAATTAAAAAATTAAATGAGTTAGTTGAAGAATCAAGAAAAGTTGATCTTGCAATATCTTGTGGAGATATTTTCAATAAACATGATCCTTCAATATCTACCATGAAAACATTGTCTAATTTTATTGAAGATCTTGATTGTCATTTTGTTTTATGTCCTGGCAATCATGATCTATACGGTTATAATTATGAAGCAATTGAAAACACAGGTTTAGGATATGTATGTTCTTTCTTCTCAGAAAAGGTTACTTTATTAGTAGATGACTATGAAACATTTAAGGTGGATGACTTAACAATACACTTTAAAAGAACAATAGATAAATCTCCTATGACCAACTTTAATGTTGACAAGGATAACAGTAAATACCACATTGGGTTGATTCACGATATGGTGTTTAATAAAGATTTTTTTGAATCTGTAACAGAGTATAAAGATTTTGAAACAAATTTAGATGTTTTATTCAATGGACATATTCATCATGGACATGATCCAATTCTCTTAAATAAAACTTGGTTTATAAATCCAGGATCTGTTACAAGAATGCACAAACCTAATCCTTATTTTGATGTACGATATGTAGTATTGGAATTGAGTAGAGAAGTTATAGTAAAACAAAAGATATTTAAAACTTCCAAAGAGGATGTTTTTAATACATTTGAGAAGAAAGATTTTGTTGACTTTATGGATAAGATTGAATCACAAGATATTCAGACAAATGCTATTGAGTATATGTTTAAAAGTGCAACAAAAAAACTTAGTGGAGATGCATATCAACTGTTAAAAAACTTATACGGCAAGGTAGATTAATGAGAATAAGAGATGATAAAGTGGAATTAAGAATAACTTTAGATCCGCAAATTTACTCCTCAATTGTGTCTTATCTTTCAACAGAGGATGGAAGGGAAATAAGTTCTTTCATAGAAGAAGTTGTATTAAGTTATGTTGAAATGCATTCACACTTATATGAGGAATCATTAGAAAATGACGATGGTAAATAAAGAGAAATTAGAAAAATTTTGTGAAGACTTTCTTTATCCATTTGTAATATTGTATGGATTAGAAGAAGCATTTTTAGGAGTCGCAGAGTTTTATGATGGTCACAAGATATTAGTTTATGACAAAGAAATGATATATTGTTGTTTCTCTAAGCAAGGTTATCCACCAGATGTTATAGAGGAAAAATTTGAAAAATTTTTTGATTTTTGGCATAAACTACAGGAAACTCCCGATGGTGTCTTTTCTGGTCAAACAGAGGAAGTCATAAAAAAACATTTACCAGTATTAGTTACTAGATTTAAAGATGGAGTTAATCCTATTTTGAACACAATTTCGTATCAAGAGAGTCCAAAGAGTGAAGTGAGGGAGTTACATTTAAAGGAGATAATAGAAGAAGATGAACGAACAATCAACAACGTTGTTTCAGAAACAAGAGAACAATTATAGTGATTTCTTTCTTAGTGAAGATGAAGTTTCATACTTAGAGATAGATGTCTTAGAGTTGGGATTTGATTTTGACTCTAACATATCTTTGATTGAATCATCAGAAGATGATGTGGTAGCAGTTCAGTTCTTTAAAAAATTAAACTCTCCTTTAGAGTTATTATTTGTAAAGTCATTAGATTTGGATTTATTTAAAGATAATATTATTAATGAATTTGGTGATTATGATATTGATGTCGAATTTATTGTTGTAAAAAAAATTGGCAATAAAATAAAAGAATATCATTTTAGTGTTACATTCTTTAAAAATAAACAATTGTGGGAGGAATATGATGGGTAACTTAAGCAATAAACAAATTAGAGGTAAGATTAACGAATTGACATTAAAGAAACAAAAACTGTTGGGTCAAAAGGAAGTTATGTTAAGTCGATATATAGATTTATGTGAAAGCATTGATCGTAATGATTTAATTGAAATAGATAAACAGTTATTGCAAGAGGAGATTACTACTAATGAATCTCACATGAAGAATTTAATCTCAAAAATAGAAAGGGTAATTACAGAAGAATAATGCCGATTTATGAATATGTTTGTAAGAGTTGTAGTTATTCATTTGAAGTTTTACAATCTTTGAATGAAGATGATTTAGAAGTTTGTGGTGAATATTGTTTAATACAAGATATAGGTCTTGTTGAAAGAAGAATGTCAAAACCTTCCGTACACTTTAAAGGTACGGGATTTTACGAAACAGATTATAAAAAAAAGGAGAGTAATTGATGGCAACAGATGACGTTCCGCTATATTGTGTCAAACAAAAGTTTGGCAAACATAAAGTTTGGATAGTTCTTAAACAGTTAAATGGTTCTAGGAGTCGAGAAGATAAATTAGTCAGTGTCTTTTCAAATAAAAGAGATGCTATGAGTTTTATAGATCAACAAGGAAGGTGAGTAATTGTGAATAAAATTGGCACTAAGATACTTAACTCAGTAGAGTTATGTTATATTGGTAGAATGGCTGAAGCAAAAGCAAATTTAGAAGTATATTTAAACAACCCTGTAGGTGTTGGTGAACATTCTGATATTACAGGTGAAGTTAAAAAATTATTGTTAAATATCGCAGAATCAAGAGATGTATTGAATACAATAGGAGAAATAAAAAAAAATGGAGATTAAAGAATACTCAGTTGAGGATAATGTTAGGAGACAATATCTTGAAAATATGGAACGTAAAGTTGTGGAACAAAGCAACACAATTGATATTTTAAATAAGAAGATTGTTTCTTTAAGGGAGACTCAAGAGAAACTTATTAAATCTCTAGAGAAACATCAAAATTATGAACAACTTAGAATTCTTTGGGCAAAAGGAGAAATAGAAAATTGATACTTCTAGGATTATTGGCTTTTGGTTGGTTAGTTGCTTATGCAGAATATCTTGAGCATATTCCATATAGCAAATATCACAAGGTAGAAGAAGATTGTGATACTTGCTAATATGCAAAATTTGTTGATAATTGGATTTTTTATGTCTGCATATGCTGTTGTAGCAAACGATAGTATACAAACTCTAGGAACATTTATCTCATCTAATAAACAAAGAAAGTGGTATCATTTGTGGTTATGGTTTGGTGGTATAATGGTAACGACTGCTACTGTAGGATGGTTTTTAAATGATGGAGATTTATCTTGGGGAAGATTATCTAAGATACCATATCCAGAAACATTTAAATATAAATTCATCTTAGCACCAATTTGTTTATTGATTCTTACTAGAGTGGGAGTTCCAGTTTCTACAACCTTATTTACATTGACAACTTTTGCTTCAACTCCAACCATTATGAAGATGGTTAAAAAATCTGTAACAGGATATGTTGTAGCAAGTGTAGTTGCTTTTGTTATTTGGACATTAGTTGCAAAGAATGTAAAAAAGAATAAGAGTTGGTGGAATAATGTTCCACCTATTTGGGGAAAGTTACAGATAGTATCTACTTCTTTCTTGTGGATAACTTGGTTAATGCATGATACAGCAAATGAATGTGTTTTTCTACCAAGACAACTTTCTGTTTCAATGTTGTTGATGTATCTATCAACATCTTTTTTCCTATTAGGCTTTATTTTTTATATCAGAGGTGGTAAAATACAAGAGGTAGTTCAAAGAAAGTCTGATGTGATTAATTTGAAACAAGTTACAATTATAGATTTTGTATATGGATCTTTATTGTTTATGTTTAAAGTTGTGAATCCAATACCAATGAGTACTACTTGGTTGTTTGTTGGTATGTTAGCAGGTCGAGAAATAGCAATGACTCAAGTTTTAAAGAAGAAACAGAGGGAAAGTTTTGTAGGTGTTGGTTGGGATTTTTTAAGGTTAGTTATAGGTTTAATTATCAGTGTAGGTGTAGCAATTTATTTGCCATAAATCGAGGTTAAATGTCTTTAATGAAAACATATGATCACTATAAAACTGTTCCTAATTTACCTTTTGCAATAGGTCATAAAACCAGGAAACCTAAATCAATTGCTGTAGTTGATTCAGGTAATTGCACTGGATGTAAGGTCTGTATACCATTTTGCCCTGTTGATTGTATAGAGGTGGATAGTATACAGAATGGAAATTCCCCTATAAATCCAGTAGTAATTAGGTATGATGAATGTATTGGTTGTTCGATATGTGCCAAAGTATGTACTAAATTAACTTGGGATGCAATACACATGTTGCCTCTCAAAGAATTTGAGGAGCAATTCCCAGAAGTGGAAATATCAAATGTTTTTGATAAGGAAATTAAAAATGAGGTAATAGAAATATAATGAATAATGAAAAAAAGATTCAAGCCTTAAAGGATCAAATAAAAAATTTAAAGAACAGACCTAGTTCCATATATGGTTCTGGTCATGCATTAAGTGATACAGAAAAAGAAGGTGTTTTTCAACGAGAGAAGAAGTGGAAAGACAAACGTATTACTGAGATGGTTAAAGAAATTAGGAGACTTAAGGGAGAATAATTATGTTATCAATATCAGATCGAGCATTAGAGACTGCTATTCGTATGAGAGATCAGCAAGGAGAGAAGTATAAAATTTGTGGACTCAGGGTAAAGGTTGAAGGTGGAGGATGTTCTGGATTTCAATATAATCTTTCATTTGATGTTTGGGGTGATAATGATGTAGTTTTCAATGTTAAGAATATTTTTAAAATCATAGTTGATAAAAGATCTTTCCTGTACGTTTCAGGTTCTGAAATTAATTATCATGGAGGATTGATGGGAAGTGGTTTTGTAATTGAAAATCCCAATGCCAATTCTACTTGTGGCTGTGGGGAAAGTTTTAGTATGTAAGGAGGAAATAATTGGACTTTAAAGAGATTATAAGTAGTCATGATTTTTTTTGCTTGATGTTTGCTTTAAGTGTTTGTTTTGTAGCAGTAGGTTTTGTAGTAGTAATTGGTTATTTTTGGGATTCTGCATATCGAAAAGGGTATGAAGATGCAATAAAGGATATGTGATGTGGCAATTTAAAAAGTTTTCTATGGAATTTGAATGGAGGGAGAAGTGGGAACGAGAAACTCTTGAATTAAGAGAAGAACTGATGCTGTTAAAAGATAATATAGATCCTTTATCAGGAATTATTTTTACAGATAATCATGTACATTTTAGTTCTCGTAATGCCTGGTATCACTGGAAACGATATGAGATATGGGTTGCGAAAGGTGTAACTCATTCTTGGTCAATGCAGTTATTCCCAACAGCAGAAAATCCACATCCTCCATTTGCTCAAGCACATATGAGATTTGAAGTTTTTAAATAAAATAAAAAAAAGATTAAAGTTCTAGGATAATATGTCGATATTATATATTGAGGGGAAGATTAAAGAAAAAAAAGAAAAGCAGGAACTCTTAGATGCTCTTGCTTCAATTGGTTTAACAGAAGCAGATTTACCTGAATTAACAGAGAAGGGTAAAGAAATAATTTTAAGAGAATGTCAAGATTGGGTAAAGAAAAAATTCTTTACTGATGATATTTTATCTCCAAAATTTGGAGAAAGGAAAGAAGATGACAATTGAATTAAAAGTTAAATGTTTTAATCCAGGTTGTGATATTACTTTAAAAGTAGATAATGTTGATGTTGCATTATCTACAGCACTCTCATTACTTTCTAATGAGGTTATTAAGTTGATGGACAACAGAGAATTAAAACCTATAAATTTTAGCATACCAGAACAACCACAAACATTAACGATTAAGACTTCAGATGGTTCCTCTACAGAGGAGATACAATTTTGATCTAAAGGTTTATATGAATATTAAAAAGTGCCTAACATTTCTTGTTAGGCATCTACTTGTGTATATAGCAAAATGGATAGGTATTTCTCTTTTTGCTTCTATAGTTACTTATTATATAATTATCTTTTTACATAGGATTGTTAAGTGATTTATGGTATAATATTGACACTGTGTTTTACATCTTCTTTTGTTCCGCAAATATTAAAGATGTGGAGAAACAAATCATGTCGAGATGTAAGTTTATTAATGTTGCTACTTCAAGTGGCTGGATATTTTAGTGGAGTAATGTTTTTAGCAATGGAAGGTATAAACAACTTATTGTTAAGTTTTAATTATTATTCTGGATTGTTTATTGCAATCCTTACAGTAATAGGATGGTTTATTTGTGATTTCTATGATAGAAAGAATAACAGATAATGTTGACTTTAGTTTAAGTGAGGATGTAGTTCAATTGGATGGTTTTGATGATTGTATTTGTGGAGTTGTGGAACGATTCGGAATGGATACTGTATTGCTTTATGATACAAATAGAATTATAGATAAGATGATCAATGAAGATGGAATGACCCACTTTGAAGCATTAGAGTATTTTGACTTTAACATTCTAGGTGCATGGTTAGGAGATGGAACTCCATGTTTTACCTCCTATTTAATAAAAGATGACTGAATTTGAATTGGCAGTTATGATTTTGACTGTCGTTCTCATTATTTTAGCAAACTAAAAGGGTAAGTAAGATGTTTGAATATAAGATAAAAGTGTTGAGAGTAATAGATGGAGATACTGTAGATGCAATGGTTGATTTAGGTTTCTCTGTTCACCGTAAAATTAGAATTAGAATGTATGGAATTAACACTCCTGAAAGTAGAACTAGGGATTTGGCAGAAAAGGAATTAGGTCTACAAGCAAAAGCCAGATTGAAAGAGATAGTTGAAAGTAATGAAGACAATATCGTTTTGAAGTCATATGGAGTTGGTAAATATGGAAGATGTTTAGGTGAATTATTTTATTCTGTTATGGTCGGTGATGAATGGGATGAACATGAATTGAAAAAAGAAAGTATCAATAAACAATTAATTGCGGAGGGTCATGCTGTACAATATTTTGGAGGTAAAAGGTAATGGATTATGACTTAGAAGTTACTGACAAGGCTATTGAAAAAGTATTTGGTATTATAGAAAGTGATGATGATTATTCTCCAGACACTACTTTATTTAGAATTTTAGTTAAAGGGAAAACAGCAACTGACTATGAATATGGAATAGGTTTGGAATTTAAAAAAGAAGATTATGACACTTCAGAGTTCTTCTTTGATTTAGAGAAGTTTGAAATGATAGTTGATGAGAGATCTTTAATGTTACTTAATGGTGCTACAATAGACTATAAAGAAGATCTTAATGTACAGGGATTTGACATTATCAACCCAAATAAGCCAGAAGCAAGTGACTTAGAGGAAAAAATAATGGAACTCATAGATGCAACAATCAATCCTCAAATTGCTTCTCATGGTGGTAGGATTGAGGTAGTTGGAATTGATGCTGGAGTTTTATATATTGAGATGCATGGAGGTTGTCAAGGATGTTCTGCTTCTCAATATACTTTACAGCATGGAGTCGAGCAACAAATAATGTCTCAATTCCCTGAGATAAAAAGGATTCATGACACAACAAATCATGATGCAGGAGAGAATCCTTATTATGGTTAGTAAGCCTTATTGGTGGATAGTTGTTATTGGATTGATAGTGATTATGTTTTTTTGGGCATCAATTCTTTCAGCCCAATATGATGAACATTATAAGGTGATAACTGCAAACAATTTATTTAGACCTTTAGGGTGGAAACCTCCAGATAGGACTCCAAAGTTTGAATTAATTGGAACATGGATCAATTTAAAAAAGGATGTAAAGATCGCATATGTTAGAGATATTAAAAGTAATCAGATTAGTCGCTTGGGAGTTGGTAGTAATTTTAATGGTGATATTGTTTTACATATCAAATCAAACTCGATGGAAATGACAAAAGGAGAATTATATGAGTTACCGTCAATCAGTTTTCTCAACACCAACAGAGGAAATAGAAATTCTAAGAGAAGAAGTTCAACGTCTATGCAACGAGAATCATCTTCTAAAACAAGAGAAAAAGGAAATGGAGGAGATAATTCAAACACTTTACAAGGAGATACACAGTCTATACGGCAAAGATGGAGGAATGCTTCGTCCGAAGAAAGAGTTCGCATGATAGATGAGTTTAGAAAACTTGGTGGTAATCGTCGAAGAAACCGTAGAGGTAGATGATTTAATGACTCTTGATCAAATAAAACTTGCCAAGAAAGCAATCAAAATTGCTTCACCCTTAATTGGGGGATGGGAAGGTGATCTTATGAGACAATATTTAAGATGGAGGGAAGGTAGGGAAAATTCAATGAAAGATTTTAAACTTATTGAGGCAACTGTTGATAGGATTCAGGAAGAAGTTAACAACATTAAAGAGGTTATTTATCGAAAAGATTTCTCACTAGATGATGAAGGATATAAGTTAAAGTTAAGTTTTAGAATAATTGAACAATGTGTTAAGTTGATGGAAGAATCTGTTACAGATAAAAAAGACTTTGTTCAATTTTACCCATCAGAAGAAACAAGGAGGAAGGTTAAATGAAGGAACCAAGATTAACAGATGATGATGATGGAGATACTCTTGAAGAAGATGAATCTTCACTAGAACCAAAAATAACTGATGAAGATGATGGTGATACTTTTGAAGAAGAAACTAAAGAGTGCTGTGAGAGAACTTCAAAAGAAGTTAGCAAGCAATGGGAAAATACATTTGATGAAGCAATTGAAAATGAACTGAGGAATAAGTCAATTGATTCATCTGATGATGATGACACCCCTACAGAACATAAACAAAAAATAAATGAAGAAATAATGAAATTAATAATGTATAGGTCGCAAAGAAAGTGGTTATCCACTATTGCGATCATATCAATTTTCGGTGGTTTATTACTTCTAATGTTGATTTTTATAGCAATGGGCAAAGATATGACACCAGAGTGGAAAGAGATTTTGCTCGTTTTGTTGGGGGCTTTCGTGGGATCGTTCAGCCGTGTAATTGACCACTGGTTCAATAACAGTCAAGCAGAAGAAAAATTATTGGAGAGTGCTAATGATTGATTATATGAAAGATAAAGTAAGTCGTTATTGCCAGGAAAATAAAGATAAGGGAATAGAGTTTAACCTTTATCATGTACATAAGATGCTTGAAGAAGATTCACACTTTTGGCATATATCTGCAATGTTATATGGTCAATGGCTTCGTGATACATCATCATTTGAAGGACAAGAACTATCAACCCAGGAGTGGTAAGATGCATGATAGAAGAATGAAACAAGCAATACTTATTTGGTTGTTTATGGTATTTTTAATTTTTGTATTTACTGCTTGCGACTATAAAGAGAATGCAGTCATTAGAGAACAGACTGAAACTTTTACAGGTGAGATTAAAGAAAAAAACAAAGACATGCAATTATTGGCTAATAAGTTGGAAATTGCAGAAGAAAAAATTCGACAATTAAATCATCAATTGTTATGTAGAGATGAATTAATTGAAGATGAGGTTAATCAGGTAAAAAGAGATGCTTTAAAAAACATCCCAATTATTCCAAATAAGTCTAACAAAGCCGAAAAAGAAAGAGAGAATAAGGGTTAATGTTATGAGTATGAAAGGAATTACTTTTTTTGGAAGACTAATTAGTTGGTGGTGGATATTTACGATTTTATTTTTTATGTCTGTCTTTATTGTTAGTATTCAAGAGCCAAGTAAACCTCAACCTGTTGTATGTTGTAGATGTTGTAATAGTTTAGAAAATGTTTGTTGTGATAATAATGATTGTTTAGGTGACTAGCATGAATGAACTAGAAAAGAACATGGATTTGTTAAAAGAAATCCTTGAGGAATTGAGAGATATAGTTCACCTCAAGGATGATGATATTCCATCTGAGGCTTGGCAAGAAAGGTATAATTTCTTGGAGAGATTAAAGGAACATTATTCAGGAAAGATTTCTTATATTAAGTGGTCGCAAGTTAGAGAAAATTTAAATATTTTAAGGGAGGAACAAAGAGAAGAAAGATTAAAAGAATCAAAAGGTATTGTTAATCCATATAAACAGGAGATGCTTAATGAGATACAAGAGAGAAATATTTCCGAAAGGAAACAACAAAGAAGGGAAAGCCATAGAAGAAATTTAAAAGCACAAAAGAAAAATGTTTTAAAAGAAATTCAAAGAAAGGAAGATGTTGAATCATGAGAGTTATACCAATTGCAGGAACTGTTGGTAGTTCTTTTCATCACTATTTTGAATATTACAGGAGGAATTTATTAGACAAACACTTTAATGAAGCCTTGATAGAAAGGAGATATAAAATGGAGATTAGCAATAGTAGGTCTGACACAACTACACCAGATTTTTTGAGACAAGTTCAAGAAACTAAACAAGCAGAGAGAAAACAAGAAACACGGAACTTAATGAATAAGGAACGTGAAAACAATAATGAATCTAATGATAACATAGTCCAATCAACACTTGGAACTATAATTGATGTTTATGCGTAGTAAAAAAAAAAGAGGAGAATTTAATGTTAAATAGTATAGCAAATCGTGCATATCAAAACTATAAGTCAACAACTGCAGAAATTCAAGAGACTATGCAGTTGTTAGCAGATGGGAAACCTAAACTAAATCCTGCTGATAAAGTTAGAGTTACTAAGATGAATTCTAGAATTAGAACACTAAGGACGGCAAATGTAAATGTAAAAGAGTCTCTTAACCTTTTGCGATCTGCTGATAGTGGAATTAGTTCTATTCGTGGTGTTGTTTCTAAATTGAGAGGTATTGCACAAGAAGCACAATCAGAAGAAATTAGTGCAGAGGAACGTGCTGATCTTCAAATGGAATACGAAACACTTTATAAAGAAATTGATTTCGTATTAGACAACACAGAATATGATGGTGTAAAATTACTTGATGGAACTTTTGGATCAAGGAATGTTGTTATTGATTCTGATGATACTGTACAGATAGATATAGGAGAAATGACAGAAAGTTCTTTACATGTTGGAGCATATACAAAAGTTCTTCAGGCAGGTGATCCTGAGATTGGTCAAGACAATGGCAATGGAGGAACCTATGCTGAAGGAGATTCGGTTAGTATAGTTAAAACATCTGTAGACTCAGTTGAAAAAGCAAGAGATGCTGTTGAACGTTTAGATTTTGCTTTAGGTAAATTGGATGAAGAATCTACAAAGTTAAATGCTAAGTCTCAAAGATTTGAATTTACAACAAATCACCTAACAAATATGGTAGGAATCCTTGAGGAATCAGTTGATACAATTGAGGACTTTGATGAAGCAAGAGAGATGAATCGTCTAGCCCAGGCTCAAATAAGACAACAGTCTGCAGTTGCTATGATGGTTCAAGCACAGCAATTGTCTCAGACCATACACCAATTGCTTAATCAATAATGCCTTATCAAGATTGTTCTTTCAAGGTAGTTGATATACCTGATGATCGAGGTTGGTTAAATACGACATGGGGTGTTGCTATAGGTAACACCTCATTGTCATATTTTTGTTCTTATTGTAATGTTCTTTGGAGAGCAAACTTTCCAAGAAAACAGATGATTAAAGATGCAAAGGATGCTGACAAGAGTCCATGCCCAGGATGTATTCAAAAGATACTGGTGAAAGTTGAAAACAATGAAGGTTTTAAAGGGTAACATATCATATACCTATTGCGTTAAAGAATATTGTGCAAGGTTGAGAAACCATATAAAAAATAATTATTGCCCTACTACTAGCAATAAAGAAGGGATGGTATCATTCCAACTTATTATTGATAGAGGTGGGGCTTTATGCTTTATAAATCAAGTAGGATCTACAGGTTGTGATTATTTAGATCAGTATGCTAAAGATACTGTAGAGAAGTCTTTCCCATTTGAAAGTTTTCCTGAAAGAACATTTCAGACTTACATTGACATTCTAATACCTATTAAATTTACAATTATGTAAATTACTCCCCTTTATAGGAAAAATATTTTTGAAAAAATCGTTATTATATAAGTATATAAGTAGAGAACAAAGTAGAAATCAAAAATCTTAATTTACAAGGAGTAATTAGTTATGCCACATAAATGTCCAGAAAAAAATAAAGAATATCAAAAGAAGTGGAGGGAAAATAATTTAGAGTATCAAAAAAAATGGAGAGAAGAAAATTTAGATTATAGTAAAAAATACTACGAAAACAATAAAGAACTTTTTAAAGAACGTAGTAAAAAATATTACGAAAAAAATAAAGAAAAACTTAAAGAATATAATAAAAAATATTATGAAAACAATAAAGAACGTAAGAAAGAATATGAAAAAAAATGGAACGAAAATAACCCAGGATACCATAAAGAATGGAGAGAGAATAATATGGAAAGACTAAAAGAATATAAAAGAAAATGGAGAAAGGATAATATAGAAAGAATTAGAGAATATAATAAAAGATGGAAAGAAAATTTAAAAAATGGAGTAATTAGTCATGCCAATCAAATGTCCAGAAAAACGTAAAGAATATCATAAAGAATATAATAAAAAATACTACATAAAAAATAAAGAAAATATAAAAGAACAAGCAAAAAAATGGCAACAAGAAAATAAAGAACATAGAAAAGAATATGAAAAAAAATACTACATAAAAAATAAAGAAAATATAAAAGAAAATAATAAAAAATGGTATCAAGAAAATAAAGAACATAAAAGCGAATATAGTAAAAAATGGTATCAAGAAAATATAGAAAGAATTAGAGAAAATAATAAAAAATGGTGTCAAGAAAATAAAGAACATTTAAAAGAATATAATAAAAAAAGGTACGAAGCAAATCCAGAACCAACTGCACTTCGAGAGATTAAAATCAGATATGATTTAACTAAAGATGATTACATTAAAATGTTTGAGGATCAAGAAGGAGAATGTTTATGTTGTGGTGTTCATCTATATAATGAGACAATATTGAACAATAAAAAAGAATTAGAGGAGAAGGGTATTCCTCACAGAATACTTAATGTTGATCATGATCATAGTTACAATCTTCCTGGAAAAAAATATTCAGGAAATAAAGAGAGTGTAAGAGGTATGTTATGTGATTATTGTAATATGAATTATGATCCTTTAAATATTGAATCTGATTGGTATATTTTTTGTGAGAAAAAAGGTAAAAAGAGAAAGGAAATTGTAACACAAATGAGGAAAATGAAAGATGGAAGTAACTTTAATTGATTCTATGGGAAGTGATTTAACTGTAGTAAATTGTGCTAGAGTATCGTTTGGAAAGAAGAAGGAGAAGTTTGATGAGAAGGATAGTAAACTTATTCGTTACCTTGCTAGGCATAATCATTGGACTCCTTTTGGGCATGTTTCTTTACAGTTTCACATCAATGCTCCAGTATTTGTTGCTAGACAATTAGTTAAGCATCAAGTAGGATTAGTGTGGAATGAAGTTAGTAGAAGATATGTTGACACAGAACCTGAGTATTATACACCAGAGAGATGGAGACTTAAGGCAGATAATAAGAAGCAAGGTAGTTCAGATGAAGTTTACTATAATGAAGTAGTAACTAAAGATGCTTTTGATTCTAGTATTCCTAGTCCTGGAGGTAATCCTTATGAACTGCCAACATATAAAACTATATGTGATAATGCTAGAACTGCATATAACTCTATGATAAAGATAGGGATATGTCCAGAACAAGCAAGAATGGTATTACCACAAAGCATGATGACTGAATGGTATTGGTCAGGTACTTTAATGGCATTTGCTAGAGTTTGTAATCTAAGGTGTAAGCCTGATACACAATTGGAAACTCAATGGATAGCAAATCAAATAGATGAATTAGCAGTTGTAGTTGCTCCTGTGAGTTGGAAGGAGTTAAGGAAGTGATTTTTTTTGAAGAATTAACAAGATCGAAATATAAAAAGAAGATACAAAAACATTTGCCTAAAAAGTTTCAAACTGTAGAGGTTGAAGCCAGTAGGGGAGAAAGTAAAGTTATGGGTGGTGAGGTGGGAGTTCAAAGAGAATATATATTAACTTCAATGCTTAAAGTTTTTTTTGGGGAATCAAGGGTAAAAGATAATATTCCAGTTAGAGAAAAAGAAATAGACTTGTATGTAGATAATAATCCCATCTCAATAAAAACAATAAAATCGTCAAACATCGCATTATCACCTATAGGATTGGTTTGGAGTCCTAGAGAAGAAAATTCTAAGACATTTATTGAAAATTATGAACCAAAATATCCTATAATGTTTGTAAATGTGATTTGGGATAATAGTCCTACGAAACATCCTAAAAGTGGTAGATTTGCTGAATGTAGAAAGTTTATGAAAGAAGGAGGTATTTATTATTTTCCTGTAGAAGCCCAAAGAGATATTTTACTCTCTTTAGGTAAAGAAAAGTTTTTTTCTAAAATGCATAAACATTCTAGGGCAGTTTGTATAAGTGTTAATGCAACACTTGAGATAATAGATCATCCAAAAAGTTTATGCTTACCTATAAAGTGGCAATGGAAGAAATCAGTTTCAATTAAGGCAAAAGATAGATGGGTTAAATCTTGGAATAAAGATATTAAATTTAAATTTTGGGAAACCACGAAGGAGTTAATTTTTGGATAAACAACATCATTCTAAATATGTTAGTCCACAAGATGTTATTCATAAGTGTTTTGAAACATACTATGAGATATTTCCTAATATGCCATTTGATTGGTATACACAGAATGTTCATGATAGTTGTGCAAGAAAGGGAGTTATTATTCCCAAGTTGTTAGTTGAAGTTACAATTAGACATTTTATAAAAAACAAAGGTAGGACTTTTTGTGAGTCCTGTAGTCAAGAGATAATAATAAAGGAGAGATAAGTGATATTACATAAATCACAATTCGTTAATTCAAGAGAGGATATTTTTGGAGTTGAAGATCCAACACCATTAACTCCAACTCATGTAACTGTTCCTCATTCTTTTTTAATTGAGGAGGCAGATAAAAATTTTGAATCATTTAATTTGCCAATCAAAGAGGAGAAATTTTATTTAAGTCGTAACCATCAAAGGTTTGCAGGAGTTTATGTTTTAGATAAAAAGTTAAGATCTGATTCAAACCTTAAGGAAGAACATAATCCTGATATGATGTTGTCATTTTTCAATTCAAATGACAAGTCTTTAAGTGCTGGAGTTTGTTTTGGAACTGTCATGCCAATGTGTAAGAACGTAGGTTGGTGGAAATCTTTTTGGATTAAAAGGAAACATATAGGAAGTATCATGGAGGATTTAAGTAGTCAGATTAATGTTTTCTTTTCACTACTTGACAACAACGTTCAAGGTTATAATAAACTAATCCAGAATTATAAGGAGACTGAAATTAGTGATGTAGTTGCAAAAGGAATTGCAGTTGAAGGTGCAAAGAAGAAAGTTATTCCTTCTTCAAAGATACTTCCTGTGGTTAAAGAATGGGAGAATCCTAGTTTCGAGTATGATGACGATAGGAAAACTTTATATCGTTTACACAATGCATTCACAACTGTAATGAGATGTTACAACAATAATCCCATTACTTCACCTCAAAGATCATTTCAACTTATAAATGTTTTGAGTGATTACCATGAAGAAATTTAAGGGAAGTTTGCAACGACAATTTAAAGAGGGAACATTGGTCGATGACCATGTTCCCTTAAAATTATATAAAAGAAAAAAGAGAAAAAAGATTGAACCACCTAAGAGTAATTGGGAAAAATTTATAGATTGGATTAAAAATTTATTTAAAAAATAATTCATTTTTTTCTAAAGTTCTAGCAGTAATTGTCGATATTATATAATAAGAGAGCAAATTAGGAAAGGTTTATGAATTATGATATAATTGGGAAAGGCTTTGGTCTTTCCCTAATTTTTTGTTGGTTGGTATTTTCAGGTTGTAGCGAAGGTTATGAGACAATAGTCCAATCTAATTGGAGTAGAAGTGTTGAGAATCTTGATGATCCCTGGGAAGGAGATCCACATGAACACTGTAGGGATCAACATAGGGAAGGTATTAACTATACGATTTATGTTGATCCATATACAAAGATAGAATATTGTTTACCAGAGGGTTTCAACAATATAAAAAACTTGCATAGATATACAATAAAAAAATAAGTGGAGGAATTTAGAGATGATTAAACCTATGTTGGCACAAGACTTTAGCAAAGATCTTAGTCAAAGGAAGATAAAAAAGTATGAAGAAGATTATCGAATGGACGTTAATTGTAGAAACTTATATTCGATTCAACCTAAACTTGATGGAATACGAGTTGTTGCAGATCTTGCTACTGGTAATTTATATAAACGTTCAGGGGTAGAAGTTACTAATTGTCCACACATTAATAATGCTATTTTAGAACTTGGAGTACTACTTCCAGGGTTTGAATTTGTTGATGGAGAACTTTATAATCATGACTTAGACTTTGCTGGAATTAATAGTTTAGTGTCTCGCACAGTTAATATTTTGGATACTGAATCTATTGAACTACATCTGTTTGATATTTCTAGTGATGACAATTTTGAAATGAGAATATCTATTTTAGATTATGCTGTAAAGATAATGGAAACTAAACTGCAAGGATCTCCAATTAAGTTAGTTGATACTTATGGTGTTGATGATATGAAAACTGTTATGATTCGTCATAAAGAATTCCTTGAAGAAGGTTATGAAGGAACTATGTTGAGGTTACATAATTTGCCATACGAACAAAAAAGAAGTAATCAACTTTATAAGATCAAAGATTTTTTTGATGAGGAGTTTAGAATTGTTGGCTGGAATGAGGAAGAAAATCATCCAGGATACTTAGGCTCTTTTGAAGTTACTGATGATTTAGGAAATTCTTTTTCAGTTCGACCAGCAGTAAAGAGAGAGATGCGAAAAGAGTATTGGGATAGTAGAGAAAATTTAATTGATTGTTTATTAACTGTCAGGTATCAGGAAAAAAGTAAAGATGGGATTCCAAGATTTCCTGTTGGTGTAGATATTAGATATGATTTAAAAGCAAAGAAGGAAGATTACAAATTGAACATACCTATTTGTGATACTTCATTTCATAGAGGATGGTAAATGACGGAGACAGATTTAAAACATTTGGAGGAAATTGTGGATTCAGATCATGAAATGATTGAAATCCTAAAAAGAGAAATTGATGGCTTAAATTCTGATTTACAATATTCCAAGCAAAACCAAAGTGAAACGGCAGAACAATTGGCTTTACATGAAAAGGTATCTGCTCAACAAACTTTATTAAAGCATATTTTCTATGGAGTTATTGGGTTGATTGTATGTATGTGGTCTTTAGTATTTGTAGGTTGGTTTACAGAACAAGAAACAATTGAAAGGGAAATGGCATTCTTTGAAAGGATAATTCTTGTGTTTATAGGTATTGTAGGTGGAGCAATAAGTAGTTTCTTTGATGTTAGGAACTTTGCCTTATCCAGTGTTAAAGCACCTAATGGAAATGGTAATGGACATAGTAATGGTAAACCAAAGGATACTGATTAATGAGAGACTTGGAAAATTACCCTAAAGAGAAAAGCATGTACGACAAATTTGAAAATGAATTTGATAGATTCATTGTTGATTATGCAAAATTTAATGCAGTATCCATTAGAGGTTCTTTAAAAGAAAATGGATATACATTTACAAAAGTTATGTTAACTGATGAAATAAAAAGTAAATTTCAAATAGATGAGGAGTATGATTATGTAATTATACAAAAAGAAGCAACAATGGGTTTAATAACAACCTATAAAGTTTCCAAACCTCCTGAGAAAAAGGCAAAAGAAGTATCTGAAGAAGATCAAGAGGATGATAATGTATAGACCATTACCTGATTCTTTAACTATTAGAGAGTCAGACATTCATGGATTAGGATTGTTTGCAACAAAAAACATACCTGAAGGAACAAATTTAGGAGTTGCTCACATTAAAATACCTCATTCAGAAGATTTATTTTCTCAGGAGTTTTGTCGTACACCTTTAGGTGGGTTTTATAACCATTCTGAAACACCAAATTGTACTATAAAGTCTACTTTACGTTATTTTGTCAACCCTAAATCAAATAAAAGGTTGACTACAATTATTGCAGAACTATATACAATACAGAACATAACAAAGGGAAGTGAATTAACATGTAAATACACTTTATATGAGGTTAAAAATGCAAATTAATAGAGAAAATTTAACTAAATTATCAATTGATTACATGAAAGTTCTTGCTGACTTATCAAAAGCAAAACAAGAAGGTTGTCATCCAAATATGTATCTTCAAATATTGTTTCATCATAGTAGATTAAAGGAAATTGCCAAAGAAATAGAAGAAATTTTAGAAAAAAATGAAAAAAACTCTCAAGTTCTAGAGTAAACTGTCGATATTATATAATAGAGAGACAAACAGGAGTTAATCATGAATGTATTTTTTTTGGATTATAGCACAGAAAAGTGTGCAGAGTATCATAATGACAAGCATTGTGTTAAGATGATATTAGAGTATGCACAGTTGTTATCTACTGCACATAGAGTATTAGATGGTGATGATAGTATAAGTGTTGTTTACAAAGCAACTCATAAAAATCATCCATCTGCTTTTTGGGCAAGAGATAATAGTTCTAATTATCAATGGCTGTATAGATTGTTTGTTAACTTATCGCATGAATATACTTATCGTTATGATAAGGTACATTTAAGTTATAAGAAACTTAAAGACATATTGCGTTACAACCCTGCAAATATAACTCAGGGTGAATTTACAGAACCTACCCCTGCAATGCCAAATCATTGTAAGATAGAAGGTGATTCTCTTTCTTCATATAGAAAGTACTATATTGAAGAAAAATCACATATTGCTGTTTGGAAAAATAGACCAATACCTTCATGGTATAAAGCATAGGAGATACATATGAGAAACCCAAGAATAAAAAACGAAGATAAAAATGTTTGGCTAAAGGGAAACAGAATGAAACAATACTTCCCAACCATAGTTAAAAAATTTAATAGTCGTAAGTTTGGAGGTAAAAGAGTTGATGATGCACAAGAAACTATTTTAAATCCAAATGGTTGTGAGTTGGTTGATGGTTATGTTTCTTTTTATTCAACTATGAGTGATGTTGCTAAAGTTATCCAACGAACTGCTAAAGCCATTAAGAGTATGAAAATAACTTATGATGGAGATAAAAACATTACTGGAGTTGATTTCTTAATTGAAAAAGATGCCTTTAGAGGATCTACATTTGCTTTTAACACAAAGTATGCTCCAGATGAATCTTATGAAACTGACAGGAAACTTACACAAGAGCAAATTAATAAAATGCAAAAAGGAAGAAAGAATGCCCAAAAAAAGAAATAAGTTGCAACAAAGGAGAGCAGATATAAAGAGAAGGGAAAAAATCAATCGAGAAAATTACATGGAGAATCAAAGAAAATATAGAGAGTATACAAATCAAATATTTAATGAAGGTTTACAGTTAATGAGTATGAATAGAAATTTTAAACAAGAACCAAAGGATGGTGAAGTAAGTGAGCAAATTGAAGATGAAGGCTCTTAAAGAGCAACACAGTGATTTGATTGAGGTTCTGATTGATGAGATGATGATGGATACACCTCATAGAATGATTGACAATTTATTAACTGTAATGAATGGTTTTTTTGATCGTCATTATGGTGATGAAAAATTAACTGCTAAAGACTTGTTTATCATTAGTAGATACATGCATATCTTTTTATGTGCTATGAGGGGATTTGATGAAGAAGACATTAGAAAAAGTATGGAAGAAGTATTACCAATGACCGATCAAGAAGAATTTGAATACTTCAAGACTCTAGTAGAACTTGAAGAAATTATGGAGGTTTAAGTTTAATTATGAATACAAACTCAAGACCTTTTAAACTAGAGACTGAAATTAGTGATGATGTGTGTGACTTTGTTGGATATTACTTTCATGTCTTAAATATTAATGAACAAAAATATTGGATTGGTAAAGAACTTGCTCATGCTTTTGGCTACAGACAAGTAAGAAGTATTTTCACTGGTATGGACAAAGAAGATGTTAATACCCTTATCTTAACAAAGGATAGGGGTTTGCCTCTTTTGAAGTTAGAACTAAATCACTCACTTAAAACTTGGGAAAAATATAAAATGGAATATAGAAAAGGATGCTGGAATAAGTCCAAGATTAGTCAAGCACCTAACCTATTATTAGTCTCTGAAGATACTCTAAAAAAATTCTTAATATTCAAAACTCCACACAAAAATGAGTTAATTGAAAGCATAGGTAGCAACTTATTTGCATACTTATCTAAGAGTGAAAAGGTATGGGAAGATGATCCTGTTCCTGAAGGTAAGATTCGTGTCTATATGGAAAATGATTATGGTCGCAAGATATTAGAAAAATCATTAACAAAACTTATCGAATTAGAAAGTAAACACAAAGGAAAAAAAAGAATATGATCGTCGCACTACATGGTAAAATGGGATCTGGTAAATCAACTATCGCTAATGAACTCGTTTCGGTACTTAGAGATCAATACGGTATCAAATCAGTTATCAAATCCTTCGCACAACCTATCTATAAACTAACTAGTACCCTCTTTAACCAACCTATAGACGAAATAAAGAAAACTAAAGAGGCTATCTTCCGTCCTAGATCTTTTAAAGGACTCAGAACCTATAGAGAACTACTACAGAGCATAGGCATGGAACTCAGAGATTATGTCCATGAAGATATATGGATTGATGCCTTGTTTGGTAGAGGAAATGAAAAGATTTTATTCGATTGGGCTTGTGAATATAAATGGTGGATTATTGATGACCTCAGATTCCTCAACGAATACAACAGAATCATTCAAATCGGGGGCAAGATCATTAAAGTAAATAGAGATATTCCAGATATGCACCAGGAAATTCTTAAATCAGTCAGAAATAACCCCTCTGAACTTGATCTTGACCATGTTCCTGACGAATCTTGGGATCTAATAATAAATAACAATAGAGATATAAAAAATTCTACAAAAATAATGGAAAATTACATAACGACCTTATTAAATTAAAGATATTCCAGATTCTTTTGAAGTGAAAGAGATATAAAGAAAAAACTATAGCAAATTTTCATCTCTTGAGAAACAAAAAAACCTTTTTTTCATGCCAGAATACCGTGAAATGTTATAATACCTGCTAGATAATGGGGAAATAGTCTAGATTAAATCCATATTTTAACAGATTAGTGCAGGTATTTATACGTTACGATATAATAAAGGTAGGTTAAAAGGGTATAAATGCAAGATAAGTGAAGAAAAATGACAGTATATGCCAATATTGTATGATTTTAGATACATTAGATATGATAATTAGGCATATACTGTCAAAGATCTCGCAATAGAAAGCAAATAGAAAAAAAAATAAAAAAAAGTTCTTGCAAGAACCTCTCTCTTTATATATATTTCTTTTTTTCTCTGCTGTAGCAACGATAGTTTAACATGTAGATACGAGGATGTCAAGGGAAAAATGCAGATACCCTTAATTTTTTTTATTGCTAGATTATCCAGATTCCCTTTTTCCTGGAAATTTAGAAATATCCTTATTTCCAGGATCAAACTCCTCAAAAACTCTGCCAACGTTACCCCTAGATTCTCAGAAATACCCTCATTTCCCATTTTAGGTTTTTTTAGAATTTTTGATTTTACCCTAAATTTTGAAACAGTCTCCTCCACCACTCTGCCAATGCTTATTTTAAGGCGTGGGCATAAAGCCCACGCTATATTAGTTAGAATGGTATATCAACAGAAGGATCAAAGTAGTTCCTGATCTTTTCTGCTAATTGATAAATATGACCAAATTCCTCATCACCTACTTCTTCCATCCATTCCTCAAAACTAGACTGTTCAGATTCACATACCCAATTACACAATTCTTTTATATCTTCCATCACATCTTCCCATCTCATGCTTGACCTCCGTTTGCTACTAGTATATTCATTACATCACAGTCAATTTCTTCTGTGTATAAATAATGCTTCGTTTCTCTGTACATTTCTTCTTCAAAGTCTAGGATACTTACCTCAAATGGGCATGTATTAGTTTCCTTAATGAAATCATCGTATAGTTTACATAGTTGCTCACCATATTTATTAACCCATTGAGGAAAACTTAAGGGATTAAAATCTATAGACATAAAACTCTCCTTTTTGAATGGCATCGTTAATCATTCCACCAGTAAATTGACAGTCTGTAAACTCTTTGGTAGAGTTCCATTCTTCCCATTCATCACAACTGTAGTGAAATACTTCCCAAGTATCATCAGGATAGTATCTAATTGTCTTGGTTGATTTTGCTATTCCATTTGAAAAGCAAAACTCTAAAGCATCAGACTGACAATCATCGTCTAATGCTTCTTTTTGTAGTTGTTCTATGTTATTAATTTGGATTACCATAAGTTAGCAACCCAAATTAATAAGAAAATAGATGTCCAAATTCCAACCACTATTGACACACCATATTTAACCATCTCAAACATCTCCTTTTCAATTTCCTTAAGAGTCTTCATTAATTAGTTTCTCCTGTTTTAGCGTCTATGTGCCAAATATCCTCACCTTCAATTATGGCAGGAACTTTTTCTATGTAAAACTCATGGTCTGTGTGATAGTCTTCCTCAAGTTTTAGACACTCAATGTAGTTTGCTAGAAAGTTTTCTATTGTGAATTTAGTTACTTCCTCACTTTCTTTGACATTCAAATAGACTGTTCCATACATTGGTCTATTATAGTGTATGTCAACTTTATACAGGGGCATAAAACTCCTCCAATTCTGGTATTGTTAACTGTGTGTAAGTGGGTTCTTTATCCCAAACCTGTTGGTCATTAATAATTTTTGCTATTTCTCCCTTAAATTCGTCATTACTGTAAGTAGGAATATCAGCCAAACTCAATGCTACCAAATAGTCATATGCTACTACTTTGTTGTTGTTATCTGTTATATCAACTTCAGCAGAATCAATTACTAAATCTTCAGTTGCGAATCCATAATAGTTAAAATCATCTATTGTAAAATCATCTTCAGTTAAGTTTTCTAGGTCATAGTTTATATCTTCTATTTCAAAATCAGAATCACAATCTAGTCCTCCTGAGACTAAACTGGCTACTTCAGTTCTGAAGTACAGCACTTTAATTGTAATGTTCTTATGAGTTAATGGTTCATTTAAGACAATTCTACCATTTTTTAGTTTAAGCATAGACATCCAATTTTGCTCCTAGATTTGGGTTAGTTAAGGACTTGGCTTTTTTACGTTCATGTTTTGCCAAGTCCATTGTTGCTTCTATTCTAATATCTCGTTTAGCACGTTGAATCTCATTGTATAGTTGAAACTGTTCCAACGTGCTAAGGTTTGCTATCCTGCTTTGACGAACATAGCGAGGATTCATATAGGTCATTATCATTAGTCTAAGTAACTCCAGATTTGGACAGCACTTTCTTTAACTTCGGAAACATAGACATCACCAAGATCATAACTCCCATAAGTTAAAGGGGAGGAAACACCACAAAACCAACGAGCATTTTCATTTTTGGCTTCATTTTTTGGTGCTTGCCATTTTTTTAATACTCTCCAAGTCCAACCATCTGCTTCACCTACACCTTTCCATATCTCATATGGTGCATCTAAAGGTCTACTTTTTCCACATGGATTATGTTCCATTTTACGCATAACTATATCCTTTTGAGTTTACTTCCACTCAATTCGGTGTTAATAAAGTGTTCATCTCTACCTTTCAGTAAAGACTTAGGTGCGAAAACATGACCATTAGAAGTTAATTGGATTGCCAATTCATTAGAAACTTTTTTAGGCTTAAATCCATTTTCTAATGCTTCACGAATCAAAGAATCACGATTCTTACATCGTGTCTTATTTTTGGTTTGAATTACTGTTTTCATTAATTCCTCCCTCTATTATATAATATCGACAAGTTTTGCTAGAACTTTAGAACTTTCTTAGTTTTTCTCTCAAATTTTTTGCAACATCTATAGAACCCATTAGAACATCAGACTTATCATAGGATTGTATATAACTTGACAGTGCTAAATACAAAGTTTGCTGTTCTTTTCGGTTAATTCCAAAAGATTCTGATTGTTCTGATGTATTATCTACATGATGTTTTACCATTGCGTCAACATCTTTTTGGGTCATATGTTGATCTACTCCCTTTACTGTATCAAGGGTGTTAGTAGTAATTTCATCTAGTTGTTGATTAGCAGATTCTAAATGTTCAGACATTACAGCAGTATTATCCCTAACATTTCCTGATAGGTGGATAATTTCTTTTAACCTATGCTTAACATCTTTTAGGTTAACTGCTGTAGTTCCTGTGTTATCTACAAGAGCCTTCAAGTATATATCATTAGTTGTATTTAATGATGCTATAGCACCATTAAGGTTTCTTAGTTCATCATAAATTAGGTCATGAATTGATGGCTTGTCTGGAAATTCTCTATTAACAGATCCTTCCTGTTCAAACAAATTATCAATTCTATTATTAATTGCTTGTATTTCTCTTTCTTTAGCCTGAGACATAACTTTCTATAAACTCCTCTACTGGATACATATAGTGATCGTCATTTCCTGTTTCTTCACATAAATGAACAACACAACTAGCAACGTCAATCAACCAATCTTCGTCTTTTTTGTAAGTGTAACGACTAAAAAATATCTCTTTTAGTTTTTCTACACTATTTGAAATAGGTTGAACATGTTCTTTTTGAAATTCTACTAAGTCTAAAAAGGATACATTCAATGGTTTTTTCATTTTATTACCTTTAAAAGAAAATGGGGGATTTCTCCCCCAAGTTAGGAGTTAGAATTAGACCGCTATGCGGTTTGTTTTCTCATGTACACTAGTTAAAACTTGTTCAGTTAAAGCAGGTCTACCAGCACCTATCTTAGATAGTGCAAACACTGTTGCAAGTCCAGAGTCCATACCATCAACGATATATTGTTGCTGGATAGCAAGTGCTGTTGCTAATTGTGGATGCTCAACTCGTAACAGTTCAGCACCAGAAATTCCTAAATCTTTAGAACCATGAGTAATAGATTTAGTAGTAAGCATAGTAAAGTGATGTGAACGAATCTGACGTACAGATTCCGTAACACGTTGGGTTTGTTCTTTACGATCTATTCGACCATAAGTTTCAATAACACCTTCAATAGCCTGTTCATAAATAAAACTGTCATATTTGTTTTGGATTCTTACTTGTGATGCGATGTTGTTGTAATCTGAAAAATTGAAATTCATTATCTAACTCCTATGTTAGTTAATTGTTTGGTTTGGGGGTAGTTACTGTAACTTGCCCCTCTATTATATAATATCGACAGGTTGTGCTAGAACTTTAGCACTTTCTTCAACTTTTTTTAATTTTTTTAGACGTTTTTTATATTTGTCTAAACGAATCCGATTTGCACGGAGTTTTTGCTTACGAGATTTTCTTCTACTTGGTTGACTCATTTTCATCATCTCCTAAGATTATCTCGATTCTTTTACCATTGATTAAAAACAAAAAGTCGTTAATCAATCTTACAGTGTTATAAACTAACCATGCCAGTGGTTTAACCATTAGCAACATAAAATACCAGATTAGTAACAAAAATCCAACCTTGATAGATTCAATCAGATTCTTTATTACCTTCATTTAATCACCCCCTCTATTATATAATATCGACATGTTTGGCTAGAACTTGAGTAAAAAATGAGATTTTTTTTCATTTTTTTTCAAACTCTAAACTAACTTGCCCTCTATTATATAATATCGACAACCCTGTCTAGAACTTGAGTACAAAATTCAAAAAATCGTCTTTTTTTTGAAAAAAAATAAAGTCTTTTTTTCCTTGAAATCCCAGGATCTTTGCCAATGGAAGGCAAACTCCGCAAAGTGCGGAGCAATGTTGTTAATATTCTTCGATTTCATCTGCACCACTTAGAACATCTTCCCAAAGGTCTTTAAAAATCTTTGGTTCTAGTAGCATATGAGTATGCAATAAGTCTTGTATTTCATCTACTGGGTTAGTAGAATCCGTAAGAATCCATCTTGCGATGGATTCTAGTTGCTTGTCTGTAAATTGAGTCATGGCTATCTCCTCAGTTTGCGTCTTGCGTTTTTTCGTTTTCTTGCTTTCTTGAACCGCTTACCTCTTGCCATTATGCTACCTTCCTATAATTCAATTTTTCGATTTGTAACAGATTCGTAGATTCTCCATTAGCATTAGCACCATGATATTTGTAGGCTATACACTCAATGTCTAAATCCCAACAGGCACGACAATCTTGACATTGACCGTCTTGTAAATGGCTAGGACAAAACCAGATTTTATCATTTGCATTTGGGTCATTTTCGTATTTTTCAAACTCAGATTTAGTCAACACCACCGAATGCGTTTGGTGAGTGTTAGGCTTAAATGGTTTGTTCTTAAATGGAGCAGACACACGCACTGTTACGTTATCAGGCTTAACAGGTGCTTCAAACTGTTTTTTGTGTTGCCATTCCTTTGTTGGTATCCAATGCGTTATTTGTGGTGTCCGTTTTGCCACTTGGTAAATGTCCATTAAATGTTGTAGATCAATAATGTCTCCAGCATCAAACCAACGAAAAAATGGTACATTTTTCATTACTTTAGAATTGTTTAGAATATAAACAACTGAATCCACCCATAATTGGCGATTCTCTAAATACTTTTGAAACCGATTTTCTAGTGCATTTTTGACGTTGGAAAATTTGTAACGTCCTGCATCTGCATAACATCCAAAACAAGCAGACCCATCAATATCAATCAATACTGATCCAGTGTCGCAATATTCAACGGGTATGTTCCACGATAATGCTGGCATTTTCCCTGCGTTAGATAATCCACCGATGTTCTCTTGTGCTTGCTTTATAGTGCTAATCATTTTTGATCTCCGTTTCTTAAGTTATGGGGATTGTGTTTATCACTTGCCCTCTATTATATAATATCGACACATCCCCCTAGAACTTTAGAAAAAAATAACCCCAAAAGTCGTTTTTTTTTGAAAAAAATTAAAACACGTTTTTCCTTGACATTTCGGGAGGTCTGCCAATGGCAGGACAATAGGCTCGAAAAAACGAGCAAAAAAAAAGACAAGTTACTCAGCCCTCAGTGGTTACTTCAAACGGACGAACCATTTTCACCACTTCTCTGTACATTCGGGCATTTCACTTGTCTTTATTGGCAGTATATTAAACTGTGAGTCAGTGTTGACTTTGAGTTTTTTTCTACTGCCAAAAGTTGGTCAAGGCAACGTCCAATGCTAGGTAGATCTACGACACCTGTCCTAATTGGTTAATAGTAGAGATCAACCTACATCCAATATCATTGGCTCAAGCCTAGCGGATCTTACATGCCTTCGACCTATCTAGATTCTTATAGCATTTCCGATGCCATTCCAAAATCTTCGTCAGTTCCCCAACCAGCAGAGGCTAGGGCTTCACCATCGTCAAAAAAGTTGTCGGGGGTTGGTGGACTATCCCATTGGTCAAAAGTATCAACGTCAAGCCAATCAGGGTCTATTCGGTCATGTACTTCCCTTGTCAGTTCCTCATGGATTCTCAATTGAATAAACCGAAAAATCGTTCCTGTGTTCCCAATACTTTCAGGCGTAACCAAATCTGATTCAAACCCTAAGTCTGTATCATCTTGTAGAAATTCTATAAATTCCCAATTACTTGTAGGCATTTGCATATCAATATTTTCGTTGATAAATCGGTCATGGTTAAATGTAGATAGATCGTCTTTACTCATGCCGTCTAATTCGTTTTGTAGATCTTCAATAACTCTATCAGCCAACCGTTCGATTTTAATGCTCATTATTAACTCCAATGTTGAGGTTGTAGGGCAAGAAACAACCTTGCCCTCTATTATATAATATCGACAGATTCCGCTAGAACTTTAGCAAAAAATGAGATTTTTTTTTAACGATACCAATTTGGATCGTCATTATACCAGAGATCAGACTTGTCGTATTTTTCTGCTAGTTTGTCGTAGTGAATATCTTCAATTACTTCCCAAAAGCCTTGAAAAATATCATCCATTACTGTATTGTCTACAGGTTGTAATTTTCCATTCCAGTTGATTTCTAGGTTGTTGGTTAATGGTTCTATGTTGTACATTCAATCATCCTTTAATTGTGTTCTTATTATATAATATCGACACCTCTGGCTAGAACTTTAGCACAAAATTCAAAAAAAGTGTTTTTTTTTGAAAAAAAAAGAAATGCTTTTTTCCTGGACATTTCAGGAAGTTTGCCAATGAGATGCAAACTCCTTGCCACATCGAGAAATGAATCTCGATGTGGTGGGTTTAGTCTATAAGTTGCGTTTCTTAAGTTCGTCTAAAATCTCCAACAAATCATAACAGTCAAGCAACTTAGCAACATTTAACCGCACTTTATCGTATTGCTTTTGATCGGTTGTTTCATCATTCAAGCGGTAGAATATTTTTATCGTCTGCATTGCTATAAAATCAAGTTCCCCATGATCTAACAAGTGGAATAAATTTTCAAATTCTGACCACATTTCTTCACGATTGATAATTCCGTTAATATGGGTGGTGTGGTTAAATCCTCGCTTTGGGTTTGCATAATCGTCTGTTTTAATTAGTGTTTCAAGTTTGACCTGATATGCTCTGATATTAATCTCTAATGGTAATTCAATTGCTTTAATAGCATCACTTAAGGCATGAGCCACAACTTGACGTTTGGTCATTTCAGTATGTGAGGTGTACTTATCTTGTTGATCTGATTGAAGTCTGAAAATTTTTTCTTGAGCCATAATATGGTTCTCCTACTTGATTAAGTTATGGTTGTATTATACTATATTGATGCCAATATGTCAAGGTTATTTTGAATATTTATCTTGATTTTTCAACCAAGACTTGATAATAATCTCATTGGTCAATTTTCCTGTTTGAATATCATTCATAAATTCTGTTGGGTCAACATTGGATAGAACATCATCCCAAGCAAAGTAGGTATTCTTACCATCTTCTATCTCGTACATTTCATTTTCTCTGTCTAATTTGGTGATTAGAAAGTAACTGGTATCGGTTAATTGGTTGGACTCAACTTTGACAACTTGACCTAAATAATGGTTCATGCTTAAACTCCTAGTTTTTTGTGCTTGCATATATTTAGACGCATAAGGTTTAGAAAGGTTTAGAAAAAAGTGATTTTTTTCTACCCTTTTTTTTTTAGAAAATGCTATTTTTATATTTGGTCTTGGTTGGCACAGGCATTGCCAAAGTATTTCTTTGTTGCAATAGGCTCAGTAGAGCGAGAAATATTCTCGCTCTACTTGATTACCAGACGTTCAGTACATCTCCAATTAAAAACCACCCTGGTTGGTCTGTAACTTGTCTGGTTAAAAATAAGTAACTTTGACCAAGTGGCTTTAGTATGTCTTGGTGGGTTTGGTCATAACCATCACCACCTTTAGAGTCAAGCAAAACGTCAGCACATATTGTTTTGCTTGATGCCTTGAAGTAATTTAAATTAAATTGCTTACATTGGTTGTTGTCTATATAGATCTTTTTTCCTATCATGATTATCTCACTGGTTTAAAAGTTAATGATTGGATTGGATTGTAGTATACGGTCATTTTTGGTTGTGGTCGGTTAATGCCCTCACAGAGGAGAGCATCAACGACAATATATCCACCTTTAGTACCAAATTCATAACGAGGTTGACCATAGACATGAATAAATTGCTTAGTGTCTGGGTTAAAATGGGTTGGTTGTCTATACATTTTTTCTCTCCGTTATTGAGGTTGTGGCATGACCATTTTCATGGTTACGATGTTGATAATTCCAGATTCATCAGTAGCAAATTGCTGGAGTGCTACCCTAGATCCTACTAGGTGGTTGGTTTGTAGGTGTTTGGCTAATTTTTGTCTTGCTTCAAATTGAGCCTTCGTTACTGCCATGCTAATACTTCGAGATTTGGCTTGCACAATAATTTCCAATTCTCCATTGTCGTTTACAGTTACTTGATGGGTTGGTTCTAATTGAGGTTGGATAGTCATTGCTTTAGGAGTACATCCAGTAATTGCTAAGAAAATAATGGCTAATGCTCCAAGCATTAAGAAAACAAAAATTGTCGCTATGCCGTCAAGAATGTCATGGACGATGGTTGGGTTAATTGGTTTGTTGCGTTTCATATTGTTATCCTTTCTTGTTGTTGATAGTGGTATTGTACCATATTGGTGTCATAGTGTCAAGGTTTTCCTTGCCTTTTTTTTCAATTGGTACAAAGTTTTTTCTGAGGTTATTCCATACCCTTCGGGTTAGTTCCTCACGGTTGCGTTGATAAGTTGCGTGGACATTGGCTTGGTATGATTCAAAGTTTTTGTTTTTCATACCCTAATTATAACATAGTGGTGTCATATTGTCAACCCCTTTTTTCTGAAAAAATCACTTTTTTTTATGTTGTCTTTTTGCCGAAGGCTTTGAGAATGTATTAAATGCATTCTCAATAGGCTCAGTTTTACGAGACATAAAAAAAACCACCCCAAAAGATAGACACTAATGAGGTGGTTTAACAGTACTAAAACAAGTTGAGTTATAATTGAGAACTGATTTGGTGAGAGTTCATTCCATCGACCATTGAGAATTGATCAAGATCTTGGTTTGTGTGATTAAGATTATCACAGCGAACTAAATAGTCTATTGCCTTACCAATGAGTTCGTGCTGTATTCCTGTTGAGTTTTCATGCATAAGTCGTTTCACCTTAGCCAATTCAACTGCCAAGTACTGAATTCTACGATGTGCATATTTTGCCTTTTCTTTCTTTAAATCATCCATTTTATTCCTCCCAAATTGAGTCTTGACAGTCTTGACATAAACCACTAATACTGTATTCCTTTATGCTTACTTGATCCTTCCAATCAAAATTAGGTGTTTCACAAGATCCCATTAGTGAACCAGCACATTGGTTGGTAGTTATGGATGTAGTTCGCTGAAACATATCTTCTAGGAAAGTTTCAATTGCTGGTGCTTTCTTACTAGGTGTTGTCATTTTCATCTCCCTTAGTTGTTGGTTATCCACCCTATCGTTTTGACCAATCAGGATGGAATACAAATTTGGTGTTTTCATTTCGGGTGAATTTCTTACCACAAATTACTGCTGTTGCTATGTTGTATGCTTCAGCCCATGATGTAATTTGGTAAAAATGGTATCTAGTACTACCTCTATCAGTCCATACTTGGTACATGTTATCAGTTTCATGTTTCCAAATTTCAAATGTTCCTCCCCATTCATCACCCATATAGTGCATGTATGGGTTTGATCCAGTGGAAACCTTAGTGTATTCGTGTTGCTCCATTAGTTGTTCAAAATACTCATGACCTGTTTCATTTATTGCATCTGGTGTGTTCATTTCGCTAACGGTTTGAATGGTTGTCATGTCTAAATCCTTTCCTTGTTGTTGATGATGGTATTATACTATATTGGTGTCATGATGTCAAGTAAAAAAGCAATTAATTTGTGTTTTTTTGTGTGGCAGGTGAAAAAAGTTATAATCGGTTTAGGTTGTCTCCAAGCCATTCGGAAAACAAAAGTCGTGCCAATCATTTTTTAAAAAAGTGTCTGAGAACCTTGCTGTGCTGTGAAAAACCAAACCAAAAGAGGATTTGCACGACTTGAAATTTTTCCGAAAAACGCCCTTAGCAAAAATTTATCGTCGGTGGGTTAGTCAAAGTTCTTGATAGATACTGATTAGTCCTGATTAGTTCCTATAGGTTCAGGAGGGTTATTTTCTATTTCTATGGTTTTGGCAAAGGATTGGAAGTCATATTCAATAAAGTTTCGGATTGTATCTTCAGGGATTTTAAACCATTCACCACTAGTATTATAGTGGGAGAAATATTTATGTAATTTTTCTTCTATAGATTCGGCATATAAACTACGGTATTTAAAGACTACCTCAAGAGGAACAGGAGAACCAGTTTGTAGGGTTTCAAGTCTTTTTTTGATATTGACAGTTATGCCGATCTTATAGTAGATCCCATCATTAACCATCCGAATAAAGTAGAGATATTTTAGTGAAGGTTTTTTCCTGGCACTTACATCATAGGATCTGGCTTGAGGAGGTTCGCAAAAGTCATCATAGAATTCGTCTTCAAAATTTTTCCATTTCATTAATTCATCGACAGAGAATTTTTTGCATTGTATTTTAGAAACGTTATAGACAGTAAAATCTCTAATAGCCTGTTGATACCCTTTAGTATATGCATCACGGTATCTACTTTCAGCATCATCAAGAATATCAGAATGAGTTATAACATTTTCATTATTCTTCATAATCTCCCTCAAAGTCTATCATAGAAAATTCAAGTATTAATTCACCAATATAATCAGTCATAATTTGGTTTGATCCTTCCTCCATCAATTTCATAACTGCTTTTTCTTCTATCATATTCGCATTCTTATCATCATCAAGATCAAAATTGGCATAAATCGCTGGCATGTGGTTAGCGATATACCATCCCACAATTTTGGCGAGTTCTTCAGGTTGATAAGTCACATTAATGACAAACTCTTTTGATGTTTTTCTCTGCTTCATATTATAAAATAGGGTAATACCATATAAGCATTACCCTAGTGTTTTTTGTAGTTTATATTAATTGCTAAAATATGTTAGTATTTATATAGACAACTAACCCTCTAGTTGTTTTTCTAGTTCTTCTATTTTTTCTTCTAGGGGATAAGTGAGGAAGTGAAAAACTCTGTGAAAGATCCAACCACGCAGGAATTTGTTTTGACGAGTTCTTTTAGCGAATCTAGAGCCATCGAAACAGTTATTGGCAAAGAACATGGCTCTTTCGACGAGTACATCATTTAAGGTTAGGTCAGGGATTTGTGATAAAGATCCTGAACCTATGATACCGTCAACATCCAATACCGCACTGTTTTTCTTGGTATTAACTGCCTGTTGAAGTATTTTGCCAGCGTTCCTACGACCCATGTTGACAACCATATCGAAATAGAGATGTTTAAGGTTATCTGGCAGACGATCAACTTTGGCAGGAATCCAAAAGTCTTTTTTGTAACATTCTTTTGCTTCTTCCCTGGTCATATTTCGTACATCATCCACAGAGGCAGGAGATCCTAAGAAATTGGAATAACTTTGTTGGGTTACGCCAAAATTCGTTGCACCACCTTTATCGTCGGGGTCATTTACGAATCCCCCTTCTGCTTCAAGGACTTCTTCTATAATTTCATCAAATGTAGTTTTCATTTATTCTCCCTATACCCCAAATTAATTTGAGACTAATTTAATTATTTGAATTATTGCTAGGAAGATGCCAGGGATTGCAATAATACCCACCCCAAACTTCCCATACATTTTCAATTGTACTTTGAGGGATTCTAATTCTAGTTGCACATGATGAATGTGATTATCTTTCAACTCATCGACTGTATGTTCTAAAAGTTCTAATCTCTTGTTGGTTCTGTCAAAATTAGATAAAACCAATTCTCTGTAGTTGTTCCAATTTGACTGTGAATCTTGATCTGTAGACATAAAAAAAATCCCCCAATTCCGATATAATTTGTAATTTTACATTAGAATTGGGGGATTGTCAAGGAAATTTTTTAGGTTAAGTTGTTACTAATGTAGCCTTCCAACCTTTATGGTGATTCCTTTCACCACGACCAACCTTAGACAAATGTGATTTATCTAATTTGTCTTTTCGACGTTTGTTAATAGAATCTACAAAAGCCGAAAGATTAGTAACGAAAAAAGTTCTTTTTCCAGTAGGATCTTTTACGACCCAAGTTTGATCTTGTCCATTTGTTGAATATACACCAACATATCCATTTTTAATTTTAGGGTTTAAGATTGTTTTCATAAAATTATACTCCTGTCATTTTCTTTTTCAATTAAAATTATATTATCACAATTAACCTCTAGTTCTGGTTTGTGTGAAACTAAAATTACTTGCAAGTTCATTCGTTTTGAAATATCAGAAATGAAACTAGATGCTTGTTCTAAATAATTCCTGCTTAAAAACTTTAAAGATTCGTCTAAAATTAATATTCTAGTTGATCCTTTAAGGTAAATGAAAATTATTTTCAAAACTAAAGATATAATGTCATTAACTCCACCACCACAAGATTTCTGTGGATCTACTTCCAATTCTCCTTCTGTGACTGTAACATCAATGGCAGGTTCATTTCTGTATGAGTAGAGTTTAATTTCAAATTTTATATCTTTCTCAAAAATACTACATAGTGCTTCAGTAACTAGGCTTGTAAATAAATTACAAATTTCCTCTCTATAGTTAGCAGAGACTTGAAATAAAAAATCTTTCAACTCTCCAAGAATTTTATTATCTTCTGTTAATTGATTCTTTTTCTTCTCCTCTCTTTCTATATTTCTTATATACTCCTCCCTTAAGATTTTGTTCTTTTCTATAAGAGAGGATAATTGTTTTATTTTTTCCATATGGCAGTATTAGGTAGGTTCATAATATCATCCATACGAATCATAGAGATTGAATCTTGTTTCCCCTTTCTAGTATAGAGAAGATACTCTGCCTGATCTGGGGATACAACTTTGCTCTTTAAATCTACATGTGATTCACACCAATCTACCAATTCTTTCCTAAATGAAAGGACAAAATCCTCTGTTCTCTCAAAGGCAATAAAATCGGCTAATCCATATAGCCAACCATCTTTGCCTCTAACATTTTTAAATTCTACCCAAATCCATTCATCTTGAGGGTCAACATCTTTTCTGCTAATCCTTTTTCTTGCTTTTACATCGACCATTGCGTTCATAACTCCATCTTGCTCTTGTGAAGTAAGATGGAAGTCTACATGGTCAAATTGTTCCATTCCAGTAGCAGGTTTGACTTTAAATCCTCTAAGTTTTGCTAATCTGTAGAAGGTATCTTCAGCACTCTGTCCTTGTTCAACACTTTCTTTATACATAAAATCCCTTCAATAAAAGCCCCAAATTAATGGGGCTTGAACAGTTTAAAGTAATTTAACTAAATGAACCTGCTAGAGAACTATCGGCTTGTTTCATCATTCCTGCAACATCTCCAGTTCCAGATGAACTAGTAGAGGAAGAACTTCCACTATCACCTTCGTAAATATTAGTTAATGTTTCTATAATTTCATCTCTGGTTAACACCTTGTAATACTCATCTAAATTAACAGTTTCTTGAATAACTGCTTTTTCCTCATCTGATAGAGGAGATGCTTGCCGTCCTGCCTGTAATTCATAACGTTGAATTCCTGGACGATCTGCATGATACATACATAGTAAATCAAAACCTGTATCTGGATCTGTAGGATCTCCAGCAGAAAAGGCAGAATTTCCATCTACACCAGCAATCAATAAAACTCGATTCCATGCAGATTGTTTAAAAGAAACAATTTCAATACATTCTAAATCAGTAGTTCCATTTTGCTTTGCACGATTTATAGCATTAACGGAAGCAGAAAATGAATATTTTTGAATCTTTGCATCTTTACCCCAAGATGCTGGTGGTTCAGCAAAGGAACAAAAAGGCAAATCGGAATGAACTTTACCTTCTAGTTGAAGTTCATATACTTCATCTAAAGGACAATCGTTTTTTTGAGGAATAACTTCTGGTGAATTGTAATCAAAATCAATACAGGATATTGGACGAATAACTTGTTGTCCATCTGCTTTAGTTACTGTAACAAAATGTAAGTAACGACGAACAAAGTCTCCGAAAGGTCTTATTGGAACACCTAAAGATCCTGCTTCTTTCCAATTAAAGAAGTTGGCACTTGAAAGGGTTGTTGTGTTGTTTTCTGGTTGTGGACGCATTTCAGTAAGTTTCATATTAATTAATCTCCATTATTTTTTTAGTTTAAATTAGTTTTAATCATTTAGCAAGTTAATTACTTGCTACACTATTAGTTATCGACCAAAGTTCCTAGAACTTTAATTTTTTTTTAAGTTCTAGGAATTTCGATCTAATCATTTGAGTTCCCCTGGGAGAAACAGAGAGGTTTCTCATTCGGATCATATTAAACTCATCCTGACTGACTGTGAAAATGTAAAGTCACTTTCCATAAGGGTTTTTATCAAAACAAAAAAAAAGGATAAAAACTATGAAAAATAAAGCGATCATCCTTACCTTTAGGGTAATTCTGACCAAAAGAAAGGTGGGAGATTAATCCCACCTTAAGGCAACCAAACACATCATAACAGTTTTACTAATAGGAGTATCGAGACATCATTAATTAATTTGTCTCTCACTTATATAATAACGATTTTTTTGAATTTATTTTTCCTATAGATTCAAATTTTTTATAATTTTTTCTGCTGTCTTCTCTCCAAGACCAGGTATATCAAGGATTTTCTCCTTTAAAGAAAGTTCCCAATTTTTATCTCTATCTGAATCTCGTAATTGATCGTCACCATCTAACTGCTCATCTAAAGGTTCTCGTTCGTCTGGAGTAGAAGTTGATGCATCAGGTTCTGTATTTGCTCCTAAGTCTGCAAATGGATTTGTTTCTTGAGCAGACAATAAATCTGAACCTATTTCATCCCAATCTGTTTGTTCTAATTCCTCCAGACCTGTAGGTATTCCTTGTTTGATGGCAATTTTTAAAGGAATATTTCCCCATCTAACTGGTGGTAGTCCATATCTTTCTTTACGAACCCAATTTGGAGTTACGACACCTTGAGCCAATGCTTCTTTATCTAATTCCCATTGTTCTGCTTCGTTTAATTCTCTATCTAATCCCCAATCTAAATAAACATCCTTATAGCCAAAACCACCTTTATGACCAATTAATGGATTGGGTAAACTCCAAATTAATTCTGAATTAAAGTGATAAGCAAATGTTGTAAGTTGTGGCAATAACGCATCTCTTTCAAATTGCTCTTGTTGTTGTTCAGAATTTAATTTACCTGTATTTGGAGTTACCATACCTAAAACTAATGGTTGCATATTGAAAACAGACATTACTTGCTCTAACATCCACTGAGAATATTGCTTAAAACTCATCTCACTAGGTTGTAATCCAATACGTTCTACTTTTACTCCACCTTCTCCTTCTCCTGTGCTGATAAGGATTGGTCTATGTGGTTTTCCTCTAAGGTTGCTATCCCAATATTCCTGATATTCTTGAAGTCTATCAATGGAAACATTATTAAACATGACAGCAAGTCTAGGTGTGGCATCATTTCCGAAAAGATCTGCATTGTAGTTTTCCACCTTTACTGAATTTACAATTGTTTTAGATAAAGTTTCTATTTTTGAAGTTCCGTATGGAGTTCCAGATCGTGGATTCATTACTAAATAAATTATTTCGTCAATTCCATACCATAACCCAACAGGATCACTTTCCATTCTCTCAAAATATGCTTTTTGATAATCGGCAAAATTTCCTGATTTATCTGTATTAAGCATAAAGTCTGATCCATGACAAGCATACATTTCTGCAGGTCTACCATTAGCATCTCTTACAATTTCAATAGAACCTGCGTCATAAATTAACAAATCACGATCTATCTTTTGTCTAATGCTACCAAAAGACTCTCTTGAAGAATTAGGGTTGATTAAAAACTCTGCTATCTCCTCTGAATGCCTTAATTGTTCGTCAGTAGTTTTTCCTTGTTCAGTTGCTGATTCAATTGGTATAATTTTTGGAGGAATCATTGACAAACGTGTAACAATTTTATCAACACATGCTCGTACCCAAGTATTTTTTTCATACACCAATCTCATTTCATCGAATGTAATTCTATCGACGGTTTCACGTTGCATTTCATATTCTCTACGTTGACCTAGAGTTGTCTTTCTCTTTCTAGGTCTTATTCCTTCTTTAGTTTCTCTAATATTTTTTGGGTTCATTAAAGAAAGTAAAGGATCACTTTTTGTAAAGGAAATCATTTTCACCCTCCTGTATTTCTAACTGCTGTTATTCTGTCATTAATAAATGCTGAAAATAAACTAATCAACAATAAATTTAATGAAGATAGGTATTGGTTATTATAGGCTTTTGTCATTGCAAAAATCAAGGACAAAAGAAAACATAATGCCGTTATTATTTTTAAAATTAAATCCCAGTTAAATTCACTCAATCTTTGAGTCAAGTTCCAAGTACCCAATGTATCCTCCCCCTGTAGGTTTTGCTTCTACTTTTATTGTGTAAATCACTCCTGATATTGCTTGAAGTAAATCATGAGATCCACCTAAAGGATGGTCGTATTTATCTTCAAATCTTTCTAGTTGTCTCATTTCCAATTCTGGTAAATTAACCTGACCATCAGGAGTTTTAATATATAGTGGATACAAATGTAATCTTTTGGCATATAGTGTTTTAATCATTTCATCAAAAGGCTCTGGTGTTTTATCAATTGATAAAACTTTTGAACTTATATTTAATTGTTTCATTGCTTGAATAAAATCTGCACTTTGGTATCCATCTAGAGTAACACTTGTCACAGGAAATCCTCTTGATATAACATCAAAAATTAACTTTCTAATAGTAACTAGTTGAATTGGATTATCTTTATATCCCTTAAAAGATGCTAATAAATCAAATTTAATGTGTGGTTCTTTTATTTTTTTTGTTCTCCCTTGTATGTCAGTTATATCAACATCTTCCCATTTATAGGCATGACCAATTGCCAAACCTAATCTATCCCTGGTTAATCCTATATCAACATGACAATATCTCTTTATACCATCTTTAGTGAAAAAATCTGGTGTAAAAATGGTTTCTGTTAAGTCACCGTTAGGTCTTACTCTTGGTGGACTAATTATTGGATGTATATAATTTTCCATTCTCTCAAAGGCTAAATCTATATAATCTTTATTATGTATAGCAGGTTGGACTGCATCAATAGGGTTAGCACCAAAGTCTCTAGTTGCATTTGCAGGATTTCTTCTGAACTCATCAAAATATGTTTCAATTGATTGATTATCCCTCATTCTCCATGTTGGTGCTTGAATAACAAGAGACTTTTCGTGAATAAAAAATCTTATATCGTAATCATAAGTATCTTTTAAAAAATTCTCATTAAGATCTTTAGTAGTTTCTTCTTCCTCTAAAGTAAAAAGATCTTCTTGAACTGAGTTCATTTTCCTTTAATCCAATTAAACAATCTTACAAATAAAGATTCTTCAAGTTCTACTTTTTGTAATATTGGTTCATTATTAACTTTTTCCTCAATTATTTCTTTGGGTTGATCTTCCTCAAAACTTTTCTTCAACATATTCTTCTTAATATGTTCAACTTGATCATTATCAAGAGCATTTAAGTGGCTTGTAATATCAACACCAAAATTTTGAATTATATCTACAAATTCTGTGGCTTTAATGCCATATTCTTTTGCTAATGTGTGTACTCTCATTTTTATCTCCTTATTACCAATAATAGTGATAATCTTCTCCATTGATTTCACATCTTTTTTGGTTCAATTCTGCTATAGTTAATTTTTCTTTACTTATTAATAGATGTTCTTCTGTTATAAAGTAAATGTTATATTTATACTTATCAATGTATTTCCTTACATTTTTAAGTAAATCTTTAAGGTCATAGTTTGTAGTGTCCATATTTCTCAAATTGTCTCTCGTTAAATTCTTGCCTTTCTTTTATTTCCACTTTTTTATCTTCGACTAAAATCTCTTTATGTTCTACGGCAATATCTGAAGCCAATGCGGAAACTCTGCCGATCTTCATTAACATAGCAAAAACTGATACAGCACTTGTTCCACCAACTGCGTAAAATAAACTCTCACCAACTCCTTCAAATTCACTTAATACTGGTAGGATAATTGCAACCCAACTACCTATCCCTGCAAATCCATGCCAATCTTTTTTGTGGTGTTCATCTATTTTTTCTTCAAGATTTTTCATTTTGTCATCTCATATTTTTTAATTCATAAGATTCATTCCAAAATTCTTTCTTATCTCCATTAGATGCAATATCCCTCATTTGTCTTACAGCAAAAGATTCTGTAGACTTAGGACTTGTAATAACTATTATTTTGTAATGATTAGGAAATCTTGTTTTACAAGAACCTAAAAGTGAACTATAAATATCGAATGCTTTTGACTTATTCATGTTATCTACAAACCAATCTGCTTCGTCCAAAATTCCTTGTTTTGTATTGTATCCCAACCATGCTTCTGATTTTGAATGTCCACAAACTCCCACGACATTCTTGGGGAATAAAATTCTATCTTTTGTATCTTGATAAAAACCAACACTATTACCTTCTATTGAAAGGTCAATTGCTCGATCAACTTCGTGAAAACAATTACTGTTTTTCAACTTTTCTCTAAAGTCTGTAAAAACAACATCTCTTGCTTGAATTTGATTTGTTGCCATATTGAGAAAGTAAATGTTTGTTCCTGTTGCTAATCCACTATATTTTTGTGGATTCTTTAGCATACATGTTTGCCAAATACCCCTACATTGATATATAGAAGAATTAAAACTCTTACCAGATCCCTTACCTAAAATAAGCCATGCTTCTCTGATCTCAGGATTATCTACATGTATTAATAGTTGTAAATTTGATTCAGAAACATCTTCGGATAAATCCATATAATCTGAAGAACATATAAAAGTTTCCATATCAACATTGACACTTTCATATTCTCCTTCTTCATAAACTAAACTCATCCTACGTTTGAGTTCTGTTGCAAAATTATCTAATAATTCACTCGATCCTGTCCTCATTATTATTCCTTATGAGAAAAATTTTTTTATTATCTAATGGTAAAGTACTTATCTCTAAAATATAGTTCTCGAAATTGTAAATACCCAATTTCTTTTTTATCTTTCTTTGATTTACAATTTTTTTTGCCAATTCGATGTCTTTTGTTTTAATCTCCTCTCCAAAAGAAATTAATTTTCTAATTTCTGAAACATCATCATCTCTAGAATAGAATTCTTTTTCAAAAAAACCTATATGTTCTTCTTTTATTTTATTCTTTCTATTAAACCTTTCTCTTTTATAGATTTTTTCATTCAAAGTTATTTGTTCATCTACTTCACTGTAAAAATCTTCTACATTCTTCATTGCGTAATTCTTTGTATCTCCTCTGCTATATTTACTTTTTCTGAGTCTGGTATGTTGGACTCTATTATTACACCTATAATTTTTTCAACCATAATTTGTACGTCTGTTACATCGACTAATACTTTTAGTTCTGCTTCTAATTTGATCAAATCTTGAATTGTATCTGTTATTTGTTGGATTATTTTTTGAGAAGCACGAATGTCTTTGGCTTCTGGATAATCTCCATGTTGTACGACAGAAAATTGTAGATATGTCCGAAGCAATGCCAACTCACCTCTAAGATCATGCATTTTTGGGTTTTCATATTCATCTGCCCAAACAGAAAATAATTCTGAATCTTGTTCAACTTTTGGAACAAAACCTGTTTTAGTTTTTGCTGGTACAAACTTACCCTTATCTACATATTCTTCAATAAAATATTCTTGTTTTTGCTCATCTGTTCCATTTGACATTGCTAAATCTGTTGTCTCCTTATTTTTATTTTTCCACGAACCAACTACTGCTTTTCTAGTTGAATGTGATTTACACCTGTCATATCTTTGACCTGTGTTAACATTTCTTCCTGATTCAGGATCTATAACCCAAATAAAAGGTTTATCTTTTGAACACCTACTTCTTTCTTTACCACAAGAAGGGCAAGTTAAAACTTCTTGGGATTTCCCAAACCTATGTTCGCAATGATCACAAGTTGTTTTAAGAATACCGCATTTTGGTGCGTCTGGCATTAAAAATCCTATTTTTCGGTAACATAATTGGATCTAAATTATATGAGTTAGATCTAGGTTTCCACATCAACTCAATACCTTTCCATAATTTATAATCTTCCAATCTCAAAACATTATTTTTTTGACTATTAAAATAACTAACTGCATCTTTTATATTTACAGCAAAATTATCTGCTACTGCAGGTGATAATTTTTTTTGAAAATTAAAACTTATAATTAGATACGACCTACATTTATATTTAGCAAAATGTTCTAACGTTGTTATTTGATGCTCTTTAATTTGACTCTTAGATACTCTATTTCCATTTCTATACTTTAACTCTAAGGCAACAAATGATTCATCAAAAAACCAAAAATCACAAGGTAGTTCTCCTTTTGCCCATTTTGGCTTATGTGGTCTATGCCAGTAAAAATCTCCACCTTTTTTTCTTATTCTATTTTGATAATGATCTAAACTTGATTCAAAACATTTTTCATGTACATTCATTATAACTCATTTCATTCAGTAAGTCCAGTTTATTTAGTTGACATCCACAAAGACATACCTTCTCTCCTGACATAAAACAATTCGTTAATTGTATCAGGGCAGTAAATCATACCACCATATTCTTCTTCTTTATGGTGGTGTCTTTTAACACTACTTGCACTTTCCCTATGAATACTAATCCTCCATAATATATTTTTTGTTTCTATATAATTTCCAGAACTTAAAAGTAATGTTTTCTTTCCCCTTTCGTCTTTAGAAATAACATTACTTCTTCTACCAAAGAAAGCCAACATAGTTTGATAGTCTTTAGCGAGATCTTCTGAAATCCCACAAAAAATACCTATATTATTACTTTCTTCATTATTCCATCCGTCACCTAATAAAGCACCATCTAAAAACATCTCTAACAAATCTTTAGAATATTCAAATAATTTATATAACCTTCTTTCTATTTTTGTCCTTCCAATTAACCCACTAACAAACTTATGTAATTGATGATCGTATATATTAAAATGCCAAATTTTAGATAATCCTCGATTTGTTCTATCATATTCGTATTTTTTCCACCTATCTGTAAATAATTTGTTCATCATTTCATCTATGATTGGTATATTTTTTTCTTTACATTGCGTAATTGATATTACAGGATCTTTTTTTGCAATTGATCCATCTGTTGCAACTAACCCCAACCAATAAAAAAAATCCAATGAATTATACTCATAATCACCAATCTCTATCTTTTTTATATGGTTTCTATGTACTAAATTTATTTTATGGTCAAATATTAATGGCTTTCTTATATGCTCTGAATAAGGTAGAATCATACAATCTTCGGCTAAGGAATCTATCACATTCCCTTCTTCAGATGAGTATGCTTCATTACTTTTAGTAACTTCATGTTTCATTGGTCTAGAAAATAAAAAACTATCTGTAATGAATTTTGGACTTTTCATATATCTAGTTTCAAACCAATGTATTTTTCCTTCATATTCATCCTGAACCATTATTTCTACATCTTCCCATTCAATAATATTTGTATCTGAATATCTGGTTAATATTTTGTCTCCATCATCTAAATTTTCTATTTTTTTAAACCCTTCTTTTGTAAGAACTTCTGTTCCAGGTAGATACATAGAGGTAAATTCACTTTTTTCATATTTAATTTCTTCCTCTCTTATTTTCCTACCTTTCCAGTTTTCAAAAAATGCCATTAGAAATTTCTTTTTTTAAATCTGTATGGTCATTTAAAACTAAAGAACAAATATTTCTCAAATTTTTAAGGTCTTCTTCTGAGTCTATAGATCCTGTCCATAAATATTTGTTTTGTGAAGAAAATATAAAATCACCTTCTTTGTTTAAAGGTTTTTTATTTTTTATCCATCTATCTGATGTAAGATAGAAATCACATCTTTTCTTTATTTTGTTTAAAATAATTTGAGGTTTGGCCTGGATAAATAAACCATTATCGTTTTCAAATATTGAAAACACTTGAATATTGATAGAACTTCTATTTTTATTTAATTTTTTACATATTCTAAATGTATCTAACATACTTAGAAGATTTTGAAGTTGGGATTTACCATCCCAACTTATTTTTGTATATTGTTTTTTTTCTACTTTATTTTCAGATTCTTTATTATTTATTACAATATCGTAAACAAATTCTAATTGGTTAAAGTCAAGATTATTTATTTCCATGCCTTTATCTTTTAAGATTTTTATTTTTTCTTGTGATTCCATATTTCTTAATAACCTCCTTTATCTTTATATATTATTATATATAATAACGATAAAAGCAAAAAATTTTTTCCTACTCAGCAATAAAAATTTTATTTAATTTATCGTAATTCATAATTTTTTTAGTTTTGTAGGCATCACATATTGTCTTAAACCCACACCACTTACAGTTTTCTTTTGAATAATTTGCTTCTAAATCTTTTTTCAAAAATTTACTTTCGACTTCAAATCCTTTGTCAAATAAATATTCTACATCTTCTTGAGATCTTGTAACAGAGACATATGTGTTGCTTCTTAAGAAATATAAACCTACCTCGTCAGGAGCAACATTATATTGTTTACCTGCCCAATAATACATGTTCAATTGAATATTATCTTGTATATCCTTTTCTGTTAATGTTTTTTTATTGGATTTCCAATCAATAAGGTAAATTTTATCTTCAAATTTCATTAAATAATCAACAAATCCACTAAACATCAAGTTCTTTTTGACAGGAATTCTGAAATATTTCTCTAACATTAAATTTTCTGCTCTATCCCAACCCCTCTCAACAAAATCTTTCTTCCATCCATGAAGAATTTTAAGACCACTATAATAAAAGCCTTCATTATCGGGTTTTTCTATAGTTTCATCCTTTAAAAAAAGATTGCTATACTTTTCAGTATACATGTTTTTTACAATATTCCACTCATTGAACATCTTATGTTCAATAACTTCCTTTATTGTCCAGTGTAATAACGTTCCAAATAGTCCAAAGTGGTTTTGTGGAACTTCAATTGGCTTTACAACATTACCCCAGTAACTTTTTAAAGTACATTCTTGGCAGGATGCTATTGTTGACGCAGATAATCTCATTTTTTTCTCCAAATTGTTAAAATTTTTCTTGATTTTTTTGATATTTTGTATTATAATATACTCATTATAAAAAGTCAAGGAAAAAGTGATTTTTTTTCTAAAGTTCTAGGAAATTTAGTCGATATTATATAATGTAACCACAATTAATAGGAAGGTAAAATGAAATTAACAGAAATGAAACAAAACTTTAATGCCAATAAATATAATGAAAAACCATTGAATAGTTGGGCTGATGTTTGTCAAACGATCTATGAAGATCATAAGCATGTTGTTGAGAAAAAATGCCAAAAAGTTTATTCAAACCATTCTTATATGGATAAAGAGGATATTATGCAGGAAGTGATATGTAATTCTGTAGAGCAATTTCAAAAAAGAAAAAGATTGGGTAAGGATTTTCATTCGACAACAGGAGAGAAGGTAGATGATAACTTCTTATTCCGAAAATGTATTGAAGCAGGAACATATGATTTTGTTTATGCAGATTCTACAATTAAGGATAAGCCACATATTAAAGTTGATGGAAATAGTTATTTATCTCAGGTAGTTGTAATTGATGATCCTGTTAATCCATTTGGAAATTCTAGTGTAGAATGTTTAACTTGGAAAGATATAGTTCCTGATGAGAGTTTGAAAGAACCTGTAGATAGGATGATTTATGATGAATACATTGATGAATTAATTTCATCTATTGATTCTTTTAAGGCTAAGGAAATACCGTTAAAGTTAAATTCTTATCATAAAAGATCTAGTTTGGATTTAAAAGAACTAACTAAAATGCTTCTTACTGAAACACCAGTTGGAGAAATTAAAGTTAAACTGGGTGTTAATGATGCAACTATTTCAAAGGCTAGGAAAAATATTTTATTACCTTTGGCTTTGATGGTGATTGATGAACCATTGTTTTATAAGAAGTATGAAAATATATTGAGTGATAGAGCAAAAAAAGTAATTACTTTGAAAAAAGGTGTTGCTTTTTAAGATTTTATAGATTAAAATACCCCATAATCAAAATATTATGGGGTTTTTTTTTCTTGTTTTTTACTTGACATTATGTTAAGATTAAAAAAAATATTTATGCGAGGGGGGAAATTATGGCAAAGTGGACAAAAGTAGAAAATTGTGTTCTGGAAGTAACGTTACCGTTGGTGGTTGATACTCCTATGGCTGTTAGTAGTCAATTTATTAACACTAGAGATAATAACACTATGTTTTTTAGGTGGTATATAGAAAATACAGAAACAGGAACTGATACCATGACATTTACTGTCAATTTAGTTTCAAGTTATGCTGGTGAGTTTATAACTTTAGCAACAACGGATAAAACAATCCAACCAGGAATAACTGATGAGATAATTGTTCAGTTTTCACCTAACGTTCCAGGAGGAACAGTTGCATCAAGTGAGGAGAGGATTCAGTTGGGTATGGGTAATCCAAATTATTTGGGAGAAAATACTTTTTCAACTATTCAATTTTCAAATGCAGGTGGATCAGGGGCAAACAATGGTAATGGACAAGTTCATGCAGTAGAGTGTTTTGTGATGGTAGAAGATTAATATAACTAAAAGGAGTATTATATGTCATCTCTGTTATTAGCAACCATTGCAGATAGATTGACTCAAGTATCCACAGATATAGATGAATTAGAACAGGTTAATAAAGATAACTTACAAAATATCTATTTAGATACTGGAGATATAAATGTAGCCAATGAGACATTAGAGAAACTTCTTGGTGGTAATGTCTCTAAAGCAAATTTTGTCTATGGCTTGAATTCTTTAGTTACAACCTCTAACACAAAATTAGATGGTATCAATACTAGTGTGTCTACCGTAAATACTTCAATCGGTAGTTCAAATACAAAGTTAGATGCTATCAACACTTCTATTGGCACATCAAATACTAATCTTGGAACTATAAACACCTCTGTTTCTTCTACAAATACAAAATTAGATACTATAGATTCTGTGTTAGATAATCTATTGCTAGACACAACAGCAATGAAAGCATCCCTTGATGCTTTAGATAACACAGTTTCTAGTAATATTTTGCAAGTCGATTTAAATAATATATCAACTATAGCCACAGAATCTACATTGTCTACAATTAACACAGAACTTCAAAGTGTTGATACACATCTAGCAAATATAGAGTATCAATCTGGTAGTGATTATTATATTAAAACTAAAAACTTAGATACTTTAGCAGATGGATCAACAGCACCATCAAATACTCCTTTTGTTCCGATTGGTGGAGTAGACTCAAGTGGTAATGCTCAAGTTTTAAAAACAGACACTGATGGTAATTTAAATATTTCAGTTGATGGAGCAGTAATTACAGATACTGTTAGGTTGTTATCTGGTCAATCTGGAGGATCATATCCTCAAATTGGAAATGTAGGATTAGTTGCAGGTTCTGCCAGTATTGGTAGTGTTTCTCTAAATGCAGGTTCTAATGCAATTGGATCTGTAACTGTTACATCTGTTCCAACTACTGCAGTAACAAATAGTGCTTTAACAAGTCTTGAGGGTACAATAAATTCTAGTAAAGTAGATGTAAATTTAACCAATTCAAGTGTTGCAGTTACGGGAACAGTAACTTCTACTCCTTCAGGCACACAAGCAGTTTCTCACAGTACTTTAACAGAATTGGGGGATGCAATAAATTCAAATAAGGTAGATGTGAATTTAACCAATTCAAGTGTACCAGTGACAGGAACATTCTGGCAAACAACTCAACCTGTCAGCATTTCAGGATCTTTAACAGTTGAGCAATCAACAGCAAGTAATTTGAATGTTACTGAAACTAATTCATCAACAATTTCCTCTAGAGTCAATTCAGTAGTTACTGGGGTAAACACTACAAACACTACTCTTGGAACTACTAATTCAAAAATAGATACTTTAGATGGGAGTGTTGATGCTGTAAAAACTGCTGTAGATGGACTTAAAGGAGATGGTTCAAATGATTCTACCCTTAATGATTTAAAGGGTGTTTTGGATTCTATCAATACAAATACAGACACTTTAGAAGTAAAAGTGGCTGAAGTAGATGTTAATACAGATGGTTTAGAAACTTTACAAACTTCCACAAATACAAAGTTAGATACTACAATTACTGCTGTACAAAAAATAGACGATGTTCATGGAGCAGATGGGAGTACAGCACCAACAAAAGGTGTTTTGATTGGTGGTAAGGATGGTAGTGGGAATTTTCAAGATCTATTGATAGATACTTCTGGTCGTACAACAGTTAATGTGAATGGAACAGTTCCAGTTTCTGGAACGGTTACTGCAACACCTTCTGGAACTCAAACAGTTACTGGAACAGTAACTGCAAATGTTGGAACAGGAACTCAAGCAGTATCTCATGGTGCATTAACGGAATTAGAATCTGCAATCAACTCCAATAAAGTTGATATAAATATTGCAAGTGGTGGATTTGATGGAGCAGTAACAGGAACATTTTGGCCTACAACACAACCAGTTTCTGGAACGATAACAGAGACAAATTCTGGAGCAATAAAATCAGCAGTAGAGAAGTTAGATAATGCTATTTCTGGTAGTGAAATGCAAGTTGATGTAGTATCAATGCCCACAACAGCAGTAACAGGAACATTCTGGCAAACCACACAACCAGTTTCAGGAACAGTAGCAGTAACGAATGCTGGATTAACAGAATTAGAAAATGCAATTTCAGGAAATGAGATGCAAGTTGATGTGGTAACAATGCCAACAATAACTGAAACCAATTCTTCAGATATAGATACAAAGTTGGGAACAGTAAATACAAATTTAGGAACACTGGAAACTTCAACAGATAATATAAGAGGTTCAGGGTCAAATGTAAAGAGTTTATATGATCTTCATGGTGTTCTAGCAACAATAAATACTTCAGTGGGAACTTCTGCTACTAATTCTTCTAATTTGTCAAATATATCAACAAAATCAAACTCTATGGATAGTTCTTTAGGTTCAATAAATACAGATACAACATCTTCTAAGAATAGTTTGATAGATATTGATACGGCAGTTTCTGTTGGGAGTAGTTTTACAAATAATGTGGCTAGTGTAGGTACAAGTGCAATTCAAATCACAACTACTTCTTTTACATGTTCAAAAGGAGTGACTGTAACTGCGGATATGTCTAATACAGGAACTATTTTTGTGGGAAATTCAAGTAGTGTAACTACTTCAACTGGTTTTTCCTTAGAGGCTGGAGATGCATTATTTCTACCTATTGATAATCCAACAAAAGTTTATGTTATTTCAGATACAGCATCTCAAAAAGTTTTGTATGTTGCAGTATAAGGAGGGAAGATGTCAATTCAAGTAAGTAGGTCAGCATTTAGGAGAGATGGAACAACAATAAATATGAAACCTGGAGTCCAAACTCTAAAGGTTGGCGTTATAGATGTAACAGGAGTTACTTTAGATACAGATTACGCAATAGATGTAACTAGCCATCTTCCTGTTTATAAGGATAATAGAAGTGGTGAAAATACTACTAAAACTTTTGCATTTACAGAAGATTTGTTTGACAGTGAAACTACAATAATTAAAACATCATTATTACCTAGTTTAGCAAAAATTTTAGTTAATAACAGTTCTAATCAAGCAACTAGAACAGGAAGTACTGTTCAACAAGGTGATATAGATATACAGCAAGATAATGAATTAGCATACATCTATACTCAAAATAGTGTTTGGAAGGCATTAGCAGTCACTCCAACTACATATACTGTTGATGTTGATAGTAATAAATTTAGGTTTAATGGTAAAGGTTTGGCAAGTAATTTAACTTGGGATAGTGGAACTATGCCAGACATTAGGGTTTTGAAAGGTCAAACTTACACCTTTGATCAGAGTGACAATTCAAATAGTAGTAATCCATTATTTATTACTACTCAATCAGATGGTGGAGATACTGATGGAGATTATACTACAGGGGTTATTTATAGAATTGATGGAGTTGTAAAAACTAGAGCAGAGTATGATACAGCATTTGATAGTTATAGTAATTCTTCTGTTTATACAGTGGAGTTTACAGTTCCACATTCTGCACCAAATGAATTGTATATTCAATCACCAGATACCTCAAATATGGGAGCAAAATTAGTCGTAGAGACTGCTCAGGATCTTACAAGTATTTCTGGAAATGTTTTACCTTCGGCTAACGGTACTCAAGACTTAGGGTCTACTGGTAAAAGATGGAATGAGTTATTTTTAGGTGGAACAGATCCTGCTGTTAATTTTGGAACAGATAGAGTCTTACCTGGATCATATGATTATACTAATTTCTTTTTATGGTTGAAAACAGCAGATGCGAACTTTGCTGGATCAGGATCTGATGCATTTAGTAATTTATTGAGTAAGAAACAAGTTGAAGATTCTTATTATAGCAAGACCAGTAGTGATGCTAGGTATCTTCAAAGTGGAGGTGCTGGAGCAGGTACTTTAACTTTAGAGAATGCAAATGGTGGACAATTGTTTATTGGAGACTCAGGAACTACAATCGCATCAAATAATGTTGTGGGTAAAATAAATTTTACTTCAGACGATGCCAATCTTGCTGGAAATAATGTTCATGCATATATAGAAGCAAAAACAAATGCAACTATAAGTTCCAATGCTCATATTGGATATACTGATTTATCTTTTTATACAGGAAATAGTTCTTTGGGTAAATCTTTGCAAATAGGATCTGATGGTGTTGTAACTTTTTATAGTTCTCCTCTAGTGAAGCAAAATGCAAAACCAACATTTACTTCTGTAACTGATGATTCTGGCAATACTTACCTAACTAAAGCATCAGGAACTGATGTTTTTCCAATTGATTATGCAAATATAGTTGCAAATACTAGCAACAATGATTTATACTATGTACATAGAAAGGCTGATCAAAATTTAACAGTTAGTGAAACTACAAATACATATGAGATTTATGAGGAAACCAATATAACAGGCTTTATTGAGGGGATTCAAAATCTCACAACAAATAGTCCTTCATATGCAATAAACGTTTCTCAATTAAAAGTAAATGGGGTGGTGATTGATTTGGATAATATAAGTAGTAATTATGATTATTGGTCGAGTGTTCAGGCATCAACTACAATAACAACGACATCTGGTATTAAGGCTGTTACTCCAACTGTGGTTTTACCTCAAGTTGGAACTAGTCTTGTTCCAACTGATGCTACTTTGACAAACGTTACTTTGTTGATAAAATGGAGACTTACAAGTAATACATCAACTAGTGTGAACAATATTGATTCATCGACTATGAAATTCCAAACAAAACAAGGGTCAGGTGGTTTCTCTGATGCCTATACTTTTGCAAATGAATCATATCATGTTCCTGCTAGTTCTTCTGCTTCTGGTGATGTTTTAGCAATTAACTTGAATCTTTCTAGTTCTGACCTAACATCATTAAAAAATTCTTTAGGTTCTGGTGATGTTACATATACTCTACAAATTACAGGTGCAAAATCTGCACAAGACAATTTAATCTTTCGGGATTTGAGTTGGGGATTAAGACTTTACTGGAGATAATAAAAAAACATTGACAAAATTAAAATTTTCTTTTATAATTAGAAAAATTTTATAAATCTTAGGAGGAAAAAATAGATGAGTAAATTAGATTTAAGAGAATCTTTTGATATTGAAGTTCAAAGGAGGGAAGTTTCTAACTCCCCAAAATTGAATTCAAATCAAGAAGCACTTTTAATGGCTAATCAACTTGCCATTTCTGGTCATACTTCGATTAAACATCAAGATTCAAGTGGGAATACAGTAGATTTTGAAGAAGGTTCAAACTTAATAGTAACTTCTGGAAAAAAAGGTATAATTAATTTCATTATTGGAGAATTGAATAGTGGAGATACAACTGCTAATGCTAACTTTAGGCGATTTGACAGAATTGCTTTAGGTCGTGGTGGTGGTACTTCAGTCGCTTCAACAGATCTATGTTTGAATAACGAATTAGACCTTGTTAGTTCCGTTGATACTTCAATTAATGGTGCAGTTAATGGTTCTGGAATTCAAGGATCACATGATTTTGATTATGTAAGTGATGCACAACATGCTAATAGTACTTTTAATGGTACAGGGAATTTTTTCTCAAGAGAATTAGTTTGTGAACAAAAAGATTCTGCTCCAAGCAATATGGACTTCTATATGACAACGGAGGATTCAGGATTAACTGCAGTTTGGTATGCCAAATTTACAATAAGTAACCTTAGTACTTATTGGACATCAGGAACTCCTTCAATAATTATTAATGAAGCAGGTATTGTTAATCAAGCAGGTAAAACTGAAAATGGTAGTGGTGATAATTATTTGTTGGCTAGAAGGACTTTTACCAACAAACAAGTTAAAACTGCTGATACTTTAACAATTACTTGGAAAATAACAATTAAGTAAGGGAGGTATAAAATGGCTGAATTAACAACGCAAGAACAAACTGATCTTACTACTTTAGAAGGTAAAAGTTTTCAGTTTAAGTTTGCTCAACAATTAAATCAAATGTCTGCTTCTTTGTCCACTAAGATAGGTACTATCCAGGAACGAGTGGATGAATTTAAGTCTGTTAAAGGCTCTACAATATTTAAAGAAGAATTAAAAGAGGAATTAGATCAAGATATTTGGCATCAACATTTAGATGATGATGGAAACGATCTTTTAGATGAAGATGGAAATCCAACAACAATTACACTGGAAACTCCTAGAAGGTTATCTGCAGAAGAAATAACAAAAATTGCAGAAGATGAGTATAAGAAAGAATTGGCAGTAATAGAAGCCTCTCTTGATCACTCTAAAGAAGAACTTAGATTGATTGGAGTTGAGCAAGATTTTCGAGCAAGAGGTGTTGTGGCTAGAGATCCTATTGGTACAACTTATTTCCAATCTTTTTCGGGTTCTGATAGCAATAATGGTACAACTAATGCAACTCCATATAAATACCTAGATGCTTTTACAGAGACTGCAAGATCTGCAGGTGATATTATGATTTGTCGAAGACCTAGAGGTGGAATTAACCCTTCAGATTTAGGTTATGGAGTCGTAATTGATGGTGCTACTTATGGAACTAGTTCAAATCAAAGTAGTTTTAGTGCTGTTCCTAATACTCATTCAGGAACAACAATTAAAACACCAATGTATGTTGCTGGTTATGAAAAAGGTCGAAATCAAGATGCTAGTAATACAACTTATGATGATGATAATCAGTTCATACCTAATTATCTTGATAGATGTGCAGATCCAAGAGATAGGTCGCTACAAGGATATTGGTATAATCGTTATTTTTCAATAGCCGAAGGTTATAGTGATCGGATTGAAATTACTTCTGATGGAAGTGGTGAAGATCCCATTATGGTTATCGCAGATTATGAAAATGAATGGGGAGACTTTATTGAATGTGGTAATGGTAAGAATGGAGATGACCATTTAAATGGTGGGAATGATTCTACAAATAATGCTAGAGGTGGTGGATACATAGTAGAGTATGGTTCTAAGATAATTAGAAGGACTCACGATGGATCTTCTGCTGGTGCAGGTAAAGAAAAAATTCCTGTTCATTCTTATATAACACCTGGAGATTGTATTTTCGTTGGAACTTTAACTGGTTCAAACAATAAACCTAATGTTGCTCCTGGAGTGGGTGATGATCCTTATGAACATAGTTATATTGTAAGAGATGTTAATTATGATAAAATTGTTCTTTGGCATCCATATAAAGGTGAAATGGCTGGAGAAAAACGAACTATTGTTTCTATGGGATACCAACCAAGATGGAGAAGTATTGGTTATAGTGGTCATACGGATGATTACTATCATAGTGGTAGTGATACTTATTGTCTTGATGTAGCAAACGCAAGAAATTGGTTGTTTCAAGGAATAACTTGGACTAATGCTCAAATGGAAAGTACTTCTAGTAATCACCCAGAAAGAAGGAAGTTGATGAACTTTACTGGAGGTAATTCTATGGCCTTTAAGGATTGTCAATTTATTGGAGGTAAAAGACATAATAATTCTTATCCTTACTACAGTAGGACTGATTCACTTTGGTTTATTACTGGTCATGACAACCAGTTGACTGCAGATAGGTGTCTTTTCTTAAATGCAAAAATGGGAATTTACGAGTATTATAGTGCTAATTCGTCAGATTATAGTAGAGGAAATACTTTTAAAGTTAAAGATTGTATTTTTAATGGCTGGAATTGGTCAAGAGTTAATGGTGCAAAATGTGAAACTCATTGGGATGGCAATGAAAATGCTGTTAGTAACCAATATGATTCACATACAATGAATATACCAATGGGTGGAATTGTTAGTGAAGATAGTGGATCTAATTGGGAGATATTGGATTGCGAATTTGTGAATCATGCTCAAACTCATATTTGGTTTAACAGTCCAGGAAGTAGGGTGAAGATGAGGAACCTGCAATTCTTGGGTGCTGGTATGGATTTTGTTGATCCTACTGCAACTACAATTTATGAAGCACATGAAAACTTAGGACTTAGGTGGGCAAGACCTGCTTTTGCTGGTGGTGTTACTGCTTATTCCGATTCAGGTGCTAATTCAACTAATGGTGGAGATCCAACAGTTGGAATGAATGACGTAACAAATAATTCTGTTTCTTCAATTATTGGCACACAGGTTTGTAAAAAAGTTGATCCTTCATCTGGTTTGTGGGTGTCTGCTAACACTAATTATGGAAGAAAATTTTATACTTACCTCTCTCATAACATACCTGATGGTAGTGGTGGTTACACAGGGGTTAATGAAACTTCTTATGATGCTAACAATTACTTAAGAACTAATTATGCAGGAGCAGAAAACATTACTGGTGGTACTGTTACTACAAGATCACCTTACCGAAGGATTGGTGGTGCTAATTATGCTCAGAGGTATAATTGGTATACTGGTCATGAAAGAGCAACCTACTTCAATAGGTTTGACAACTCTACTCATAAGTATGATTACACTTGCTATTTTGGTGCTACAGCATTATATGGTGCTACTGATGTTAATCCAGCCACTGGTCAAATGAAACTTGAAACTGGTTTGGAAAAATGGAATTATTGGTGGTGTACTGATATTGCAAGTAATACTGTTACTGTTTATGATGAAAGTAAAGCCAGAACGTATGATACTGATGGTGGTTCTAATAAAGTACCTAAAGGTCAACCTTTTGCTGATGAATTATTTGCAGAATATGATTGGTGGGTGAGCCATCCAACTAATGGTAATTGGTGGTATTCTAATGATTATGGTCAACATGATCAGTATAATAATGACAGAAATCAATATCGAGCAAATTTCGTAAGATTCCAAGATAGTTATAGGTACAGAACTTTGCCAGCATGGAACAATCTTGCTGTTAATTCTACTTCAGATATTGATGGATGGGGAACTGCTAATGAAGAAACAGGGAATGGGCCAGGACAAGGTATTGGTGCTTCTCCCTGGTTTGGGCCAGTTATGTGTTATTTCCCCAATTATTATGTGAATACAAACACAGCAGATTTATCAAATGCAGGTCATCATGACTTTAACCATCAAACTATTGCTGTTCAGGATTATTATCATCAATATCTTAATTATGATAAAGATCTAAACAGAACTGGTGATCTATATCCTGAAGTATTCCATCCAATGATTAAGGGATCTAGGAAAGGTGAATCTACAGGTATCT
>VTLG01007481.1_pt1 | contig 67530 bp, 59 predicted proteins | sample 4694571 | NCBI WGS metagenome assembly VTLG01 (sample SAMN12604809, study PRJNA352737) | marine metagenome | biome: ENVO:00000447; feature: ENVO:00000209|ENVO:00000569|ENVO:01000036; material: ENVO:00002151; isolation source: viral sequences binned using virsorter ...
ATTTAGACTTACAAGCTACGTTATAAACAATTTTAAACAATTTATATTTATAAGTATGAGCAAAGAAAAAATTAAAAAAGTAGAATTAATTATAGATGAAGAAGCAGATAGATTTGGTGTAGAAGCTATCAGTCTAGTTGAATTTCCTGCGATTGAGGAAAACTTTATGTTTTTTAATAAAGATCAATTTTTAAGTTTAGCTAAATTAGATGAAGAACAAAAAACATTAGTTGGAGCAGTTCTAATACCTAATAAAGAGATACCTAGATACGATCAAGAATTAGACGAAAAATACACAGTGTTTTTTACAGAAGATACTATAAAAAAAGCACAGGAACTATTTATGTCAAGTCTAAGAAACAATAATGCTACCTATGAACATAAAGTACCTGTTAAAGGATTAAGCGTTGTAGAAAGTTGGATTAAAGAAGATAAGAAAAATGACAAATCTAATTCTTATGGTTTTAATAAACTACCTTTAGGAACGTGGTTTGTAAAAATGAAAGTTAACAATGATGAGATTTGGAATAGTGTAAAAGAGGGTAAAGTAAGAGGATTTAGTATAGAGGGATTTTTTACAGATAGAGTAATTGAAGCATCAAGACCTAAAGATATTATTGATTTAGCTGAAGAATGTACTGACTGTCCTGATGAGGTTACATTAGGAAAGATTAGAGATATTATACTAGAAAACGAATTGTCAGTAGTAGGTACTTTAGATGGCGAACCATTATTTGCTACTAAAGAAGAAGCTAAGATTTATGCAGAAATGTTTAAAGGTTGCACAGGCTTTCATACTCATAGAGTAAATGGTGTTGTAAGATATATGGCTTGTGAAACACACGCAGATAGCACTAAGGTAGAATATACAGAAAATGAATTAGGAAAGAAACGTAAAAAATATAAGAAAAAATACAAGTATGTCGAATACGCAGACTTTGTAAACAATCAAGCTTTAGCTAAGTATTCTTGGGAACAATGTATAAGAGATATGGTTAAACAATACGGCAACAAAGAAACTGCTGCTAAAGTATGTTCTTCCATAAAAAATAGGACTGTAAATAGGTAGTCCTGTGAACAATTATTTAAGTTTAATATTTATAAAAAAAAAGTAACAATGACTACAATAGAAAAAATCAAAACACTCTTATTATCAAAAGAGGAAAGCAAAGAAACTAAAATGTATGCTGAAATGATTTTAGATGATGGCAGGGTACTAGCAACAGAAGATGATCAGTTTATGATTGGCTCTGTTGTAATGGTTGTTGGAGATGACGGAGAAACTTCGCCTTTAACAGCAGGTACTTATACTATGTCTGATGGTGCTAAATTAACCATTGATGAAGATTCTAAAATTCTTGACATGGGAGAAGAAAAAGAAGCAGAAGGAGTAGAAAATGAAGAAGAAAAAGAGGAAATGGAAAAAGAAGAAGATAAATTTTCAGCTTTAGCTAAAAGAATTGACGAATTAGAGAAAGCAGTATATGGAGAAAATAAAGAAGAAATGTCAGAAGAAGTAGAAGAAGTTAAAGAAGAAGTAAAAGAAGATGAAATGGTTGAGATGTCTAAGGATATGGTAAATAGTTTAGTTGAAGAAGTAGAACACTTGAAAGCTAAAATAGTTGAACTAGAAAAAACTCCAGGTGCTGAAGGCTTTACTCATAGTCCTGAAAACAATACTAAATCGGAAAAACCGAATTTAGCTACAATGACTGCTAAACAAAGAGCAGCATATTACATTAATAATAAATAATTAAATTAACACAAAATGAATAAGTACAATTTATCAAAAGAATATCAGTTTGATATTGATGTTTCTGCATATACGTCTTATGCAGGAAAATTAGCACTTCCTTATGTAACTGCTGCGGTTAAAAGTCCTGACACAATTGCTAAAGGATATGTTAGAGTAATAGACGGATTAAATAAATCTGCTAGAATTACAAATTTAGGCATTAGTGATCCTGTGGTTGCTGCTGCTTGTGGTTTTTCATCAAGTAATGACACTTCATTAACTGAACAAGTTTTAACTCTAACTGATTTAAAGGTCAATGAGGAGGTATGCCGAGGCACAATCTTCCCTACATGGATTGGCGAAAATATGGATAGAAACGGAAACTTGCCAGGTACATTTTCTGATTTCTTATTAGCTACAATAGCAGGTAAAGTTGGGGAAAGTTTAGAAAATTCAATGTGGAAAGGTTCAGCTATATTTGGAACAGGTTTTCAATCTAATGATGGTACTTTAGATGAAACAGGTGCAGATTTAAGTGCTTGTAAAGACTTCTTTGAAGTAGATTTAGACGGAGCTATTTCTACTACTGATATATTAACTGACTTAGGAGCAGTTTATAACTCAGTTGTAGCTAATGCTCCAGGTATGTTAAGTAAGCCGGGTTTTGGATTTTATATGAACAATAAAACTTATGCTTTATACGCTCAAAAATTAGCTTCTGAAACTACTTATCAACAAGTAGGTGCAGCGGGTACATTTACAGGATTGACTTACATGGGATTCCCTATTTATGTTTGTCCAGGAATGTTTAATGATACCATTATAGCTACATATCCTGAAAACTTAGTTGTAGGAACTAATTTAGCAACAGATTATACTGAAGTGAATCTAATACCAACCTATCAATTTGATGGTTCAGATAACATTAGAGTAGTTATGAACTTTGCTATGGGTGTACAAACTGCTGTACCAACTGACGGAGTATTTGCAACTTCTGTTTGGTCGTAGTAGATAGTATAAATTAGGGGAGTGAAATACCTCCCCTTTTTTTTAAAAGAGTATTAATAAATAAAAATAAATAAACATGGCTTGTAATTTAACACGAGGTTTATTAGTTGACTGCAAAGATCAAATAGGTGGACTGAAAAAAATCTTCTTTACTCAGTCTTATTGTTCTGACATAAGAGCAAGTGCTACATTTAATGGTACTAATGCTTTACAAATGGACACGGCAGGTTTTGCTAATTGGGATATTTACGGTGGTTCTACTGTAAATGTTTTTCAGTATGATTTAAGACCAAATCTTTCATCTATGACAGTAAATGTTAATAGTGATCCTGCAACAGGTACTACATTTTTTGAACAAACTCTTTCTATTACTTTACAAAAATTATCAGTTGCACAGACTAATGAATTAAAACTGATTTCTTACAATAGAAGTCAAGTATTTGTCTTAGACAATAATGATAATGTATTTTTGTTAGGTATGGATAATGGTTGTGATGTTTCAGGTGGTACTGCGGTTAGTGGTGCTGCAAAAGGAGATATGACAGGTTTTACTTTAGAACTTAGAGCAGAAGAAAAAGATCCTATGATTTGGCTTCCTGCAACTGCGGGTGGTGGAACTGCTAAATATCCATTTGATGGATTAAGTGATGAGGCTGCTTTAAATATTGCAGTAGGAACATAATTAATAAATCGTTACTCAATTTAAAAGAGGGTTATCTATTCGGTAGCCCTTTTTTATTAACTAAACTTTATAATTATCTTAATTATATAAAAAAACTTTAACAAAATATACAAGTTGTGAACAATATAATGACTTTTATATTTATAATAAACTATATTATGGCTTGGAAAGTAAAAGACGAATACAAAGACTATAAACCAACAAATATGAATTTGGCTTATGGTCAATTGCTACCACATCAAATAGAAAATCTAAGTAATGAGGTAAAAGATAAATATTTTACAAACGAATCTAAATCTAAGAAGAAAAAAGTAAAAACAAAAGAAGTTAAAGTAGAAGATGATTTAGAATTTATAGGTGGTAATAATGATTAAAGAAATTATTTTACACGAAGATATATTAAATGAGTATTTAGAAAAAAGAGCTAAACTAAATACTGAAGAAGAAAAACAAGAACTAGCAGAAGAATATTACACAAAAATAGTAAAAGAATATGTATCAAGGTAACTTTAATTTAAATACATTAGCTTATCAAATTACTGTTAATATGTATCCTAATATTACATCTATAACAGGATTAGATGCAGGTTTATCTCCTTATACTAATCATATTCTTTGTGAATTTAGAGGTCAAAATACTAATTGGGTAAGAACAGGTATTGCACAAGAGGGAGCAGGAACAAGAAACAATAGATATTGGAGGATTAAATTTGATTTTTATAATTCTTCTGTATCTGGTGTTTTTGATGTAGAAAGTGCTAGAAGAACAGGTAATATTTTTCTACCATCACAAGAAATTTATAATGTAAATTTTTATTATCAAACATCTACAACAAACTTAGATGTAGCAAATGCAACTAAGATTGATTGGACTACACAATTAAATTTAGAAAGACAATTTGATGATAACTATAATCAAGCTCCTGTAAGTAATTACACAGAATATAGCACAAATGATGTTAGTACATCAACAACAAACACCAACGTAGAATATGGAACGCAAACAGCATAAGAAAAAAGATAACATATCAGTAATACATTTAGCAGAATATAATCTGCCTACAATTACAGAAGTAAACAATAAAGATTGGATTCAATTTGGTTCTGACAATCTATATCCTCAATACTTACTAGAGCTATACAATGGTAGTAGTATAAACAATGCTATTATAAAAGGTGTTAGCTCTATGATTTATGGAGAGGGTTTAGACGCTACTGATAGAGAAGATGACGATAATAAAAAGGGTAGTTGGTTATCTTTAAATGCATTGTTAAACAATTCTCCTAAAGACACGTTAAAATGCTTGGCATTTGATTTAAAGCTATTTGGAATGTGTTATGTTAATACTATATGGAACAGACCTAGAACAAAGATAGTAGAGGTAAGGCATATACCTGCACAATATATAAGAAGTGGTAAAGCAGACGCTTACGGTAAAGTAAATGAGTATTATTATAGTGCTGATTGGGAAAACACAAGAAAACACAAGCCAAGATACTACAAAGCATTTAATTTAAAAGATAGAACAGATGCAAACCAAGTTTTATGTATAAAAGATTATAGTCCTGGATCTTACTACTATGCAACACCTGACTATCAAGGTTCTACAAGCTACATTCAATTAGATATGGAGATTGCACAATTTCATTTGTCTAATATCAAATCAGGTATGTTTCCGTCTATGGCTATAAATATGGCTAACGGAATACCAACAAGGGAAGAAAGAAGAACTATAGAAAGACAAATAAATGCAAAGTTTGGTGGTTCAGGTAATGCAGGTAAAATACTATTAACATTCAATGATGGTAAAGATACTGCTCCTGAGATAGTACCAATAAACGCAAATGACAATTCAGATAGTTATCAATTTTTATCACAAGAAACAACTAGAAAAGTTTTAACAGGTCATAGAGTAGTATCTGGATTATTATTTGGTGTAAAAGGTGACGGAAGTGGTTTTGGTAATAATGCAGATGAACTTTCAGATTCTTTTTCACTTTTTATGAATACTGTAGTAAAACCATTCCAAAACACGCTTTTAGAGGGTTTAGAGCCAATATTTCACGCAAACGACATAGACCTTGATTTATACTTTAAAACGCTTAAACCTGCTGATTTTATTAATGTTGAAAGTGTTTCTCAAATTAGCGAAGATGAGCAAGAGAAAGAGGGAATAGACACAGGTAATGAGGGTGAGCCAATAAAAAAAGAGTTTAAAGACTTAAAAGATATAGACACAAAGCCAACTAAAGGAATGATAGAACAAGCTAAAATTGGTTTAGAAATGCGTAAAGAACACGGCAGGGGTGGAACTATGGTTGCAGTTGCAAGAGCGCGTAACATTGTAAACGGAGATAATTTATCTTTAGAAACAATTAGCAGAATGAACAGTTTTTTTGCTAGACACGAAGTAGATAAAAAAGCAGAGGGTTTTAATCCCGGAGAAAAAGGCTACCCTTCAGCAGGTGCAATAGCATGGAAATTGTGGGGTGGTGACGCAGGTCAAACTTGGGCAAAAAAAAAAGTAGAAGAAATCAAAAGAGTAAGGGAAGATTTAGACCTGCCTAAAAATGACGAACAAGCATATATAGAATACTTTACACAAAATGCAATTAAGCTAGATGATGATTGGGAAGAATTAAGAGTAGATACAGTTGATACTAATGAAGAAGAAGAAGAAAACTTTTACAAGTTTGCAACTGATGTTCCTGGCGGAGATACCGCAGGAAACTTATTGAAAGAAGCTACTAAGATTGGATTGTTTAAATTGTATTATAGATACTCAGCAAATCTTTCAGCTAATAGTAGAGATTTTTGCAGAATAATGGTAGCTCTTAGAAAAGCTAGAAACGTATATACAAGAAAAGCTATTTTAAATGCGGGTAGTAGGGCAGTAAATCCTGGATTTGGAAAGAATGGTAGCAATACGTATTCTGTTTGGAATTGGAAAGGTGGAGTTTACTGTCATCATTTTTGGGAACGTGTTTGGTATTTTAGAAAAAGAGTACCTAAAGGCGAACAAATTACAATAGACGGAAAAACATATAAAGGTGGACAAGTGCTACCTGATACAACAATTAGAAATTATAAAAAAGTTACAAATGCTTTTGCGGAAAGAATGGGGGTTAATATGCCTTTTAATGATACTAAAGCAACTACTGCTCCTATTAACACTCCAACAAGAGGTAAATACAGTTAAAATATGGCAATACAACATACATTATTTATAAGTACAGATAGATTAAAAAGAGATAGTGCTTTAGGTGGATCAGTAGATGATAATTTACTACTACCATATATTCTTATGGCTCAAGATAGATATATACTACCAATACTAGGAACTGATTTAACAAATAAGTTAATTTCAGATATACAAGGTAGCAGTTTAACAGGTAATTACTTAACACTTTTACAAACATATATTCAACCTGCATTAGTGCAGTTTGCTTTTGCTACTGTTTTGCCTTTTTTACGTTTACGAATGGTAAACAATAGCATTGTAACAATGTCAAGCGAACAAGGTTCTAGTGTAGCACACGAAGATTTAAAACCTCTTATAAATGCTAGTATGGATCAAGGAGAGTTTTATAGAGAACGTCTAATTGACTACATACAGAACAATACGTCTAGCTTTCCTGAGTATTCTACTAACACAGGATCAGATCTTACTCCAACCACGCAAAACTATTATGCAGGGTTAAATCTTGATACTGCACCTTTAAGTAATAAAGCTAAATCTTTTTTACAAGGAGCAGATATAACTATATGTTGTTAATATGATAACTAAACAAAAAGTCAAGGAAAGACAAAAAAACATAACTAAATTAAAAACCTATTTAAAGAAAAATGGCAGGACAAAGACTAACAGACAAAACAGCTCTAAATAACCACACGGGATCAGGAGATTTATATATGGTTGTAGATGTTTCAGATACTACGGGAAGTAGTGCAGGAACAAGTAAAAAATTAGATTCTAAATTTGTAATACAAACAGATAAAATTACAGTTTCGGCAGCAGAATTTGGTGCTATGGACGGAACAGGTAATGCAGGTAGATTTAAAACATTAGTATCAGCTCCAGGTAGTGGTTATGCAATAGTGCCTTTAAATCTAGTTGTTGTTGTTACAGGTATAACATTGCCATCTCCTGCAAATGTTACATTATTAGCAGGTTATTTTAATAATTCTTCAACAATTTTTGTTTATAAAAAAAGTAAATTTATGATTAATGAGAGTACTAATAATACTTTAGTCATGGCTAAAGATGGTGGTAACTATAGCAGCAATGCAACAATAGATAATCTGCCTTTTTATTTATATTCTGATGCAAATTTTGGTGGTAATTTTGGTGCAGATGTATATATAACATATCAAATAATAAAATTAGCATAATGGAAACGTCTAAATATATATATGCTTTACTAATAATGCTTGTATTTGGTGTAGCAACCTGTAAAGGACAGTTTTTTAAATATGCAACTATCTATACTTCTATGAACATAAATACAAGTATGGTAGAAGATCAAGACTATAGAGCAATAAACAGAGGTTATGAAGAAATCACACAAATCAATCCTTATGACTATTCTTTCCAAATTGGGATTAGAAAGGTTGCAAGATACGACTTTGAACAGAAAAAAAGGACTTGGTACACGGGTTCTGATGAGCAAAGCTATAGCGATAATACTACTATCTCTAATAATATTGGTTGGGAGTATTTATTTAATTACGCTTTTATACGTCATCGTTCTGAAAAATTTACTAATCAAGATTTTTGGATTAGATATTTAGGTAATAAAACTGTTACAAAAGCACAAATAAAGAATGATGAGGCTAGAGATTTACAATTTACATCATTTGATACTAGATATAGAATAAACAGAGGCAGGTGGGATTTTACATTTGGTCTAGTGGGTAGAGGTCATAGAGTTTATGGCTACAATCCTATTGCAGAAACTTGGGAAAAAGGACAGCAAACATTTTTTGATTTAGCAAATGACTTTGGTTATTCAAGGCAGTTTGTTAATGGAGATTGGCATTGGTTTAAAAACGATGAATTATTAGCAACATCAAATGACGAGTTTTTTAAGCATTATTTTGGTTTAGCAATAGCTCAGTATAACCAAAACGAAATAGACGCATTAGGTAGCGTTTATGAGCTATCTACAGTGCTTGGAATATCCTACTATAAGTACAGTAAAGACTTTTGGTTGTTAAGTTGGGTAAATGTACTACCATATCACTACGGATTAAATGATTTTAGTTATGATTATGAACAACTGCCTATTGATTTAGATTTAGGTTTAGTTACAGGTTGGAAGATAACAAAGTCATTAGGAGTATTTATAGAGGGTACTTATTTAAGGTACTGGGAAAAACCTATCTATGAATGTAAATTAGGGTTTAATTATTTAATATTTTAGTTATGAAAAAATTGTTATTATTTTTTGTGTTTAGTTTTGGCTTTAGTCAATCAAATTGTGAATTATGTGTAGAGCAAAATGGTTTTTATTGCGGAGATGATGAATCTAATTGGACACAATATTCTCCTAATGGTTGTGTACCTAATGGTTTAAATGATTTGTTTTATCTAAACGATGGCTGGAGCGACTGTCAGGATTCAAGCGATGAGCAAGATGCAGTACCAACAACTTTAGCTGATTGTGATATATACAATATTGCAGATACTATATTTATAACTGATACTTTATATGTTGATATTATAGATACTTTGTATATAAACACTATAGATACTATAAATGTAACTGAATATATAGATTGTATTACAGGTTTGCCTTGTAATAATTCTGCTATTGTAGAAATATTAAACAAATCTAAAAACGAAAATAAAATATATAATATTGAGGGTAAGGAAATATATAGACGTAAAGGGTTATATATAGAAAATGGAAAAATTAATTTTAAAACAAAATAAATATGAAAAACGTAATAAATAAAATGATAAACAGTAGAAAATTTTGGTATGGATTATCTATACTAATGCTTATAATGTTTTCAGAAGATTTAGGAATTAGTGCAACAAAAATGCAATCAATGTTAATTGTAGTAGTAGCTTTAATATTAGGTCAAAGCTATGCTGATAGACCTTGCAAGAGATGAAGATAAACGAAAAATCAGAGTTTACACTTGATTTAAAGACAATTATAATGGTAGTTGGCTTTGCTATATCTCTTTCAGCAACATATTTTACATTGAAAGCAGAAGTAGAATTAGCAAAAACGCTACCTAAAAGTGAAATATCACGTTCAGAAATGGATTTAAAAATGGAGTTAATTAGTAAAACTGTTTTATCAAACGCAGAAAAACTAGGCAAAATGGAAAGTGCCGTTGAAAAAATAGAGGAAAGAGTTTACGAACTAAAATGAAATTTTTAAAATACATATTACTATTGTTGGTAGGACAGACCATAGCTCAAACTACTGTTACAACTGAAAGTGCTTTAAATAAGCACACAAAAATTAATGGGATAGTTGTAGTAGAGTTTTGGGCGAAGTGGAATGATAAAAATGCTTGTAGTTTTTTAAAAGACTTGGAAGATTGCAATACTGTTAGAGCAGATATTGGAATTGGTACAACACTACAAGAAAAGTACGATATAGAAGTCCTACCAACTTTAGTTGTTATTAACAATGGTGTTGAAATATCGCGTTTTACAGGTAACATTTTATTTCAGCTAAATGTTAAAAAACAAGAAGTACAAGCCAAAATAGATAGCATAATAATAAGTAAATTTGAATAATGAAACTAACATTAGATTTAATAGAAAACGCAGTAAAAGATAAAGGGTATAATTGGTTTGATAAAGGGGATTACAATTTAAATATAGTAGGTGTTAGAAATAGCGAAACCAACAACGAGGTTACAAATAAATTTGATGATAAAATTACACTTTCCTACAAAGTAGATGGTAAGTGGGAGTTTTATAGTTTTGATGCTACTACAGATCCAGGCAAATATTGGGTAGAAAATATAATGAGGGTAGAGGGTGTTGCTTGTTTAAAGCCAGGACAATATAAATCATACAGAATAGACAAGCACAGAGGTATTTATGACTGTTTAGCACAAAGGGAGGGCGAAGTAGAAGTATATAGAGATAACAATAAAGATGGTTGCTATGATTTAGACGATGATAATACACAGACAGGTTATTTTGGAATTAACATACATAGAGCAACTGCAAGAGAAGGCAAAAAATCAACACAAGTAGATAAATGGAGTGCAGGGTGTCAAGTTATAGCTAGTAACGATGATTGGAACGATTTTATATTTGCTTGTTATAAAGCTAGAGAAATTTGGGGAAACAAGTTTACTTATACATTAATTAATAGTGAAGATATATATGAAGCTACTTAAAAAATTATTAGGCACAGATAAAGTAATAGATAGTGTTGGTGGTATTATAGATGACCTTGTTACTACTAAAGAGGAAAAAATACAAGCTAAAACAAAGCTAAAAGAGATTATGAACTCTTATAAAATAGAAGTTGAAAAAAACATAACGGCACGTTGGCAAGCAGATGCTAATGGTAATATGCTAACAAGATCAGTAAGACCTTTAGTTTTAATATTTCTTATAGTTTGTACTATGTTACTTGTGTTTATAGATAGTGGTTCTATAGCATTTGAAGTAGCAGACAAATGGACGGACTTACTACAACTTACATTAATAACAGTAATAGGAGCTTATTTTGGCGGTCGTTCGGTTGAGAAACTAAAAAAATAAATTATCAAAAAAGATTATAGACTTAGACTAACTAAAGCTGAACACGATCTTATAAAAGAAATGCGTGTTTCTAATGGTGGTATAGTAAATAATGTTTTAGTCATTGGTGATTTACACGAGCCTTTTTGTTTAGACAAATACCTAGAATTTTGCGTATCTAAATATGAACAATTTGATTGTACAGAAGTTGTTTTTATTGGTGATATTATCGATAACCATTATTCAAGTTATCACGAAACAAATGCAGACGGAATGGGTGGAGCTGATGAATTAGAATTAGCTATAGAAAGAATAGCTAGGTGGTATAAAGAATTTCCAAAAGCAACTGTAATAATAGGAAACCACGATAGAATGATTATGCGTAAAGCTCAAACATCATCAATACCAAGCAAATGGATAAAAAGCTATAAAGAAGTATTACAAGTACCTGGTTGGAATTTTGTAGAAAGATATGAAAAAGATAATGTACAATATTTACATGGTGAGGGTGGAACTGCTAGAACAAAATGCAGAGCTGATATGATGAATACAGTACAGGGGCATTTACACACACAAGCCTATTGTGAGCATTATGTAGGTCAAAATTTTAGAGTGTTTGGTATGCAAATTGGAGCAGGTATAAATTTTTCAGAATATAGTTTTGCATACGCTAAGGCAGGTAAAAAACCTGCTATTGGTTGTGGTGTTGTTTTAAACAATGGTAAGCTACCTATAAATTTACTAATGGAACTATAAAAAATAAGGGCAAAAATATTAGCATGTTATCCCTACTAATATAATTACCCTTATTCCGAGTAGTACAGTAATGAAAAAACTACTCTAAAACAATACCTCTTAAAACTTCTCTTTCTCTTTCAAATTGTACATAGTCGTATGGGTTTTGAATTAAATAATATCTTTTAAATTTCTTAACATCTCCATACATATTTTTTCTACTAATATAAAAAGATTCTATTCTATGTCCATCACCTTTTAGATCTCTTATAATTCCTTGTAGGTCTAGTATCATTAGTTTTTGCATACACTCTAAAGTTGTTATACTAAAGTGTTCGTGGAGATAATTTATTAATTGTTCTTTTTGATTCATTTTTTGTTTTCTATTATTATGTTATAAAAATATTTGTAGTATTTATCAAAGTCTTTTTGTGCGTCTTTAGTATACTTAAAACTCCTAAATTCTTCGTAGTTATTTATAGTATATTCTATGTCTAAATCAGTATACTTTTTTTCTACTTTTTTATGAGCCAAAGCTATTGCTAAAGTATCAGCGTCTATAGTTACTTTCATTTTTCTTGTTTTAGTGGTTCGCAAATCTCTCCACACTCTGAACATCTTTGAGAGTCAGAATTACTAGGAGCATTACAACAGTCTGAGTATATATCTATTATTTCTTTTTCCATTATCTATATCCTTTTTTGTTAGCGTATTCTCCTACTTTTACTATAAGTGCAAATGTTAAAAATATTATTAATTCCATTACTTGTTTTTTTTATATTCTACTTTAATTGATTCTCTTTTAAAATATTCATTGTTAGATATTTTGTCTATCTTATCAAGAATATTGTTTATGTTCTTCTCCCATTCAGGAAAAGTTTGCTCTGACATTATTTTGTTTTTTGTTTTCATACAACAAATATATGTAAAATAAATTTAACAAAACAAATAAATAATTAATACTTTATTAACAATAGCTATGTTAATATCTTTTTATTTTTGTAAAGTTATTTTTATTATCTTGCATAAAATTTATTGTTTATGAAATTTACACAATTTAAAAACCAGGACGATGTTAGAGATACATTGATTCTAGAAATGATGAAAAACAAAGTAAGAAAAAATCATTTAGCAAAAGAACTAGGGTTATCTTATCCCACAATGTTGGCGAAATTAGATAGTCCTTTTTCATTTAAAGTAAGTGAGCTTTTACTACTTTGTGAAATAGTCAAACTTGATATTAACGAATTATTAATTAAATACTAAAAAAAATGGAAATTAAAAAATCAAAAATTACAGAACTAAATTTACAATCAGAAAAGTTTAATGATATGTATATATTTACTATTGTCTTTGAAAATGGAGATATTGGTAAAATGTATAAAAAGAAAGATAAAACTTATGAAAGCGTAGGGGATGAGGTAGAATATACAATAAGCCCTAAAAGTACTGTTAAAATCGCTTTTAAGGGTGAATCAAAGTTTAATAACAATACTTCAGCTCCTAGTTATTCAAATACTAAAACTGATACTAATGCAGAAATTAGATTTAGTGTAGCTTTTAAAGGTGCTATAGATTTAGCTTCAGGTGGGGCTATTAGTGTAAATGAAGTAGAAGAATATACTTTAAAATATGATGAATTTCTTAAAGACAAAAAGTCTGTAGAAATGCCTTTTTAACTATTGTATGTTAATAACTAATAATTAGATTTTATAAAATGTAAAATAATTTTATATAATTTTAGGCAAATGAAAAAATCAATACTAGCTTCTACTCCTTTTTTAATTATAAATAAATGTCTTCTCGTTAATTTAGGGGTGGACGCTAGTTTGGTTCTTTCTGATCTTATACAAAAAGAAGAATACTTTAAAGATAGCTCTCAAAATAATGGGGGCTATTTTTTTAATGTAACAAATGATATTAGTTGTAGTACCACCCTTTCTTACTATCAAATCAAACAAGCATTATCTGTGCTTGAAAAGTGGGGCATAATTCAGGTAGTGTTAAAGGGTGTACCAGCTAAAAAACATTTTAAGATAGATCATTCCCAGATATTAAATTTTTTAAATACTAGAATTGAAAAAACTGAAGAACTAGATTGTAAAAATTTTAATAACAAGATATTAAAAAATTCAAACTCTATTAATAATAATAAAGAAATAAGAATTAAAAATAAGAAAGTATATACACGCAAAGAAAAGTTTTTAAATGATTTAAAAGAATTAGAACCTAAAGATTATATTGAAGATTTTGAAGATTACTGGCGAGAGGAAAATAATGTAGGTAAAGAGAGGTGGATGTTAGAAAAAACTTGGAACACAAGTTTAAGATATAAAAGGTGGTGTAGAAACCAAAAGAATTTTAGTAGAGGAAGTAGTGCAAATAATATGCCTGACTTTTTAGATAGTGCTTATATAAATAGAATTAAAGACGATCAAGCACAGGTAAATAAGTTTTATAAACACCTAGTAGAAAATTGTGGTTATGAACGTATAGAAACTGCAACAGGTTATATTAGGTATAGAAAAAAAGTATGATGTTTATTACTTTAATAAGGAATGGTTTAATGTTAGGAGTAAGACACTTTGCACCTGACGAAATAAGAACGTATTGGGAAATACATATTTACTTATTAATATTTCAAATTAACATATTTATAACAAATGATAGCAATTAGTAATTTAAGTTTAATAATATTAATAGTATTTGTTTTTATACTAGGAGCTTTAACTTGGGAATATATAAAAAGTCAACTTAAATGAAAGAACAAGATTTACATAATAGTATAGTAGATTATTTAAACTATTATCCTCATATACTTTGGACTTCTACTTTAGGGGGTGTTTATTTAGGTAAAGGGAACTACAAACAAAAAGCTCTAGTTAAGAAACATTATAAAAAAGGCGTTCCAGATTTATTAATATTTGAACCTAATAAAAAATATAATGGATTAATGGTAGAGCTTAAAGTTAAATACAATAAGCCAAGCAAAGATCAAAAGTTATGGATAGCTAATTTAACAGCTAGAAACTATAAAGCTGTAGTATGTTATTCACTTGAAGAATTTATAGAAATATTTACTAATTATACAAAAACGATATGAGAAAAAAACACGATCCACCAAAAAATATAAGAACAAAAGACGGTAGAGAAAACTTTACCTACTTTTTATTTGAAGTAGATAGAGGAACAACAAATGAGGTTTTTATACATAAAGAAACACAGATTATAATTGATGAAGATGAATATATATTAAATAAAATGGGTTTTATACAAGACCAGTACACACCTCAAATGGTGGCAGTAGAAATAAGCCCACTTGGTAAATGGGAGTATAATTATTTAAAACAATCAGGGGTTAATTCATTTGTTGAGCTGTGCAAAAACTAAATACATATTTAGAAAAAAGTTACATTAATTTGTTAGATATATCTAAACGTATAACTAGCAATAGACACCCAGATTATGAAGATTTGTTACACGAAACAATATTAGCTTTATATAATGCAGATCAAGAAAAGATTAAAATAATAATAGAAAAGAAACAACTAACATTTTACATAGTTAGAATAATGCTAAATCAATACCAAAGTAATACAAGCCCTTACCATAAAAAGTACAGAAAACAATATAATGAAAAACAATTAAAAGAATTTTATATTTATACTAAAGAACCTTTGACTAAAGAAAAAATGAAACAGTTAGAGGAACAAGAGGATAGGTTACAATGGATAGATGAAAAGTTAAAGCATTTAAGCTGGTTTGATGTAGAAGTATTTAAGATATACTATAGAGAAAATTACAGTTTAAATACTATGAGTAAAGCAACAAAGATAAATAGAAGTACATTAGGAAAGTCAATTAGATTTATTAAAAATTATTTAAAAAGTTTAAAATGATTGAATTTATAAAACACTTCTTTGGTTTATGCGGCGAACCTCATTTAAACATATTTACTATAATGATGAGCACACCAATAATAACCTATATAATATATAAATTTTTTAAAATATGAAAGAAAACAAATACAAAAGAAAAGAGCTAATTAGTATTTTATCGGCTTGGAAATCAGATGAAAAAAAAATTATTTTATCTGATGTAGTAAAATATATAGAAAGATATATAAACAAAGATAAAGATAAAGTTAATTTACCTGACTTTAATTTTGTGTCTTTTAAAAATTCAGAAAATGAAAAGTAAAGGACTAGGTGATGACATAGCAAAGTTTACTAAAGCTACTGGTATAGACAAGTTAGCTAAAAAGGTTTTAGGTGATGATTGTGGTTGTGAGGAACGTAAACAAAAACTTAATCAAATGTTTCCAAACTTTAGAAACATTAGACAGTTTACAGAAGATGAGATAAAAATATATGACGAGGTAGTGCCAGGTATAGAATTAAGGCAAAGATTAAATGCAGAAGAAAAAACTATAATAGCTACTTTATATAAAGGGGTATTTGGTCAAAACCCTCAATGGAAAAGTTGTTCGCCATGTAATAAAAAAATAATGGATAATTTAAAAAAAGTATATGAAAAGTCTTGTAAAGTATGAAAGAAAATAAACTACTATTTATGGGAGCAAATGCTCAAAACGAAAGAGAAAAGTATGATTATTATGCAACAGAGCCAAGGGCTGCTGATGATTTGTTAAGTAAAGAAGATTTTAATAATATCTGGGAGTGTGCCTGTGGTGAGGGGCATTTATCTAAAAGGTTTATAGAAAACGGAAAAAAAGTTTATTCAAGTGATATTGTAGATAGAGGTTACGGTGATGTAAAAGATTTTTTATGTATAGAGAATCAGGCGTGGAATGGTGATATAATAACTAACCCACCCTTTAAATATGCACAAGATTTTGTAGAAAAAGCGCTAAGCATTATACCTGATAATAATAAAGTTGCTATGTTTTTAAAAATACAATTTTTAGAAAGCAAAAAGAGAAAGCAATTATTTAAAAAATATCCACCTAAAAAAATATATGTATATAGTGAAAGAATAAATACAGTTAGAAATGGTAACTTTAAAGACTTTAAATCTTCTACTATGTTGTTTGCTTGGTTTGTTTGGGAGAAAGGATTATATACTAAAACAGAGATAGATTGGATATGAAAAAGTATATAAAAATATATATGGACTATTACGATTATGTTATAGATGATGTTATACTATGTGAGCATTGTTCTAAACAAGCAGTAGATATACACCATATAGACGCTAGGGGTTTAGGTGGTGATCCGAGAGGACATAAAAATCAAATAGAAAATCTAATTGCTCTGTGTAGAGCTTGTCATATTAAAGCTGAAACAGACAAACAATTTAATAATCAATTAAGAGAATTAAATAAATATAAACATAATCATAGCTACTAATGGAAATTAATAAAGTATATAATGGTAATTGCATAGAATTAATAAAAAATTTAAAAAACAATTTTATTGATTGTGTAATTACATCACCGCCTTATTTTAATTCCTCTCATAAATACCAAAGAGGAACTGGATTTCATTATACTTGTGATGTAGGAGAGCCTTTGTATGTAATATTAGATTTTTTTGAAAACATAAAAGATAAATTAAAAGATGAGGGGGTTATTTGTTTTAATCTTGGGTTTAGTTATGGGGAAACAGGTGTAATGCGTCCTTTTGACATTATTAATAGAGTAAGAGAAAAATTTGGATATTTTGTTAATGATATAATAATTTGGCATAAAAATAACCCTATTCCAATTCAAAAAAGATTAACTAATGCAATAGAATATATATTTATTTTAAACAAAATACCTAAATGTAAATACTACACAAAATCATACACTCATAATGTTTTTAAATTTCCTATTTCTTCTAACAAAACTAAACATAGTGCTGTTTTTCCTTTAGATTTGCCTTTAAAATGTATAGAAAATTTTACAAAAGAAAAAGATTTAATTTTAGACCCTTTTATGGGAAGTGGAACAACAATAGAGGCTTGTTTAAAAACAAATAGAAATTATATAGGTTTTGACATTAATAAAGAGTATTGCGATATTACAGAACAAAGAATAAAACCAATTTTAAAAATAAATAAACTTTTTTAATATGAAAATAGAAAAAGTTAAAATAGCAGAATTAAACCCTGCTGAGTATAACCCTAGAAAAATGACTAATAAACAATATGAGGACTTAAGAAACTCATTAGAAAAGTTTGGTTGTGTTGATCCTATAATAATAAACGCAGATAATACTATAGTAGGTGGTCATCAAAGGGTAAGAATAATGAGAGAACTTGGAGCAGAGCTTGTACCAGTAGTTAGAGTAAATCTATCTAAAGAAGATGAGAAAGAATTAAACATAAGGTTAAACAAGAATACAGCAGAATGGGATATGGACACACTATGTAACTTTGATATAGATGACTTGTTAGATTGGGGGTTTAAGCATGTAGAACTTGGTTTTAATATAGATAAAATAGAAGAAGATAAGCCAACAACTGTAACAGTAAAAGAGAAAGACATTAAGTTAGCTAATAAATTATATGAAGATTTAAAGGCACAAGGATATAAAGTAACTATAAAATAAATTTAATAAAATGGGCAAAAAAGAACGCACACTAAAGAAAGACACATTACTACAAGCATTAGAAAGTAGCTTAGGTATAGTATCAACAGCTTGTAATAGAACAGGTATAAGCAGAAGTAGTTTTTACAAATGGTATAAAGAAGATGAGGAGTTTAGACAAAAGGTAGATGAGATAGATAATGTAAAACTAGACTATGTGGAAACAAAGTTATTTAAGAATATAGAAAACGAAAAAGAGAAAAGTATTATATTTTACTTACAACACAAAGGACATAAAAGGGGATATGTACAAAGACAGAATATTAACTTAACATCTAACGAAGAAGACATTAAGAAAATAGAAATTGAAATTATTGAATCTAAAGGGAACAGTAGTTCTACAAAAGAATCTTAATGCTAGTACAAGAATTGTAGTTAATCAAGGTGGTACAAGAAGTAGTAAGACATATAGTTTAGCTCAATTAATAATACTTAAAGCATTACAATCAAAGGGAAAGGTATATACTATTTGTAGGAAAACATTACCTGCTCTTAAAGGTACTGCTTATAGAGATTTCTTTAACATATTAGAGTCACACAATTTATACAATCCAGATAATCATAATAAATCAGAACTTACTTATAAACTGAATGGTAATGAAATAGAGTTTATTTCTGTTGATATGCCTCAGAAGATAAGGGGTCGTAAGAGAAACATACTATGGTTAAATGAAGCTAATGAGTTTAGGTTTGAGGATTGGGTTCAGTTATCATTAAGAACTACAGAGAATATATACCTAGACTTTAACCCCTCTGATCCTTACAGTTGGATATATGACAATGTAATGAATAGAGAAGATTGCACTTTTATTAAATCAACTTATTTAGATAATCCTTTTTTACCTGAAGAAACAATAAAGGAAATAGAAAGGTTAAAAAAGCTAGACAGTAACTATTGGCAGATATACGGACTGGGTGATATGGCACAGCCTACTGAAACTATATTTAGACAGTTTGAAATATGCAATAATATACCAACAGAATCAACGCTAATTGCTTTAGGTTTAGACTGGGGTTATTCTAATGATCCAACAGCAATAGCAGAAGTATATAAGCTAAATGACGATTTATACATTAATGAGCTATTATATAGTAAAGGTTTAACAAATCAAGATATAGCAAACAAGTTAAGAGAATTAGGTATAACAAGACAAACAGAAATAATAGGAGATAGTGCTGAGCCTAAAAGTATTGAAGAAGTGCATAGATTAGGGTTTAATATTAAAGGAGCTAAAAAAGGTGCTGATAGTATTAATATGGGGATTGATGTATTGAGAAGATATAAAATACATATAACAAAGAATAGCACAAACGCTATAAATGAATTTAAGTATTATAAGTGGCTTGTAGACAAGAATGGTCAAGTAATAAATAAACCTGCTACAAATCAATTAGACCACCTTATAGACGCTATTAGATATGTAGCTTTAAATAAACTAACTACTAATTATAGTGGTAAGTATTATATATTATGAACAAAAACAACAATTTTATATTTATAACAAATGGCTAAAGAACAATTTGAGGTTATAGTGCCTACAGAATGGAAAGATATTACTATTGCGGAATATCAAAGGTATTTACAAATAGCAAAGACTAAAAGAAAAACTAGAGATGATGAAATTATTTCTATGTTTTGTAAGATTGATAAAAAGCTAATAAAAAAGCTACAATTAAAACACAAGAAACTTTTAGTAGATAAAATAAACAAATTTGTAAATAGTAAGAATGAAACGATCTTAGAAAAGAGAATTAAGTTTAAAGGTAAGCAATATGGGTTCATTCCTAATTTAAGCAAAATAACTACAGGAGAATTTGTAGATATAGAGGAATACGGAAAAGATATAAATAAAAATCTACATAGAATAATGAGTGTTTTATATAGAGAGATAGATAGAGAATCAGGTAGGTTTTATAGCGTAAAGCCTTATGATCCAGATGAATTAGAAATAGATAAGTTTAAAGAGCTACCAATGAGTACAACACTATCTGCGATAGATTTTTTTTTTCATTTAGGGAAAAACTTATTGGAAGATTTAAACAATTATTCGATGCAGGTGATGAGGAACAAGGAGAAAAAACTTTAGCAGGTAAATGGGGTTGGTATAATATTATATTTGGTTTGTCATCTTCTATATTAGATATAGAGAAAATTACACAAACAGAAATAACGTTACTATTTACATATTTAAGCTACCAACAAGATAAAAGTAATATAGAAAGAAATAACTATAATCAACATAAATGATAACATATAAAAACATAATAGACGATTTTAACACAATAGCTACTAATCATTTTCAAATTAATTCTTTTCATAGTGGCATGTTAGATGAAGTTGATATTAATAAATTAGACCAATCAGACTTTCCTATATTATATGTTGAGCCAGGAAATACTAATATAGATAAAGGAGTAATGACTTATACGTTTACTGTATTTACTATGAATCTAATAAAAGAAGATTTAAGTAATAGAGAGTTGGTTTGGTCAGAAATGTTACAAATAATGCAAGACATTATAGCAGAGTTTAGACAAAATTTATCAGTACAAACTTCAGGCGGAGATAGTGGAAAAAAATATAGTTACGTTCCTGGTGAGGTAGTTTTAAATATGCCTATTAATGCAGAGCCATTTACTGTTAGATTTTCTAATATGTTAACAGGATGGAGTGCTAGTTTTACTATGCAAGTTAATAATCCTAATTCATTATGTAATGCTCCTATAGAGCCAAGTGATGAAAACGCTAATACATAATGGATATAGAAACAACAGAAATAGAAGCGATATTAAGTAGTTTTGGTAGTAAGCTAATAGAAAAGGCTAGAGCTAATTTAAACAAGAAAGGTAAAAGAGCTAAAGGAACTCTATTTAATGAAATGAGTTATGATATAGAAAAGACTACTACAGGCATTAAGTTTAAAATGGACTTTGGTAATGCAGAGGATTATTGGCAATTTATAGATCAAGGTGTAAAGGGAGCAGGAGGTTTTAAAGGAAGTGGTAGAGCTAGGGGTCAAGGTAGTCCGTTTAGATTTGGTAGAAAACAACCACCATTAAGAGCTATATTGCCGTGGATAAGTATTAAAGGTATAAAAGGTAGAGATAAGAAAGGTAGATTTATAACTAAAAATTCTTTAGCTTTTTTAATTGCTAGAAGTATAAAACAAAGAGGTTTAGAAAGAACTAGGTTTATAACAAAGCCTTATGAAGATATGATAGGAGATTTAAACTCAGAGATAGCGGAAGCATTTGCAGTTGATATAGATAACTCAATAGAAATAGAACAACCAGATAAAATAGAAATAAATTTAAGTAAGAAGTAATGGCGTATACAATAGAACAAAAACCAAATCAATTAGCAGGAGCAAATAATCCTATGATATTTGTTTTAAAAGAAAGTACATCAATTATAAATGACGCTAAATTCAAATACGTTGCTAAAATATACAAGAGTACAACTAACGCTAGTACATGGACATTGTTAACTACTATTAAGGTTCATAAAAATAATGCAGGTGTAGGAATAATAGATATACATAAAATAGTTAGGTCTAGCTTAGAAACACAAGAATCAAATGTAGGTAATATTGCAGCAGACACAATAGATGGTAGTATACACTCAATAGGAATAAGTGATACCTCTAATTCCTATTCACAAAATACAAGTCAAGTAGTAGGTATAAAAGTAGAGGGGGGTTATGAAAAAGCGACAAGTCAAACTGCTGCTCCTGTTTTAACTTTACCTAGTGGCGGTGTAGATGGAGCTAGTGAAATAATATATTCTATACCTGCAACAACACCTTTTACTAAAACTGCTAGTAATGTAGGGGGGTTAGATATAGATGGAACAAACAATCCTTTAACAAATTATATACCAAGTGGAGCAACAAAGAAGTTTTTAACTAATGCTCCGAGGGTACAATTTGTAAGAGGGGGTAACACAGCAGCAGAAAATATAGACGAACTAACAATAGCCTTTATAAATGATGGTTTAATTACTGATGGAGATGTGTTAGTAAAGATGGCTATAGAATATTATAATAGCTCAGGTGGTCAAATAGGCTCTACTAAATACTTTACTAATGATGTAGCCAGTGGCGGTAAAGCTACTGCTGATGATGTAAAAAATAGTTTGTTATATTTTGGTTGTGGAACTTATAATTTAGAATCTCAAGTAGATGAGCCTGACAATCAACCAAGCGAGTTTACAGATTGGGCGTATTATGTTATATATGGAGCTGATGGTTCTGGTAATCAAGAAACAGATAAATATTATTTTTATAGATATGGTAGTGGAGCAACAGTAGATGATAGACACCAAAGTTGTAGTAGATATGATAATGTTAGATTAGCTTGGCGTAATAGATTAGGGGCTTGGGATTATATGAATTTTAGGGGTAAGTCTATAGAAAGTATAGATATAAAAAGCGAAGAAATGGAAAGAGTGGTTGGAAGTTGGAATAGTGCTACTTTTGATTACGAAAACTACGATAGAGGTAGAGAAACTTTATTTACTGAAGCAAAAAGAAAATTAGTAGTAAATAGTGATTGGTTAAATGAAGATGAGGGAGCTTGGTTAGAAGAATTGTTTACGTCTACTAACGTACATTTATTAGCAGACAATAGTATTGTGTATCCTATGATAATTACTAATACTACATATACAAAAAAAACAAGTGTAAACGATAAAATAAAAATACAATACACAATCAATTTAGAGTACGCAAACAAAGTAAAAACTAATAGTTAATGGACGTAAGATTAGTTGCATATAGACAAACTGATACCGCAACACCTTTTGATGTAAATCAATTTGAGTTAGATTTACAACAAGATCCTAATGTTGTAGTAAATTATAATTGGTTAGATTTAAAAAACCCTGACCAAAGGAGAGCTAGTTTTAGTCAAACAATTAAACTACCTTTTTCAAATCGTAATAATGACTTTTTTGAAAATTATTTTGATGTTAATTTAGACACTTTAATATACAATGCTCAGACAAAATTTGAAGCTATTTTATATATAGATAGTGTACCACAATTAAAAGGTTTTATACAACTTAAAGGAATATATTTAAACGCTAGATTATACGAAGTATCTTTATTTGGAAACACAGCAGATTTTTTTACAGACTTAAAAGACAAAAAACTACAAGACGCTTTTAAAAATGTAAATGATTCTACAGGAGCTATAACAGAAGACAAACAACTAGATCATAAGTTAACAGTAGATAATGTAATTAATAGTTGGACTACAGGGGTTACTACTACAGAAGATACACCAACTACTACTAATGATATAATGTACCCTATAATAGACTATGGTTTTTCTAGCCAACCTTTAAGCTCCTCTATGTTTTGGTCACCTGACGATTTATTGAATGAAATGGGTTTTACAAATGAAAATTATCTTTTTGACAATTTAGCTGTTTTAAATGCCTTAGATCAATATGGAGTTATAAGACCTAGTATGTTAAAACCTGCAATAAGAATACAAAGATTAGTTAGGATAATTTCTCAAAAATCAGGTTATCAAATTAAAAGTACATTTTTAGGTATAGACGATACTAACGCTTCAACACCTGTAACTGACACAAATTGGTTTAGTAGGATATTTATGACGTTAGCTCCTCAACACGAAAGAGTACAGACTAGGTTTAAATTATCAACAGATAGTAATAATGGAGCTTTTGTAGGTTTTAAAGGAACAAATACAGGTACGTTATTATCAGCACCTATAAACTTTTATAGTGGCTCTTTAACTAATATATCATATCCTTATTTACTTTTAAATAACGAAGATTACGATCCTAACAATATGTTGTTTCAAACGTTATCGGCAATGCCTGTTTTTATAGACCAACCAGTAGAATTTGCTCCAGGTATATTTTTTCAAAATCAAGACTTAACAGGTGTAGACACGTTGCTACCTAGCGGTCAAGTAGAAGTAGAAACTACATTTACTATAGTAATACCAAATCAATCTGAAACTGGCTCTGTATTAGAATCTATTGATTGTTTTGCTCAATGGAGAAGCTATGAGGGAAACTCTTATGCTTTAGATACTCAAAGTATAACATTAACGCCAGGAACTCACGAATTAACTTTTGTCCACACTTTACCTACAGGTACAGGTTTTGGTTGTTATTTAATTGTGTTTTTTAACAACCCTGAAAGTCCAGACAGTTTATTAACTCAAACTTGGACACCTGTAATAAGCAATTTATCTATTCAAAGTTTAGGTAATGGTCAAGTAGGTATGTTTAATGGACTAGAAAAGGGAGAGGTGAGTATGTTTTACAATATGCCTGACATAACACAAGCAGACTTTATAAAAGATTTAGTAAATAGGTTTAATTTAATTATTAAAACTGATCCTGACAATGAAAAGTTATTATTAATAGAACCATATCAAGATTTTATAGGTGGTGGTTCAACTAATTACTGGACAGAAAAACTTGATTTATCAAAAGAACAAGTAGTAAAATCTACTAATGAATTACAAAGTAAGTCCTTAAAATTTAAAGATTTAGAAGATAACGACTTTTTAAATGAACGTTATACAAGTCAACAAAACGTAGTATATGGTCAAAGGGATAAACAAATGACTAATGATTTTTCTAGTGGTGAATTTGAAAACTTTAGCGTAATGAGTCCTTTTATAGCTCAGGGTGTACCGTTATGGGATAACACAGGAATAAACTCAGCTATGCCTGGTCAAGACGTTGCTATTGCTTATAATTTTGGAGCTGAATTAAACGAGGGTAGTCAACCTTTATCTGACTTAAAACCAAAACTATTTTATTATTCAGGAACTCCAGTAGAATTTACAGGAACTAATCCTGTTACTAATAATTCTTATAAATTTGCTATATACTCAAACGCTATAATATCAAGCGTTTTAACTGGGTTAGAGTTTTATAAATTCTCAAACCCTAGCACACCAACTACAAATAAGTTTCCTTTATGTACTCAGTACAATTTAGATAATTTAAATACTGGAGTAGCATCTGACACTAAAATACTTAATTGGACTTATTATAGCCCTAATTTTAATACAGGTTTTTGTTTTAATTACTTTGGTAATACACCAAGTTTAAAAGGATACTACAATGAGTATTGGGCGCAATATATTAATGAAATATATGATAAAGAGGCTAGAATAATGGAATGTTATATGTATTTAACACCTGAAGATATACGAACTTTTGAGGGATCAGGTTTTCAAAATACATACTTTATAAAAAATTGTCTATGGAGGGTTATAAGCGTAGATAATTATTTAGTAGGTGGAAACAAATCTACTAAAGTTACATTGTTAAAAGTAATAGAAAGATTAGAAACAAGTTGCGACGCTACATTTACTATATCTGCTTCAGGATTAATGTCTTGGACAGATAACGGTACAGGAGCAAGTACAACTATTACTAACGAATGTTGTACACAACAAAACCCAGACTGGGTGTTTGTAGAAACTAACTCTACTACAGGGGTTGGGGATTGTTACGCTACATTAACTAATACAGATGTAACTTTTGGGGGTGTAAATTTTAACGATGAGTTATTTGGTCAAACTCAACAACAACCTATGCTAATAAACAATACAAATAATAATAGCTATATACCTGCATTAATGCCTAACATAGAAAATAACTTTTCTATTAATGCTATGGGTAGAGATACACAAATGACACGTTCTATTACTATTTATGCTCAAGCAACTAGCTTTGATAATTCTACACAATACGAGTTTACAAATAATAACTATACACGCAAGATGTTATTGTTACCACCTTTAAGTATGGTAGACGTTAGAGTAACTTTGTTAGGTACTGTTTTAGATGGAACAAATAAAGGTAAAGTAGGAACGTTTGTTTATTTAACTTTATTAGTTAATAGAAGTGCGCCACCAAGTTTTGTAGGAACAGCAGGGGGTAGTTTAGATCATTCTACCAAAGATTCAGCTTTTAGTACGCCTACTGTAAATATTACAAACTTTGACAGTAAGGGTTTTTGGAAGCCTTTAATAGTTGGTGGAGCAGATGAGCAGGTTATGTGGACAGCAAAGATTGAATTATTAACTCAACCTGTAGGTAATGATGACACAAAAATATCATTAAGTGCAATATACCAAAATAGAAACAAAATATTATTTCAAGATTTAACATTTTTATTATGGAACTAGAAAAATATATAAAAGAAGTAGGTAAGTTAATGCCTATATCAATTAACCTTTTAACAGAATTAGAAGCGTCAGGAAATAAATACGCTTTTGAAACAGGGGCAGATGAATTTCCTACAACATTTAAAGAACTATATAAAAAAATTAGATTAATATGGCAGAAAAAGTAAATATAGAAGTTGATGTAGATTACAAAGGAGCAGTAGACAACCTAGAGAAGATAAAAGACGAGGTTGTAGATTTAGGTAAAACTACTAAGCAACAAAAACAAGCAACCTCAGGATTAGCTAAAGGTTTTCAAGGTGTAGGCTTTGCTATGAAAGCAGCAGGGTTTGGTATAATAATGAAAATAGTAGACGCTGTTACAAATGCCTTAATGCAAAATCAAGCAGTAGTAGACACAGTTAGTACCGCTTTTAATGTAGTTGGTGTAGTTCTAAATAAAATTATAACAACATTTGAAAGTATTTTTAGTAGAACAACTGAATCAAGTGATAACTTTGACGCTTTAGGTAGAATAATGAGAAACCTAATGACACTAGCTTTACTACCTTTTAAAGCAGCTTTTATGGGTATAGGTTTAGTTATAAGTCAAGTACAGTTAGCGTGGGAAAAGTCTTGGTTAGGTAAAGGTGATGTAGTTAGAATACAAAAATTGACTAAGCAAGTTGACGCCTATAAAGAATCTTTATTAAAAGTTGCTAAAGATGGTCTTGAAGCAACAAATAATATAGTTAAAGATTTTAGAGAGGGGGTAGATGAAGTGATGAATATAGCAGTAATAGTACAAGAAGAATTTACAAACACTATTGAGGATATGACGGTTAAAAGTGTTTTGAACCAAGCTAGAAGTATTACTAAAGCAAAAAATAATTTAGGCTTATTAGCAGAAGCACAAAGAAAGCTAGTAATATTAGCAGAGGCGGAAGCAGAAAAACAAAGAATAATTAGAGATGATATTTCACAAAGTTTTGCAGATAGAATTAAAGCTAATGAAGAATTATTAGTATTATCAGAAAAAGCGAGAAAACTAGAAGAAGAAGGGATAAAAAAACAAATGTCTAGTTTAAATGCTCAATTAGCTATAGATTCTAAAAATATAGATTTATTGACACAAAAAAAAGCGTTAGAAACTGCTTTAGTAGAAATAGGTTTAAGAGAAGATAAATTAATAAAAGAATCTACAGAACAAAGAAATGTATTACTACAAGAACAGTTATCTGTACAACAAGAATTAGCTAAAATAGGCATTGAAGAAGAAGATAGAAGAATACTAGAATTTGAAAACGAAAGGGATAGACTACTTAAACTAGCAGATTTAACTATAAGTAATGCAGAAGATTTATCAGCAACTAAATTAAGGATAGAGCAAGATTTTCAAAAAAAGAAAGACGTAATAGACAAAGAAAACTTAGCAAAAGAACAAGCATTACAAGACCAAAGAAGACAAATAATAGGTGGAGCTTTAACTGGTATTACAGCGTTAGTAGGAGCTGAAACAAAAACAGGTAAAGGAATAGCGGTAGCACAAGCAACTATGGATACTTATGCAGGAGCAACCAAAGCTCTAGCACAGGGGGGTATATTTGGAACTATAGCAGCAGTAGGTATAATAGCACAAGGTTTAGCTAATGTTAGAAATATATTAAATACAGATATACCAGGAGAAACAGAGGGAGGTTCAACACCTAGTATAAATGCAGGAGCAGGTATAGAAGATACAGTACCAGTAGCACCTGTATTTGGAGCTATAGGAACAGAGCCACCACCAGTACAAGCATTTGTAGTGGAAAGTGATGTAAGTAGTAGTCAAGCATTACAAAATGATTTGAACTTACAAGCAACGTTGTAAACAAAAATTAACGAATTATATTTATAAGTATGAGCAAAGAAAAACTAAAAAAAGTAGAACTAATTATAGACGAAGAATCAGATAGGTTTGGTGTTGAGGCTATTAGTTTAGTAGAGTTTCCTGCAATTGAGGAAAACTGGGTATTCTTTAATAAAGACCAATTCTTAACTTTAGCTAAATTAGATGAAGAGCAAAAAACTTTAGTAGGGGCAGTATTAATTCCTAATAAAGAGATTCCTAGATACGATCAAGAAAAAGATGAAAAGTATATTGTGTATTTTACAGAAGATACTATAAAACAAGCTCAGGAGCTATTTATGTCAAGTTTAAGAAACAATAACGCTACTTATGAGCATAAAGTACCAGTAGAAGGTATGACAGTTGTAGAATCGTGGATTAAAGAAGATAAGAAAAACGATAAATCTAATTCTTTTGGTTTTAATAAACTACCTATTGGAACTTGGTTTGTAAAAATGAAAGTAAACAATGATAAAATTTGGGATAGTGTAAAAGAGGGTAAAGTGAGAGGTTTTAGTATAGAGGGATATTTTACAGACAGATTAATTGAACAATCAAAACCTAAAGATATTATAGACTTAGCCGAAGAGTGTACTGATTGTCCTGATGAGGTTACACTAGGTAAAATAAGAGATTTAATATTAGAGAATGAATTAGCGGTTGTGGGTAGTTTAGATGGAGAGCCTTTATTTGCTACTAAAGAAGAAGCTAAGATATATGCAGAAATGTTTAAAGGTTGTTCAGGTTTTCATATACATAAAGTAAATGGGGTTACTAGGTACATGGCTTGTGAAACTCATGCAGATAGTGTTAAGAAAGAATATGTAGAAGATGAATTTGGTAAAAAGAAAAAGAAATACAAGAAAAAATACAAATACGTTGAGTATGCTGCTTTTGTAAATAGACAAGCTCTAGCGGTTTACAAATGGGATCAATGTATAAAAGATATGGTGAAACAATACGGAAGCAAAGAAACTGCTGCTAAAGTCTGTTCTGCCATTAAAAATAGGACAGTAAAACGCTGAGCCTGTGAACAATAATTTAAGTTTAATATTTATAAAAAAAAGATTACAATGACAAGCACACTAGAAAAAATCAAAACGCTTTTATCTTCTAATAACGAAGAGAGCAAAGAAACTAAAATGTATGCTGAAATGATTTTAGATGATGGTAGAGTATTAGCAACAGAGGATGAGCAATTTATGATTGGCTCTGTTGTTATGGTTGTAGGAGATGATGGAGAAACTTCTAAATTATCAGCAGGTACATACACAATGTCTGACGGAGCTAAATTAACTATAGATGAAGACTCTAAAATACTAGACATGGGCGAAGAAAAAGAAGCAGAGGAAGTAGAGAATGAAGAAGAGAAAGAAGAAATGCAAGAAGAAGCAGATGTAGCTGATTGGGAAGGTATGGAAAAGAGAATTAAAAATCTTGAAGACGCTGTAGCAGACTTAAAAGCAGATAAAGAAAATATGTCTGTGGAAACAGAAGAAACTACAAAAGAAGAAGTTGAAGAAGAAGTAACTGAAGATGAAAAAGTTGAAATGTCTAAAGATATGGTAAACAGTTTAGTTGAAGAAGTAGAACACTTAAAAGCTAAAATTGTTGAACTAGAAAAAGAACCAGGAGCAAAGGGTTTTACTCATACTCCAGAAAATAACACTAAATCGGAAAGTCCGAATTTAGCTAAAATGACTGCACAAGAAAGAGCAGCATATTACATTAACAATAAATAATAAAAAAAATGGCAAACAAAATTCAATTATCAAAATACCATGAGTTTGATATTACAGTAAATAGTGATACTTACGCAGGTGTTCACGCCCTGCCTTATGTAACGGCTGCTTTAAGAAGTCCTGATACAATAGCTAAAGGGTATGTGAGAACAATAGACGGTTTAAACAAATCGGCAGTAATTAGTAACGTTGCAGCTTCAAACTTGATTGTAGCAGCAGATGAATGTGGCTTTGTTGCAGGTGGTAACACTTCAACGTCAGAGCAAATTCTTACACTTACTGATTTAAAAGTAAACGAAGAAATATGCAGACAAACTGTATTCCCAACTTGGATGGGTCAAGGAATGGATAGAAACGGAAACCTACCACAATCTTTTGGTGATTTCTTATTACAAGTTGTGGCAGGAAAAGCTGCAGCTCAATTAGAGATTGGTATATGGCAAGGTAACTCTCCATTTGGAATAGGGTTTTTATCTGATGATGGTGGTGCTGATGAAACAAGTGCTGATGCAGGTGCGTGTGGTGGTTTTAGTGAAGCTACATTTACTGCAGCTTTACAATCTTCAGATTCTACTGCTAATGGTTATATATTAGATTCAATGAAGTTGGTCTATGATAAAGCTGCTTCTGATATTTCAGGTATATTAACAAAGCCAGGTGCAGGGTTTTATATGAATAATAAAACATATGGTTTTTATATTCAAGCTCTAGCTAGTGCAGGTTCTAATCAAGGTCAAATTTCAGGATTAGGTTTTGACGCAAAATCTGATACAGCTACTTACTTCGGTTATCCAATTTACAGATGTCCAGGTATGATGAATGATGTAATATTATTTACTTATCCTGAAAACTTAGTATTTGGAACTAACGCAGCTACTGATTGGACTGAAGCAAGATTAATTCCTGCTTACCAATATACAGGTGGTGATGAAGTTAGAATTGCTATGAACTTTGCCGTAGGAGTACAAACTGCTGTAGCGAGTGATGGTGTTTACGGAGCAACTTGGTGGACATAGTAGATAGATAAATTAGGGGTGTGAAATACCACCCCTTTTTTTTAAAAGGAATATTAATAATATAAAATAAATAAACATGGCTTGTAATTTAACACGAGGTTTATTAGTTGATTGTAAAGATCAGATAGGTGGTCTAAAAAGAATCTACTTTGTAAAATCTTTTTGCTCTGACATATTAGGTAGGGCTACTTTTAATGGTACTAATCCATTACAAATGGACGATGCGGGTTTTGAAAATTGGGATATTAAAGAAGATATAGGTAGTGGTGTTAATGGAGTTCAGATTTTTCAATACGATTTAAGACCTAATCTTTCATCTATGACCGTAAACTTTAATAGTGATCCTGCAACAGGTACTACATTCTTTGAGCAAACTTTGTCTATTACTATGCAAAAATTAAGCGTTGCTCAGACTAATGAGTTAAAGCTAGTTGCTTATAACAGAGCACAGGTTTTTGTTCTTGATCAAAATGACAATGTATTTCTTTTAGGGATAAGTAATGGAGTGGATGTTTCAGGTGGTACTGCTGTTTCAGGCGCTGCCAAATCTGACCTTACAGGGTTTACTTTAGAGCTTAGAGCAGAAGAAAAAGACCCATTAATTTGGATACCTGCAACACAAGGTCAATCTAACGGTTCAGGTAGTATTACTGTTAACTATCCATTTGATGGATTAGCTGACTCTGATAAACTATTAATTACTACTGGAACATAATTAATAAATCGTTACTCAATTTAAAAAGGGTTATCTATTCGGTAGCCCTTTTTTATTAACTAAACTTTACAATTATTATAATTATATAAAAAAACTTTAATATAATATACAAGTTGTGAACAATATTATGACTTTTATATTTATAATAAACTATATTATGGCTTGGAAAGTAAAAGACGAATACAAAAATTTTAAACCTTTAAATATGAACTTAGCTTACGGTGAGTTAAGACCACATCAAGTAAACAATTTAAGTGACGAAGTAAAAGAAAAGTATTTTACAAACGAATCTAAAAGTAAAAAGAAAAAAGTAAAAACAAAAGAGATTAAAGTAGAAGAAGATTTAGATTTTATAGGGGGTAACAATGGATAAGAGAATTATAGATGAGGAAATAATGAAAGAACTAGAAAAAAAACTTTCTACTGCTAATGCTTATGAAGAAAGATTATTGTTATTAAAAGAATACGCAGATAAAATATATAAAAATGTATAATGTTAATTTTGACAATAGTACAGATTCTGGTACATATAAAAGGGTATTAATGTATATTAATTTATCTTCTATTGTTGGTGATCCAACATTAATATCAGGGGGTGGAACAGGGGGTAAATATATTTGGATGCAGTTTAGAGGAAGAAAAACTAACTATCAAAGAATTATACAAGCAGACCCTGATAGTGGTTTTGGAAGTAATCCTCAATATATTCATAATGACAGGTATTGGAAAATAAGTTTTGGGGTTTACTATCCTTTAGCTAAATTTATAGAGGGTGGGGCAGAAAACAAAGATATATTAGCTCAAAAACTATTTGGATATGTAGTTTTACCTGCAAATGAAACCTATGATATTTATTTTTATTATAGCTTTAACGCTTCTATACAACCGTATGATGCTAACGGAGATTTAAGGGTAGGTGTAAATCCTCTTGGAAAATTAGCAGTTTTAAATGTAAATCAAAGTGCTAGTTTAGTGTATGACGGGGATGGTGACGGTTGGGAAGTACAAGAACCTGATTCTACCCAGCCTAATGTTTTATACAGGTCTTTTGAAAACAATGATTTGTCTTTTCAGTATATGAGTACTCAGGGAAAGCCAAGAAATAATACTGCATCAGCTAACTATCAATTATCAGGAGATTTAGACAATAGAGATGCACAATATGGAGCTCAAACTTGGACTCCTGATTATAACGACTAAATATGAAGAAAAAAGATAATATATCAGTAATACATTTAGCAGAATATAATCTGCCTACTATCACCGAACAAAATAACAAAGATTGGATACAATTTGGTGACGATAACCTATATCCACAATATTTACTAGAATTATACAATGGTAGTAGTATTAACAACGCTATTATAAAAGGTGTAAGCTCTATGATTTATGGCGAGGGTTTAGATGCTACTGACAGACAAGAAAGTGACGCTAAAAAAGAGAGTTGGTTAGCTCTTAATAGTTTATTACACAATTCACCAAAAGATACTTTAAAGTGCCTAGCATTTGATTTAAAGTTATTTGGTATGTGTTATGTTAATACTATATGGAATAGACCTAGAACAAAGATTGTAGAGGTTAGGCATATACCAGCACAATATATAAGAAGTGGAAAACAAGACGCTTACGGAAATGTAAATGAATATTACTATAGTGCTGATTGGGCAAACACAAGAAAAAACAAACCTAGATACTATAAAGCATTTGATTTAAAAGATAGGTCAGACGCTAACCAAGTATTATGTATAAAAGATTATTCTCCAGGATCATACTATTACGCTACACCTGACTATCAAGGTTCTACTAGCTATATACAGTTAGATATGGAAATAGCACAATTCCATTTATCTAATATAAAATCAGGTATGTTTCCTAGTATGGCTATTAATATGGCTAACGGAATACCAACAAGAGAAGAAAGAAGAACAATAGAAAGACAAATAAACGCTAAATTTGGTGGATCAGGTAATGCAGGAAAAATACTATTAACCTTTAATGACGGTAAAGAAACTGCTCCTGAAATAGTACCTATCAATGCTAATGACAATTCAGACAGTTACCAATTCTTATCTACTGAAACAACTAGAAAAGTTTTAACTGGTCATAGGGTAACAAGTCCTTTATTATTTGGTGTAAAAGGTGACGGTAGTGGTTTTGGTAATAATGCAGATGAATTAAGAGATTCTTATTCGCTATTTAACAATACAGTTGTCAAACCATTCCAAAACACGCTTTTAGGCGGTTTAGAGCCAATATTTCACGCAAACGACATAGACCTTGATTTATACTTTAAAACGCTTAAACCCGCTGATTTCATTGATATTAGTAATGTAGGTAAATTAGACGAAGCTGAACAAGAGAAAGAGGGAATAGATACAGGAGATGAGGGAGAGCCAATAAAAAAAGAATTTAAAGCTCTTGATGATATAGACAGAAAACCAACAAAACAAATGATGAGAGAGGCTAAAAAAGGTCTTGAAATGCGAAAAGAATACGGTAGAGGTGGCACAGAGGTTGGTGTTGCAAGAGCAAGAGATATAATGAATGGTAAAAATCTATCTATTGACACAATTAAAAGAATGTACTCATTTTTTAGCAGACACGAAGAATCAGTAAAAAATGGAAAAGGTTTTAAAAAAGGGGATAAGGGTTATCCAAGTGCAGGTAAAATAGCATGGTTACTTTGGGGCGGTGAAGGTGGTTTTGATTGGGCGAAAAGAAAAGTAGAGGAAATTAAAAGAGTGGAAGAATTAACTGAACTATCTGATGAGCAATTTGACGGAATACTAGAAAACTTAGAGGGTCAGAAAATTAATAGCGAAGAATGGGAAATTGTTGAGGAAAGAGATTATGGCAGTGAAGAAAGCTACGAAAATTGGGCAAATAGATTAATACAAAAAAAAGAGAATTTTGCAGTAAATGAAATTAAATCTAATGAAGATAAATTTAGTTATTTAGACAAGTCTATATACAGAGTTAGGTTTAAGTATGCAGTAGGTTCTACAAAACCAAAGAAAACAGGAAAGAGTAGACCTTTCTGTGAAAATATGATGAGGTTAAGTAGAGGTGGTTTTGTTTACAGAATAGAAGATATAGACGCAGCAAGTAGAGCTGGGGTAAATAAACAATTAGGACACAAAGGAAAAAAATATGATTTATTTAAGTTTAAAGGAGGGGTTTATTGTAGACATAAATGGAAAGAGATATTATATAGACTTAAAAAGGGTACTGAATTAAAAGATGGTCAAAGTTTAGATAATGATTATAATAAAGTAGATAGCATCCCTAAAAGTTATGTTAGAAACCCTAGAGGAATAAAAGATAGTAAAATAGCACCTGTTAATATGCCTAATCAGGGACATTATCCAGGTGTAAAATAATATAAAATTATGGCAATACAACATACATTATTTATAAGTACAGATAGATTAAAAAAAGATAGTGCTTTAGGTGGATCAGTAGATGACAATTTATTACTGCCTTATATACTTATGGCTCAAGATAGATACATACTACCAATACTAGGAACTGATTTACAAAACAAATTAATTTCAGATATTCAAGGTGGTAGTTTAACAGGTAATTATTTAACGCTATTACAAACATATATACAACCCGCCTTAGTACAATTTGCCTTTGCTACTGTACTACCTTTTTTACGTTTAAGAATGGTTAATAATGCAGTTGTAACTATGTCAAGTGAGCAGGGTGGTACTGTAAGCCATGACGAATTAAAGCCACTTATAAATGCTAGTATGGATCAGGGAGAGTTTTACAGAGAGAGGTTAATTGATTATTTAAGGGGTAATTTAACTAACTTTCCTGAATATTCAACAAATCAAAGTAGCGAGGGAGATTTAAGCCCTACAACACAGAACTATTATGCAGGGTTAAATTTAGATACAGCACCAATGAGCAATAAAGTTAAAAATTTTGTTCAAGCAGCAGGAATAACTATTTGTTGTTAATATGATAACTAAACAAAAGGTCAAAGAAAGACAAAAAAATATAACTAAATTAAAAACTTATTTAAAACAAAATGGCAGGACAAAGACTAACAGACAAAACAGCCCTAACAGAACAAGTAGGTAGCGGTGATTTATTTATGGTTGTTGATGTATCAGACAATACTGGATCAACAGCAGGAACAAGTAAAAAAATAGACGCTAAGTATTTATTACAAACTGATAAAATTTCAGTTAGTAATGCAGAGTATCAAGACTTAAATTCTAATCCTAAAACATTAGTAGGAGCTTTAAGTGGTTATATGATTACAGTTTATAATGTAACAATACTATCTAATTATACTTCTAGTGCCGAGTCATCTAGTAATGATTTATTTATAACTTATGATACTTCTAGCACTTCGTCTTATTGGAAATATGTTAGAGATTTTATGAACGCTAAAACAACTGATGTGTCTTGGAGCTTTGGGGGTGATCCTCTGGCAGGTGGTACTTGTACTACATCTCTTTTAAATAAACCTTTGATGTTGTTTTCTAGTGGAGCTTTTAATGGAGATTTGACATTAGATGTTTATGTTACTTACGCTTATACAAAAGTATTATAATGGAAACATCAAAATATATATACGCTTTACTGATTATAGTAGTATTTGGTTTAGCTACTTGTAATGCTCAATTTTTTAAATATGCTACTTTCTATACTTCTATGAGTATGAATACTAGCATGGTAGAGGATCAAGATTTTAGAGCAATAAATAAAGGATATGAAGAAACAACACAAATCAACCCATACGATTACAGCTTTACTGTTGGAATACGCAAGATTGCTAGGTTTGACTTTGAGCAAAAAGTTAAAACTTGGTACTATGGTGATGAGCAAAGCTATAGCGATAATACTCTTATTGGTAATAATAGTGGCTGGGAATATTTACTTAATTATTCTTTTATTCGTCATAGGTCTGAAAAATTTACTAATCAAGATTTTTGGATTAGATATTTAGGACATAATGGGGTAACAAAAATTCAAGTAAAAAATGATGAAGCTAGAGATTTACAATTTACATCATTTGATACTAGGTACAGAATCAATAAAGGACGTTGGGATATTACAATGGGTATTTGTGGTAGAAGTCACAGAGTATATGGATACAATCCAATAGAGGATACTTGGGAAAGTGGAGAGGAAAGTTTTTTTGATCTAGCAGAAGATTTTGGTTATTCTAGTCAATTTGTTAACGGTAGATTTCATTGGTTTAAAAATGGGGAATTACTAGCTACTTCAAATGATGAGTTTTTTAAGCATTATTTTGGTTCAGCTATAGCAGAGTACAACAGAAACGAAATAAACGCATTAGGTAACGTATATGAGCTTTCTGCAGTACTTGGAGTTTCTTATTATAAGTACAGTAATGACTTTTGGTTATTAAGTTGGGTAAATGTAATGCCTTATCACTACGGATTAAGTGATTTTAGTTATGAATACGAACAAGCTCCAATAGATTTAGATTTAGGACTTGTTACAGGTTGGAAAATAACAAAGTCATTAGGAATATTTATAGAGGGTACATATTTACGATATTGGGAAAAGCCAATATACGAGTGCAAATTAGGGTTTAACTATTTAATATTTTAGGTATGAAAAAATTATTATTCTTTTTAGTATTTAGCTTTGGCTTTAGTCAAACTAATTGTGAATTATGCGTTGAGCAAAATGGCTTTTATTGTGGTGATGATGAGAGTAATTGGACACAATATAGCCCTAATGGTTGTGTTCCTAATGGTTTAAATAACTTGTTTTATCTTAATGATGGGTGGTTAGATTGTGTTGATGGATCAGACGAAGCAGACGCAATACCTACTACTTTAGCAGAATGTGATATATACAATATGGGCGATACTATATTTATAACTGACACTTTGTATATAGATGTTATAGATACTTTGTATATAAATACAATAGATACCTTAACTATAACAGAGTATATAGATTGTTTAACTGGTATGCCATGTGACAATACAGGTATAATTGAGATACTAAAAAACTCTCAAAATAAAAATAAAATATATAACATTGAGGGAAAAGAAATATATAGACGTAAAGGGTTATATATAGAGAATGGAAAAATAAATTTTAAATTAAAATAAATATGAAAAACGTAATTAATAAAATTGTAAACAGTAGAAAGTTTTGGTATGGTTTCTCTATACTAATGGTTATAATGTTTTCAGAAGATTTAGGAATTAGTGCAACAAAAATGAATAGCCTATTGGTTGTTGGTGTAGCTCTAATTATAGGTCAAGGGTTAGCAGATAAATCTTGTAATATGAAAAAATAATGGCTACTGAAATCTCTGAAAATACCAAGCTCCAACTGAATCTCAAAACAATTATCGCTATTATTGTTTTAGTTAGTAGTTTTGTAGGACAATATTACGTTTTAAGTAATGAAATAGAACTAGCAAAAAGATTGCCTGAAAGTGAAATATCACGATCAGAGTTAGATTTGAAACTGGAATTAATTAGTAAAACTGTTATGTCAAACGCAGACAAACTAGAAAAAGTAGAAACAAGCATGGAGAAGATAGAGGAGAGGGTTTACGAGTTAAAATGAGATTTCTAAAATACATACTACTATTGTTGGTAGGGCAAGTTGCTATAAGCCAAAATACTATAACAAGTGAGGGAGCTTTAAATAAATACCTTAAAACTAATGGCATATTAGTAATAGAATTTTGGGCTGAGTGGAACGATAAAAACTCTTGTAGTTTTTTAAAAGACCTGGAAGATTGCAATATAGTGAGAGCTGATATTGGAATTTGTACAGCACTACAAGAAAAATATAACATAGAAGTTCTACCAACATTAGTAGTTATTAACAATTCACAAGAAGTATGCCGATTTACAGGTAACTTGCTTTTCCAACTAAATGTTAACAAGAAACAAGTACAAGAAAAAATAGATAGTATAATTATAAGTAAATTTGAATAATGAAATTAACTAGAGAACTTATTGAAGAAACAGTAAAAGATAAAGGTTATAATTGGTTTGATAAAGGCGATTATAATTTAAACATTGTAGGCGTTAGAAATAGCTCTACTGGTGATGAGGTTACAAATAAGTTTGATGATAAAATAACACTATCTTATAAAGTAGACGGAGAATGGCAATTCTATAGTTTTGACGCTACCACTGATCCTGGTAGATATTGGGTAGAAAATATAATGAGAAAAGAGGGTGTGGCTTGTATGAAACCAGGACAATACAAAGCATATAGAATAGATAAACATAGAGGAAACTATGACGCTTTATGTCAAAGAGAGGGAGAGGTTACGGTATATAGAGATAGCAACAAAGACGGTTGTTATGATTTAGATGATGATAATACACAGACAGGTTTTTTTGGAATAAACATACATAGAGCTACAGCTAGAAAAGGTAAAAAATCTAGTCAAGTTGATAAATGGTCAGCAGGCTGTCAAGTAATAGCAAGTAATGACGATTGGGAAGAATTTATATTTGCTTGTTATAAAGCAGAGGCAATTTGGGGTAACAAGTTTACTTATACATTAATTAATAGTGAAGATATTTATGGGGATATTTAAAAACATATTAGGAACTGAAAAAGTTATAGATGGTGTTGGTGAGATTTTAGATAACGTCATAACAAACAAAGAAGAAAAGCTAAATGCTAAAGCAAAGCTAAAAGAAATAATGAACTCTTATAAAATAGAGTTAGAAAAAAATATTACTGCACGTTGGGAAGCAGACGCTAACGGTAATGTACTAACACGTTCTGTTAGACCATTAGTATTAATATTCCTTATAGTTTGTACTATGCTACTTGTATTTATTGATAGCGGTTCTATAGCTTTTGAGGTAGCAGATAAATGGACAGACTTACTACAACTTACATTAATAACGGTGATAGGTGCTTACTTTGGTGGGCGTAGTGTAGAAAAATTTAAAAAGAAATAAAAAAAGATTATAGACTTAGGCTAACTAAAGCAGAACACGACCTTATAAAAGAAATGCGTATTTCTAATGGTGGTGTAGTAAACAATGTTCTTGTTATTGGAGATTTACACGAACCTTTCTGCTTAGACAAATACCTAGAATTTTGCGTATCTAAATATGAACAATTTGATTGTACAGAAGTTGTTTTTATTGGTGATATAATTGATAATCATTATGCAAGTTACCACGAAACAAACGCAGATGGAATGGGTGGAGCAGATGAATTAGAATTGTCAATAAAGCGTATAGCGAGGTGGTATAAAGAATTTCCTAAAGCAACTATAATAATTGGAAATCACGATAGAATGATTTTCCGTAAAGGACAAACAAGCTCTATACCAAGCAAATGGATCAAAAGCTATAAAGAGGTTTTAGAAGTACCTGGTTGGGAATTTGTAGAAAGATACGAAAAAGATAATGTACAATATTTGCATGGAGAGGGTGGTACTGCTAGAACAAAATGTAGAGCAGATATGCAAAATACAATACAGGGGCATTTACATACACAAGCCTATTGTGAGCATTATGTAGGTCAAAATTTTAGAGTGTTTGGTATGCAAGTAGGTTGCGGTATAGATCACGAAAGTTACGCTATGGCTTATGCTAAATATGGAAAGAAACCTGCTATTGGTTGTGGTGTTGTTTTAAACAATGGTAAGCTACCTATAAATTTACTAATGGAACTATAAAAAATAAGGGCAAAAATATTAGCATGTTATCCCTACTAATATAATTACCCTTATTCCGAGTAGTACAGTAATGAAAAAACTACTCTAAAACAATACCTCTTAAAACTTCTCTTTCTCTTTCAAATTGTACATAGTCGTATGGGTTTTGAATTAAATAATATCTTTTAAATTTCTTAACATCTCCATACATATTTTTTCTACTAATATAAAAAGATTCTATTCTATGTCCATCACCTTTTAGATCTCTTATAATTCCTTGTAGGTCTAGTATCATTAGTTTTTGCATACACTCTAAAGTTGTTATACTAAAGTGTTCGTGGAGATAATTTATTAATTGTTCTTTTTGATTCATTTTTTGTTTTCTATTATTATGTTATAAAAATATTTGTAGTATTTATCAAAGTCTTTTTGTGCGTCTTTAGTATACTTAAAACTCCTAAATTCTTCGTAGTTATTTATAGTATATTCTATGTCTAAATCAGTATACTTTTTTTCTACTTTTTTATGAGCCAAAGCTATTGCTAAAGTATCAGCGTCTATAGTTACTTTCATTTTTCTTGTTTTAGTGGTTCGCAAATCTCTCCACACTCTGAACATCTTTGAGAGTCAGAATTACTAGGAGCATTACAACAGTCTGAGTATATATCTATTATTTCTTTTTCCATTATCTATATCCTTTTTTGTTAGCGTATTCTCCTACTTTTACTATAAGTGCAAATGTTAAAAATATTATTAATTCCATTACTTGTTTTTTTTATATTCTACTTTAATTGATTCTCTTTTAAAATATTCATTGTTAGATATTTTGTCTATCTTATCAAGAATATTGTTTATGTTCTTCTCCCATTCAGGAAAAGTTTGCTCTGACATTATTTTGTTTTTTGTTTTCATACAACAAATATATGTAAAATAAATTTAACAAAACAAATAAATAATTAATACTTTATTAACAATAGCTATGTTAATATCTTTTTATTTTTGTAAAGTTATTTTTATTATCTTGCATAAAATTTATTGTTTATGAAATTTACACAATTTAAAAACCAGGACGATGTTAGAGATACATTGATTCTAGAAATGATGAAAAACAAAGTAAGAAAAAATCATTTAGCAAAAGAACTAGGGTTATCTTATCCCACAATGTTGGCGAAATTAGATAGTCCTTTTTCATTTAAAGTAAGTGAGCTTTTACTACTTTGTGAAATAGTCAAACTTGATATTAACGAATTATTAATTAAATACTAAAAAAAATGGAAATTAAAAAATCAAAAATTACAGAACTAAATTTACAATCAGAAAAGTTTAATGATATGTATATATTTACTATTGTCTTTGAAAATGGAGATATTGGTAAAATGTATAAAAAGAAAGATAAAACTTATGAAAGCGTAGGGGATGAGGTAGAATATACAATAAGCCCTAAAAGTACTGTTAAAATCGCTTTTAAGGGTGAATCAAAGTTTAATAACAATACTTCAGCTCCTAGTTATTCAAATACTAAAACTGATACTAATGCAGAAATTAGATTTAGTGTAGCTTTTAAAGGTGCTATAGATTTAGCTTCAGGTGGGGCTATTAGTGTAAATGAAGTAGAAGAATATACTTTAAAATATGATGAATTTCTTAAAGACAAAAAGTCTGTAGAAATGCCTTTTTAACTATTGTATGTTAATAACTAATAATTAGATTTTATAAAATGTAAAATAATTTTATATAATTTTAGGCAAATGAAAAAATCAATACTAGCTTCTACTCCTTTTTTAATTATAAATAAATGTCTTCTCGTTAATTTAGGGGTGGACGCTAGTTTGGTTCTTTCTGATCTTATACAAAAAGAAGAATACTTTAAAGATAGCTCTCAAAATAATGGGGGCTATTTTTTTAATGTAACAAATGATATTAGTTGTAGTACCACCCTTTCTTACTATCAAATCAAACAAGCATTATCTGTGCTTGAAAAGTGGGGCATAATTCAGGTAGTGTTAAAGGGTGTACCAGCTAAAAAACATTTTAAGATAGATCATTCCCAGATATTAAATTTTTTAAATACTAGAATTGAAAAAACTGAAGAACTAGATTGTAAAAATTTTAATAACAAGATATTAAAAAATTCAAACTCTATTAATAATAATAAAGAAATAAGAATTAAAAATAAGAAAGTATATACACGCAAAGAAAAGTTTTTAAATGATTTAAAAGAATTAGAACCTAAAGATTATATTGAAGATTTTGAAGATTACTGGCGAGAGGAAAATAATGTAGGTAAAGAGAGGTGGATGTTAGAAAAAACTTGGAACACAAGTTTAAGATATAAAAGGTGGTGTAGAAACCAAAAGAATTTTAGTAGAGGAAGTAGTGCAAATAATATGCCTGACTTTTTAGATAGTGCTTATATAAATAGAATTAAAGACGATCAAGCACAGGTAAATAAGTTTTATAAACACCTAGTAGAAAATTGTGGTTATGAACGTATAGAAACTGCAACAGGTTATATTAGGTATAGAAAAAAAGTATGATGTTTATTACTTTAATAAGGAATGGTTTAATGTTAGGAGTAAGACACTTTGCACCTGACGAAATAAGAACGTATTGGGAAATACATATTTACTTATTAATATTTCAAATTAACATATTTATAACAAATGATAGCAATTAGTAATTTAAGTTTAATAATATTAATAGTATTTGTTTTTATACTAGGAGCTTTAACTTGGGAATATATAAAAAGTCAACTTAAATGAAAGAACAAGATTTACATAATAGTATAGTAGATTATTTAAACTATTATCCTCATATACTTTGGACTTCTACTTTAGGGGGTGTTTATTTAGGTAAAGGGAACTACAAACAAAAAGCTCTAGTTAAGAAACATTATAAAAAAGGCGTTCCAGATTTATTAATATTTGAACCTAATAAAAAATATAATGGATTAATGGTAGAGCTTAAAGTTAAATACAATAAGCCAAGCAAAGATCAAAAGTTATGGATAGCTAATTTAACAGCTAGAAACTATAAAGCTGTAGTATGTTATTCACTTGAAGAATTTATAGAAATATTTACTAATTATACAAAAACGATATGAGAAAAAAACACGATCCACCAAAAAATATAAGAACAAAAGACGGTAGAGAAAACTTTACCTACTTTTTATTTGAAGTAGATAGAGGAACAACAAATGAGGTTTTTATACATAAAGAAACACAGATTATAATTGATGAAGATGAATATATATTAAATAAAATGGGTTTTATACAAGACCAGTACACACCTCAAATGGTGGCAGTAGAAATAAGCCCACTTGGTAAATGGGAGTATAATTATTTAAAACAATCAGGGGTTAATTCATTTGTTGAGCTGTGCAAAAACTAAATACATATTTAGAAAAAAGTTACATTAATTTGTTAGATATATCTAAACGTATAACTAGCAATAGACACCCAGATTATGAAGATTTGTTACACGAAACAATATTAGCTTTATATAATGCAGATCAAGAAAAGATTAAAATAATAATAGAAAAGAAACAACTAACATTTTACATAGTTAGAATAATGCTAAATCAATACCAAAGTAATACAAGCCCTTACCATAAAAAGTACAGAAAACAATATAATGAAAAACAATTAAAAGAATTTTATATTTATACTAAAGAACCTTTGACTAAAGAAAAAATGAAACAGTTAGAGGAACAAGAGGATAGGTTACAATGGATAGATGAAAAGTTAAAGCATTTAAGCTGGTTTGATGTAGAAGTATTTAAGATATACTATAGAGAAAATTACAGTTTAAATACTATGAGTAAAGCAACAAAGATAAATAGAAGTACATTAGGAAAGTCAATTAGATTTATTAAAAATTATTTAAAAAGTTTAAAATGATTGAATTTATAAAACACTTCTTTGGTTTATGCGGCGAACCTCATTTAAACATATTTACTATAATGATGAGCACACCAATAATAACCTATATAATATATAAATTTTTTAAAATATGAAAGAAAACAAATACAAAAGAAAAGAGCTAATTAGTATTTTATCGGCTTGGAAATCAGATGAAAAAAAAATTATTTTATCTGATGTAGTAAAATATATAGAAAGATATATAAACAAAGATAAAGATAAAGTTAATTTACCTGACTTTAATTTTGTGTCTTTTAAAAATTCAGAAAATGAAAAGTAAAGGACTAGGTGATGACATAGCAAAGTTTACTAAAGCTACTGGTATAGACAAGTTAGCTAAAAAGGTTTTAGGTGATGATTGTGGTTGTGAGGAACGTAAACAAAAACTTAATCAAATGTTTCCAAACTTTAGAAACATTAGACAGTTTACAGAAGATGAGATAAAAATATATGACGAGGTAGTGCCAGGTATAGAATTAAGGCAAAGATTAAATGCAGAAGAAAAAACTATAATAGCTACTTTATATAAAGGGGTATTTGGTCAAAACCCTCAATGGAAAAGTTGTTCGCCATGTAATAAAAAAATAATGGATAATTTAAAAAAAGTATATGAAAAGTCTTGTAAAGTATGAAAGAAAATAAACTACTATTTATGGGAGCAAATGCTCAAAACGAAAGAGAAAAGTATGATTATTATGCAACAGAGCCAAGGGCTGCTGATGATTTGTTAAGTAAAGAAGATTTTAATAATATCTGGGAGTGTGCCTGTGGTGAGGGGCATTTATCTAAAAGGTTTATAGAAAACGGAAAAAAAGTTTATTCAAGTGATATTGTAGATAGAGGTTACGGTGATGTAAAAGATTTTTTATGTATAGAGAATCAGGCGTGGAATGGTGATATAATAACTAACCCACCCTTTAAATATGCACAAGATTTTGTAGAAAAAGCGCTAAGCATTATACCTGATAATAATAAAGTTGCTATGTTTTTAAAAATACAATTTTTAGAAAGCAAAAAGAGAAAGCAATTATTTAAAAAATATCCACCTAAAAAAATATATGTATATAGTGAAAGAATAAATACAGTTAGAAATGGTAACTTTAAAGACTTTAAATCTTCTACTATGTTGTTTGCTTGGTTTGTTTGGGAGAAAGGATTATATACTAAAACAGAGATAGATTGGATATGAAAAAGTATATAAAAATATATATGGACTATTACGATTATGTTATAGATGATGTTATACTATGTGAGCATTGTTCTAAACAAGCAGTAGATATACACCATATAGACGCTAGGGGTTTAGGTGGTGATCCGAGAGGACATAAAAATCAAATAGAAAATCTAATTGCTCTGTGTAGAGCTTGTCATATTAAAGCTGAAACAGACAAACAATTTAATAATCAATTAAGAGAATTAAATAAATATAAACATAATCATAGCTACTAATGGAAATTAATAAAGTATATAATGGTAATTGCATAGAATTAATAAAAAATTTAAAAAACAATTTTATTGATTGTGTAATTACATCACCGCCTTATTTTAATTCCTCTCATAAATACCAAAGAGGAACTGGATTTCATTATACTTGTGATGTAGGAGAGCCTTTGTATGTAATATTAGATTTTTTTGAAAACATAAAAGATAAATTAAAAGATGAGGGGGTTATTTGTTTTAATCTTGGGTTTAGTTATGGGGAAACAGGTGTAATGCGTCCTTTTGACATTATTAATAGAGTAAGAGAAAAATTTGGATATTTTGTTAATGATATAATAATTTGGCATAAAAATAACCCTATTCCAATTCAAAAAAGATTAACTAATGCAATAGAATATATATTTATTTTAAACAAAATACCTAAATGTAAATACTACACAAAATCATACACTCATAATGTTTTTAAATTTCCTATTTCTTCTAACAAAACTAAACATAGTGCTGTTTTTCCTTTAGATTTGCCTTTAAAATGTATAGAAAATTTTACAAAAGAAAAAGATTTAATTTTAGACCCTTTTATGGGAAGTGGAACAACAATAGAGGCTTGTTTAAAAACAAATAGAAATTATATAGGTTTTGACATTAATAAAGAGTATTGCGATATTACAGAACAAAGAATAAAACCAATTTTAAAAATAAATAAACTTTTTTAATATGAAAATAGAAAAAGTTAAAATAGCAGAATTAAACCCTGCTGAGTATAACCCTAGAAAAATGACTAATAAACAATATGAGGACTTAAGAAACTCATTAGAAAAGTTTGGTTGTGTTGATCCTATAATAATAAACGCAGATAATACTATAGTAGGTGGTCATCAAAGGGTAAGAATAATGAGAGAACTTGGAGCAGAGCTTGTACCAGTAGTTAGAGTAAATCTATCTAAAGAAGATGAGAAAGAATTAAACATAAGGTTAAACAAGAATACAGCAGAATGGGATATGGACACACTATGTAACTTTGATATAGATGACTTGTTAGATTGGGGGTTTAAGCATGTAGAACTTGGTTTTAATATAGATAAAATAGAAGAAGATAAGCCAACAACTGTAACAGTAAAAGAGAAAGACATTAAGTTAGCTAATAAATTATATGAAGATTTAAAGGCACAAGGATATAAAGTAACTATAAAATAAATTTAATAAAATGGGCAAAAAAGAACGCACACTAAAGAAAGACACATTACTACAAGCATTAGAAAGTAGCTTAGGTATAGTATCAACAGCTTGTAATAGAACAGGTATAAGCAGAAGTAGTTTTTACAAATGGTATAAAGAAGATGAGGAGTTTAGACAAAAGGTAGATGAGATAGATAATGTAAAACTAGACTATGTGGAAACAAAGTTATTTAAGAATATAGAAAACGAAAAAGAGAAAAGTATTATATTTTACTTACAACACAAAGGACATAAAAGGGGATATGTACAAAGACAGAATATTAACTTAACATCTAACGAAGAAGACATTAAGAAAATAGAAATTGAAATTATTGAATCTAAAGGGAACAGTAGTTCTACAAAAGAATCTTAATGCTAGTACAAGAATTGTAGTTAATCAAGGTGGTACAAGAAGTAGTAAGACATATAGTTTAGCTCAATTAATAATACTTAAAGCATTACAATCAAAGGGAAAGGTATATACTATTTGTAGGAAAACATTACCTGCTCTTAAAGGTACTGCTTATAGAGATTTCTTTAACATATTAGAGTCACACAATTTATACAATCCAGATAATCATAATAAATCAGAACTTACTTATAAACTGAATGGTAATGAAATAGAGTTTATTTCTGTTGATATGCCTCAGAAGATAAGGGGTCGTAAGAGAAACATACTATGGTTAAATGAAGCTAATGAGTTTAGGTTTGAGGATTGGGTTCAGTTATCATTAAGAACTACAGAGAATATATACCTAGACTTTAACCCCTCTGATCCTTACAGTTGGATATATGACAATGTAATGAATAGAGAAGATTGCACTTTTATTAAATCAACTTATTTAGATAATCCTTTTTTACCTGAAGAAACAATAAAGGAAATAGAAAGGTTAAAAAAGCTAGACAGTAACTATTGGCAGATATACGGACTGGGTGATATGGCACAGCCTACTGAAACTATATTTAGACAGTTTGAAATATGCAATAATATACCAACAGAATCAACGCTAATTGCTTTAGGTTTAGACTGGGGTTATTCTAATGATCCAACAGCAATAGCAGAAGTATATAAGCTAAATGACGATTTATACATTAATGAGCTATTATATAGTAAAGGTTTAACAAATCAAGATATAGCAAACAAGTTAAGAGAATTAGGTATAACAAGACAAACAGAAATAATAGGAGATAGTGCTGAGCCTAAAAGTATTGAAGAAGTGCATAGATTAGGGTTTAATATTAAAGGAGCTAAAAAAGGTGCTGATAGTATTAATATGGGGATTGATGTATTGAGAAGATATAAAATACATATAACAAAGAATAGCACAAACGCTATAAATGAATTTAAGTATTATAAGTGGCTTGTAGACAAGAATGGTCAAGTAATAAATAAACCTGCTACAAATCAATTAGACCACCTTATAGACGCTATTAGATATGTAGCTTTAAATAAACTAACTACTAATTATAGTGGTAAGTATTATATATTATGAACAAAAACAACAATTTTATATTTATAACAAATGGCTAAAGAACAATTTGAGGTTATAGTGCCTACAGAATGGAAAGATATTACTATTGCGGAATATCAAAGGTATTTACAAATAGCAAAGACTAAAAGAAAAACTAGAGATGATGAAATTATTTCTATGTTTTGTAAGATTGATAAAAAGCTAATAAAAAAGCTACAATTAAAACACAAGAAACTTTTAGTAGATAAAATAAACAAATTTGTAAATAGTAAGAATGAAACGATCTTAGAAAAGAGAATTAAGTTTAAAGGTAAGCAATATGGGTTCATTCCTAATTTAAGCAAAATAACTACAGGAGAATTTGTAGATATAGAGGAATACGGAAAAGATATAAATAAAAATCTACATAGAATAATGAGTGTTTTATATAGAGAGATAGATAGAGAATCAGGTAGGTTTTATAGCGTAAAGCCTTATGATCCAGATGAATTAGAAATAGATAAGTTTAAAGAGCTACCAATGAGTACAACACTATCTGCGATAGATTTTTTTTTTCATTTAGGGAAAAACTTATTGGAAGATTTAAACAATTATTCGATGCAGGTGATGAGGAACAAGGAGAAAAAACTTTAGCAGGTAAATGGGGTTGGTATAATATTATATTTGGTTTGTCATCTTCTATATTAGATATAGAGAAAATTACACAAACAGAAATAACGTTACTATTTACATATTTAAGCTACCAACAAGATAAAAGTAATATAGAAAGAAATAACTATAATCAACATAAATGATAACATATAAAAACATAATAGACGATTTTAACACAATAGCTACTAATCATTTTCAAATTAATTCTTTTCATAGTGGCATGTTAGATGAAGTTGATATTAATAAATTAGACCAATCAGACTTTCCTATATTATATGTTGAGCCAGGAAATACTAATATAGATAAAGGAGTAATGACTTATACGTTTACTGTATTTACTATGAATCTAATAAAAGAAGATTTAAGTAATAGAGAGTTGGTTTGGTCAGAAATGTTACAAATAATGCAAGACATTATAGCAGAGTTTAGACAAAATTTATCAGTACAAACTTCAGGCGGAGATAGTGGAAAAAAATATAGTTACGTTCCTGGTGAGGTAGTTTTAAATATGCCTATTAATGCAGAGCCATTTACTGTTAGATTTTCTAATATGTTAACAGGATGGAGTGCTAGTTTTACTATGCAAGTTAATAATCCTAATTCATTATGTAATGCTCCTATAGAGCCAAGTGATGAAAACGCTAATACATAATGGATATAGAAACAACAGAAATAGAAGCGATATTAAGTAGTTTTGGTAGTAAGCTAATAGAAAAGGCTAGAGCTAATTTAAACAAGAAAGGTAAAAGAGCTAAAGGAACTCTATTTAATGAAATGAGTTATGATATAGAAAAGACTACTACAGGCATTAAGTTTAAAATGGACTTTGGTAATGCAGAGGATTATTGGCAATTTATAGATCAAGGTGTAAAGGGAGCAGGAGGTTTTAAAGGAAGTGGTAGAGCTAGGGGTCAAGGTAGTCCGTTTAGATTTGGTAGAAAACAACCACCATTAAGAGCTATATTGCCGTGGATAAGTATTAAAGGTATAAAAGGTAGAGATAAGAAAGGTAGATTTATAACTAAAAATTCTTTAGCTTTTTTAATTGCTAGAAGTATAAAACAAAGAGGTTTAGAAAGAACTAGGTTTATAACAAAGCCTTATGAAGATATGATAGGAGATTTAAACTCAGAGATAGCGGAAGCATTTGCAGTTGATATAGATAACTCAATAGAAATAGAACAACCAGATAAAATAGAAATAAATTTAAGTAAGAAGTAATGGCGTATACAATAGAACAAAAACCAAATCAATTAGCAGGAGCAAATAATCCTATGATATTTGTTTTAAAAGAAAGTACATCAATTATAAATGACGCTAAATTCAAATACGTTGCTAAAATATACAAGAGTACAACTAACGCTAGTACATGGACATTGTTAACTACTATTAAGGTTCATAAAAATAATGCAGGTGTAGGAATAATAGATATACATAAAATAGTTAGGTCTAGCTTAGAAACACAAGAATCAAATGTAGGTAATATTGCAGCAGACACAATAGATGGTAGTATACACTCAATAGGAATAAGTGATACCTCTAATTCCTATTCACAAAATACAAGTCAAGTAGTAGGTATAAAAGTAGAGGGGGGTTATGAAAAAGCGACAAGTCAAACTGCTGCTCCTGTTTTAACTTTACCTAGTGGCGGTGTAGATGGAGCTAGTGAAATAATATATTCTATACCTGCAACAACACCTTTTACTAAAACTGCTAGTAATGTAGGGGGGTTAGATATAGATGGAACAAACAATCCTTTAACAAATTATATACCAAGTGGAGCAACAAAGAAGTTTTTAACTAATGCTCCGAGGGTACAATTTGTAAGAGGGGGTAACACAGCAGCAGAAAATATAGACGAACTAACAATAGCCTTTATAAATGATGGTTTAATTACTGATGGAGATGTGTTAGTAAAGATGGCTATAGAATATTATAATAGCTCAGGTGGTCAAATAGGCTCTACTAAATACTTTACTAATGATGTAGCCAGTGGCGGTAAAGCTACTGCTGATGATGTAAAAAATAGTTTGTTATATTTTGGTTGTGGAACTTATAATTTAGAATCTCAAGTAGATGAGCCTGACAATCAACCAAGCGAGTTTACAGATTGGGCGTATTATGTTATATATGGAGCTGATGGTTCTGGTAATCAAGAAACAGATAAATATTATTTTTATAGATATGGTAGTGGAGCAACAGTAGATGATAGACACCAAAGTTGTAGTAGATATGATAATGTTAGATTAGCTTGGCGTAATAGATTAGGGGCTTGGGATTATATGAATTTTAGGGGTAAGTCTATAGAAAGTATAGATATAAAAAGCGAAGAAATGGAAAGAGTGGTTGGAAGTTGGAATAGTGCTACTTTTGATTACGAAAACTACGATAGAGGTAGAGAAACTTTATTTACTGAAGCAAAAAGAAAATTAGTAGTAAATAGTGATTGGTTAAATGAAGATGAGGGAGCTTGGTTAGAAGAATTGTTTACGTCTACTAACGTACATTTATTAGCAGACAATAGTATTGTGTATCCTATGATAATTACTAATACTACATATACAAAAAAAACAAGTGTAAACGATAAAATAAAAATACAATACACAATCAATTTAGAGTACGCAAACAAAGTAAAAACTAATAGTTAATGGACGTAAGATTAGTTGCATATAGACAAACTGATACCGCAACACCTTTTGATGTAAATCAATTTGAGTTAGATTTACAACAAGATCCTAATGTTGTAGTAAATTATAATTGGTTAGATTTAAAAAACCCTGACCAAAGGAGAGCTAGTTTTAGTCAAACAATTAAACTACCTTTTTCAAATCGTAATAATGACTTTTTTGAAAATTATTTTGATGTTAATTTAGACACTTTAATATACAATGCTCAGACAAAATTTGAAGCTATTTTATATATAGATAGTGTACCACAATTAAAAGGTTTTATACAACTTAAAGGAATATATTTAAACGCTAGATTATACGAAGTATCTTTATTTGGAAACACAGCAGATTTTTTTACAGACTTAAAAGACAAAAAACTACAAGACGCTTTTAAAAATGTAAATGATTCTACAGGAGCTATAACAGAAGACAAACAACTAGATCATAAGTTAACAGTAGATAATGTAATTAATAGTTGGACTACAGGGGTTACTACTACAGAAGATACACCAACTACTACTAATGATATAATGTACCCTATAATAGACTATGGTTTTTCTAGCCAACCTTTAAGCTCCTCTATGTTTTGGTCACCTGACGATTTATTGAATGAAATGGGTTTTACAAATGAAAATTATCTTTTTGACAATTTAGCTGTTTTAAATGCCTTAGATCAATATGGAGTTATAAGACCTAGTATGTTAAAACCTGCAATAAGAATACAAAGATTAGTTAGGATAATTTCTCAAAAATCAGGTTATCAAATTAAAAGTACATTTTTAGGTATAGACGATACTAACGCTTCAACACCTGTAACTGACACAAATTGGTTTAGTAGGATATTTATGACGTTAGCTCCTCAACACGAAAGAGTACAGACTAGGTTTAAATTATCAACAGATAGTAATAATGGAGCTTTTGTAGGTTTTAAAGGAACAAATACAGGTACGTTATTATCAGCACCTATAAACTTTTATAGTGGCTCTTTAACTAATATATCATATCCTTATTTACTTTTAAATAACGAAGATTACGATCCTAACAATATGTTGTTTCAAACGTTATCGGCAATGCCTGTTTTTATAGACCAACCAGTAGAATTTGCTCCAGGTATATTTTTTCAAAATCAAGACTTAACAGGTGTAGACACGTTGCTACCTAGCGGTCAAGTAGAAGTAGAAACTACATTTACTATAGTAATACCAAATCAATCTGAAACTGGCTCTGTATTAGAATCTATTGATTGTTTTGCTCAATGGAGAAGCTATGAGGGAAACTCTTATGCTTTAGATACTCAAAGTATAACATTAACGCCAGGAACTCACGAATTAACTTTTGTCCACACTTTACCTACAGGTACAGGTTTTGGTTGTTATTTAATTGTGTTTTTTAACAACCCTGAAAGTCCAGACAGTTTATTAACTCAAACTTGGACACCTGTAATAAGCAATTTATCTATTCAAAGTTTAGGTAATGGTCAAGTAGGTATGTTTAATGGACTAGAAAAGGGAGAGGTGAGTATGTTTTACAATATGCCTGACATAACACAAGCAGACTTTATAAAAGATTTAGTAAATAGGTTTAATTTAATTATTAAAACTGATCCTGACAATGAAAAGTTATTATTAATAGAACCATATCAAGATTTTATAGGTGGTGGTTCAACTAATTACTGGACAGAAAAACTTGATTTATCAAAAGAACAAGTAGTAAAATCTACTAATGAATTACAAAGTAAGTCCTTAAAATTTAAAGATTTAGAAGATAACGACTTTTTAAATGAACGTTATACAAGTCAACAAAACGTAGTATATGGTCAAAGGGATAAACAAATGACTAATGATTTTTCTAGTGGTGAATTTGAAAACTTTAGCGTAATGAGTCCTTTTATAGCTCAGGGTGTACCGTTATGGGATAACACAGGAATAAACTCAGCTATGCCTGGTCAAGACGTTGCTATTGCTTATAATTTTGGAGCTGAATTAAACGAGGGTAGTCAACCTTTATCTGACTTAAAACCAAAACTATTTTATTATTCAGGAACTCCAGTAGAATTTACAGGAACTAATCCTGTTACTAATAATTCTTATAAATTTGCTATATACTCAAACGCTATAATATCAAGCGTTTTAACTGGGTTAGAGTTTTATAAATTCTCAAACCCTAGCACACCAACTACAAATAAGTTTCCTTTATGTACTCAGTACAATTTAGATAATTTAAATACTGGAGTAGCATCTGACACTAAAATACTTAATTGGACTTATTATAGCCCTAATTTTAATACAGGTTTTTGTTTTAATTACTTTGGTAATACACCAAGTTTAAAAGGATACTACAATGAGTATTGGGCGCAATATATTAATGAAATATATGATAAAGAGGCTAGAATAATGGAATGTTATATGTATTTAACACCTGAAGATATACGAACTTTTGAGGGATCAGGTTTTCAAAATACATACTTTATAAAAAATTGTCTATGGAGGGTTATAAGCGTAGATAATTATTTAGTAGGTGGAAACAAATCTACTAAAGTTACATTGTTAAAAGTAATAGAAAGATTAGAAACAAGTTGCGACGCTACATTTACTATATCTGCTTCAGGATTAATGTCTTGGACAGATAACGGTACAGGAGCAAGTACAACTATTACTAACGAATGTTGTACACAACAAAACCCAGACTGGGTGTTTGTAGAAACTAACTCTACTACAGGGGTTGGGGATTGTTACGCTACATTAACTAATACAGATGTAACTTTTGGGGGTGTAAATTTTAACGATGAGTTATTTGGTCAAACTCAACAACAACCTATGCTAATAAACAATACAAATAATAATAGCTATATACCTGCATTAATGCCTAACATAGAAAATAACTTTTCTATTAATGCTATGGGTAGAGATACACAAATGACACGTTCTATTACTATTTATGCTCAAGCAACTAGCTTTGATAATTCTACACAATACGAGTTTACAAATAATAACTATACACGCAAGATGTTATTGTTACCACCTTTAAGTATGGTAGACGTTAGAGTAACTTTGTTAGGTACTGTTTTAGATGGAACAAATAAAGGTAAAGTAGGAACGTTTGTTTATTTAACTTTATTAGTTAATAGAAGTGCGCCACCAAGTTTTGTAGGAACAGCAGGGGGTAGTTTAGATCATTCTACCAAAGATTCAGCTTTTAGTACGCCTACTGTAAATATTACAAACTTTGACAGTAAGGGTTTTTGGAAGCCTTTAATAGTTGGTGGAGCAGATGAGCAGGTTATGTGGACAGCAAAGATTGAATTATTAACTCAACCTGTAGGTAATGATGACACAAAAATATCATTAAGTGCAATATACCAAAATAGAAACAAAATATTATTTCAAGATTTAACATTTTTATTATGGAACTAGAAAAATATATAAAAGAAGTAGGTAAGTTAATGCCTATATCAATTAACCTTTTAACAGAATTAGAAGCGTCAGGAAATAAATACGCTTTTGAAACAGGGGCAGATGAATTTCCTACAACATTTAAAGAACTATATAAAAAAATTAGATTAATATGGCAGAAAAAGTAAATATAGAAGTTGATGTAGATTACAAAGGAGCAGTAGACAACCTAGAGAAGATAAAAGACGAGGTTGTAGATTTAGGTAAAACTACTAAGCAACAAAAACAAGCAACCTCAGGATTAGCTAAAGGTTTTCAAGGTGTAGGCTTTGCTATGAAAGCAGCAGGGTTTGGTATAATAATGAAAATAGTAGACGCTGTTACAAATGCCTTAATGCAAAATCAAGCAGTAGTAGACACAGTTAGTACCGCTTTTAATGTAGTTGGTGTAGTTCTAAATAAAATTATAACAACATTTGAAAGTATTTTTAGTAGAACAACTGAATCAAGTGATAACTTTGACGCTTTAGGTAGAATAATGAGAAACCTAATGACACTAGCTTTACTACCTTTTAAAGCAGCTTTTATGGGTATAGGTTTAGTTATAAGTCAAGTACAGTTAGCGTGGGAAAAGTCTTGGTTAGGTAAAGGTGATGTAGTTAGAATACAAAAATTGACTAAGCAAGTTGACGCCTATAAAGAATCTTTATTAAAAGTTGCTAAAGATGGTCTTGAAGCAACAAATAATATAGTTAAAGATTTTAGAGAGGGGGTAGATGAAGTGATGAATATAGCAGTAATAGTACAAGAAGAATTTACAAACACTATTGAGGATATGACGGTTAAAAGTGTTTTGAACCAAGCTAGAAGTATTACTAAAGCAAAAAATAATTTAGGCTTATTAGCAGAAGCACAAAGAAAGCTAGTAATATTAGCAGAGGCGGAAGCAGAAAAACAAAGAATAATTAGAGATGATATTTCACAAAGTTTTGCAGATAGAATTAAAGCTAATGAAGAATTATTAGTATTATCAGAAAAAGCGAGAAAACTAGAAGAAGAAGGGATAAAAAAACAAATGTCTAGTTTAAATGCTCAATTAGCTATAGATTCTAAAAATATAGATTTATTGACACAAAAAAAAGCGTTAGAAACTGCTTTAGTAGAAATAGGTTTAAGAGAAGATAAATTAATAAAAGAATCTACAGAACAAAGAAATGTATTACTACAAGAACAGTTATCTGTACAACAAGAATTAGCTAAAATAGGCATTGAAGAAGAAGATAGAAGAATACTAGAATTTGAAAACGAAAGGGATAGACTACTTAAACTAGCAGATTTAACTATAAGTAATGCAGAAGATTTATCAGCAACTAAATTAAGGATAGAGCAAGATTTTCAAAAAAAGAAAGACGTAATAGACAAAGAAAACTTAGCAAAAGAACAAGCATTACAAGACCAAAGAAGACAAATAATAGGTGGAGCTTTAACTGGTATTACAGCGTTAGTAGGAGCTGAAACAAAAACAGGTAAAGGAATAGCGGTAGCACAAGCAACTATGGATACTTATGCAGGAGCAACCAAAGCTCTAGCACAGGGGGGTATATTTGGAACTATAGCAGCAGTAGGTATAATAGCACAAGGTTTAGCTAATGTTAGAAATATATTAAATACAGATATACCAGGAGAAACAGAGGGAGGTTCAACACCTAGTATAAATGCAGGAGCAGGTATAGAAGATACAGTACCAGTAGCACCTGTATTTGGAGCTATAGGAACAGAGCCACCACCAGTACAAGCATTTGTAGTGGAAAGTGATGTAAGTAGTAGTCAAGCATTACAAAATGATTTGAACTTACAAGCAACGTTGTAAACAAAAATTAACGAATTATATTTATAAGTATGAGCAAAGAAAAACTAAAAAAAGTAGAACTAATTATAGACGAAGAATCAGATAGGTTTGGTGTTGAGGCTATTAGTTTAGTAGAGTTTCCTGCAATTGAGGAAAACTGGGTATTCTTTAATAAAGACCAATTCTTAACTTTAGCTAAATTAGATGAAGAGCAAAAAACTTTAGTAGGGGCAGTATTAATTCCTAATAAAGAGATTCCTAGATACGATCAAGAAAAAGATGAAAAGTATATTGTGTATTTTACAGAAGATACTATAAAACAAGCTCAGGAGCTATTTATGTCAAGTTTAAGAAACAATAACGCTACTTATGAGCATAAAGTACCAGTAGAAGGTATGACAGTTGTAGAATCGTGGATTAAAGAAGATAAGAAAAACGATAAATCTAATTCTTTTGGTTTTAATAAACTACCTATTGGAACTTGGTTTGTAAAAATGAAAGTAAACAATGATAAAATTTGGGATAGTGTAAAAGAGGGTAAAGTGAGAGGTTTTAGTATAGAGGGATATTTTACAGACAGATTAATTGAACAATCAAAACCTAAAGATATTATAGACTTAGCCGAAGAGTGTACTGATTGTCCTGATGAGGTTACACTAGGTAAAATAAGAGATTTAATATTAGAGAATGAATTAGCGGTTGTGGGTAGTTTAGATGGAGAGCCTTTATTTGCTACTAAAGAAGAAGCTAAGATATATGCAGAAATGTTTAAAGGTTGTTCAGGTTTTCATATACATAAAGTAAATGGGGTTACTAGGTACATGGCTTGTGAAACTCATGCAGATAGTGTTAAGAAAGAATATGTAGAAGATGAATTTGGTAAAAAGAAAAAGAAATACAAGAAAAAATACAAATACGTTGAGTATGCTGCTTTTGTAAATAGACAAGCTCTAGCGGTTTACAAATGGGATCAATGTATAAAAGATATGGTGAAACAATACGGAAGCAAAGAAACTGCTGCTAAAGTCTGTTCTGCCATTAAAAATAGGACAGTAAAACGCTGAGCCTGTGAACAATAATTTAAGTTTAATATTTATAAAAAAAAGATTACAATGACAAGCACACTAGAAAAAATCAAAACGCTTTTATCTTCTAATAACGAAGAGAGCAAAGAAACTAAAATGTATGCTGAAATGATTTTAGATGATGGTAGAGTATTAGCAACAGAGGATGAGCAATTTATGATTGGCTCTGTTGTTATGGTTGTAGGAGATGATGGAGAAACTTCTAAATTATCAGCAGGTACATACACAATGTCTGACGGAGCTAAATTAACTATAGATGAAGACTCTAAAATACTAGACATGGGCGAAGAAAAAGAAGCAGAGGAAGTAGAGAATGAAGAAGAGAAAGAAGAAATGCAAGAAGAAGCAGATGTAGCTGATTGGGAAGGTATGGAAAAGAGAATTAAAAATCTTGAAGACGCTGTAGCAGACTTAAAAGCAGATAAAGAAAATATGTCTGTGGAAACAGAAGAAACTACAAAAGAAGAAGTTGAAGAAGAAGTAACTGAAGATGAAAAAGTTGAAATGTCTAAAGATATGGTAAACAGTTTAGTTGAAGAAGTAGAACACTTAAAAGCTAAAATTGTTGAACTAGAAAAAGAACCAGGAGCAAAGGGTTTTACTCATACTCCAGAAAATAACACTAAATCGGAAAGTCCGAATTTAGCTAAAATGACTGCACAAGAAAGAGCAGCATATTACATTAACAATAAATAATAAAAAAAATGGCAAACAAAATTCAATTATCAAAATACCATGAGTTTGATATTACAGTAAATAGTGATACTTACGCAGGTGTTCACGCCCTGCCTTATGTAACGGCTGCTTTAAGAAGTCCTGATACAATAGCTAAAGGGTATGTGAGAACAATAGACGGTTTAAACAAATCGGCAGTAATTAGTAACGTTGCAGCTTCAAACTTGATTGTAGCAGCAGATGAATGTGGCTTTGTTGCAGGTGGTAACACTTCAACGTCAGAGCAAATTCTTACACTTACTGATTTAAAAGTAAACGAAGAAATATGCAGACAAACTGTATTCCCAACTTGGATGGGTCAAGGAATGGATAGAAACGGAAACCTACCACAATCTTTTGGTGATTTCTTATTACAAGTTGTGGCAGGAAAAGCTGCAGCTCAATTAGAGATTGGTATATGGCAAGGTAACTCTCCATTTGGAATAGGGTTTTTATCTGATGATGGTGGTGCTGATGAAACAAGTGCTGATGCAGGTGCGTGTGGTGGTTTTAGTGAAGCTACATTTACTGCAGCTTTACAATCTTCAGATTCTACTGCTAATGGTTATATATTAGATTCAATGAAGTTGGTCTATGATAAAGCTGCTTCTGATATTTCAGGTATATTAACAAAGCCAGGTGCAGGGTTTTATATGAATAATAAAACATATGGTTTTTATATTCAAGCTCTAGCTAGTGCAGGTTCTAATCAAGGTCAAATTTCAGGATTAGGTTTTGACGCAAAATCTGATACAGCTACTTACTTCGGTTATCCAATTTACAGATGTCCAGGTATGATGAATGATGTAATATTATTTACTTATCCTGAAAACTTAGTATTTGGAACTAACGCAGCTACTGATTGGACTGAAGCAAGATTAATTCCTGCTTACCAATATACAGGTGGTGATGAAGTTAGAATTGCTATGAACTTTGCCGTAGGAGTACAAACTGCTGTAGCGAGTGATGGTGTTTACGGAGCAACTTGGTGGACATAGTAGATAGATAAATTAGGGGTGTGAAATACCACCCCTTTTTTTTAAAAGGAATATTAATAATATAAAATAAATAAACATGGCTTGTAATTTAACACGAGGTTTATTAGTTGATTGTAAAGATCAGATAGGTGGTCTAAAAAGAATCTACTTTGTAAAATCTTTTTGCTCTGACATATTAGGTAGGGCTACTTTTAATGGTACTAATCCATTACAAATGGACGATGCGGGTTTTGAAAATTGGGATATTAAAGAAGATATAGGTAGTGGTGTTAATGGAGTTCAGATTTTTCAATACGATTTAAGACCTAATCTTTCATCTATGACCGTAAACTTTAATAGTGATCCTGCAACAGGTACTACATTCTTTGAGCAAACTTTGTCTATTACTATGCAAAAATTAAGCGTTGCTCAGACTAATGAGTTAAAGCTAGTTGCTTATAACAGAGCACAGGTTTTTGTTCTTGATCAAAATGACAATGTATTTCTTTTAGGGATAAGTAATGGAGTGGATGTTTCAGGTGGTACTGCTGTTTCAGGCGCTGCCAAATCTGACCTTACAGGGTTTACTTTAGAGCTTAGAGCAGAAGAAAAAGACCCATTAATTTGGATACCTGCAACACAAGGTCAATCTAACGGTTCAGGTAGTATTACTGTTAACTATCCATTTGATGGATTAGCTGACTCTGATAAACTATTAATTACTACTGGAACATAATTAATAAATCGTTACTCAATTTAAAAAGGGTTATCTATTCGGTAGCCCTTTTTTATTAACTAAACTTTACAATTATTATAATTATATAAAAAAACTTTAATATAATATACAAGTTGTGAACAATATTATGACTTTTATATTTATAATAAACTATATTATGGCTTGGAAAGTAAAAGACGAATACAAAAATTTTAAACCTTTAAATATGAACTTAGCTTACGGTGAGTTAAGACCACATCAAGTAAACAATTTAAGTGACGAAGTAAAAGAAAAGTATTTTACAAACGAATCTAAAAGTAAAAAGAAAAAAGTAAAAACAAAAGAGATTAAAGTAGAAGAAGATTTAGATTTTATAGGGGGTAACAATGGATAAGAGAATTATAGATGAGGAAATAATGAAAGAACTAGAAAAAAAACTTTCTACTGCTAATGCTTATGAAGAAAGATTATTGTTATTAAAAGAATACGCAGATAAAATATATAAAAATGTATAATGTTAATTTTGACAATAGTACAGATTCTGGTACATATAAAAGGGTATTAATGTATATTAATTTATCTTCTATTGTTGGTGATCCAACATTAATATCAGGGGGTGGAACAGGGGGTAAATATATTTGGATGCAGTTTAGAGGAAGAAAAACTAACTATCAAAGAATTATACAAGCAGACCCTGATAGTGGTTTTGGAAGTAATCCTCAATATATTCATAATGACAGGTATTGGAAAATAAGTTTTGGGGTTTACTATCCTTTAGCTAAATTTATAGAGGGTGGGGCAGAAAACAAAGATATATTAGCTCAAAAACTATTTGGATATGTAGTTTTACCTGCAAATGAAACCTATGATATTTATTTTTATTATAGCTTTAACGCTTCTATACAACCGTATGATGCTAACGGAGATTTAAGGGTAGGTGTAAATCCTCTTGGAAAATTAGCAGTTTTAAATGTAAATCAAAGTGCTAGTTTAGTGTATGACGGGGATGGTGACGGTTGGGAAGTACAAGAACCTGATTCTACCCAGCCTAATGTTTTATACAGGTCTTTTGAAAACAATGATTTGTCTTTTCAGTATATGAGTACTCAGGGAAAGCCAAGAAATAATACTGCATCAGCTAACTATCAATTATCAGGAGATTTAGACAATAGAGATGCACAATATGGAGCTCAAACTTGGACTCCTGATTATAACGACTAAATATGAAGAAAAAAGATAATATATCAGTAATACATTTAGCAGAATATAATCTGCCTACTATCACCGAACAAAATAACAAAGATTGGATACAATTTGGTGACGATAACCTATATCCACAATATTTACTAGAATTATACAATGGTAGTAGTATTAACAACGCTATTATAAAAGGTGTAAGCTCTATGATTTATGGCGAGGGTTTAGATGCTACTGACAGACAAGAAAGTGACGCTAAAAAAGAGAGTTGGTTAGCTCTTAATAGTTTATTACACAATTCACCAAAAGATACTTTAAAGTGCCTAGCATTTGATTTAAAGTTATTTGGTATGTGTTATGTTAATACTATATGGAATAGACCTAGAACAAAGATTGTAGAGGTTAGGCATATACCAGCACAATATATAAGAAGTGGAAAACAAGACGCTTACGGAAATGTAAATGAATATTACTATAGTGCTGATTGGGCAAACACAAGAAAAAACAAACCTAGATACTATAAAGCATTTGATTTAAAAGATAGGTCAGACGCTAACCAAGTATTATGTATAAAAGATTATTCTCCAGGATCATACTATTACGCTACACCTGACTATCAAGGTTCTACTAGCTATATACAGTTAGATATGGAAATAGCACAATTCCATTTATCTAATATAAAATCAGGTATGTTTCCTAGTATGGCTATTAATATGGCTAACGGAATACCAACAAGAGAAGAAAGAAGAACAATAGAAAGACAAATAAACGCTAAATTTGGTGGATCAGGTAATGCAGGAAAAATACTATTAACCTTTAATGACGGTAAAGAAACTGCTCCTGAAATAGTACCTATCAATGCTAATGACAATTCAGACAGTTACCAATTCTTATCTACTGAAACAACTAGAAAAGTTTTAACTGGTCATAGGGTAACAAGTCCTTTATTATTTGGTGTAAAAGGTGACGGTAGTGGTTTTGGTAATAATGCAGATGAATTAAGAGATTCTTATTCGCTATTTAACAATACAGTTGTCAAACCATTCCAAAACACGCTTTTAGGCGGTTTAGAGCCAATATTTCACGCAAACGACATAGACCTTGATTTATACTTTAAAACGCTTAAACCCGCTGATTTCATTGATATTAGTAATGTAGGTAAATTAGACGAAGCTGAACAAGAGAAAGAGGGAATAGATACAGGAGATGAGGGAGAGCCAATAAAAAAAGAATTTAAAGCTCTTGATGATATAGACAGAAAACCAACAAAACAAATGATGAGAGAGGCTAAAAAAGGTCTTGAAATGCGAAAAGAATACGGTAGAGGTGGCACAGAGGTTGGTGTTGCAAGAGCAAGAGATATAATGAATGGTAAAAATCTATCTATTGACACAATTAAAAGAATGTACTCATTTTTTAGCAGACACGAAGAATCAGTAAAAAATGGAAAAGGTTTTAAAAAAGGGGATAAGGGTTATCCAAGTGCAGGTAAAATAGCATGGTTACTTTGGGGCGGTGAAGGTGGTTTTGATTGGGCGAAAAGAAAAGTAGAGGAAATTAAAAGAGTGGAAGAATTAACTGAACTATCTGATGAGCAATTTGACGGAATACTAGAAAACTTAGAGGGTCAGAAAATTAATAGCGAAGAATGGGAAATTGTTGAGGAAAGAGATTATGGCAGTGAAGAAAGCTACGAAAATTGGGCAAATAGATTAATACAAAAAAAAGAGAATTTTGCAGTAAATGAAATTAAATCTAATGAAGATAAATTTAGTTATTTAGACAAGTCTATATACAGAGTTAGGTTTAAGTATGCAGTAGGTTCTACAAAACCAAAGAAAACAGGAAAGAGTAGACCTTTCTGTGAAAATATGATGAGGTTAAGTAGAGGTGGTTTTGTTTACAGAATAGAAGATATAGACGCAGCAAGTAGAGCTGGGGTAAATAAACAATTAGGACACAAAGGAAAAAAATATGATTTATTTAAGTTTAAAGGAGGGGTTTATTGTAGACATAAATGGAAAGAGATATTATATAGACTTAAAAAGGGTACTGAATTAAAAGATGGTCAAAGTTTAGATAATGATTATAATAAAGTAGATAGCATCCCTAAAAGTTATGTTAGAAACCCTAGAGGAATAAAAGATAGTAAAATAGCACCTGTTAATATGCCTAATCAGGGACATTATCCAGGTGTAAAATAATATAAAATTATGGCAATACAACATACATTATTTATAAGTACAGATAGATTAAAAAAAGATAGTGCTTTAGGTGGATCAGTAGATGACAATTTATTACTGCCTTATATACTTATGGCTCAAGATAGATACATACTACCAATACTAGGAACTGATTTACAAAACAAATTAATTTCAGATATTCAAGGTGGTAGTTTAACAGGTAATTATTTAACGCTATTACAAACATATATACAACCCGCCTTAGTACAATTTGCCTTTGCTACTGTACTACCTTTTTTACGTTTAAGAATGGTTAATAATGCAGTTGTAACTATGTCAAGTGAGCAGGGTGGTACTGTAAGCCATGACGAATTAAAGCCACTTATAAATGCTAGTATGGATCAGGGAGAGTTTTACAGAGAGAGGTTAATTGATTATTTAAGGGGTAATTTAACTAACTTTCCTGAATATTCAACAAATCAAAGTAGCGAGGGAGATTTAAGCCCTACAACACAGAACTATTATGCAGGGTTAAATTTAGATACAGCACCAATGAGCAATAAAGTTAAAAATTTTGTTCAAGCAGCAGGAATAACTATTTGTTGTTAATATGATAACTAAACAAAAGGTCAAAGAAAGACAAAAAAATATAACTAAATTAAAAACTTATTTAAAACAAAATGGCAGGACAAAGACTAACAGACAAAACAGCCCTAACAGAACAAGTAGGTAGCGGTGATTTATTTATGGTTGTTGATGTATCAGACAATACTGGATCAACAGCAGGAACAAGTAAAAAAATAGACGCTAAGTATTTATTACAAACTGATAAAATTTCAGTTAGTAATGCAGAGTATCAAGACTTAAATTCTAATCCTAAAACATTAGTAGGAGCTTTAAGTGGTTATATGATTACAGTTTATAATGTAACAATACTATCTAATTATACTTCTAGTGCCGAGTCATCTAGTAATGATTTATTTATAACTTATGATACTTCTAGCACTTCGTCTTATTGGAAATATGTTAGAGATTTTATGAACGCTAAAACAACTGATGTGTCTTGGAGCTTTGGGGGTGATCCTCTGGCAGGTGGTACTTGTACTACATCTCTTTTAAATAAACCTTTGATGTTGTTTTCTAGTGGAGCTTTTAATGGAGATTTGACATTAGATGTTTATGTTACTTACGCTTATACAAAAGTATTATAATGGAAACATCAAAATATATATACGCTTTACTGATTATAGTAGTATTTGGTTTAGCTACTTGTAATGCTCAATTTTTTAAATATGCTACTTTCTATACTTCTATGAGTATGAATACTAGCATGGTAGAGGATCAAGATTTTAGAGCAATAAATAAAGGATATGAAGAAACAACACAAATCAACCCATACGATTACAGCTTTACTGTTGGAATACGCAAGATTGCTAGGTTTGACTTTGAGCAAAAAGTTAAAACTTGGTACTATGGTGATGAGCAAAGCTATAGCGATAATACTCTTATTGGTAATAATAGTGGCTGGGAATATTTACTTAATTATTCTTTTATTCGTCATAGGTCTGAAAAATTTACTAATCAAGATTTTTGGATTAGATATTTAGGACATAATGGGGTAACAAAAATTCAAGTAAAAAATGATGAAGCTAGAGATTTACAATTTACATCATTTGATACTAGGTACAGAATCAATAAAGGACGTTGGGATATTACAATGGGTATTTGTGGTAGAAGTCACAGAGTATATGGATACAATCCAATAGAGGATACTTGGGAAAGTGGAGAGGAAAGTTTTTTTGATCTAGCAGAAGATTTTGGTTATTCTAGTCAATTTGTTAACGGTAGATTTCATTGGTTTAAAAATGGGGAATTACTAGCTACTTCAAATGATGAGTTTTTTAAGCATTATTTTGGTTCAGCTATAGCAGAGTACAACAGAAACGAAATAAACGCATTAGGTAACGTATATGAGCTTTCTGCAGTACTTGGAGTTTCTTATTATAAGTACAGTAATGACTTTTGGTTATTAAGTTGGGTAAATGTAATGCCTTATCACTACGGATTAAGTGATTTTAGTTATGAATACGAACAAGCTCCAATAGATTTAGATTTAGGACTTGTTACAGGTTGGAAAATAACAAAGTCATTAGGAATATTTATAGAGGGTACATATTTACGATATTGGGAAAAGCCAATATACGAGTGCAAATTAGGGTTTAACTATTTAATATTTTAGGTATGAAAAAATTATTATTCTTTTTAGTATTTAGCTTTGGCTTTAGTCAAACTAATTGTGAATTATGCGTTGAGCAAAATGGCTTTTATTGTGGTGATGATGAGAGTAATTGGACACAATATAGCCCTAATGGTTGTGTTCCTAATGGTTTAAATAACTTGTTTTATCTTAATGATGGGTGGTTAGATTGTGTTGATGGATCAGACGAAGCAGACGCAATACCTACTACTTTAGCAGAATGTGATATATACAATATGGGCGATACTATATTTATAACTGACACTTTGTATATAGATGTTATAGATACTTTGTATATAAATACAATAGATACCTTAACTATAACAGAGTATATAGATTGTTTAACTGGTATGCCATGTGACAATACAGGTATAATTGAGATACTAAAAAACTCTCAAAATAAAAATAAAATATATAACATTGAGGGAAAAGAAATATATAGACGTAAAGGGTTATATATAGAGAATGGAAAAATAAATTTTAAATTAAAATAAATATGAAAAACGTAATTAATAAAATTGTAAACAGTAGAAAGTTTTGGTATGGTTTCTCTATACTAATGGTTATAATGTTTTCAGAAGATTTAGGAATTAGTGCAACAAAAATGAATAGCCTATTGGTTGTTGGTGTAGCTCTAATTATAGGTCAAGGGTTAGCAGATAAATCTTGTAATATGAAAAAATAATGGCTACTGAAATCTCTGAAAATACCAAGCTCCAACTGAATCTCAAAACAATTATCGCTATTATTGTTTTAGTTAGTAGTTTTGTAGGACAATATTACGTTTTAAGTAATGAAATAGAACTAGCAAAAAGATTGCCTGAAAGTGAAATATCACGATCAGAGTTAGATTTGAAACTGGAATTAATTAGTAAAACTGTTATGTCAAACGCAGACAAACTAGAAAAAGTAGAAACAAGCATGGAGAAGATAGAGGAGAGGGTTTACGAGTTAAAATGAGATTTCTAAAATACATACTACTATTGTTGGTAGGGCAAGTTGCTATAAGCCAAAATACTATAACAAGTGAGGGAGCTTTAAATAAATACCTTAAAACTAATGGCATATTAGTAATAGAATTTTGGGCTGAGTGGAACGATAAAAACTCTTGTAGTTTTTTAAAAGACCTGGAAGATTGCAATA
>VTLG01009233.1_pt1 | contig 67521 bp, 94 predicted proteins | sample 4694571 | NCBI WGS metagenome assembly VTLG01 (sample SAMN12604809, study PRJNA352737) | marine metagenome | biome: ENVO:00000447; feature: ENVO:00000209|ENVO:00000569|ENVO:01000036; material: ENVO:00002151; isolation source: viral sequences binned using virsorter ...
CTTTTGCAAATTTACCGTCACCGCCTGATACTATTACTGTTTTCATTTGTTTATCCACCCTAGAAGCTTCAGGGTTTTAAAGATTTCGTCAAGCATGTTGTCTTTCGGATAGAACCCTCCCGCCTTAAGTCTTTGGTTACTCACAGTATACGAATATTGATTGAGCAGGGGAGTGTCTACCATCTCAATTTCTACGCCCACCATTTTGTCAAGAAAATCTACTATATGTCTAGTTTTCACATTCTCTGTCAGGACGTTATATATTTTATTCCTGTACCTATCTTCATGAACACCCCCTTTTCTTAGGAAATGGTCAATAGCACAACAGGCGTCATTAATTCCTAGATACGGTCTAACTTTGTCGTAGTTATCTTTCCAGACAGTTAATGGCTGACCTAAAGCCGCCTGATAGCAGAATTTATTAACTGCCGTATGAAACCTCATACCGGGGCTAGGGCCAAAGATAGTACCAAGTCTGAGTATCAGGTATTTGCAAGATTCGCCCAATCTTTGCTGAATGGTTTCTTCAATAGCTAGTTTTGATTCTGCATAGGGGCTTTGGGGGTTCAGATACTGATCGTCGTCCTCGAACACCACGTCCGCTGATACGCCGTATACGCTCGTAGAAGACGGAAACACAAACAGACCCACGTCAGAGTCCTTGCATCGCTTGATGAAGCTACGAGTGTCCCTGACGTTGACTTTCTCTATTTCTGCCTTGCATCCAAAACTGCCTGCTGCATTCGTGATTGCCGCTAAATGGATAACGGTGTCTATCCCGTCTAGACTGACATCCTTAAATGAACCCTCTATAAACTTAACCGGTTGATTAAAGCTAAATAGGGAACAGTATCTTTGCGTGAGTAGATTGTCTACTACGGTGACAGAGTAGTCAGGGGCTAGCTTCTTTACCAGAGCAGAGCCTATGTGACCCAACCCACCAGTAACAAGTACGTTTTTCATACGTTTGCCGGTTCTCCTCTAAGAGTTCTAACCTCTGGAACGTGGGTGATGAATTGACCACCACGTCTAATAAACTCGCTTTCCTTTTTAGTGATCTCTTCCAGATAGTTCCAAGCCCCCAAGAAGGCGTAATCAACGGAGTCGTCAAACCCTTCCTCTGGAGACACTACTGGAATATGCATTCCGGGCGATAGTTTACCCTGTTTGTCTGGAGTAGTGTCAGTAATATAGTCAATCAAATCAGGACCAATCTCACAATAGTTAAATACAGAAGTAGATTTGGAAGTGGCCCCATAACTTATAATTTTATTTCCACCATCCTTGATGTCGTGTAGAAGTTCTACCAGACTGGTCTTTGATTTTTGAACTCTCTTGGCAAACTTACGATAAGTCGTCAGCTTGTCGATCTTTGCTAATTTTTCTTGTTCAAGTTCTATTTCAAGACTTCCGTCTTCATATTGTGGGCCTCCCTTTTTCTGCACATAAATTCTGTTTGACCCGCCGTGAACTTGTGTTTTGTCCACGCTGAATATTTCTAACCCTGCTTTTGCCAAGACATTTTTTAGAGCCGTAACAGAGAAAATGTGGGCATGCTCATCATAAATTTGATCGTATGAGTTTCTCTCCAACATCTCGGCCAGAGAAGGATCTTCAAATACAAAGACGCCTTTGTCTGAAAGAGCATAATATATTGCAGAGAAGGTGTCATAAAGATCTGGAATATGACAGATGCAGTTTGCAGAATAAATAAGGTCAAATCTATCCGCCGTAGCTATCTTTACGGCTAGGTCTTGTGTCCAAAATTCTGTGTGTGTTTCATACCCCATCTCCCTCGTGTAACTGGCAAAATTACCACAAGGCTCTACTGCCACGGTATTTTCAAGAGAGAAGTTTTTTAGAAAGGTTCCGTCATTGCTTCCTATTTCCAACACTCTTGTTGGCTGGAATTTGTCCTTTAGATATCCTGCAATATCCTTGAAATGTTGAACCATGGTCTTTGATCCAGATGTGTAATAGACATAGTTGTCATTAAACATCAAAGGGGGATCAACACAATTCAAGTGTGATACAAGCTTGGTCTCTGTATCTATACCGACCTCTAGGTCATAGAAGTATTCGTCCTGACATTTACCCGGAGAAATAAACGCATTGGCGATGGGTTGTTTGCCAAGATCTAAAAACTTTTCTACTCGTCTTGTGGTAGTACCCAATTTACAAATCCTTCCTCTGGTTCGGTTAGGGGACACATGCAACACACGCTGTTTCTAACGTCGTCTGACAGGTGGACCGACTGAACTGGTGATGCACTATCCATAGAAAACATGTGTACTGAAGCGGGAGATGTTCCTACTATTACATAGTCTTTTGTTAACACCATACCCCTTGTGTAACCAACTCTTGCGTGGTCGTTATGACTAAAGTTGGTGATTTGATTTGGGTGGACTGGAGTTCTCCAAGTCCTCACAAGATTGCCTTGTTCTTGATAACAAGTTTCGCCTTCAATAGATCTGTTGAAAATTACTCCATCTCTCCAAGGTTGGGCATTGTGAGTGTCTCTGTGTACCAGTGGTTGTTGAATGGAGTAGTTGTTTCTCAGGTTCAAAGCATAGATATGCTCGGTGGTTGATCCCGCATAAAACAACCAGTCGTTATATGCGGTTACGCTATCTAAATGCATGGTGTCTGATTCTTGCACCATCTCCCATTTAGCCATCTCAGGGTCATTTTCGTCTACAAGCATTTCTCCCTGCTCGTCAAACATCGGCACTTGAGGTGATTCTGGATCTAGCAGAACTACCGGCCCACCCATGATGTGTTGCATAGCACTACCCCAGCTTTTTTCTTGCAAATTAAACGCAAGAATAGAGTCGTAGACGTTGGCTATACAAAAAAGCAAATCGTTATATAGGAATGTTTCGTGTGTTCCTACAAGCATGTTGGTTCTGTATTGCCGAACCAGTTCGTAATTTTCGTCGAAAACAAACAACGCTCTAGAACCGGCGGCGTATAGTTCTCCATCGTAAAACTGCAAACCCCTAAGACCCCTATCCCCACCGCCAGAGTCCCAACTAATGTGCGGATAATTCCAATCCAGCACCTGCTCAGATGTACCCTTTTCCATATCTACAATATATAGACCGCCATGACAGTCGCCTTTGTTTGTTGCTCTTACGACAGAAGAGACTAAGATCTTTGGAACGCTACTCATTTTTTATTCTTTCTCTTAACCCTGATGACGAAAAGTCATGCATCCTACTATTATAATATATCTGTATATTTTTATCCGCACACACGCTTTCGCCAGTAAATGGTTTACCTTTATAATCCTGACCCAAGAATCTAATATTTATTGGCAGGGTTTTAAGGATTGTTTCTAAATCCTCTTCTGTTTCATATACTATAATTTCGTCAATATATTTGCATGCTCTAACTTGAATTTGCCTCTCAACGAGGCTTTGTACGGGTTCGTTTTTATTTGAATTACAAGTAGAAGGATTCGAGTGTAGGCCAACGATCAGATGATCGCAGTGTTGTTTGGCCTCTTCCAGCATAGACACATGGCCAGCATGAAAGAGATCAAAACACGAGCATGTGAACCCGACTCTATTCGTCACTAAAAACTATACCCCTAGTTCTCAAAGCTATAATGTTATTTTCTGCGCAATATTCTAGCAATGGGTCAATATAGTCACTGTAAAGTTTTGATGGGGAGACATCGTTCTTCAGTAAAGATGTGTGTAGGTCGTCGTGGTCAATCATGATAATTTTTTCAGTCTTGATAGACGACATGATATCTTCTATGTTCTCCACACCGGCTATGCTCTCAATTTTAGGAACAAGGATTGGCCTCGCTCCAAACACCTTCCAATTATCTAGTTGGGAAGATTTTTCAACATTGGATATAGCAACGTATCTTACGTTGGTGTACTCTGTAAAAAGTGGATACAACCTCTCTAGGCTATACTTATTACTGGGAGGTTTGCTTCTTCCAGATGGTATATCAATAAAGAAGTCATTAGGGTGTGTATTTAGATTTTCTATCAGATCATCAAGAGAAAACGTCCATGCGAGATTTACCCTTATCACATAGTGGTCGGGTATTGGCATGTAATTTCTGAGATTGTTTGAAAGTAGTATCATCTATTTATATCTCTTATTTCTCCTGTTTCTCCGCTCCTAGCCATAACAACTAACGAGTCGTAAAAATGCATTGACTCCAAGCTGTCGTTGATCCCATTGACTGGCTCAACTACAGGAGCGTTGGCGTAGGGATCTTCTGACTCCTTTAAAGCAAAATAATCGGTATAATCTGCACTCCACATAGTAGCTCTGCTAGTGTGAATTGCGTGCAGGTTGTCTACCAAAGCCTTAACCAGATCTATAGTGGTAACTGGGTGTTGGCCTTGGGTTTGAACTTTCATGTTTGGTCCATGAATACTTCCGCCAAAGTGTGGCCAATATGAAGTATGTGTGTCCTCTATTACATAAACCCCCTCTGGATTTACTGAATTCCACAACAGTAAAAAGGAGTTGATCTGTTGATACATCTGGTGGCCACCATCATCAATGATGACATCAAAATTACCACCAGTATCTTGGAGGAACGCGCTGATAAAATCAGAGTCTCCTTGATCTCCGATATGGACCTCTACCCCCTCTTCTTCAAAGTCCTTGCACTCTGGACGAATATCCATGGCAAAGATTTCAGCCTTCGGAAAGTATTCTTTCCACATCTTCAAACAGCCGCCTTTGCCGATACCTATCAATAAAAATCTGACTTTGGCTTCTCTTATAGCATTAAAAAATTGATCATACACTTCGCAGTAGTGTGCTACGTGTGGCTCAAGCATCGTCTGGTCTGGTGTGTCCAGAGCTATTTCCTTCAGAGTTCTCATTTTTTTCTTCCTCGTATATGTGAATTGTAGTTTCGTTTTTATGATATTCTATGTGTGGTAAAGGATAAATATTTTCTATAATCCTTTTTACTCCGCTAGCATCCATATTTACACCGCTTGCTTAATAGACCTATAAATTTCGTTCTCCATTTCCAAACGGTCGTCATGTCCAGTAGATACATATCCGTATAACGTGTGTAGTGCTAACCCATTCCTGATAAATCCAAACCGAAGATCCTTTGCTCTCCTGTAAGCATTCATAGGAATTTCGTCATAAGGTAGAAATTCACTAAATTCGTTTATGTCATTATACACGTCTGTTCGCATCATACAGGCGTCATTACATAAATAAGGTCTATGCGTTTTGTCGACACTATACTCTCTTGGTCTCAAGAAATCTGGTAGATTGTTAATCACTACGTCAGCCAGATGTCTTTGAGATTCAAAATCCACCCTGACAGGATGAATTCCTTTTAGTTCTGTGTTTAACCCCTTTACAGATTCCCAGTATGCATCTGGGTTCCACTCAGAGGCTCCGGTCGTGTGTTGGTTGAGTGTTGTAAATTCATTATCAGCAATACCCCAAGTATCTCCAGCAGTCTTTTGCATGTCCTGTCTTAGAAAAATAGAATGCAACTCGTTCTTTTTTTTCTCTGAGCAAAAGTCTTCGATGAACATATCGCAGGTGGGAACCCCTATATTGACTACCGGTGTCAGAAGAAGGAGTTCTGGGTCTGTGTATAGAAGCTCTCTGTTCTCAATCATGTAGTCCCAGACATGATTGCTCATAATGATATCTTCGTCGAACTTCACTGTGTACTTACAGTCTTCCTCCAGCATAGCCCACATCTTGGACTTATAGTTGTTGGTCGGCCTTCTACCACTGTGGTACATCAGTTTATATGGAATGTCTGTTTCCAGACCACTTAGATCTAGATTGTCAGTCATCATAAAATTAATACTGAGAAGCTTTTTGTTCTCTGGTTTTATCCTGTTTACAAAATGCATAAACAGGTCTATAAAATTTCTTCTGTGTTGAAGAAAGGTGATGCAGATTTCAGACATGTGATCCCCACTTTTGAATATAGTCAGAGCATATACCGTAGCAGTTGTGAGTGGAGTCTAGGGAAGCTAGCTCAGGTTTCATACAGATGGTTCTAGAGGTTATCTCGTAACCGGGATAACTAACTATATATCCGTTACTAGTTACGCTATAGTGATCTTCCTGATGCCAAAAGCAATGTATGTTTGTGTGAACAAGCATCTTATCTAAAGCGGTTAAATTTTTTGCGTGACAGAGAAGCTTGTTATTCATAAGAAAATCAATATCAACTTCGAATTGTGGATCATCATGACCTAGCAGCCAAATTCCGTTCAGGTTCCATACATCAATTTCTACATGGTATCCCAATTTAAGAGCGTCTTTGATATAAGATGGCCTGTTTTCTTTTCCGGGGTCTGCACCAATAAGATTTCCGCGATGTGATATCAGTTTCATGTTACTTCTTTAGAAAAATATCCAGATCTTCTGGGGTTCCCAAGCCCCACATTTTTTCAATTGGGAAAATCCGTATCTTCTTTTCGTCCTGCACAGCCTCGTTAAACACGGGACAGACGTAGAACTCGTTATTTACACGTCTATCTGCTTTTATCATCTGCTCTGCATATTTTACGTAATCGCTACCCTTGGCCCAATAGTATATACCAACAGTGGCATTATTTGAAATAGGTTTCTTTTCTGCTACTTCGGTAACAAAACCAGTTTCATCAACTTTTGCAAAACTCCACTTGGGATGAACCGAGTCAAAAGTAAGGATGCCACCGTCAACCCCGTCAGCCTGCATGGCATACAAGAATTCATTGCTGTCCCATTCTACAAATTGATCCGAGTTGGCTGTCAGAAGAGGCTCGTCGTTGTCAATAAATTCTTTCGCAAGCAAAGTTGTACAAGCCGCCCCCTCTGTCATACCATCCACCTGCACAATTTTGCAACTAGGAGATATTAGGTGTAACAAATGTTTTAGGTTGTACTTTTCGTAGTGTTCTTTCTGTACTATAAAAATGTGTTCTGCGTCTACATTGATATTTTCAACCACAAGCTGGATCATTGGTTTTCCGTTGACCTCTATCAAAGGTTTAGGAAATGTATACCCAGCTTTTTCAAATCTTGAACCAGCCCCGGCCATTGGAATTAGAACTTTCATCTTCCCACCCTGCCATTTAGGTTTTAGAAACTTGGTTTCATTCTTTTTGTTTGCGTCTTTGATGGCCTGTGTTACGTTCTGATAAGTTACGTCTTCTAACCCTTTGACACCCATAACATGTGCGCCAGATTCGTGGGCTGCTTTTCTTCCAATATGAGAGTCTTCTACTATTAAAGTCTCCTTGGGGTTAACGCCAGCGTTTATCATACAACGCAGGTATATCTCAGCGTGAGGTTTGGGGTTGTCTACATCCTCGTTAGAAAAATATTCATCAACATGCTCTATGTATCCTGCGTGAAATAGCATTAACTTTACGCTACTTCTTATGGAGTTGGATGCGCAGTATACTTTAAGACCCCTGTCTTTTAGATATGACAAAGTGTTGTTAATATCTGAATGGTCTTCTGGCTTTACTGTGTCTTTGATAACATCAGCCGTACACTCCTGCTTCCTTTCCCACACCTCTTTGTGAGCCTGTTCGGGAAGCCCCTTTTCTTTTGTAAGTATTTCAAGCTTTTTCTGTGTTGGCAAGCCATCGTATGTGGAGAGATGCTCGTCTCTGGCTACAACGTATTGTTCGTCAATTGATATCAAGGCTCTATTTAGGGCGTGGTAGTGTATATCTCTGGCCTCTACTAGAACTCCGTCTAAATCAAAAATAACTAGTTTAATCATGCCAGATCTCTCGTCACGTACCGTTGGCTCATTATCTGATAATCAAAAACGGGAAGAATGGGATCTTTGTAGTGGTCCAGCTTCACAGCAGAGTGAGTGTTCATAACGTACTTATATTTTTCTCTAACCCTGTCTGACCATTCCACGTCTTCGCCTTGCCCCCAAACAATATCCTCGTCTAGCGGCTCTTCTTCCATGACCTTCTTTTTAGCCACCCAATATCCACCAGAGATGTACATGTGTTTTGTGTCTCTGTATCCATACGATGGAAAGAATGATCGACCGTGTCTTATCTTCCCCTCCGGGGGACACCAAGGCTCTAGCTGAACCCAGCCGGGTTTTACTCTGGGGTCATCTAACACTACCCAATCTCTATATCTCGTGCCATCGCCATTTATCACAACGTTCATTGCAATGTCCCAGTCGTCTCCAAACTTTGTCCAACCTCTGTAGAACCCTTTAACCGGAACTATGTAGTCGTGTGTGTATACGATGATGTCGTGCTTGGCTTCTTCTGTAATTATATTTTTTTTGCGAGTGATCCAACCCTTCTTAACAGTTTCATCAAATTTTATTACGCGGGTGTTTTTTCTCTCCCCTGCAAAATCGCCAACGACAATAATTTCATATTCAGGTATATTTTCATTTTCAATAGCATCAATAATATTGTTAACCTTGTTAAGATTATCTTTGCCGTCGTGTCCACTGTATGTGACTATGCCAAATGTAAAATTCAAACCATTACCCCCAAATCTGGTTTAATTTGGGAGTATATGTCTAGACACTTTTCTGCTTCTTCCGGCATATCGAATTCTTCAAGCATCTTTGACACTCTGTGAAAATATGTATGTTTTTTCATCACCGTTTGATACCCCCTTTTCATGTAGGGGATTCTTTCGTCAGGATATTTTACAAAGTGTTCTACAAGCTCGTGAAATTCTTCTGGCGTCTTGGCAAAGACAACTTCATCATTTGTGTAAACTTCCTTGGCCATTGAGTCAACATAGTCTGAAATACAAAAGCATTCATTGGCCAATATCTTGAAAGTTCTCTCGTTGACATCGAACCCAAAATCTGTTGCGTGTGGCTCGCTAACATTTGGGCAAATAGTTGATGACTTTAGCATGTGCTTAACCTCTTCGTCCGGTATCCAGCCCATGTAGTGACATCCCGGCCAGCCTTGATTTCCGAAGAACTTAATATTGTATTTACCTAAAGGATGGGTGAGAGGCATGAGATACCTGTCCATGTTTCGGGCCTTGTATGGCCAATACCCACCTATAAAAGATAAATCACACTTGTACTCTGGCTTTTGGCGGCCTCCTGTGTAAACAAAAAGGTCTGCGCCGTTCATTATCGAGACTGTTCTACACCCTGTTTCTTCCCAGCCGTTGTGAGTTGTGGACACACAACTTTCTGGGTAATAAATATGTAAAAAATCTGGCTTTCCTGTTTCTGCTTTTAGTTTTTCTACAAGCTTTTTTTCTTCGTCGTTTGCAAACAGAACCCCATATTGTTCAGGGTCTATTGACTTTTGCATCTCTCCCCAGTCGGAAGCCTTCATCATAACCTTAAGGTGTGGCCGTTCTTTTATGCATTTGTAAAGAGCGTCGTTCAAGTTATATGTTTGGCCAAAAAACATGTCTGGTTCAAATTCGTCAAAAGCGTCAAACGCATTCTTTTCATGTATGTCCCATAAAATTACATTATGTCCCAGCGCAGAAAGAACCCTAGCCCACCCCGTTCTTATAAAGAAATGAGCGTGTGGTCCGTCGCTTGATATCATAATTTTCATAGAGACTTTCCCCAGTTTGGAAGATCCTTCAGAGAATCTATTTCTACTATCTGCATACCTTTTGGTTCTCTAGCTTGTATCGAACCTTTTTGATCTATAACCATGTTTAATATTTCAAACATATACATCTTATTTTTATCTCTCTGAGAGCAGAGATTTTTGAATGAGTCAAGCTCGTTTCCAGTTAGGTATATTATTTGCGCCCACTTACTAGAAAGACCATATGAGAAGTTTGTTATTTTGTTGTCAAAGATATTTACACCTATCTCGTTTTTTCCAAATCTATCCTGAGTGTCAACAATGGCGCAAGAACCTTCGCTGGTGATGTCATTCAAGGTGTATATATTAAAAATCAAGTCTCCGTGAATGATAAGGACATTGTCATGAATACAATTATTAAGAGCTAGCCTTAGACTCTCTACAATATTTGTTTGCTCATAAAGTTGATTCTCGACTACCCTAACATACGACGGCAAGGTTTTGATTATTTTATCGGCTTCAAATCCTACTATGACAATTATTTCTGAATATGGAAAAACCTTTTTTACGTTGGTTAGAGTTCTCTCAAGGATCGTTCTGTTTTTTGACGTTGGGAAAAGACACTTTGGTCCATACGATTTCATCCTGTGACCCATTCCGGCCACAGGGATGATGACGCTCAGCTTTTTATGTTCTGCGGTTCCAGATGGAGACTTTTTAGCTGGAACTATAAACCTAGAACTATTTTTGGCCATGTAGTCTGGTTTGAACTTTTGTCATAATGTAATTCCAGTTTTTACTAAATATTTCAGGATTAACATTAGTGGTTTGATTTAATCCAGTTATGTTGGCAACGGCAAGAGACTCTGGGATGTGGACTATCATAAACTGCTCACTAATTCTTATCCAAAGATCGTAATCTTCTGCGCAGCCAATGAATTCTCCTCCACCCGGACCATGAAGACTTGGGTCATAAAACCCTCTTTCTTCTTTTACCGCCGAGAAGGCTCTCTTGCTAATGAGCGCATTGCTATGGACAATACACTCGTTCATCAAAACGTTTCTGTTGTATGGCTGTTTAAACTCTCTTACGACTTTCCCGCTGTTGTGATCGTGAATTTCATAGTCAGCGTAAACCACTCCAATCCTCTCCGGGTCTTCTAACATTTTCCTAACCATCTTTGAGACTTTGTTAGGATAGTATTCGTCATCTGCGTCCAGTATAGCAAAGGCGTTGGTCTCTTCCCATGTATGATTGATAGCCGTGTTTCTAGCTACACTGGCTCCACCGTTTGGCCTTTTGATAGCTATAACGGGAATCTCATAGCCATCGGGACGGACTATAACCTTTTCTGCTATCTCTAGATCGTCCTTTTTTGTCGTGTCTGTGTCTACGATATTTTGAATCTTCTCCCAAGAATCATCAGTTGAGCCATCATCAACAACACAGATTTGCAGTGGCCCCGGATAATCTTGATTTAGCGCACTGCCTATAGCTGTGTTGATATATTGTCCATAGTTATAGTTAGCAATAACAATGGTGATTAACGGGAGGTTATCCATATACTTCATCCCAGTCTTTTATAAAAGAGACTCTATTTGTTTCTTCTGCAAAGATCTCTATTTTCTCTGTCACCGGAATAGGTTTATTCCCTGAGAGAAATTTATGTACTACGCACTGTACCGTCAACCCGTTCATGTCTTCGTCTTTGGGTCTGACCATGCTTACTTGGTCTAGTCGATCATTAATAGATTCATTTAGATTTTCTACAAAGTCTTCAGGTATTTTTTGACCAGACTTAAAGATAATGTAGTAACCATTCAAGGACTGGTGAAATGCTTCATCTACCATTTCAAGAGTTGTGGGGTCTTCGCTCAGCATTGTGACTACATTGAAAGGAATGTTTTCTGGGACGTTCGGGAAGTCAAAATGCTCGTGACAGACATGCCTGACATTAAACGGGTTCTCTTCATTTTTTGACACAACCAAGGTGACGTATCTTGGGGGTATTCCCTGAGATTGTATACCTTTGAAGGTAGTCCTAACATCATCAAGAGGCTTGCCTTCTTCGTGGATTATAATAAAACCACAGGAAACGACAACTTCTTTATTTACTTGGTCATGCAACCCCTCCTCTGAGAAGTTCTCAGCCCAATTATCGTCTCTGTAGAATTGGCACAATCTTTCAATCAAAAAGAATTCTTCAGAATCGTCATATGCTTCTTTAACATTTATTCCAGATTCTCGAAATCTGTCCAGCTTATTCAAATCGCATCCTATTTGCGTATTTCCTATCTTGTTAGAAAATACACACCCCTTACAGGACATGATTACCTTTTCTCCGTCACTCATGGTCTTTGCGCCTCTACAGACATCTGAAAATGAGAATGTCGTTTCTTTAAAATTTTCAAACCTAAACCTTCTAATAGTTCCGCCAGTTCCTTTATGCTTAAATGACTGGCTTTAAAATCCCATCCGCTTTTTTGTTCACCGTGTATAATTTTATTAAACTGTGTGAGATCAAGCGCTTTCTTATTAAACATCATACAAACAAGAGACACGTCTGTCCCACCAACTACGATTTTTCCACCGTGTCTTAATTTTTTAACCCAGTTATGCATAGCCTTTCCAGCTATGTCTAACGGCAAAAAATCTATGATGTCTAGTGCTAAGATTTCTGTTGCTTCAGAATCATTAACGTATCCATCTAGATCCGTCACATCTCCAGTGTTGACTCCTTCTACACCAAATGTATGAGGATCAACATTAAGATATCCAGAGAGCGGGTGTCCTTGACCCCACATCAGATTAACTTTCATTCTGTTCTCCTAATTGCCCCAACAGCATTAAAAGGACTGGTCTTCCCTCTTACCCATGATCGTCTGCCAGTTTCCTCAAAATGTCTAATTTGTTTTTTAACGGGGATATCCATTAATTTGAAGTTAGCATTGTTTTGTAATATATATGCCACGGCTTCGTCCAGCATGAAGTCTTCGTCTTCTCTCTGGAAAAGCTGTTCGTAGTCGTATTCTTTGTTGATCCTAGACTCAAAATTTGGAGATATATCGTGAAAGGCGACAATAGCGTCTTTTGTCAGCCAAGGCTTGACGGTTTCAAAATCTTTCACAACCTGTTTGAAAGAGTGAAAGCCATCTATAAAAACAAAGCTAAGAGGGTCTTCATTATAATACGAAGATAAGTCGTTGCTGTCACATTCTATTTTCTCAGAAAGATCAGCAAATCCTCCCTTGTTGTATACATTATTGTCAAACATTCCGTAGGCATTGAAATCCATGTCCACAGAATAGACGCTAGGTTCATTACCAAGCAGTCTTCTAGCTAAACACAAAAGTACTGCCGACCCACCACAAAAAGAACCTATCTCCATCCAGCTTGCCTTTGGGTCAGAATTCAAGGCGAGCCATAATATGCATTCTTGTTCATTGGGCCACAGACCTATAGCGTTTGGCATCCAATGTGAGATTATATCAAAAGTTCTAAACTTATATAACAAAGAATAGATTTTATCTTCATGCATAGTCTGCCACACCCCTCAACACCGAATTCCACTCGGAAACAAATCTATCCATATTGAATACCTTTTCAATTGTTCTTCTAGCCTCTTCACCCATCTTGGCCGCAAGCTCGGGATCGTTTAGAAGGTCAACCGTGTATTGCCTTAGTTCATCTTCGTCGTTAGAGAGAAAGCCATTGACTCCGTTTTCTATTATTTCTGGAATCAGGCAAGTAGCGGTAGATACAACTGCGCATCCACACGACATTGCCTCTAGCAAGGAGCAAGGGATAGGAGAGTGTGTTGAGGTGTTGACGAATACTTGCGCTTCACAATACGAGTCTCTCAAAGATTCAAGGGATTCTGACGGCTCAGACAAGCCCGGAGTGTCACCTATTACGTGTGTAGGTAGATTCTGAGTAACCCTGTTCCAAATACTAAAACCACAACACCAGTCTCTGTTAATCCAATCGTTTACTACAGATAAAGCGTGTTGCTTTCGCTCTACTTGCGACGGCTTCCAAAAATCTGTATCCATGCCATGGTATATGACGCTTCCATTGGGTTTATTCCAGACCTCTTTATTATATTCAGAAATAAACACATCAACATCTGCGTCTAAACTAGTAAAATAATTAAATTCGTCTTGGGTCCAGTCTGTCGGTGGCAAAAGATGCCATAGGTTCACCAATGGGAGTCTGTGTATCTGGGCAAACTGATGTGCCAATGGATAATGAGCCATAACGTTTTGACAAAGTACAACATCTATGTCTAGGTGTACAGGAATCTGATTGTCTTCTAACCGTCCGTCCAGTATATGATAATTCTCTGGAATGGGGGCGTACTGTGTGTTCCAGTTTCTTATTCCATTTCCAGTTATAGCATAAAAATTATGGTTAGTTTTACACAAATTCGGTTCATATCTTTCGTGTGTTACGAAAGTTAATATATTTAGCGGCTCGTCTGGAGATCTTGTAGCTGCTCTTGTAATAGAAGAGACTGGATTAATTGCCATTCTCTAGCTCCTCTTTGATCATTTGGCCGACCTTTTCATAAGAGTATTCTTGCACTCTTTCCAACCCCTTAGCCTGTAGGGCTGAATACGCCGTGCCATCATTTTTCCATAGCTCGTACAACTCTCTCATCTGCTTTCGAAGAGCGTTAACATTTATGTTCCACCAATTTTCTCTACCAACATATATATCAGAAAATGTGTCGGTCATACCAAACACTGGTTCTTCAGTACATTCAACTAAAAATCCTGCATCTTTTAAAAAGTCTGCCGGTCCACCGACATTTGAGCAAATTGGCGTGCTGCCAAATCCCATGGCATCAAAAGCGGGGATACACCAAGCCTCCCCGAAGCTAGGCATAACAAAGCAGTGACAAGAGGTGTGCAGACTGCACAGTTCTTCTTCGGAGATGTGTTCAGTAATTAACAACTCGTAGTTGTATTTGTCTAGTGATGGATACAATTTTAGATTGGTTTTTACTGTATTACATATATTCTTTAGATTTTCCAGAGTCTCTTCTGGGTTCTCTCCATACTTGGTGGTCTTTATTACAAGGGCTATTTGTTCGTGTGTTTCAAATTCTAAATGATAAGCTTTCAATAGAGCTACTAAATTTTTTCTTCTGGTGCTGTCACCAATAAAATAGAAGCAAAACTTTTCTTGAAGCTCTGGTATCGCTAGTTTTGGTCTAGGGGTAAGATATTTATTTATATCTGCCGCACACGGAATGACCTTGATGGGAATTTCTACTCCGCTGGTTTTTGAGGCTTGCACCATTTGCTCACAAGACACCCAAGCCTCATCCATCAAATTAATTTTATTAGCCCAAGTTGATTCAGTAAACCTGTCTGTTTCCGTAAAATACAAAGCTATATTTTTATCAAATAAGCCATTGTAGTCCATGTGGTGTGGTAAAACATTTTGTATACAAATATCAGAGCCTCTTAAACTCTTTTGCTCTAATTCCATCAACCTAGGATGGATTCGCATATTATTGTCATTTAATTTTAGAGGTCTGCACACCACGTCTATTCCGGCGGCATCCATGGCTAGAATATAGTCACCGGCTGCTTTTGCCCAGCCAGTACCATCTCTATAACAGCCTATAAATAATACTTTCATTTCTTCTATCTATTTAAAAGTCAAAAAAAGCTACGCACTGTTCGCCTTCTTCTGTAAATCGCATACTGCAAGACTTGTTCATAAATTTAAGAAGCTCTTGGGGCGACAGACCTTTAATGGTATGACTGCCTTCAGTATACTTTTTCTCAAAACTTGTGACATGTAAATCTCCAGTTTTGGAGTGAGAAGCTCTTGCAGAAGCAAGGTCGCCGCTGAAAGAATCCCATTCTACAGAAACTGTAACTTCATTATCAAAAGTTATTTCAAATCCGGCCTTGTTTTTAAATACTGGAAACATTGTTGGGCATCCATGGTGGTCTAGGAACTTGAATTTGTCCTGCTCTTCTCTGTTCCCAATAGTTATTTTTTGCACGCATTCTAGCTAGTTGATCGTATGCTTCTTGTATGTCAAACTTTTGAAATGCAGGCTTGTTGTACGCATAGCAATCTTCGTTGAAATATATACTACCAGTGCCTTCTATAAAGACACCATAGTTTAGATCTCTTGTTAGTCTCGCTTCCATATAACTGTTTAACTTGGAGGGGTCGCCAAGAACGTTGACGATCATCCACTTGGCAATCTCTTTGTTTGTCAAGTTGCTTGGTATTTGTGTGGAAGGATTATGAAGCCGTGGTGGAGAATCCCAAATACCTTCTCGTATCGGAAGCTGGTCAAAGCATTTTTCCCATATCTTCGCTGTCTTGTCGTAAGAATAATGTTTTTCAAAACCCTTTCTGGCTTCTTCTCCAAGATTGTATCGTTCCTCTTTGCTGAGCTTGAAGAACTTAATGAGTTGGTCAACTGTAAACTCGTTGTCTGGAATAGCCCTGTAACAGCCAGTTTCAAGTTCTAGATACTTGGTCTTTAGTTTGATTGGCACGCCGCTTATTTTTCTAACCGCGCTGCTCATAGCAGAGTAGTCCACAGACATGACCGGAACTCCGCAAGCAGCGGCTTCAACTTGAGGAAGACCAAACCCTTCGCTGTTGGCGTACTGTATATACAGGTCAAAGGTGTTCATTATATCGGAAAGGTATTCCGTAGAGACACCTCTGTTAACATTAGATAATCCACACTTGTGTCCACTACACCTACCGCATGTAGTAATTGAGTCTACGAAGAAGGATGGAAAAGCCCAGCCACAATCTTCGCACACATAAGTAAATAACAGTCTGCTGGCCAGCCCATACTTTTTTATTAGCTTGGGTAGATCCCAGCCTACATCTGGGTAGCTCGTGTGACAGTAAAGAAAAATATTTGGATCATCTGTGTTGTCTAGAAATTTTCTAAAAGTTTCAAAAAGATCTGGGAACAGTTTTCTGCGTTGGTTGCGCATTACCGTTCCAATAATCTTTGTGTCTGGCTTGAGGCCAAGGCGGGCCTTGTGTTCGTCTTTGTCCTCTACTGGTTTGTATATTGAGTCTGCTGATGGTGGTGCGCTACCAAGACAGTTGATAGAACCACCGGCCTCGTCTCGAAGAGTCTTCACAGCAAAGTCTGAGTACGTAAACACCGCGTCTGCGTTTGAATACGTCGCTAGCCATTGCTCATTTTGCCCCTCTGCATCAACAGTGGGCATAATAACCCAATGGTACAGGTCTCTAAAAGGAGACCTTTCTTCAAACTCCAACATCCAAAAGTCTCTGATATCTACTACAATATCAGGTCTAAAATCTAGACACACTTCTTCAAAGCGCCACTCTCCGAACTGGTTTGTAGGAACCGAATTGTATTCGTGGGCTGCTTCTGGATTATTTGGTAGAGGAGAGTTTGGATAGGTTGGCCAAGGTATATGGTTTAGCCTCTCTTCTACTGGGTGAGCATACACAGAGAGTTCAGCTACATCATATTTGCCGGAATCGTTCCACCTCTTCATGACCTCTCGGCCATAAGTTGCGTATCCGGTATTTAAGAACGAAGCCTCATTACACAAGAGGATTCTTTTTTTTCTATTCGCCATTGACTCTTTGTAGTAAAGATATGATTTTTTTAAGAATGTTTTTCACCCTACCTTTTGAACAACAGATTGCATCTGCAATTTCTTTGTGCGTGTAGTTTTCAAACTTCATCTGTAGTACCAGTTTTTCTTTGTCTGTAAGCCCATCTGGTATGTATTCCCATATTCCCTCTGTGGGCATATACCAGTCGTCAGTCCTATGTACCACCCCTTTTGTCTGTGCGTCTAAAGGTATACTCTTAGCTTTATTTTTTCTAGTGTATCTAAAAATTTCATTTCTTATACACACAGTGGCAAAAGTTGAGAACTTGCTTTTTTCTGGATCATAATTTCTGATGGCTTTTAGAAGCCCTATCAATCCAACCTGTATGTGATCTTCTACAGAGCTTCTGTGGCTAGAAAAACGAAGAGCCTGAGAGACAACCAATCCATAATGAGTATGGACTAGCTGTTCCTCAAGCTCTTGCGTCTCTTTAGAGGCTTTATCTAAATTTTTAGAATGGGGCATCGCTTTCCGAAGCACTTACCTTTGTCGTGGTTTCTTCTTTTTCGCTGTTCTTTTCGCTGTTGTTGTAATTAAACAACTTGAACTTATTGACCCGGAACTTAATCTTTGATCGGCGGTTGCCTTCTTTGTCAGTCCACTTGTCTTGACGAGCAGAAGCTAGAACTGCGATTTCGTCGCCTTTTCGACAATATTTTCCAATCGTCGTGGCTCCCGTGTCCCAAGCTTCGAAATCTAGATAATTGACGTTCTTGTTCTTTTCGCCATCTCTAGATTTACGATATTCATTGATAGCCAGAGTAAATCTAACGACACTGGTGTCGTTTACATCATTTAGCTCAGGATCAGCAACGAAGCGACCAATAAAATTGCAACTATTCATCATTAGAGTCCTTCCATAACGAAAGCTAGGTTAATTAGCTCGTAGCCTTTAGCTACACCACTTTGTTCTGCTAGTTCTTGAAATTCTTTAGTAAATGACGGATACGCAGCGTAGAATATTTCTGCCAGTTTTTCCTCCAATTTTACCGCTTCAGGGTCTTCTGATGGTAATACCAGATCAACAAAAGTTGCGTCTTCTAACTCGTTGTCATTTTCATCAAAATAATTAATGAACTTGGTTGATAATCCTAGTCTTTCTGTCTTCATTAAAATATCTTGGAAAATTACTATTCTTGCTGCATAAACCGGACACTCTACAAAACTTGTATAGTTTAGCTCTGTTGAATAGTAATGTATTCCCGGTCTCAAGTCGTCTTCTTGCACACTATACACGCAAACGTTTTCGTTCACGTCCGGGTCAACCACATATCTAGAAGGAAAATATGCACTACACCCGTTGTCTTCGCCTTGAAAGACCTTGACTGTGTAGTTGTGGTCTTTAAAAAACTGTAGAATTTTTTGATCTTCCATTCGCCTATTTAAAGTACCATCCGCTGTTCAGATTTGCACAACTTTTTTGACGATGAAGCCGTCATTTCCTTTGTTGGCTTGCGCTCTTCCTGAGCGTCCTCCGTACAGCAGAACAGTGTTTCCTTCGTATAAGGTGTCGTTGTTTTTTTCCCAGTCGTCACAAAAAACAGTAACATTATCAATGGACCCAGTCCCATCCTCAACAGTAAGAAAAGCCATGTTTCGGCCCTTGTGCTGACCTTTCTTTAATTTATATTCTTTCAAGTCTATAATTTGTACGGCTATTGTAACATCACCCTTTATGCCGTCAAAGAATTCTTTGCATGTTGCTGTGGCAGCACTAGTGTCGCAAGAATCAACTTCAGAATAACTAATTGGTATTCCCAGATATTCTTTTTCAACTCTAGAGGCCCAGCTTGGAGAGTCTTCTAAAGAGTGTGGTGGGTTTTCCAGCATTAGAACTAGACTTCGTACAAGTTCACTTCTTGTCTCGTTAAATGTCCCACCACCCATCTTTCTAGTAGGAGATAATTCTGTAAGAGCGGGTATTACTTCTGTCCAATCTTCCTGCCTTTCAATTACCCATCCTTTCTCCTTGTCGGTCAACTTAGACCAAACGTCAATTTCATAAATCATCTTATTTCTAGAGATGCCAAAGCCGGAGAACGCTCCTACGGAGACTAGGGCAACACAAACTTTGCTGTTTATTTTGTGGGATGCATTTATTAAGAACTGATACCAAGACCAGTCTACCACAGGCTTTTCTAAAAAGGTCTCAACCTCGGAGATTGTGGCTATCAGCTTTTCTACCTGCTTTGACCCAACAGACTTAATATCATTAAACCCAAAATGTATTATACCGTTGTTGATGCTGAATTTGGAATTCATGTTCTCAATAGATGGTGGAGCTACCTCAACGCCATGAATCCTAGCATCACTAACAACCTCTCTGATTTCAGACTGAGTATCTTGTTTTCCATCGGCAAAATAAAGATAGTTACAGTAGAAGTTAACTGGGAAGTGAGCTTTTGCATAAGCTGACCAGTACCCACAGACCGCATAAGATACGGCATGACTTTTGTTAAAAGCGTATCTATTAGATTTTTCAATCCACCCAAAAATTTCTTCTGCTACTTCTCTACTTACAAGTCCTTTTTCTTCTGCCCCGTCTAGAAAAGAACTCTTGACCTCCGACATCAAACTAGCGTTTTTCTTACCAATAGCCTTTCTTAGACCATCGGCTTGTTGTAGATCAAAACCTGCTATAACTTGGGCTATCTGCATACTCTGCTCTTGGTATACCAATACTCCTTGAGTGGAATCTAAAATTGGTTCCAGAGAATCATGCAAATAGGTTACCTCTTCTACGCCGTTTTTCCTGTCGACGTATCTCTGCGTCATCGACTTTCCATCAATGATCGCCTTAAGACATCCGGGTCTAATCAAAGCGGTCAGAGCGGCCAACTCTTCGATGTTGTTTGGGCGAATTCTCTTTGCCCAAGACTTTCCCAGATTGCTTTCAAGCTGGAATACACCCTTTGTTTTTCCTTCCTTAATCAAATCCCATGTCATTTTACAATTGTATGGGGATTCACTTATCTTAAAATCTACAGATGGTAAACCTGTCTGGGATAGGGTAATGGGATGTTTCGCGTCTTTGACAGAGAAGCTACAACCGCAATCAAACTGGTAATCCGCCATTTGCAAAAGCCTTTTCAAACTGAACTTTAGGTGCGTAATAACGATACAGCTTCATAAACTTAATCAATACAGCAGCCGTATCTTTTACATCTTGTAGGGCATCGTGAGCATTTTCTTTTGACATACCCAACCAATCCCTGATTGAGTCCATGCTGATGCTTCTGATATCTTTGTTGTTTTCAGTCCACATCCACACTTCTCGCATTAAATCCATTCTGTGGATAGGATGAAAGATGTTTTGAGTCTTTCTCTTTTTGTCTATTGGGCCATATTGTTTGCACAGTCTTTCGGCAATAATCATGTCGAAATTATCTATGTTGTGTCCAGCAGCAATTGGCGCTGTCCAAGACCCGCCTTTGTAATTGAACTTGTTGACAAAGTTTGCAAACCTTTCCCACACAGTCTTCGCGTGTGGCGCTCGTGCAAGTTCGGCTCTGGTTTTCCCGTTAATTTGAAGAGCCTCGTCTTCTAACGGGTCTACGCCAGCCGCAATAGCCTTTTCGTCACCCATGGGCTTTATAAGAGATTCAAAATAGCCATCCGGCTGTATGGTCAGTTTCCTGCCGTGTATCATAACGGCGGCGACCTGAACTGGCTGTGTCGTGTGGGGATTTCTGCTACCTGTCTCAAAATCAAAGACACAAATGTCATTGTAATTCATTATTATTCTCTTTGCTAACTAAAACATCTAATGTGTTTGTAAATTCGTCAAAGTCTATGTCCTCATATTTTACTACTCTTTTATCGTCAAAGGTTCCTTTCGCAATCATTGATGCTACTACTGCGGCGCTATATCCAGTTCCCACCTGCATTGCATTAAAGCCCCTTTGTGGATAAATTACCATCTCTTGGATTTTATCGTCTACGCTTATATAAATAGCTATGCAATCTTCGTTATTCTTTGTGCTACAATTTTTTACAAAGATTTTCTTCAGTTGGTCTTTATCAAGGTCGCATTTATTAAAAAGAAGGTTTATAGTCCTGTGGTGTCCCGGCCATCGTAGAGTTCTGTAGGAGAAATTTGTAACCCCAAGTTCTATCATCCTATCTACGCTATGAGCGGAGCCTCCACTTGTATAGAAAGCTTCTAGCTCTCCAAGGTTTTTTGTCATTAACTTGACTAAGCCTTTTAGCGGCGGGGATATAACCTTAACCCCGTTTTGTACAAGAACACAATCTTCTACATATTCGTTAATAAGGCCATCAATAGACCACGTACAATGGTAATTAAAGTAGTCGTTTTTGATTGGCTCTTTGGGAATTCCGCCAACCATGACGTTTACGTTTTCTGGAGTCTTCAACTGTTCTTCAGACTCAGAGACTTGTCTAAAGAATTCTTCTAATATAATATTAACAAAACCCGGAGCAAGTCCGAGATCTGTCATTACGGGCCATCTGGCAGAACGTTTGGCAAACTCATTGATCTCGTCACTTATTTTAACGTTGCCGCCAAGGTCACAGTATCTTATTCCGTTTTTGATACAATGGTCCGCCAGTATGGAGTTCTTATCATAAGGCAGAGAAGATATAACTACATCTGGATGTACGTCTTGAAAGACGGTTGGTAGATCTAAAGTATACTGATTCTGTATAACTTGCAGTTGGGCGTCTTTGCTGAGAAGATCGTTACATTTTTTCAGAGATTCTAAAGACCCGTCTAAAAGAATCAGATCGTATCCCAACTCATCCATAGACCAAGCTATAGCCTGACCCATGCTTCCTACCCCAAATATAGCCGCTTTCATTGCACGGCCCTCCCCTTGAGTTGTTCCCAGTCTTTTTCTGGTCTAACCATTAAATTTGTGTTCCAAGCTCCAACCAAAGTATTTGGAGATATACCAAAATCTATAGCGCACTGTATTAAAGCGTTTAGGTCTTTTGGAAAACAACTTCCGCCGAATCCAAAACGACCGTCTGGACCGGGAACCGACCAGTGAGAGTCTCCCAGACGCGCGTCCTGTGTAGCATATTCGATCACTTTGTCGTAGTCAACATCAGTCGCCTCGCACATGGCTGCAATTTCGTTGGCCATCGAGACTTTAACAGCTAAGAAACAGTTGGTAAGATATTTTACAAACTCTGCAATCGTTGCGTCTGTTTTGATAATGTTTGCTTTTGGAAAAACATTCGTATAAAACTGTTTTAGCCTTGTGGTAGCTGGTCTAGGACCGCCTAGTATAACTCGTGTAGTATTTCTAAAATCTTCCGTTGCGTTTCTTTCAAGCAAGAACTCAGGATTGAAGACAACCTGAGAGCTTCGGCACATGTCATTGATTTTGTTAGTAGTGCCGGGAGGAACTGTAGACTTAATGACTATGATATTTTGTCTACCAGTGTTACACGCTTCTAAACAAACAGCTTCTACGATTGATGTGTCACATGAGCCATCCGGTTTCATCGGCGTTGGAACACACACAAACACAACGTCACAGGAATGTGATAAATCTGATATCGAACTGTGTGTTGACAGATCTTTGTGAACTTTGTCATAAGTATATATTTTATTATAACATGAAAACACTTTTCTTAAAGCCGTACCAACAAACCCCTGCCCTACGATTCCCACATTTCTTATTTTCATAACTTACAAATCGCCTCGTAAATATATGATATAGCGAAATTTGCGTCTTCTTCACTGAAAGTTAGAGGTGGTCTAAGTCTGACAGACTTAGCCCCACATTTTAGAACAAGCATTTTTTCTTGCAGTAACTCCACCATTCTGTCACGCAATTCAGAAGAGTCTAAGTCAAACGCAATCATAAGACCTCTGCCACGAACATTGTCTATCACTGGAAGTTTTCTCAAACCCCAAAGAAGATGTCGGCCAATGTCTTCCGCGTTTTTAATCAGATCATGATCCTCAATAGCGTCGGCTATGTATTTGAATCTAACCATATCAACAATATTGCCACCCCAAGTGGAGTTAATACGACCGGAAGTATTGAATACATTATGCTGCACTTCGTCTATACGTTCGGTGGAGCAAAAACCACACACCTGAGTTTTTTTGCCAAAGCACATCATGTCTGGAACAATGCCAAAATGCTCATAGGCCCACATTTTTCCGGTCAGTCCCATGCCCGTTTGCACTTCATCTACGATAAGAAGACAATCACGCTCATCTGCTATTCGTCTTAAGTTTTTGAAAAAGACAGGTGGGAAATGTCTGTCGCCCCCTTCACCCTGTATAGGTTCAATGATGATAGCCGCTACTTCATCGTGCATTCGTCTTTCAATATCTTCCCAATCAGGCTCTACCGTAGTCCATCTAAACTTAGGAAAGAGAGCGGTTTTTTCTGGGGTCGTGTTGGTTAGAGACAGTGTGTAGCCTGTTCTTCCATGAAAGGCGTTTTTTAGATGAAACACGTCTAAATTGTTTATATCAACAGTGTGTATGTATTTTAGTTTTTGAGCCTTCCAATCAAACGCAGCTTTAAGAGCGTTTTCCACCCCAAGAGCGCCACCATCAATAAAAAAGTAATATTTAAAGTCTGGAGTAATAGCGGAGAATTTGTCTACGAACTGCGCATAAGCTTCGGAGTACATGTCGCTGTTGGCCATTTTGACCTTTCCAACATGACCCATTTCCTGTTGTGCTTTAATGAGAGCGGAGTGCTTCCACCCAAGAGGCTGGCTAGCAAATTGTGAATAACAATCTAGATATTGTTTTCCAGTTCTCAAATCTACCACACGAGAACCGAAACTGTTTTTATGATCTACAACAATATGAAAACCATCTACCAGTACATGCTCTTTTAAAGTTTCTAGAGCCTTAGTGTTAGACATTTAACGGCTCCTCCAGATTTCATAAATTCTGACATATTGCTTACGTAAGTTTTTCTACCCGAGAAAGACAAGGAAAACATATCTGTCGGAGTGACAATAGTGTTGTTAACTTCAATGCTATTGCAAATAAATTCTTTAGCCTGATCTTCATGAACGCTTAAGACATCTAAAGCTCCGGTATCATAGCCAATTTCAACAAGCTTATGTATCATAATATTTTGGCTAAAATCAGAGAATGCATCTCTATAATAAATAATCCTATCTTTTATAGGAAGGAAGCATGTATCTAGATGGTAGAACTGAGGATTGACTAACTCGCAACTAACCACATCTATGTCAAGCGCTCTTGCTATTATTGGGTGGGCGTCTGGATCAGTTCTGAAGCCAGAACCCATAAACAGCACACCTTTGAAAAAGAGAGCATCTCCCTCCCCCTCAAAAGCTATACTGTCTGGAAGCTCAACGACTCGGTATCCGTTTTTTAAAAACCAGTCTTTGAAGAACTGCTTTTCACCTCGTCGCTCTTCGTGTCTGAAGTTTGAAAGAATTACCGTTTTTTTGTAAACCAGTCCAGCATTTGCTGTAAACACCATGTCTGGCAAACCGCGCTGTGGTTCAATATGTCTGAGTGTGGCTCCTGCTTTTGTGAGCCGACTACACATACGATCCCATTGGAATATGGCAAATTCTGGATCAGCATTTTCATCCATGCTCATCCAAGGATTTATTTCATATTCTATACCAAAATATGTTGGCCTACATACTAATAGCTCGGTCATTAGCTGCCGGTGTTCATACCTTGTGGAAAGTTTAGTGAATCGCCATGATTTACAGTCCAAGCGACCTCGTGAGTCACAGACCTGAAGGTTCGGGCGGCGCTGGGTTGTCCATTTCCAGACTTCTTTACTCCTCCGAATCCCAAATGGCTCTCAGCCGCAATGCTACCACCATTCCAGTAACCAAGACCAAAATCACACTCGTTACGGATACGTCTGGCAATTTTAAAGTTCTCCGTTACTACTCCTAGAGAAAGTCCATATTCTGTATCATTATAAATGCGAATAGCGTCATCCACAGTGTCATAAGGGATGATGGAAACGTGAGGACCAAACACTTCTTGCTTAAGATACGGGACATCTCTCCACTCTGTTTGGTATACAGTGGGAGTTAAAAACAACCCATCGCCATCTAAGCGTTTGCCCATAAGTAATACGTCTGCTTCTGGGTCTTCTTCAACCATTTTATTGAACCCTTCAACCTTCTTAAGTTGAGGTTCATTAATCAGACTGCCATAGAATGTGTTGTCATCAAACGGGTCGCCAGTAACTAAGTCTCCACTCCTGTTTGCAAATTCATCTGCAAATTTATTATATAATGAGCGATGCACAATTAGCCTGCCCGCAGACACACACCTCTGACCGGACAGTTTATAAGCACTGGCTAGGCAAGCCGCCATGGCCATGTCGTAGTTAGCGTCCTCGTGAACAATTACCGCCGACTTGCTTCCCATCTCGCAAGAACAGGTTTTGTGCCAGCTTTCAGCACATACTTTGCGTACATGCATGCCGACATCAGCGCTTCCAGTGAAACACACATGGTCTACATCTTCATGAATTAGCTTGTCGCCAACTTCACCATCTCCATGAACCATGTTAAATACACCCGGAGGAAAACCAGCCTCCTTGTATAATTCTGTGATAATCTGCCCAACCCAAGGAACATCTTCGCTGGGCTTAAGGATTACAGTATTACCTTCAACAAGAGCAGGAGCAGCGCACCAAAAACCACCAATCGCAAAAGGAAAATTAAAAGGCGCAACGATTGCAACGATCCCTTTTGGCTTCCTAAGCATAAACGCATCTTTTTCTGGCAACTCCGAAGCAATTGCTTCACCATAAGGCATCCTCCCTGTACTAAAAGCGTACTGAGCCATATGGAGAGCTTCGTTAACCTCGGCAATAGACTCGTTAAAAACTTTTCCTGTTTCTTGGCTAATGATAGCAGCGATATCCTCTTTGTTGTTTTCCAAGAGTTCTGCTACCTTGAGAAAATAATCGCCGCGTTGAAATCTGCTTAAATCTCTCCACGCCGGAAAAGCGGATTTGGCTGCGTTGTACGCAGCAGAGATTTCGTCTGAGGTAGCTTGTGGAAAAGCACCAACGATTTTTCCTGTGGCTGGATTAACACTATCGAATAAGCCCTCTTCGTCTCCGTCTACAAACTCACCGTTGATGTAGTGCATGCCCTTGGCGATTTGATAAGTCGTCATTTTGCTTCCTTAGTAGATTCCATTAGATTTTTTACTGAGTTTTGGCAGAAGCCCTTGTGGCCTCGCTCTATGAGTTCTATGATTGCCCCGCCTAGTTGTGGAAGGGGTTTTGTAAAGATTTGTCTAAGTTCGTCTTCTGGACAGTCTATGATTTTCTCAGTGAGAAATTCCACGCCCTTTTCACGCCAATCTTTTACTACACGGTCTATACCAAACACTTGATATGCAAAATGGTGAACTCCTCCAACACCGCTTCTCTCTGCTACCCAACTTCCAACAATCGAATTTTCATCTCCATCAGATATAAATATTTCTGGAGCGACGTGCCTGTGTCCTCCAGCTTCTATTGATGGCACATTGTCCATTTTTTCTTTAGGGATCATTGCAATGCAATCGGCTTTGGAGCCGTCATCGAAAACAATATCGAATTCAGTTCCAATTTTATAATCAAACATAGCCTTAAGAAGTTCTGCCGCTGTGTTTCTATCGGCAACTCTATAAGCGATGTGATCCAATCTCATTTATATAACTTTCTTTTTATCTCTATATATTTTTCTATAGCTTTAGTAAGGTCGGCGGTATCATATATTTGAGAAAACTTAAATCTATAATCGTCGCAATCTACTTGATATTTCAGACTTTTGAGTCTGGGGTAGTAATCATTAAGACAACATAGAGAAAGCCTACTACATTCTACGGCAGAGCCATCTATTAGTACTGATTTATAAAATTCGACAGTCTCGTTTGTCATTTTATTTTTCCACTATATAATTGATTAGATACTCCCATAATCTTATCCAAAAAACTAATCCCAAGAATATCAAATTTAACGTGACCCATAGCCTCTAAATCTTGCATTTCAAGCCCAGCTATTTTCTCATGCCCTCTTTTCTCTCTGACCATTGGGCATACTTCGTTGAGTTTCTCGGCTCCGATCACAACTCCCGCCGCGTGCTTACCCTGAGACTTGTACGTACCTTCTAGCCTAATAGCTTGTTCAAAAAGCTTGCCTAGTTCACCAGTGACGTTCCCGTCATCTTCAAGCCTACACCAGTCTTTTAATTGGTCTGGAGTATTCATTAAGGCCCACCTGATAATTGAAGGGTCGTCCATTTCTTGTAGCTGGTCAGAAATTTCAGCTTCTGATGGAATGTTCCTAGTGATCTCATTCATCTCTTCGTAACTACAAGCGTCGTGTACACGAAGAACCTCTTTTATAGAAGTCCTTCCTTGCATTCTCCCAAAAGTTACCATCTGCCCAACCTTTTCCCTGCCGTATTTCACTCTCATATATTCTATAACTTGTTCCCGTTTTGTAGTAGGAACATCAATGTCAATGTCGGGTAAAGATGTATAACCGTCTGAGTTACGACCGGCGTTGTAAAATCTCTCAAAGATTAAATTATATTGTATGGGATCTACTTCTGTTATACCAATCAGATAGGAAATAAGACAACCTGCTGCTGATCCTCTTCCCGGCCCCGGAAGCCAATCTTTATCTCTGACGTGGTTGACTATATCTTGTACAATCAGAAAATATCCAGACAGATCAGCATCTTTTATCACAGAAAGCTCTTTTTTAATTCTCTCTTCGTATTCCTTGCTTTTCTCTTCGTCACCGACCTTTCCAAAAGTAGCAAGTCTATCTGCCCACCCCTTCCTACATAACTTGGTTAGGTATTCATACTCGCTTACACCGTCAGGACACGAGAATTTGGGAAGCATCGGCTTGCCCAAAACCTCATAAGACTCACACATGTCGCTAATGATTCTAGAATTGGCGATTTCAGCTTCTGAGTTAATAGCAGATATCTCTTCTTGCGTTGGGATATGATATCTGTTAGAGCGGAAAAATCCCCCAAGCCCTATTTCTTCGTCGTTGCTCATCTTTTCATTAACTTTTTTCAGCGTAGTTCTAAGAGATGAACAAAGAAGGACTCGCTGGTCTGCCGCATCTTCTGGCGAGGGATAATGAGAATCCGCCGTTGCAACGCACGGTATGCCGGTTATTTTGCTTATATATCTAAGACCTTCGGCTGTAATTTTTTGAGCCGGGGCAGACTCTTGGTCAATAAGCTGTATCTCAAGAAAGAAGTTTTCCTTGCCAAATATCTCGCGGTACTTCTCAGCCAACTGGGTAGTTTTGCTAACCCAGTCTGGGTCTACGAAAGATTTTGCTTCTTCGTAGCTTCTAGCGCTGTAAGCAGATTTTGAATCTGAGAAAATGATGTCAGCTAGTTGGCTTCCAAGATGTCCAGAAAAGCTTATAAGGTTTCCATCACAATATTCAGCCAAGGTGTTTAGATCTAAACGAGGCTTGTGATAGAACACCTCTTCGTCATTGCTGGCTGACGTAGCTTCTATAAGTTTCTTCCATCCTTCAAAATTTTTGGCCAGAACCACCAGATGACTGAGTCTTCTGTTTGTTTTTTCTTTAATACAAGGATCTTGGTCACATAGGTAAAACTCACAACCTAAAATGGGCTTTATGTTTTTTTCTCTCATAGCCCTTACAAATGAGACGGCTCCTGAAATTGTCCCGTGGTCAGTTACAGCGCATGAGTCATATCCAAGTTCTTCACAACGCGCAGCAACTTGAGTGGGTTTAGAAAGCCCGTCTAGCAAACTGTAGTGAGTGTGTAGGTGCAACGGTGTCCAAATTGGCATTTCAGAGTCCTAAAAAATCATTATCCTAAACAACAAAATTATTGTTGCTTGTTAAACTTCTCATAAATATATCTTGCAGTCGCAACATCTTCTATTGCTAATCCTGTGGCGTCAAACAAAGTTCTTGCCGCTCCACCTAGCTCAACTCTTCCCTGAACTATTTCTGCTAGCGGCGCCCATATCTGCGAAATCTTACTCTTTTGGGCGTATTGTATCTCTCCAGAATGAGAGCATTGGACCCACTCATCATAGGAGACGAGATCCACGCTTTCAAGGACGTTTGGGTACAACTCTCTTTTTCCCTCTGCGTCAGCGCCAACAGCGTTAATATGAACAATAGGTTTAAGATCCTTGGCTTTTATAAATGGTGTTCTAGACGGAGTTAGAGTTGTGACTACGTCAGAATCCCAAAGACATTCTTCTAGGCTTTTGCAAACCTCTACCGCAACTCCCTGTGACTGATAATAGTTGTCTTTATACTGAAGGGTTTCTTTTACTGAATTTGCTCTATCTTCACTCAGATCAAAAAGCTTTATAGTTTCTATATCTCTGACATTCATTACTGCCTGAATTTGTCTGAGTGTCTGATGTCCACAACCTATGAATGCCGCTGTTCTGGCATAAGACGGAGACATATATCTCGTAGCAACACCTGTCACAGCCGCAGTTCTGATAGCCGTGAGTGTTTCTGCATCCAAAACAGCTAACAGGTCTCCAGTTTCAATATCATTGATCATCACCATTGCAAAGATGTTGATCTTTCCCTTTTCCTTGATATTGAGTCCAGCCCATTTAATTCCCGCTGTGTTGCCCACCACCGCTGGCATTGCTCGAAAGTCCCCGTTAGGGACATTCATATAAACCTTTGGCGGCATTTGTGTGTTATCAATATTTTTAAATAGGTCTTCTATAAGTTCTACGCACTCTGGTACTGAAAGTATCTCTGCTATTTCATCGTTTGTAAAGTGTTTAACCGGGAGCATCATAATACCCTATGTTAAAGTCTGGTTTGGTACAATCTTGCGTTGTCCTTTCGATACCATTTTGCTTAATATGTTGTTGAACATATTTACAAATATTAGTATCCGTACCTTCCCAGTTGTTCTTATAGTAATCGCAAAGCTTAGTACACTTCCAATGCGATTGGTTCTGAGACAATAACATAGGGGATTTATTGTTTTTTATTTGGTTGAATCTTTTTCTTAGCATCCCAAGAAATAATTCTTTAGCCCCATCGTCAAAGCACAGTGAGAATGGTCCTCCATCTTTAATATAGAAAATGGTCATTATGGCCTGATCGTAATCAGGATAAAGTTTTGAAATAGCGTAATAATAGAGAAGTAATTGCGGATCACTCTCTAGTTTATTATAGTCCTTTTCTTCGCCTGTGGCCCAATTAATTCTTCTTCCAGTCTTCCAATCTACAACTTCTATAACTCCGTCTTCAACTTCTGTAACTAAATCTATAGTGCCTTTAACAGCTAACTTGCCTTCTAGTTTAGTTCCGTCTTCAAGCGTGTAGTTATATTCGGCCCAAGGTTCATCTATCTCAATGTCAAAGTGTGGTTCTGTGTCTACAATAGTTCTGTTTCTGGGGTCAAATTGCCCATCGTTATAATGCAGTCCCATCCATGTCCACTTGCGGCATTCTCTTTCTTCTTTTTCTGTATAAGAGTGTATGCAGTTAGACGTATAATGCTCAAAGCTTTTATCCACTAACTTGTCAACAAACTCGTCTGAGTACAGTTTGCTATGAGTGAATGTGATTCTTCCGAGTGCGTCATCTGTGACGCTCATCAAGCTAGACTCTGGAAGACTTTGCAACCTTTTCTTGCAAGCGGACAGACACTCCATCACCTTGTGGACAATGGTTCCCTGTTGGGCTTTTTTACCTGATGTTGAGGGAAACCCCAAAACATAATTTATATAATACTGTTGCTGACAGTAATCATAACTATTATATGATGAGCTTCGTATATAAGCTACGAGCATTCATTCCACTCCAAGGCTTCTGATATGATTGGGAGTTCTTCCCTAAAGATGCCCTTAATTTCATTTGCAATGTCCTGATGCTCTTTCTGGGTTGATGGGTCTGTTCGCAGTTTTATATAATGAATCCAGCTTCTAACTGTCCCATTCATATACATGCGAGTCTTGGTACTCAACGGCAATAAAAATCTAGCACTTTCTTTGGCTATCCCTCTCTCTAATGCTTCTTCGTAAAAATCATTTGTTGCGTCCTGAATTTTTTTATTGGTGTACTCAAACCACGTCTTGTCCTCTTCTTCAAGATCATCCCAAGAGTTTTGGCGATTTTTTGTATCTTGTCTTCTGGGCTGGATATATTCAAATCCCTCGGCCTTAGCATATCGCTGACTAAACTCTTGAAAGGAGAAACTACGATGTCTAAGGATTTGAGCAGCTATTCCTCTGGTTGTGTTGATCTCAACAACCATGTTAGCCATTTCAAAAATAGACCAGTGTCCATGCTTGATACAGAACTTAAGTAAGCCAGAAACTTCCGGGTTATCTTGATTTTTAGGATTGCTAACTCTAGCGCAGTAGCCTATGGTCTTTTCTGCGTCAGGAGTCATGGATATAAGATTAACTGTCATATCGACTCTAGCCACCCCCAACCCATTAGAATATTTAATAGCTCTTTGGATTGTTCGTCCACACCCATGTCTTCATTATCAATTATTGCGTCAAACCCCTCGTAATTATCCAGAGCCACTTCACTGGCGTGAGGATCGTCGTGTGGCGCTCTGGTGAGGCGAATGACCTTTCCACCGGCTTTCTGAATAGCCTCTACCTCGTCTGGAAAACGGCAATCTCCTACGAGTGCCAAGGCACTTTGCTCCGATTGAATTTGATTGATACAAAAATCAACCCACACGTCTTCTTTAAGAGACCGGCAGACATCTGTTCCAAAATACTGAAGAAACTCTCTTGCTGTAAAATCTTTAATTGCAGAGGGGGTATTCTTTTCTTTTTCAGACCCATAACATTGTTCATGTTTTAGACCAAAGAAATTTATAGCTATGGATTTTAGAGAATCCGCAAAGTTGTAAGATTTGACAAAAGGCCAGACATTAGAGGAGCAATACTCAACAAATCTAGGTTCCCTATTATCTAAATCTAGCCTGCCCATTTGTTCAACTTCTTGGCCTTTTTCGTCCATGAAGACGGCGTTTACTAATAGTCTGCCTCTCTTATCCAGTGAGAACTTTTCAATTATTTGGTTTCTCTGTAATTCATAACCATGTAGAAAATTTATGCATGTAGTCTTACCAGCCCGCTTATGGCCACTGATAGCTAGAATTTTTTGAGTCATTTTATACGCCTTACTGGTTTATCAAGCGCAAAGAAAGTGATGGACGCCCATAGACACATTTCAGTAAAGTAGGAAGGCTGAAAGCTATCTAGCACAGAAAAAATCAATGCAGCCCAAGCACACAAATGGGCAGGAACCCTATAACTAAATCCTAATCCCATATCAAGTCTAGACATCTAAATTCCCAATTGAGGCTTGATGTGATTGTTTATTTCTTCCACGCTCATATCTCCCACGTCTTTTTGTGGAAGATCAACGAATTGAATATTGTACATTCTGTCGCACTGTTGAGAAATTTTTTCTTTTGCCTTCTGGCCAGCCTCATCAGCGTCTGTCATGACGACCAGATTTAATGCGCCAGATCGTTCTAGAATGATGCGCTGTTGCTCACCTAGAGAACAACCAAACATACCCACTACATTATATATACCAGCCTCGTCCAATCTCCACACATCTCCTTGGCCTTCGACTAGGATGGCCGTGCTGGTTTCTGAAATATGATCTTTGGCGTTCCAGTAGTTATATAAACAGGCTCCAGAATTAAATCCTTTGCTGTTCAACCATTTTGGCATTAGTGTTTCGTTGGCTGATCTGCCAACGCACCCTATCATACACTCCTTGTTGTCGTCATAGACAGGGACCACTATTCTACCACTCATAGGCTTGCCTTTTGCGGTACATAGTCCCACGTCAAACTTTTCTAGCGTCTCGGGCAAAAATCCTCTATTAATATAGTATTGTGCTGGTATCTGAATTCTGCTTCTTATCTCTTCTACACTAATTCCCTGTTGTTTTTTAACTTCTTTATAAAAGATTTTATTAGCTAGATCTACAAAGTTTTGTTTGCTATCTACTTCTGGTATATACTCTCCCTTTAATGGAGAACCCAGAAAATTATGAACAAACTTCAATGTGTGGCCAAACCCAATGTCTTCTCCTGTTTGCGAACAAAGCACGCCTTGGACGAAACCAAGTATATCTTGTTTGTATTCTTGTTCACATTGATGAGTCCAGCATCGCCAATTCCCAATAGAATGGTCTCCTGTAGTGAAAATAGTCAGACCGTTGGGATTATCTCCACCATGAATTGGGCAAGCAAATGCTATTCTGTTATCATAGACTTCGTGTTCTATTTCAAAATGAGACAACACATCTGTAATGTTCTCCATCAATTTTGATGACAGTAATTTTATTGCGTTTCTGTTTGAAACGTTAGAATGGAGGCTTGTCTTCATCTGGTTCTTCATCTACAACATAACCGGTGTCATTTGTTCTTGAGGACTTTTTCAATTCGTTTCTTGTTACACCCTCTTCAATTTTTCCTACTTCTCCTCGCATCTTTACGTTTATGTAATCACCATCCGCTAGACCAGACCCATGTCTAGCCACAAGCGGGACCAGTTTTCTATTTCCGTTTTCTGGACCGTCTTCTGCCACCTCTTCTTCTGACTTGCTCTTAAATATGGAAAAGCTCGTACACAGCCAGATTAGTCGATCAGAACCACTAACAACATCAGTGGATTCTTTGGTAATGCCGTCTCTGTTCAACTGTACAAACGAAAGACAGGGGCAGTCATACTGTACGCAGAAATTGTGTAAAGAGGTGATCTGAAAACCAAGAACTTGAAACTCTTGAAGGCTGGAACTGATGCTGTCAGATGTCATCAGTTTTAAGTAATCATATATAATCATACAATCGTTTGTTCTGCCGTTTTCATCAAAACCAACAGTTTGGGCTATCCATCGACGCATGATAGAAATAGTTTCTTCAAAAGACTTTCCAGCAATACTGATATACTCGTATGGAATGTTCTTAAGTTTTTCAGAGGCTCTCTCTAGCTTTTCCGTATCTATAGCGCTATGCGCAAATTTACCGGTCGCTATATAGTTTATTTCCATACCACTTAACCCGGCTAATATCCTGTTAAGATGGTCTTCTTTGGACATTTCTGTATCTAGCATGAGAACAGGAATGTTTAGATCTGAAGCTATATGCATCGCAACGTTATCGGCAAACATACTCTTGCCAACTTTGGGGCGAGCAGCTATTAAATCAACGCACTTTCTCCTGAACCCGCCGCCTATAGAGGTGTCATACCTACCAAAGCCGCTGGGAATCCCCATCATGTCCATGGGGTTTTCTGTCAGGTGTTGTATGTATTCTTCTACATCTTCGCCCAAAGGCACTGGTTTGTCAGACTTGCCGCTGTTCACAGCGTTGGAGAGTTCAAATATTGGGTTCTCAGCGAGAGATAGAATCTCGTCTACTGTTTCGTCGCCCGATATTTCAGCAACGTCTGTGTAAATCTGTTTTACTTGCTTTTGTATTTGTCTTGCAAACTCCAACTTTCTAATCTTGATTGCATGCTTTCTCACATTTTCAAGATGTATAGGAAAGTTAAAGATAGACCTTAAGTATTCTAGCTCCTTTTTATCACTCAGGGTCTCGTGTAAGTTTAATTCTGTAGCTGCGGAAAGTATCGAAGATAGGTCAATTTGGTCACTTTGATCTAAAGCTTTACAAAGACATTTGTATATTGCCTGATTTGATTCATGAACAAACGAGGCTGATGTTACTACATCATCAACATCTACAAAAGCCTGAGTACCGTATTGACACAACCCCGACAACACAGCCCTTTCCGCTGCTGCGTCGTTGAGAATGTTTTGCATACGTTAACCCCTACAGCAGTTGCTGCACCTATAATGTTCCCGATATTGAGACGGGTGGACCTTTTCTGGTTTTCCACAAACATAGCATATGGCGTCTATAGGATCTTTGGCTGGGGTTCTACTCCTTTTTGTTGGTGGTCTTGCGGAGTCATCAATCATGCTCGCTCCAGCCTCGTCCACACCCAGCGACCCGTCGTCTGTAAATTGGTTGTCTCTTTCTGATTCAGTGTCTATTGGCTCTTTGCTACCAATCCTTTGTTTTTCTTTCTTTCTTTCTACATTTGGCATTTCGAATGACTCTTCCTCTTTTTGATTGTCTCTCTCAATCCTTTCTTCGAGTTTCTCGTCTAGAGCCTTTTCTTCATCTACTATTGTTTCGCCTGTAAATTTTTCCCAAGCCTGTTGAACTAATTCAATATCGTCGTTAACTATCCCCTGTTTAACTTCAGATGTAAAATTATCTAAAGAATCAAGCCAACGTTTATTAACCATTATCCACCCTTCTCTTGCTTCTTTGTAATTCTGTAAGAGTAGCGCTTAGGGAGTGTATTCTACCAGCCATATAAGAAAGCCTGTCTGCTACAGCCTGAGCATAAGAGAGTATGTCGTTTAGCTTAAAGGCATGCTCATCGCTGTTTATTACGGAGCTTTCTTTTTCTTCGTATTTTGTATACCTGTCAAATTTGTTGGAGTTCTTTGCAACCATTATTCTTAAGTTGTTCTTTGCCCAATTTATTCTAGTTATCTGTTCATTGATTTGTTGCTGAACATATAATGCGTACTGGGACAGGGCAAAAGATAGCTCTCCGCACTCCATACTGGTAAGGGCTTTCAACTCGAAGCTCTTCATATTTAATATTTTAAGAGCCTCTTCATTATATTCAATACTATGTATTCCCTGCTTTATCAAGTAGGAATCAATTAGTTTTTCAAAGTGGGCAAGCTTATCTTTAGCTGTTGATAATTCTTTTTCTCCACTCATCGTTACTCTCTGTATGTGGCAGTGCTACGTAGGTGATATTATTCAGATTAGCCCAACTAGCCTTTTTCTTATCCCTAGTCTGAGCCTTGTAAAAGTCAGCTTTGCTCTTATAAAAGAAAGAGTTGAACTCATAATGCTGAGACCCATGAACCTCAATCATGAGTTTTCTCTTGGGAATGTAAAAATCCGCAAACAGCCCGCACCCCGGCAGAGAAACCTCCTCCAAGATTCTATCGTATGGGAACTCCTCGGTCAAGAGGGATCTTGCACGTATATGGTGTTGTGAGCGCGGCCTATTGTCATCTTTATAGGGGACATGATTAGTTAAGTTCCATGTATATGTCTTGCCGTCTAGTCCGGTTATTTTCATAGCATAGACTTAATGTCGGCCTCTAGCAATTCTAGAAGCTTAGGGTTTTGTTGTAGAAACTTGTATAACTTTTCCTGACCCTGAAATTTAGTAGTAGGGTCAAACTCAATGGCCTTGGCTTCTTCCTCGTGATCTTCCATGAAGTTACACTTAAACCAAGCTCCAGCCTTGGAGATTAGACCAAAGTCTGCCGCTAGGTTGATCCACTCGTAGATACTATCAATACCTTTTCCATATCTCAAATAACTGTCTACCACAGCCCCCGGTGGACCTAAAGCTGAATGTTCTACGGTCCAAGAAACTATCTGACCAATTGGGGTGTCAGAGTTTCCAACGCTCCATTTTTTTACACCCTTTGCTCTTAGTTTAATATCAGATTGGTATTTGATTTTCTGCCCACCATCTTCAATATACGCTTTTCCATAACCACTGGTATTAGCGATCAAGTGCTGGATAATAATAATGATGGTGTTCTGAATAGGGACGACGGTTCCCATTTGTTTGCAAAACGAAGATAATAGTTTAGGAGTACCGGCTCTAACTTGACCGTTGATCTCGTTGAGCATCTCCTTTTCTGGGGATAGCGCGGAGGCAGAGTCTATTATGACTACGCAGCCCGGATGGTCTTTGATGATGTTGGTTGCAATAGTTAAAAAGTCTTCTGCTGTTAAGATGTTGCCTTGAGTGGATTGTATCAATTTTAATTTATCGGGATTTAACCCCTCTACGCCGCTTAGGTTCATCTTTTTAAACCTGCCCTCGGCGTTCAAATAGTAGACCATTCTCCCGCCAGCTTCTTCAGATTGACAGTTGGCTGCTATTTGCAAAGCTGTCGTAGTCTTTCCGCACTTTGGCGCGCCAGATAGGATAACCCAGCTACCTTCTGGGATTCCTCCATTCAGCCCAATGTCTATTGCTGGGCTGACGGGAATAGTAAAAATATCTTCTTCTATGACAAGATTAGAATCAATCATAATCTCGCCATACTTTTTAATAATGTCTTTTTCTACCTTATCGTAATATTCACTCATTGTCCAGCTTCCTTAGTTTCGACAATTCGCTCTCTTTGCCGAATCGTTTTCTTTTTGAATGGGTTCTATTTTCTTCGTGGTTTATAACGTCTTGTTTTTCGTCCAGCCTTTGCATCTCCCGCTCTGCCTTCTTGATCATTTGTTCAAGATGGGGAAACCTGAGTGAGTATATATTACTACCACGATTACTTTTTAGGGCTTTGATGATAGCCCTTTCGTCGTGTTTGTTAACTAGTCTATTAGCAAGGACTAGTTGATGCTTGTAAGCGTTTTTCCACTTATCTGTGTTCCAGAACTTGTACGCTAGAGAACCCTCGTTCTCTTTTTCAGCCATTCTTTGGCACATTAGTTCTGCTATATACTGGGCTGCTGTGCAATATTCTCCGGTTGAAGGAGATTTATATCTACTCTTCTCGCTTCTTTTTTTGGCCACTTAATACACCCTGTTTTGTTATCAAACACTCACCGGCTTCTTCCGGGTTTCTATTTTCAGAATAATGAATAGTTAGTTCTGGCACGTTGTACACATCGACACGCAAAAGACCATCTTTCAGAGTCCCTACTATGTAAGACTGATACGTTGCGCCATCACTTGTAAACAAGAATCCTCCAGCCCCCTTGCAGAAAAAATAACCATCTGCATCTTCTTTTATTCTAACGGTATTTGTTCCGTTCTGAATCGTAAACGAAGTTATATGAAGGCTGTTCTCTTCGCAATACATTCCCAGTCTTATCCAAGCGCTTTCTGGCTCAACGCCTTCTCTATCGTCGTCTTGGTATATGGTTTCGCCGTTGGACAAATCCGCCATCCATATAGTACCCTTCTCTACCAACTGCGCGGTATGTAGGTCTGGGGTGGTACATACATACACCATTAGTTATCCTTTATTCTATACATGGTATTTGGATTGAATGTGCTTTTCGAGCTTTTTGGTGAATCGCCAGCCATCGAAGCCTGTTCATTCATTATTGTTACACCATATTTTTCATTTCTACTCATCAAGTTTCCGGCAGCATCGCTAGTAGTTTCGTCCTTGCTTTTTGCAATGTGACCTTTGCCTTCCTCCTTGACAGATTCAAGATGTTTCTCCACAGCCTTGGGAGATCTTCCTATATCCTGAGCAAGTTGCTTGATTGAGCAGTCTGAGTTGTTCTCTAGGTAGAACTTTTCTACTTTTGTCAACGGTCCTTTATTTTTGGCTGGCATCTATACTCATCCTTTCAGCTTGCGTGAGATGTCTGGTGTTTCTAGTTGATAAATATTTTATGTATTGATTGAAGACAGTGGAAGCAACCTTCTTCCACTCTAAATCAGCAGAACGCTCTCTTCCGGCAAACGTACCCCATGGGTCAAAGATTCTTCCTCTACCAAACTTGACATAATAGATAGTGGAAGTTTCTACTCCTTTTTGTTTTTCAATCTTTTTGGCATAACACTTAAGGTTGTCTTCGTCACAGTTAAGACCGTCTTTAGTAAAACCAAAGACCAGTGATTCTATTGGCTTTGGCGTTGCAAAGTCTATTTTTTCATTTTCATGTCTAGACATCTTCAGCCTTTGTATAAATAGTATGCAGTGAATTATCTGGTGATGTTTCGGCGTTCTCTATCTTGACTCCATCTGCGGGAGCAATAAAGAATGCACCAGAGACCTCTTTGGTAAAACTAAAATCTTCGCACTCACTGCAATACGCTCTCATCTTAATAGAAGTGCCTGTTTCTTTGGTTCTAAGTGTATTTAGAAGTGGTCTTTCACAATTACCGCAATTGAAATCAGTTTTAATAAGCTCTGGCGGGGGATCTTCACGTTGGTTATTTTTTTCTTTTTCAAAAAATTTCATAACTATTCTCCATCGTGAAAATCTCTAATTTTATTCATTAGGTTTTTAAGGCAATCGTATTTATCTCTGCCTTTAACTGTTACTGAAATTGTATCACTATTGAATCCATATTTCTGTAACTCTTCCATAGATAGCATTGTACCAGAACACTCCCCGTTTTTCAAGACCTCGTGTACACTGAGGTTCATTCTCACAATCGCCTTGTGCGGAGCTTTGCCTTTTGCCATTACTTATTTCCATCTTTAATATATCTTGCTTTTTGTTCTTCACTCATTTTTGAAACTTCAGAATTGGAAGCTGTCTGATGTTTCTTATACCAAGGTTTTTCTTTAGAAGACTGATTTTTTACTTTTTCTTTTGCTTCTTCTTGTTGTCCTCTTTTGTCTCCTATCTCGTATCTTCCCATGTTCTCTGTGTTTCTTTCAGCCCAGTGTCCAATTGTGCTGGGGTCACCCTTTACAAAAATCATGGGCTGTCCCAACAGCCGTTGTAGTTTGAGCTTTTTACACTCTGGACACTTTCTCTTTTTTTTATCCTTCATAGACTGGACTATTTCAAAATAGTGGTCGCAGTTATTACATTTATACTGATATGTTGGCATCACAACATCTTTTCTAAATCAGCTATGATTTCTTGTAACGCCCTATCGTTATCTTTGTTTTCGCAGATCTGTTCACACAAATGTCTGATATTTTCCAAGTTGTCCGACAATGTAAATACTACATTTCCGCCTATCATATTGCTAGTCTGTGCAATCTCTTTAATTTGCCGTAACTGCTCTATACCAAAAATTCTAAAAGGTTTTCCAGCCAAGGTTTGCTGAATATACTTTTTTGTTTTTAGTTTCTTTTTAGGCTTCCAAAAACCAAACATATTTAGCTTCCCAACATGGCCAAAACAGCAATCTGCATAATTGCAAGAGAGTATATAGAGTACCAAGCCCATCTTCTTTTGAAGTGGTATAACAAAATCAGTATGCCTAAAGCTATAACTGTTCCAGCACACTTGATCCCCATAAACAGGGCCACATCTCCATCATCGGCCTCTATTAAGAATCTGCCAATGGGGTTCATCTCCATTTCGTATAGATATTCTCGTGTTTTGATAGAGATATAAAGATCAACAGCAGAAACCACCCCAATAAAAACCCATAGCTGTGCAAAAGCAAAGGGGTAGGCATATTTGTGAAACAGTTTGGCAAAACTCATTGGGTCGGATTTCCATACCTATCTTTGCCTTGTAGATTAGATACTTCTTCCCAAACCTCCTCCCACCCAGCGTCGTTATCTCCGCGAACTCTAGCAGCTTTGTCGTCTATATAAATTACGCCAGCAGGTTTTCCCATGTAGGCGTGATGATACTTGACACCATGAGCTTCTAACCAGTCAGTCCATTCTCTAAAACCCCGTCCGTATTGACGGTGTATATTGCCCTTTTCTCTATCTCCATATCTAGCGGTATAAAGAACGATAGTGTAGCCCATGTCATACAATTTGTTGACTTGGTCTATACCGTGTTGAAGAGGGCCAGCTTTAGAATAGTCGCCACCATGATTCTTATCGGCTATCACCCCATCACAGTCTACTATTAATCTCTTTAGCGGGTCTTCCATCTTTTCCCTCCTGTATATCATACCGTCCAGAGGACGTTGGATGCACGTACCCTTGGCAGGACTCGAACCTGCGGCCCTCGGATTAGAAATCCGATGCTCTATCCAACTGAGCTACAAGGGCTTATAATCTAGATAATATTGCAGAGATAATTCTATTTCTGACAATATCATCCTCTGTTAATTCTACAATTCCTACCAAATTTGTGTCTTCTAGTTTATCCAAGCAGTTTTCCAAAGCCCCTCTAGCACTAGGTGGTAGGTCGCTTTGCTCTATATCTCCGTTCACGACCGCTTTAGATTTTCTGCCTATACGGGTTATGAACATTTTGATTTGTTCATGCGTCGTATTTTGGGCTTCGTCCAAGATCATAAAGCAGTTATGAAAGTTTCTACCCCTCATATACTCCAGAGGAACAACTTCTATCGTCTCGTCATCAAGAAACTTTTTCACCTGCGCGGATGTCAGGTATAATTTCATTTCTTCTAGAATAGGTATCAAATACGGATGTATCTTTTCTTTAAAGCTTCCCGGTAAAAATCCCAGACCTGTTCTTCCAGACTCTACAACAGGTCTAGTTATAATGATTTTTTGAACCCTTCCCTCTTTCAAATATTGGCAAGCCAATCCTACAGCAACGCTAGTTTTACCAGACCCCGCTGGACCTTCGCAGAATGTTATATCATTTTCAGATATAGTTCTAATGTATTCCGCTTGATTTGGGGTTTTTGGTTTTAGTGATCTCTTTGGGCCTCTTTTCATAGGTGTCTTTTCTATTTGCCAGAACTACCAAAGCCTTTGTTACCACGCTCTGTTTCCTCCAATGTGTCCACTTCTCTCAAGAAAAACGATGGCACGTATTGTATAACAAGCTGCGCCACTTTGTCTCCTTCAGCTATTTTATAATGGTCTCCAGAGGCATTGTGTATACACACTTTGATTTCGCCTCTGTAATCCGAGTCAATAACCCCGGCGAATCTGTGCAATCCTTTTACGCCCATAGAAGACCTATCCCAGATCATTCCTGCATAGCCTCTTGGGATTGCCATTGATATGCCGGTAGAGATGAGCATCGTGTGACCCATCTCAATGTCATAGGCTCTGTCTGCGTACAGATCAAAGCCAGCGTCTGTATTATGGGCCTTTGAAGGGATCTTGGCCGTTGGCCTAAGTTTTTGAACTTCAATTGAACCCACCTCTGGATTTCCTCCCATGTTTTCTCCTATCCACTTAAATAATTTCACAAACACCTCCAGCGCAGGCTAATTCCTGTTCGGGTTTTGTGTTGTCTTGTTCTTCTATGCATAGTGTGTAGTCTACGGAGGTATATGATCTTTTGATATCTACCCATTCTTTCCAGTTGTACACATCCTTCATGCAGTATGTCAGTCTTTTTATATCGCCTTCCATATACTTGTCAGCAAACCGTTGGCATCTATCTGCCCACTCTTGCTTTCCATTTCCCTTTATCTTTTTGCCTAGACCTAATAACGAGTCACAAGCCGACCATAAATTATCTTCCCATAAATTGAGCGCCACTTCTATAAGCCCACTAACAAACATGGCGCCGTCACCGTAGTGCGACACCATTTCACTGGGAAGATACACTGTCGTGAACGGAGCTTGCGGGTAATCCTTGTCGCCGCTAAGAGGAAGCAAGGAAACGCCACAGAAGTATTTGCGATTCTTGTATATAAACTTTTCTACCTGCTCCCACTCTTCAGGTTTAACGTTGATGGTATTAGAAACATTATGCTGCAAGTATGGCTGAACGCATAGAGAGTCTGTTTTGCCAATCATAACCCAGTTCTGCTGGGTACTTCTAACAAATCCTAAAAGACCTATAGCTCCGACTTGGTTCTTCAGTTTTGATCCATCTGGAACTTCTATACAAAAAGAGACCACATCATCAGAATCATTGGCAGACCAGACAGACTCTTCACAGGCACGGGGGTTTTCTTTTTTGAAGTGCTGGTAGATGTTTTCCATTTTGTTGGCTTGGACTCGCCTGATATAACGCTTGGCATGATGAGGATGAATCCCAGAACTAGTGCCAAGGATACAAGAAGCAGTGCCTTCAGGCTTAACGCAAGTCGTTCTGGAAGCCTGATTGATTCCGATCTTTTTGGCTGTTTCTTTGTTAACTGATTTGACAAATCTAGCTCCCTCCTTTTGAATATCCGGGTCTAAGCATATCTCGTGCTGTTCCATTATTCCTGTCATAGAGACACCAAGAAGTGCTTCTCTACGAAGAATTCTTTCGGTGGCTTCTCCAAGATAAGGGAGGCTGGTAAAGCCAGCTTGCAAAGTACCGATTATCGAAGCAGCTTTGCAAGACTCCAGAAAGTCTTCTTTACTCTTTATTTTTGCACAGTTGATTGTGCTTAGGTTACATGCCTGCCACCCTGTTTCTCCTGTTTCTTCATCAACAGGATAAAGCCCAATTTCCACGCAGGGGTTAACTACAAACTCTGTGGAATCCGACCATACAAAACCCGGCTCTCCAAACTCTCTGACTGATTGCATCAATTCAGAAAATTGTTCAGGAGTCGTTGAATCCCGTAGTAAAAGAGCAGAATTATTAGACCGGCCACGTTGAGGATTATCGTGAAACCAATTACCAGTCTTTGCCAATGCCATTTGTTCATCGTCTGGCGAAAAAAGACAAATCGTAGCACTTCTGCGTACACCGCCAGATATAACAGCGTCAGCAGCATGCATAACAACATCGTAGACATCTATAGGTCTCAGCTTTCTATTTGAAAATAGAGCATCCTTTAGAGCCTTGTCTAAAACTTTTTTAATATTCGTTAAGGCTTTTTTCAGAGGTTCTGGGCCGGGAGCCTTGCCAGAGCTTGAGCTTAGATATGATCCGGCTGGTCTGATCTCGGAGTAATCAAAGGTTACATTTTTTCCTTCATACTCTGGAAACAGATCACATTTTTCAAAATAACTGCTGACTAAAACACCAACAGCATCAGACCATCCCTCTATTGTATCTGGAATGGTGAATTTCTTGCTGCCTTCTTTCTTATGGACCAGCTTCGGCAGCTTGTCTACGTGATGCTTCTGAACAGAAAACCCTGTTCCACAGCCGCACAAGAGAAGATACATGCACTCCTGAAAGAATCTTGGTCGGTCTATAAAAGACGCTATACAATTATAAACTCTAGCATTATGTTTTATAATTGGCGAACCACCGAATTGTAAAGCCCGCTGAGAGCCTAGCACTCTTTTCTTGTGCATCATGTCATAAGCCCACTCAATATCCTCTTTGGCTTCAGGATATTGGCCGAGCATCATTTCTTTAACACGATCAACTGATTCTTTCCAAGTCTCTCTTCTTTTTTTCTCCGGTATCCATCGAGCATATTTAGAAACAAACGTATAACTCTCTAATTCTTTTACAGACATTGTTCCTACTGTTTGTTTTTAGAACCCTTTTTGGGTCTTCTTTTTTTTATAGATTGATGTTGATCTCTGTTCTTCATATACCATCCATACATTTCACTTCCAGTGCCAAAGGATTTCTCTTTCCCATTGGCTAATTTCAGTGTGTACGGCTTGTCGCTTTTTACTCCTTTAAGATTATCCATTTGTCGCAGTCGCCTTTCCGGCAGTAACCATTAACTCAGAAACATCCTGCCCACCTACAAATAGTCTGCCTAGAACTCTACTAAAAGAAAAATTATCTTTTACCTCGCCTTTTTCGTCAGCAGGTATAAACAGCGTTACCTTTTTCGGTTTCCTCGCTGCTAGATCGTTGTAGAACTTTTCTTTCAAAAGGTTGTGAAGGTACTTCTTGGACTCAAACCCTTTTGCTTTTTCGACTGGGTCTTTGGAGCGTGTTTCTGGCGCCCAGCAATCAAGAAGTCTTATTCGTAGGGTTCTAGTTATTTCTATGTCTACCGTATCTCCATCAATGACTCTTACAACTTTACAGTCAGTTGTTATACCTTTTGGTGGTTCTTGCATAACTGTCTTTCTCATCCATGGCGGTGGGCCATTGTGGAGTATTCTGCTTGCCATCTTGTATTAAAAGAGCGACACCTAAAGAAAAGTTACACACGCTATACCAATGTTGACACTATAAGATGAATTTAATGTGTAACTGCTCAGTGGCAGGTTGAGAAAGTGCCGCTCTAGCTCCTACCTTTAATAAGGAATGGGCTATTTAAATCCCAACCTAACATATTATACACTATCGTGAAATAAATATTCTGCAAAAAAAGACTTATCATCAAAATCCATATAGGATATCAACAGTCCGTTTTCTATTAGATGTGAATAGACAATCCTGTCTTCTTCTTTTTCCCCGTGAGCTTTAGATCCAGTCGGAACAAACCATTCATGAACCCCGTTTTGCCATAGCAGTTTTGCGCAATTTGCACATGGTAAATGTGTGATATAGGCTCTATAGCAATCAATCTGTTTCACAACTAGGTTGCTTATAGCGTTAGCTTCTGCGTGTACAATAAATGGATATTTGTCAGGTCTTTCAGTAGGAAGTCCCTGTTCGTTTACATTTGTACAAAACCCGTTGTAGCCAACGCCAACAACAACATTAGGACTCCCCACTATTACACATCCAACCTTGGTTTGTGAATCGTGGCTTCGCACAGACACATAATGTGCCATGCCTAAGAAGTACTCATCCCAATTTGGTCGGTTCTGCGACACGTCTTTTCTGCCTCGCTTGCCTTCTGAGCTTCTGTTTGCGCTTATCTTTTTTGCTTTGTTTGCGTACCGTTTTACCCATATTAAAATGCTCTTAAAGAATACGTAGTTCTAACATCCTTTATTAAATTGACATGTCCTTGTTTTCTAACCACACACAGGTCAAATTCTTCATCTAGTATTCTGGCTACGTTATCTGGTTTACACACTTTGTATTCTCCTCGAAATCCCAAAACTTTTGCCGCTACTGATAAAGTGTTGATATCGCTCTTGTTGATTTCTATGATTTTTTTAATACCATTAAAACCAAAACATCCATACTTGTCGTCAAGCTTTTTAAATAAAGCTATATCCTTCAGTAAGGCTTGTTTTTTGCCGCCCTGAAAACCAAAGTGGTTTACTATTCTATTTACTGGCTCGTTCCAGTTACCTAGCTCTACTTCTGTAGTGTGCATCTATCCTCCCTAGACCAGCAGCATAATTAGGAATTTTTGAAGACGAAGTTATTTCCTTTTTGATCTTATCATAAATTTTGATAGATCCGTCTTCAAGAATATAAATACAATCAGCGTTATGAATTGAAATCTGCTTAATATTCTCGCGTCTCTGTGTTAAATAATGATACCCATGCAAATGCCCTTGAAAATTCAAATTGCTTCTGTAGTACACAGGTTGCGCTTGAATAGTCCACCCATGAGGCGTCCATACCCAAATCATTGGAGATGGTTGATAAAATTGATTGATGTATAAATGCGAAGACTGATTTAGTCTATGCGCATCAATAGACTGTTCAATATTTCTTACGAAAATTTCCACATCGGCAGCATTTATGTTTTCAGTAGTAAGAAAAGGAACTGTGGCGACGGCTATCGCCCCAACCTTTAAGAATTCTCTTCTATCCATCATAATCACACCTCTAAAATTTCTAAACCATGAATTGCGTGTCTGACATCTTTTTCTAACTGGACATGGTGTATGAACTGTCCAGTATTAATATCCAACACCATCAATCTTGCAGGTGAAGAGCCTATTATAGCAAAATTCTGGTGTTTGGTCAAGCCTCTATTCCAGTTATTTTCTGCTATCTTATCCACGGAAAAGTGGGCTAAACTTGTAGCAGGTACTGGAATAAATATTTCCTTTCCGTCTCTTATTATTCCTACATGTTTTAGACTGGTCATATTTATTAATGTACAGTCTTCGTATTCATAAAAGTTATGTTGAAAGCTTTTAACGCCATTGATAGTGGGCATTGGGCTTATAACTTCCATTGTATCAAAATCATACAGAGGTGTTATTAGGCCCGAAAATACCAATCTGCCATTGAAAGACGATATTGAATTGATATGATATTTGTCATCCTCTTTCGCGTCCATGGGGTCTATTTGTCTTTTTCCTGTAAACAGCTTGTGGTCTTCTTTGCTTTCTCCAAGGATTTCCCAAAACTCTAAAACTTGGAGGTCTAGACCAACTCTGACTACTGCATCATATCCTGTTGAGGTAACCCAGATACTTTTATTATGATAACAAATTTCATGTACGGATTTAAATATGTTTCTATCTTGTAGAACTTTTGTTATTTCAAATGTGTCTTTATCCAGTTCAAGTAACCCGTTTGCGTCAGCAACTATTATTCTGTCATCTAACGCAATAATTCCTCTTAGACCTCTTTCTCCCCCTCGCTCGTTGTCGTTGACAAAAGCTTTTTCGTAGGGGATGTGTACAAGAGGGGTGTTGTTGAATAGATCGACAACATACAATCCACCGTGAACGTCACCCTGTTTGGCGGCTCTAATAACTGTTGAGAATATTACTTTCATCGAACCACTTCACAGTGTTGACTAGTCCTTGTCTTAGATCCATAGCAGCCTTGAAGTCAAAATAGGATTCTGCCATATTTGTATCCAGACATCTCCTCGGCTGTCCGTCTGGTTTAGCTGAATCAAACTTGATTTCTCCTTCAAATCCACATATTTCTCCAATAAGGATAGCTAGGTCTTTGATGGTAATTTCTTTACCTGTCCCTATATTGACGGGGTAAGGCTCGTCATATTTTTCTAGAGCCATGACAATTGCATCAGCGCAATCATCTACGTATAAAAACTCCCTGCTAGCGGTTCCGCTGCCCCAAACCATGACCTCTTTATCACCATTTGCTATGGCTTGTTTAAACTTGAGTATCAGGGCAGGGATTACGTGGCTGCTGTTTGGATCAAAATTGTCGCCGGGGCCATACATATTAACAGGTATGAGAGTGATTCCATTCATACCATATTGGTTTCTGTAAGCCTGAAGCATCTCCATGAGAGCTTTTTTAGCAATGCCGTAAGGGGCATTAGTCTCTTCTGGATACCCCTCCCATATATCAGACTCTTTAAACGGAACGGGCGTGAACTTTGGATAAGAACAAACCGTACTGGTTAGTAAAAACTTTTCACAGTTATTCTTTCTTGCTTCTTCTATGAGATGGAGGCCCATGGCCATGTTGTCGTAAAAAAACCTTCCGGGGTTCTCTTTATTCGCTCCAATACCACCAACCCTAGCGGCCAAATGCACTACTATATCAGGTTTATGATGATTAAATAAATGCGCTACATCTACATGCCTAGTAAGGTCAAGAGACATTGGCGCGCGAGAACCCGGAAGGTCTATTACGTTCTCATACCCAGAAGCTTTTAATTTTCTGGATACGACACGGCCTAGAAATCCTTTTCCACCCGTAACTAAAATCTTACTTTTAGTATTAACGCCCATTTTATTCCTTACGTAACTCTTAGACTGTCTCCAACAATCCAAGCGCCACCTAGAAGCACAATGTTGTTAACCTGATCTGGGTCTAGATTAAGACCAAAAATATTGGTGGTGGTTACTAGGACACCGCCAACAGCGACCCAAAATCGTCGAGACTTAAGTAATAGTGCGAGCTTATCAGACATTTCTACTCCTCAGAAAAAAGTTATACGAAATCCATTTCATCGAACGACATCCTTGGTGTACTTGTATTCCGTATTGGCACTCCTGTGCCTGCAATCGGGACACATAGGCACTCTTTGTCCATGCATCTTGAGATGATGCTGAACTCTTAGTGTTTGTTGTAAAATTACAGTATCTCTCATTACTGCTTGTTTGTTAACATTTTGCAATGCGGCAGCTAGCGCGGCTGTTTCAGGGATTGAGGTGGACCTAATTTTAACAGCCGGTTGCTCTTGTTTATTGGATTCAAAATAATACAATGTGAGACCGATGTTGGCCGCTGTGCAAGCAAAAAAGAGCAGTATAAGATTACTTGTTGTTCGCATCATCTTCTCTTCTCAGTGGAAGCACTGGGAATTTGACCGCATCTTTGGTGGCTTTAGTTCCCTTGGTCGGAGAACTTTTAGTGCCTTCTGCGGACATGGATGTGATTTCTTGTAGAGAGGGAACCTTGACATCTGTATCAATAGCCCATAGAACACTCTCTTTCTTGGCGTAAGTTCTCATCCGCCTCACGGGGACAACCAAGTTAAAGGTTTCTCCAGCGCCACGAACAAGCATGCCAACGTATTGACCAGCCTTCTCCTTGGTTCGCTCACTAAGGAAAACTCCTCCACCACTAGAACCCGGAAATGCTGTTACTGTGGTTTGGTCGAATACCACTCCATCTCCAGTGCCAAGATCAAGAACTCTACCAACTTGAGAACAAATTCCTCGCGTCATCGAGTTACTGCCTACTTGGCCTAGTAAAGAACCGACATGATATAGCTCAGTACCAATAGCGACTGGCTTGCCAGCACTCTTATAGAAAGTAACGGTCTTGTCAATAAAACCCTTCTTTCTAACCATCAAGAGAGCTAGGTCTTCTCCGTTTTCAGCATCGGAGTATTTGATTACCTTAGCTTCCATCTTGATTTCGCCAACGCGGCGACCATCCTCAACCAATTCTTTAACAATCTGAGCGTCCTTAAACTCAACAATTGTTTGAGGCTTGCCATCTTTGATGACTACTCTAACCGATCTAAGGCTATCTACGACATGCGCCGCAGTCCAAACAAAATTAACCTTCTGCTTGACGTTTGGGGAGATTTCTACCTCCCGTGTTACAATAACACCGGAGCCTTCTCCCCCCGCCGCCTTGACGGTGACGGAAACGTCTTGCAGATGTTGATAGAGTTGGTTGTCCTGAGCATTCACGGTTGCAGCAAACATAGCCACAACTAGTGTAGCGATCCACATAGCCTTCTTCATCGGAATCCTTCCTTTGGGTCTTAGTATATATAGCAGTTAGTTAACTACTTCGCCACCACCCTGCATACGTCTTTCCAGTTCGCGCTGGGGTGAGTTTCCATCGTTCTCGACAACGCCGGGAGCAACAGGAACATTGTTGGTGGAGATAGATCGTAGTTCGTCTTCTGTAAACTCACTACCGAGAGCAGGATGTTTAATCCATTCGATAGTGGGGATATGAGAGACATCATACCCAGCAAAATGCTCTGCTGTCAAGAAGAACGGGGTGTTATTATCAAAAACTTTTTCAGCGTCGGCATAAGGAACTCTAAAGAGTTCTACGCACATTAGGCGATACGCCTCACGGAACAGCTTCTTGATTTCAATAGCAGTAGACTCACTCCAGTCGTTTGACCAAGTGTTCTCACTAAGCTGAACAATATTGCTCATAGCCTGCAAGCAAAGCTCGATCCATCGACGACAGTAGTCGTTCTTTACATCAAAATATCTAATGGGATAAACCTTGAATGCTCTACGCTCATGTGTAATATGATGAGCTTCAAGACGCTCCACATTATCTCTCTTGGTGTTAACATCAATAAGATCGTTTAGACGAACGAACATATTGTGGTGATGCTTAACGGCTCCAAGAGTCGGAGGGCCGGGAACAAAACAGTCTGTTCTAATTGAGAACGCCTGTAGATGCTCGCCAACCTTGTCAAACAACCTGCCTAGGGCTAGGTTGTGGGTCTCTTTGTTGTCCCCTACGTTGGGGATGGCCCACTTCACTCCCTCAAACATATAAGGAATGATTGCATCGTGGGTAGGGGTAGCTAAATTATCAGACATATTATATCTCCTTTACTCGATATTATACTTCTTCTTAAGTCTTTGACGCAACAAAGTGTCAATTTGAAAAGCGGTCATAGTGTGATCGTCTCCGTACTCATTAACCAATTCTCCCAGAGCCGTCATAATTTGCTCTGGGCCAATAGACTTCCTTGATCCAAAAGGTACATGTGGCAATTGCGGTTTTAATCCGGGGGACGATACTGGGTCTGCCTTAAATCCGTAAGGGAGAAAATCATTTGGAATTTCATCTACGCCTCTGCCTTTAGGAAGATCTCTTCGGTCCATTACATACTCTTCTGAATGGTCTTGAGGTCTCACAGGCCCGCAGTCTGGAATACCATAGTGTTGATGTTCGTGTACGTGTTTTTGTACGCAATCGTCGCAGCCGTCGTCAGACGGAGCAGCTTCCCTATCAATATCATACCCATCATCGCCGTTTTCATCATCCTCTTTTTTTCTTTTTCTTCTCCTTCTAAGTAGAAACGGAACGCCATATTTTAAAGCAAGCATACCTAGGCTAGCCCCGCCCAACGTAAAGCTAACGTTTTCTACAGCGTTTCCATTTCCTCCAGTTGCATCGTCTAGATAATGTCCTGAGTTATCTAAGAGGCTATCTTTTTCTTCAACCAAATTAATTAGTTGAGAAATCTTAATTTCTAAATTAGTTTTTTGACCTTCAACTCTACCCAGCAAATCTCTAAGACCATTAACCTCATCTTGAGACTTGTGTAGGTTGCCTGTAGTTCCAGATAACTCGGCTTTTAGGCTTTCGGATAGACCTTCTAGGTTAGTAAGTTTCTCCTGAAGTTCTGTAATCTTATCAAGATACTCTTGTCTTTCTTTTTCAAAATCGTTTGAAGGAGGGGTTGTAGGGCCACCATTACCCGGATCTGGTCTTCCCGGCCAAGGGTTAAATCCATCTCCACCGCCATTTGGTGGTTGGGGTTCTGGTTGGGGTGGTCGAGGACGGTTGGGAGGGCGAGGACACCAAGGAAACAAGCCATTTCCCTCATACAGTTCTCCAACTCTAATGCCGTTGTAATATTTTGCTGTGTCTGCAATACCACCGTCTTCAAACTTAAGCTCGGGGCAGAACATGAATTCCCCCTTCGCAGTTCTTCTAAGGCCACCGTCCTTGGGAATAACAACATGATCTTGAATTTTTTTACCACAGTGTGGGCAAACTTTATTTAGTCTCTCAGGCTTGGTCTGTTTTGGAACATCAGAAATAATATTATAAGAAGTTTCGATAGGATGCTCTCGACCGTTGCCGTCAAGAATTTCATAGATCTGTTTTAAAGATAAACCAGCGCCATAATCAGTTGGGCCATCATCAGTCCAAGCTCCATCTCCAACTCTCCAAGCCAATAGGATTCCAAGACGGGTCTGTTCTTCACCTTTTTCATCGTTTATTACGACAAGAACTCCGCTTCCAGATTGACCACCGATTGGAGCGGCATTAAAGCTTATAACTGCTCCAGAATTTTTTATAACCCTACCCTTCCAAGCACAAGCCCATTGTGCTGATGGACAACCACCAGCCATAACCAAGTCGTTGGCTTTGATTTCTGTACCGCGAGGAGCTAGGGGAATTACTCTAGGGGGATATCTTCCAAAATACTTTTTCTTTACTGACAAAACAGAAAGATCCAGAGCCGTGCCGTCTTTATAGGCGGTATACTCTGTTTTGAATGGTATGTTGGCAGACTTATAACCGTCTTGAAAAAACTCAACTGTTCCTCTTGACGATCTACCAACTACGTGTCCGTTTGTAAGTATGTAGTATTTATCTTCATCTTCAGCAAACACTGTGCCGCTCCCGCGACCACTGTTGGTGTTCACTCTGCAAACAGCCTCTAGCGATTGGTCAATAGTTAGACGTTGAGCATTCGCTGTAACTGTATTGAGTGCGACCCCTAGAAACAGAGCCGCTAAGAATAGAAGCTTTCTCATTGTTGTTTCCTCAATCGCTCTTGACCTTCGTCATAGCGCCTAAAAATATCAGTGAAATTGCAAATCCTAAGATTATGATTCCTAAATCCTGTAACACCTACCAATCCTTTTGGATGGTAAATTTGTATTCGAAAAGACAAGACCGGGCAAGATCCGCAGGTGTGACCGCAGAGTCGGCAAGATATGGGACGGGATCTATGTACGCCTGTCTGTAAGCGTAGACAACGGCTGTACTGCAAACAAATACGTTGGTGGGGTCATTGTCTTTGATATTTTGTTCTGCTAGTCTGCAAAACGGTAAATAGTGTTTTCCTAGTTTCCAAAAGTTTTTCCATCCATATGGCAAGCCGGTAATGCCTCCCATAACATCTGTTATTTCGTTGCGGACATCTTTTGTGAGACTGTATCCCACATTTTCAAACTCAATGTTGTTAGCTGCTCTAAATACATCAATATTGTTTGGATGTGTTGCAACTTGAGATTTCATGGAGACTGCTCTGCCACCCTTAAACTCTCTAAATTCCACGCACTGTAGATCATCATCATCCCAGTGTGCCATTGCGGCGTGGCTGTGAACTCCGCTTCCATATCTTTTTATCAGCCAAGAAATTAGTCCCTCGCCGCGAAACAGTAAAACATCTGCCTCTTGAATTTGGGACATTGCTTCGCGGTAAGGGACCAACAACATTTATTCGCTCTCTAATTTTTTTTCTATTCTATCTAATATATCAGCAATCCTTCTCTGATCATTAACGATTTGTGTCATGATGTGTTGCATTTCCTTTTGTGTTTCTGCCCAACTTCTAGGTACATAAACTAAAGGAGTGCCATCAGTATCCTGCCTAGATATAACCTTGTAGGTATGTTGCATCCAGTCCCTCTCTTCTTCCATCAAAATAGATTTTTTTGGTACTGACTTTAATATCAGTATTTCAATAACCTTCCCTAGACCCATTATTATGGCAACTATTGCAGCCAACGCAGGAATTGAAAAGATACCTGAATCCATGATGCCTCCAAGATAAAAGGAGGGGTCGAGAGCGTGAACCAACGACCCCTCCGGTTAAAAAATCTGTCAATTAGCCACCAGTCTTAGCAGGGTAGTCTTTGTTGTTGTTCGTAAACGTAACAAAGTCTTCCAGAATGGTGAATTCGCCGGGAACTGCACGAGTAGGCGTGGCAGCGTGATCGGCGTTGAACGAAACGTTGTTACCAGCACTACCACCATCGGTTGCGATACCGGTGACATAGTTGATGCTAGTAATGTGAATTCGCTCAGTTTCAGACAAGTCATGAATAGCAACGCGCTCAGGTACTTCGCTTCCGGGGAAGGTTAGTAGGCTTGAGGCAACGTTGTTAATCTTTGAAGCATATCCACGAATTAAGAATTGGGGATCGCTAGCCTTCGGTTGGTAAGCGAGTCCACCACCACCAGACTTTACAGTCTCAATACCAGCCTTCCACTTGCTACCAGTCAGAGCGACTACCTTGGCGCCGTAGCCAACGTCGGGAGTTTCTGAGATGGCATTAGACTTGACTTCAAAAGTTCTCGTGACAGGAGATCCTGCCGTGGTGGTTGTGGCAGAGTTGATACCGAGGACAGTAGCCCCGTTATTCTTTGTGCCTGTACCTGATACTGTAGTTGTAGCCATTGTAAAACACCTTTCTGTGTATGGCTATCATCCTATTTGTCCTGATTAATAAAAGTCCAATCCTAGTATATTATACACCATTATCAAGAAGAATCTGCGCCGTTTTAAGTGACGGCACTCTTATTCCTTGTACGCCGATATATTTAAATATAGAGACTTGATCTAGGTTGAAAATATTTGAACAGGATATAACATTTAACCCGGATTTAGAGGTGATTTGATGTGATATGATGGCGTTGTCTGAAATATCATCCACCATGGACCCTGTGGAGGTGACAACACAGTATATTCCTAGGTCATACAGCATTCTGCAAGTTTCAATTATTGTTTTTTGGTCAAACAATCTATATTCTATAACAGGTCTTAACTCGACTTTATTCTCTTTACAGACGGTTAAGCAGGCTTTAATATCCTTTCTTATACTTTTCCAATCACCGTTTTCTATATGGTGTGGGTTTAGTATAAGATCAATAGTAAAGGCAGCCCTTCTGATAGACAGTGTAATTTCGTGTAATCTAACAGACGTGTCGCTAATTCCATATGGAAAATCTATTACAGAAGAGAAGATTGCGTGATCTTTGAAGTCTGGCGAAACCAGACCTAAGAAGCTAGCTGGTAGAACAACGCAAGAAACCCTTTCGTCTGATGCTAAAAAAATAGTTTCTAATATCAGATCGTGTTTGCTGGTTCTGTCTAGACACGCCAACTCGATTTGCATATTTCTTTTAGCTTCTCCAGCCCTCTTTTAACATTTCGACGAGCCGTTTCTCTACTATAGTCATTTTCTAGACCAATCTCTTCCATGGTCATGCTGTTAAAAAACTTTTGCTTTATAACTTTGCTAAATTTGCTTGGTAATTTTTCTATAGCATCTATTATGTCTGTGTCATATCTATCAAAATACTCAAATAGAGAGTCTGTATAAGTAACTCCCTTTCTATGTTTGTTTACGTGGTAAAGTTCCTTTTGACACTCCCATTTTACACTGTTGTACAAGTAGGATGTAAACTTTTTGCCACAGGATGGGTTAAATCTACACATTGCTTTCCATAAAGCCAGCAACTTACATCTGTGGAGTTCGTCTTTTGATAAAATGTTTTGATAAAAGCTACAAACTTTATTCATTATTCTCAAATTGTTTATGTCATTTAAAGCCCTTAAAAATTCGTCGTTGTTAATTTCTTTTTCCTGCATTAACCGCTCCCTGTTTCAATACACAATCCTTTTATTTGTCTCCCGATTTTATTATAAATCCCCCAGTTATAGTTTCCGCATGTCTATATAAAGTTAACGTCTCCTTGTAAGCTTTATCTTCAAGGCTGTCCGCGCTAATATAATCCACTTCTCCGTTTGGGAAGACAAAAATTGCCCAGTGGTTTGAATCCATAAGAGATTTTTTAATTTCTTCAACTAGCTCTAAAGAATCTGTAGAGTCTATTTTTTCTTCTTCGTATGTATAGCCATCACTAAGAACTTCTTTCTCAATCGTGACTCTGACATCTCTAAAGCTAAACATCCGCCCTATACCAATAAAGAATCTATATCTAGTTAAAATAACCAGAACTTCAACGCCAGCTATCTCTTCTAGAGCATCTCTCACCGAAGGGGTGATATCAAAGTTTGTATGTCCTACCCAGCAATCAAATTGGTTGCTCGGTGACATTTTGTCATTTACTTGAAACCATCCCATGGGGGTGTTTACCATCTTTGGGATGCTTTCAAAGACGCTGCTCAGGTCATAAAAATCATTGGGCAATTCTTCTGACGCGAATTCTGGAGCAGGCTCAGACTCTTGAGTAAAACTCGCAGGATCTATAGCGGATTCAGGAGCGTCCTCTTCCCATTTTTCCCAAGCCACGGTTTTTCTATTCATGATTAACCTTTCAGTAGCCAAAGCTTGGTTTTACCTTGGTAGGTCTAACTACGGGTCTCTCTTTATTTGCTGATTCTAATTTTGCAATATCCTCATACATAGCATTTAGTTTGAATATGAAATTTGTATACATATCCAATTTGTCAGCCTTTTCACATTCCTCTTTGAGAAAATCAAGGCAGTCAGAAAGTAAGGAACCAGAATGAAGCTTGAACATAAAGTCTGCGAATTGATCTAGACCCTCTTCCGTCTCTGTCCACTCGGCAGACAGCCAAATCATTTCGTCTTCATCTAGATAAAAAGACAGAGACGCAATTAAGTTTTCTGGTTTATCAGCACTCATATCATCATTAGACTTAAGTTAGATAAGATTTCGTGGTAGTTTTTATCCACATACACAGTCTCTTTTAAGCAATCTTCTAGGGTCACCCACTTGCCAGACTTTAATTCTAGATCTTCGGGTATCGCAACTCCATAATTTATGTGCAATTCTCGACCGTTAGAAACTTCCCTGTTTGCTATGTTAGAAAATCTAACATCTAACCAGTCTGCATCAACAGAGAGATATTTATTACTAACTTTTCTAATAACGTCGCCCACCTCGTGGGGGCCATATAATAAGTCGTTGGGTATACCGCCATCTTCATCAACAAGCATTTTATACTCCTGTTGATTTTTGAGGGTGGTACAAAAAATACCTAAGTTTATTCTAACTTTATACCTTAGCATTACACTTTGTTTTCGCCAGCCACAGCATCTAAGATTTCGATACAACTTACAGCACTTTCATAGTCCTGTGTGGCTTTGACGACCTCTTCTACTACATTGGAGTGGTCTCCAACGGCTAGAGGGTGATTTGAATAAAGGTCCAGTCTAACCCTAGCCTCTGCTGCCTTTGCATGAAAATGCTCTCTGGCAGCCTTCATAGTGGGAGTCATTGTTATCCTTCCTTATAGTTCTTAGATTGATAATATACTAGGTAGGTATATTACTTCACGCAGTTGGGACACTGACAATCAGTCCCGTCACAATCGCACTTGTCGCAAGCACAAACATCACAAGCACAGGCGGCTTTGTCGCCACCGGCTACGGGACACATACCAGCACAGTTGCACAGCAGAGGGCAAAAGTGTAGGCAGTAGCCAACAGCAATCCCGATGCCTAGACATAGGATATGCTCTTTGATGAAATTTAACATGTAACTTCTCCTGTAAATTTATACTGAATCTCTTGATGGCATCCTCTCACTCCAGAGAAGTCCATAGAATCCAAATCTATGGCGCGTCCTGATAAAAACATATCATTAAGTTCTTCCAGTGGAACCCCATATTTTAAACCTGCACTATTTTGCGAAGAGCCAACTAGATTGATAGGACTGTTGACAACAACACTCTCTATAGGGCAGGACATAAATTTAGGCATTCCTTCTCTCTTTCCTCTGCCTTCAAAACCGTTTGGGGTATCAAAATCATAATCCACAATATCTAAAACAGTCTGCTTTTTGTATATGTGTCCATCCACGGAAAAAGGATAGGCAAAGTTGGTGTGTTCTGGGAGAGACTCCCAACCCCATATAATATATTCATCATTGAATACTGCAACTTCATCTGGCGTCGGACTTTGTGTTCCTCTATATTCATTTTGAATCAATGTGTTAGTCCCAAGCCTGAGCGACAGACAGCAGAGATCGTAACCACAATCAAATATACTCTCTACAGTTTGTTGATCACAGTTAAATTTCCTATAGACTATATTGTCGTCTACGAAAAAGCAGAGGTAGTCTCCAGCTTTATCCATCTGCGACAGTGTAATCTCTCTAAAGTCTGAAGGAGGTGTTTCCTGTCTAACCCAATTGATATCCCAGTCTTTCCGCTTTAGTTTATCATACCCGCGCTGAAACGAATCGTCGGAGGCGCTGTAGATAATAGTTAGATCGAAAAGGTATGGGCAATTCTTGCTTATGCTATTTAACAGCAAGTCTAATTGGCAAGCTCGGTCTTTAGAGAAGATAATAGTCGAAATCATATACTACTTCTTTTTCTCGAACGGGTTCTTCTTTTCATCATCGCCGTTCTTATTTTCGTCGTCACCGTTCTTCTTCTTCCCGTTCTTCTTCTTTCCATTCTTGTATTCGGCCTCGTCTTCTTGTACTGGCACGCACTTACCATCCTTCGCCACAAAGCCTTCTTTGCAGTTTGGTGGATAGCCAGCTTTGTCGCCGGAATATGATTCAGATACTCTGTTTAGGATATGGTCTGACATAGTTTCACCTCTCGTTCTTTTTTTAAATACTAACGTTCTTCCATTTTTTCTATACGTACTCTTTCTGGAAAAGTAAAAAAGTTCTCCAGTTTTAGGATCTTCGTACTCGTAGGCGGCTTTAGATTTGCCCCTATGTGGAGATGGCATTGATAATCTCCCTCGCTGTGTTTTGCCAAGAAAATTTCTCGGCTGTTGCTGTACAATTGATGTTAGGATCTAGGCTTCCCCTAGATTTTGCCCTGTGGATTGCAGACATATAGTAGGCGGTTTGTCGTAATTGCTTTTCACCAAGACTAGCCCACTTCCCCTGACCAAAAAACCACTTATTGTCTACCGCCTCTTCCTTGTCCTCTATATCTATAAGCAGGCAGTTCTCTTTGTTGCAAAATTGTGTGTGACCCGAATAGTCAGTTGCAATTACATGTTTACCACAAGACATTAGCTCAAGCAACTCCAAATTCCAGCCCTCGGCTCTGCTTGGAAAGACTCCGCAATCAATCTGCCTCATTATATTATACACATCTTTTTGGGTGGTTTGCCTAGGAATTATTCTAATCTTGTCGCCCAGCGCAGAGTCCTTGTACTTGCTCTCCCAAGACAAATTTTCTTCTTGACTGTAGAAAGGATTCTGACACATCATCCACAGTTCTACGTCATCTTCAGGGCTAAAAGCTTCAAGAAACGCCTCTATTAAAAAATCATGACCCTTCCTGACTTCCCACTTACCACAATTAAAAAACACTGTCTCTTTTCTACTGCTGTGGCTCTCTTGAAAAACATCTCTATCCACCCCTAGAGGGATGACAAAGATGTCTGACTTATCGAAGGATGGAAGGTTCTCTTGAATTACTAATTTTGCCCACTCTGAGCAGACAAAGATCTTGTCAAGATGGGATAAGTGGTGTTTTTCTTCGCTTGTGAGTGTGTCTAACTCAAAGATAGGAAAACCTATTTTGCACCCAGAACCAACGAACTGGCTCATGTCATGTTGATGCCAAACTCTTAGACAAGGAGCCTTGAAGTCGGGCATCTTGGTGTTTTGGATACACTCTTTTAAGATGGGAAAATGTCTTCGCTCAGCGTCAGGTTCTCCAAGAGGCCAAAGAGAGACGTTGGCTATTTTATTTAACTGTAAGAGAATATTTAAGCCAGCTACGCCGTACCCTAGACTATTAATCGGCGTTATCAGGTTTATGGGCTTTTTGTTTTGCATCTATTAGTTCGCTTTCTATAAAAACCCAATCTATATTATTTATAATGTGATGCGTAGACGATGAGATAAATGGGTGTATCTTTTTTGATTCAGACTTTAGTAATCTCATGTGTTTTTTTAGTTGGTCTATGTTGTGCGTAGACCCTATATTAGACGATGTGAAATATTGATAAGCCACCGTCGTCGCCATGTTAGGAAACTTCATTAAAAGCTCCTCTTATTTGCTTCTTCCAGAAAGATAGCTTAGATTTTTCTAAATTGTTATGAGCGGGGTTACTTTGGATGTGGTCATACATTCTTTTCATTACGTCTAACGAATTAACTTGACTCCAGTGATCTATAGTTATTATAGGGAGTCCATTAAAATATTTAGACACAGGGCTTTTTTCCATTATTGGTATACATCCTAAGTATATAGCCTCCAGCACCCTGTAACAATCTATTCCGTTTCCGGGGGGACACGCCACAAATTTATGTCTAGCTAGATCAGCATAATAATCTTTTAGGCTTCTATCTGGAGTGTTGTATACTGTGGTCCAGTCCCAGTTGTTATTTTCAAAATATTGTTTTAGATGAACTCTATCCATTGTGTAGTTTTGCCAGTTGATGTACAGCCAGTTATCTTTATGTGGTGGGATCTCTGTCGAGGCTATCGTGTCTGGTGAATCTTTTCCAACCCCTATTGGTATTCCCTGAATGTTGTTTTTCATAATCATGGGATTGACAACAAACCATTTAATAATATTCTTCGGTATTTCGTTAAATGTAGAATGTGTAAAACTATAACATTTTACCGAGTACCTATCATCAATATTACATTTGTCTATATCACATCTTGGCCCAATTTTTAATGAATCATATCCCAGTGTTTCGGCTATGTCAGACTCTAGGAATGGTATCCACTTTAGCATATCTGAAGCCACGGGGTGTTCTTTTTGGTGGGCTAATCCAAAATCACTAAAGCCACTTATCAATACATATTTGTTGTTAGTGTTTTTACAAGCGTTGAAAAAACGTTTGACGTGTTCGATATTGCAATATACGACACAAGAATTTGGGACTTCATCGTCAGAAAAATCTAACTCGTAGTTGCAGTCGGCCAGATCCATCCAAGACTTGCAATTGATTATATCAGATTTATCTACTAGGGACATCTATTTCTGATCCACCATACATAGTCATCGTATCCACACAGAAGACAGGTCTTCGTGTGTTTTTCCATATCTTTATAGCTTGTGTTTGTTCACTTTCTACAAAAAGAATAGCCTCTGGGCAATCATCATACATCTCGGATTTCCATTCTCCAAAACCATTCTTTTCAAAGCGCTCTTCTATAGAGTGATAAGGACTCATCAACAGTTGCTTGTATTTAATCTTGTGAAAGGCCAGCCATTCTTCTGTTATTTTTCTGTGTTTATGCAATCTGGCTGTGCATATTTTCATCAGTGGATATTTTGGAACATAGACGGTGGGCGTGGATGTCTGTAGGTGTTTGATATATTCTTCACCTTCATTTACGCCGCCAGTGTAATCTGGGCAGAACACGCCGTCAAGATCACACATATATGCTTGACACTGTGGGTCTCTCAGAAAGCTCCACTCCCAAGAATGATATACGGTTGGTAGTATACCATAAAACAGGTCAACATCTTCTTCTCGTTCCTCGTTTATATACAAACAGCCGTAGAGGAAATCTCCCTTATTTTTTAAATGAGCTTGCGTCCTCTTTAATGACGACCCACTCCAACAAGTGTCGTCTACAACCAAGATCGGTCCTGATGGAGTATTGAGTGGTCTGGATATATGTGGCCTCCAACAAAAATTGTCATTCAATATCCCATCTATTGTATGCAGCGGGATATTTCTGTATTCAGATATTACGGCGGCTATAAATGAGCCGCTTCTCGGTATACCGCAAACACCAGATACTTCTGGTATAGTGTCGCACCAATGTTTAATATCTTTGACAGCATCAGCATAAGATCTGTATACAAATTTGTGAGATCCGTCAGCGAACGGCGAGTAAAAATTAAAATCAATTACTTCAGCAACTGACCTTTCTTCAACATTGGATTTGCATATAAGTTGCGCATGAGAATCGCTGGGATATGCTTCACTGGCAAACTGATCTATGTTGCAATTCTCCATTATGATTTCAAAGCTAGGATCTTCTTGTATTATTTTTGCAACATTATCGGCGTTTGGGCTATCCATATAGCATCTGGTAATAAGGTATAGGCTGGATGTTATCTTGGATAGTTCCTCTAAAAATACTCTTGCATGGTCTGGGTCTGTAAGGTGTTGAAAAACCTGATACGCTACTACAAGATCATACCTCTCTTCTTTTATTCTATCCCAATCGCTCGTTAGTAAATCTACTTCAACGGGGCAGAGTTCATTACACCTATCAATCATCTCTGGTAGATCATAGCCATGCACCTCGGTTGCAAAGCCTTTGAGATACCTAAAATTTCTTCCAATGCCACAGCCAAAATCGAGTATCTTATATTTTCGGCGCTTCGTATAAAGAAGATCTAGTTCATCATGTGGAAGTTCCTCAACTTCTCCATGGCCTCTCATTAGACATTCTTTTAGCTCTACGTCACTAGTGGTGGACGCTATTTCTTTCCACGCTTCATTTTTTAGATAATCTGGACTGCTCATATTTTTGTATAGTGTACGTTTGAGTAAAGTATTATTTGGTTTGGATTCATATATATATTGTCTATACCCGCATCTATTAAATCGTTGTGTAAACCGACATGTTCACATTCCGGACCTGCATATCTAGGCTCGTGTTTAAATACATCAGATTTATATATACCCATTCCGCCAAAACAGGATCTGACTCTAAACGGGGGTTCTCCCCTGTTATAAGTTATAATGTTTATTTCTTCGTGGGTGTGGGGTTTGGGGTGTCCTAAACGTCTAAATGCGTGAGCGTCATAATATACCCTACGCATTCCTTCGTCCTCAGACCCCTCAATCAATCCATACAAAAGACCATTAGAACCCATAAAGCTCCAATGGTCGTAACCAAAACTGTTGCATATACCTTCGTAGCTCCATCCACCCGGAAGGTCTAGGTCGGCAACTATCATGTAATCTGGTATAATATTTCTGCTAAATATTTCATCCAAGTATTTATTTCTATAATTTGCAAGATCTGTCATTCTTGCTAGACTGTCGTCTTGTTCATGTTTTACTGCGTCTAGCTTTTCAGTCAGAATTTTTACTTTGTAGTTATTACTTTCCCACTCTTTAAATAGTTTATCAGTACCATCTGTAGAGTCGTTTTCGTATATGACTACTCTGTAATCGGCAAACATTTTACCGAGTCGTTCAATTCTGGCAATTGTGGCAATTAGATTTTTTGCTACATCCCTAGCTATACCACAAATAACAACGGTAGACTCGTGCATCTTTTGTCTACCGAGTATAACTCTTTTATTATACTCCTCTTGATTACCCTGACTACACGGATACAAGGACTCTGGAAATTTAGATATATACCACTTCAGCGCGTTCATACACTAAAACTCTTTCCACACCCGCAGGATCTTTCAGAGTTTGGATTATTAAATTTAAATCCCCTTTGCATGAGATCCTCAATCCAGTCAACAGTACAACCTTGAATAAACGGTTCACTTTTCTTGTCAACCACAAAATCCAATTCGCCCTGCTTGTGTTTGCTGAATGTTTTGTCATCAACATCTTCCTGTTCAATAAATCCCATCTTATATTCAAAACCACTACAACCACCACCCATCACACCAACTCTGAGTAATGAGGTTGGGTAGTCTTGGCTGAACTCTTTTAGTTTATCTACTGCTGCGTCTGTAAATGTTATCATAGAATAACCCTTGCTTTTTCATCGACGAAGTATCTGGGCCTACCGGCAAAGTCGGTCTTTTGAATTTGTGGATCAATACCAAAGTGACTGAATAGTGTGGCTGTTACATCCATTGGGCCAAAAGCATCTGTCTTAGGTCTTTCAGCCTTGGATGTGGATTCACCAATTGCTCTACCCATATCAAAGTCACCACCCGAAAACATAAGCGGGCTTAATTGTGGCCAATGATCTCGTCCACCATTTTTATTAATACGATAAGTACGACCAAACTCACCGGTGACAACAAGCAATACATCCTTGCTCATCCCCTTTGCTTCGAGGTCGTCTATCAATGTAGACAGGGCATGGTCAAGCGGCGGTACTCTATTGTGTAAGGACTTTGAGATATTGCTGTGCATATCCCAGCCACCATAATGCAGTGTTACAAACTTAGTGCCGTTCTCAACAAGTCTGCGAGCCAGAAGCAGTTGTGTTGCTATGCCAACATCCCCGTACCTTTTTCGCGTTCGTTCTGGTTCGTTCTTCAGATCAAACGCTTCACTAGCCTTTCCTAAGATAAGGTCATACGATTGTTTTCTTAGATCTCCCCAAGTTTCAAGATCATTAGTTAGCTTGAGTTTGTCAAAGCTGCCGACTAAATCTTTACGTTCAGCAAACCGGTCGCCTTCGATCCGAGCTTTGAGGTTGTCAACACCCTCTCCTTTGGCTTCGTAGGGCTTGTATTGACTCCCTAGCCACGCTGGGCCGTCGAAGCTGATCCCGTTGACCCTGACGTAGCTTGGCATCCCTGAGAGGGGGTGATTGGCCCCGTACAGGGCAGACAGAACGGAACCATAAGACGGTTCTTGCTGCATGGACTGGGGAGTATTGTCAGTTGAGTTATGTCCAGTCATAACCCAGTGTGTACCAGTTCTGTGGCTGGCATTTTTGTGACTAAATGATCGCACAACAGAGATCTTATCTGCTCTGGTTGACAATCTCATAAAGTCTCCACCAATGAGAAAGTCTCCCTTCGTCATTATGGAACCATTAATAGCCTTGATACCTTCTGCCGCCATAGGCTTCGGATCGAAGGTTTCAACCTGCGTTGCTCCACCGCCCAGCCAGACCCATATGACAGACTTGTCATTAACAGGCATTGAGTCTGCATGAGCGTCTGATAACCCCATAGAAGAAAGTCCAGCACCAACCGCGCCGACCTTCATGAAATCTCTTCTATTAAACTGTATGTGTAGCATTTTGATTCTCCAATTGTTCTGGAAATGTTAATTCGGATTGTGTCGCTTGGTATACTTTGTTTCTACCGCGAGGAAGACACTTCAGCCTTTCTGGTTGTATGAGTTCTTCGGTAGACATAACGCCCTTGACTTCATATTCTGGAAAACTTCCCACAACAAGTCCATAGTAATCAATGTGAGAATGATCTTTCCATTCGGCAGCTATCAACCTTCCGGTTGAATATGTCGTAGCTTTAACGTCAATGACAAGACCATTGATGGTTATGTCTCCAGTTTTGTCTTCACCTTTCTTTGATGACCTAGCACCAATGTCAAAAACTCCTGTTGGGTATTGGCTATAAAACTTAGCAAAGGCTAGCTCAGCGGCTACACCCTCAAGGTCTGTTTCTTCGTCAGACTGATCTCCCACCCTACTATTCTTAACACCAGCGCTTCGGGCAGTCTTGTATCTCTCAGATGCAATTAATTTACAGAGAAGTTGTTCTGCTGGGTTTAGTTTGATTTTAGTGTTCATTTCACTGGCTCGCGAAAGTTCCAGACTACTCAACCATAGCGGGCGAGTTTACAAAAGACAAGGCTTATTTATTAAAGAAGGTTAATCTATCGCCTAAAGTTCTTTTAGGGTCTGATAACCCTGTGTCTAATCTCTTTTTATAAGTTGTATAATATCCATGTTCGTCTTTCAAGACAACCATTTTTTCGTCTTTTAACTCGTCAGTCTTTTCTTCATCTATCATAGAAGAATGACTTCCAAATCTGGTAGGGTATTGGTAGGGTTCGTGTTTTGCGGGAACCCTGTTAGCTCGTCTTTGTCTGGCCATAGTATATTATACTCCGTATACTTTGTTAAAGTCGAAAAATCTCCAGCGATTCATGTGATCTACTACGTCGTCTGAATTTACATGATGTAAATACTCCAACAATTGAAACCAGTTGCTAAAAACCATTTGGTGTGGTAGTGCGCCAAATAACCAGTTTGGCAAATTAGATTTTCCCTGTTTGCACATAACTAACACTGGCTTCTTTTGGCCAACGGCAACAAAAGCCTCATGATATGATCCACACATATGGACATCTAGGTCAAGGTACATAATGAGAAAATGTGCTATGTCAACCATTCTGAGGTCAACAGCACATATAGGTTTCATTATTTCAGAAACCTCGAAGAACTTGAGATTTTTTTTATGCTCTTCTATTAGGTTTCTAGTGTTCTGATCTTCTGTGGCATATTCACTTGGCTTCTTACATGGGTCTAAAACACCAACCCCCAACTCTTTAAGTTGAGGAGTTATATCTTCTCGCCAAACAACACCGCCATCTGGAACTCTGTCCATTGGGCCACATAAATAACAAGCCATACCTTTAAGTCTGTTCATAACACCTCCATAAAAAGAAAGGGTGAGAGTAAAAACTCCCACCCTTTCAATCACGATTTGTAAAAGTCTTTTACTAAGTCTTCTACTTTATCGTATTTCTTTTCAGCGCTTAAATTTTTAAGCACACGTACAACATTTCTTTTCTTTTCTCCTAAGCAGCAAAGGAATAATATGGCTTCATCAATTAGCTTAGTAGAAGTTTTGGCAATCTTCCTTTTCTTAATCTTCTTGGGTGGTTTTGTCTTAGTTCCAAAAAGCCAGTCTGGGGGATCAGGTATAGAAGACTGTTCTAAAAATGTTTCTATAAATGAAATCCCAAAACATATAAGAAAGCAAATTAATATAGGCCATGATACTTTAAAGCCATCTGGTGGCCCCATTAAATGGTTCCCAAATCATCATCCAGATAGTCCTGTTCGTCACTTTCTTCGACGTTAGAAACTCCCATAAGGTTAGCCATGAATTCATTGAACTCATCTTCGGTCCACGCCTGACCATCTTCTCCCTTGTGAAGAAGACTCTTAAGCGGACCTTCATAGTCAGCAATAACCTGATACTCACAGGTTCGGACCTTCTGACATTCACAGTCAGTTGGGACCGATACAACATCCTTGGGATTAACCTTAACAATAACTACACGGTCACCAGCATGTTCGGCCCGATAACCTTCGACATATTCCAATGCTCCACAGTGAAGCCCATCAGAACAACCAACACTACAGTTATCATTAACCTTACGGCGCTGCATACTAACAGTCTCGCCAACACTGTTATCAATGGTGCGAGACCACTTATCCTTATAATCACTAGTCACAGCCTTATAAGCAAGGAAGCAACCATCTTCTGTGATAGGAAGGTTCTTATGCTCAAGGAACGTATACAGTTCTTGAACAGCACGATTACTATGGTTCTCCAAGACGTTAGCCAAGAACTTAACCATAGGCTCGAAGGGGAAACCATTACGCATCATTCCCATAATGCGCTCAGTAAGACTGTTGTGGATTTCCTCACCATCATAGCGAAGAACACCATCAGTAACAGTAACCTTACCTTCTGCATAATCTTCGATAGCAGAGGGAATGTCAATCAGTTCAACAATGTTTTCTGCATCGTCATTAACGATACATTCTTTGATAGCCATGTAGTTAGGATGGTCGTAACCAACCGTGAAACTCTGGTTATCAATAACAATCGTAATCGTTCCGTTTCCGCTAACAATGTAATTCATCTCAATACCTTTCTTGTGTTAAAAGAACCCCGCTAGGTGATCTTGAGTGGGGGGGTAAGACCGTTACCCTAGCGAGGCTCATAAAGCCCCGCGCTAATCTATTCCCCACCCGCATCCTGAGCCTTTTCGATCTTCTTATCGAAGTCAGGCTTTTTAATAACATCAGGCTTAACTGGCATCGGCTTATCGGTAGGGAACAACTCTCCCTTTTCCATCTTAGCCATTTCTTCACTCTGGTTAAGACCGTGCTGATAACCCTCGTGCCAAACAGAATGATATTCCTTGGGGTTGGTAAGGTAATCAACAATACCTTCCATACGTCCTTGGTTTCTCATTCCCTCT